>Ga0079224_100001981_pt1 | contig 24398 bp, 16 predicted proteins | sample Stecom2015_FD_80414 | JGI IMG/M metagenome (GOLD analysis project Ga0079224, IMG submission 80414) | Agricultural soil microbial communities from Utah to study Nitrogen management - Steer compost 2015 | ecosystem: Environmental > Terrestrial > Soil > Agricultural land | place: USA: Utah... | reverse complement strand
TGGCGCTCTACCTGCAGGGCCAGCGTGCGCGTGAGGCGCGGTCGATCGACATCCGCCGCCTGCTCAGCGCTCGCACATACGAGATCATCCAGCGCGCCGGCGCCTACGCGCTGGGGCGCGGGCAGTCCGAGCTCGACGCGCTGCACCTGCTGCACGCCCTGCCGTCCGACGAGACGGTCGCGGGCGCGCTTCGCGGCATCGGTGCCGCGGGCGACGAGATCGCCTCGGCCGCCGAGGCCTCGCTGCCGCAGGCCGCCGGCCGCGCCGACGCCGAGGCCGCGCAGATGACGTCGTCGGCGCAGCGCGCCCTCGTCCAGGCCGTGCAGGTCGCGCGGTCGTCGGGCGCGACGTACGTCGACCCCGAGCACCTCTTCTTCGCGCTCGTGCTGGCGCAGGACGCCCCGGCCGGGCGCATCCTCGGCCGCTTCGGCGTGACGCCGGAGGCGCTGCTGAACGGCGCGCGCGAGCACCAGATGACGGGCGGCGCCGAAGAGACCGCCGAGGGTGAGGGCGAGTCGATGCTCGCGAAGTATGGCGTCGACCTCACCGAGCGCGCCCGCGCGGGCGAGCTCGACCCCGTGATCGGCCGCGAGGATGAGATCGAGCAGACGATCGAGATCCTCTCGCGCCGCACGAAGAACAACCCCGTGCTCGTCGGCGAGGCGGGCGTCGGCAAGACGGCGATCGCGGAGGGCCTCGCCCGCGCGATCGTCGACGACGCGGTGCCGCAGCAGCTGTCGGGCAAGCGCGTCGTGAGCGTCGACATGGCCGGCATGCTCGCGGGCGCCCGTTACCGCGGCGACTTCGAGGAGCGGCTGACGAAGACGATGGACGAGGTCGCCGAGCACAAGGGCGAGATCATCCTCTTCATCGACGAGCTGCACACGATCGTCGGCGCGGGAGGCGGCGGCGAGAGCGGCGCCATGGACGCGGGCAACATCCTGAAGCCCCGCCTCGCGCGCGGCGAGCTGCACCTCGTGGGCGCGACGACGCTCGACGAGTACCGCCGCATCGAGAAGGACGCGGCGCTCGCGCGGCGCTTCCAGCCCGTGCGCATCGGCGAGCCGAGCATCGAGGACGCCGTCGCGATCCTCGAGGGCCTGCGCGCCGCGTACGAGGAGCACCACGCCGTGACCTACACCGACGAGGCGCTGCGCGCCGCCGTCGAGCTGAGCGACCGGTACCTCACCGACCGCGTGCTGCCCGACAAGGCGATCGACCTCATCGATCAGGCGGGCGCGCGTCTGCGCCTGCGGCTCGGCGAGCGCGCCTCGGTCGAGGAGCTGCAGCAGCGCCTCGCCGACCTCGAGGCCGAGAAGAACCGCGCTGTCGCGGGGGAGCACTACGAGGAGGCGTCGCGGATCCGCGACGAGATCACGCGCGTCAACGAGCGCCTCGAGGGCGTGCACGCCGTGCCCGCCTCGGGTGTCACGGTGGACGAGGAGCAGATCGCCGGCGTCGTGAGCCGCGCGACCGGGATCCCCGTGAGCCGCATGACGTCGGGCGAGCGCGAGCGCCTCGGGCTGCTCGAGCAGGAGCTGCACGCGCGCGTCATCGGCCAGGACGACGCCGTCACGGCGGTCGCGAAGGCCGTGCGCCGCAGCCGCACGGGCATGGGCGACGCCCGCCGTCCCGTCGGCAGCTTCCTGTTCCTCGGGCCGACCGGCGTCGGCAAGACCGAGCTCGCGAAGGCACTCGCCGAGAGCCTCTTCGACGACGAGCAGAAGGTCATCCGCTTCGACATGAGCGAGTTCGGCGAGCGGCACACCGTGAGCCGCCTCGTCGGCGCCCCTCCGGGCTACGTCGGCTACGACGAGGCCGGTCAGCTGACCGAGCGCGTGCGCCGCAACCCGTACTCGGTGATCCTCTTCGACGAGATCGAGAAGGCGCACCCCGACATCTTCAACCTGCTGCTGCAGGTGCTGGACGACGGGCGCCTGACCGACGGACAGGGTCGCACGGTCGACTTCCGCAACACCGTCATCATCATGACGTCGAACCTCGGCAGCGAGTTCCTCGCGTCGAAGGCGGGGGCGATCGGCTTCTCCGCGACGGGTCGCGACTTCGACGAGAAGGATCTCCACGACAGGGTCATGGGGCGCCTGCGCGAGCAGATGCGGCCGGAGTTCCTCAACCGCATCGACGAGATCGTGCTCTTCCGCAAGCTCGAGCGCGAGCAGCTGCGCGACATCGTCGGCCTCGTGCTCGGCGCCACGCGGCGCAGGCTCGCGGCCCGCGAGGTGTCGCTCGAGGTCACGCCGACGGCGGTCGACTGGATCGCCGACGCGGGCTACCAGCCCGAGTACGGCGCGCGCCCGCTGCGCCGCGTCGTGCAGCGCGAGGTCGACGATCGCATCGCCGACCTGTTCGTGTCGGGCGAGCTGGCCGACGGCGGATCCGTCCTGGTCGATGCCGCGGACGGCGCGCTCACGGTCCGCGCCGCGACGGCCGCGCTGACGGCGTGACCGACGCGCCCGGGAATCGAACTGCTCAGATTCCCGGCAGATGATGACGCAATGTGCCGCGGAAGCTCATCGGAAGGCCAGCGATCTGTCATCGCAGGTCCGTAAGGTGAGATCCGCTGTGAACGACCCCGGGGAAGTGCTCCTCCCCGGGGTCGTTGGGTTTTCTTGGCGGTTTCGCCGCACCGGTTGAAACGATTCGCGTCGAGCCGCTAGCGTGGGCGCGGTCGGGGTGGGAAAGCGGTTGCTGGGCGCGGACGCCCGCACGCTCGCCCCGACGCGACAACGAGGAGATTCGATGAAGAACTCATCCACAGCGCGCGCCCGTGCGGTGCGCGTCGGCGCCTGCCTCGCGGCGGCGTCGCTCGCGTTCGCCCTGCCGGGCGTCGCGGCGGCGGCCGAACCGGATCCGGCCCCGCACGTGCCCGCCCAGTTCGAACAGCTCGACCGCGGCCTCGTCGCGGCGGCGACCGACGAGGGCGTGTTCGTCAGCTGGCGGTTGCTCGGCAGCGAGGCGACGGGGTATTCCGAGGCCGGAGTGACGGGCCCCGACTTCGCGTGTACCGCGACGGCGAGCGGATCGCCACGGTCTCGGGCAGCACGAACCTCGCAGACCCCGACGGCACGGCGGAATCGGAGTACCGCGTCGCGCCGATCTCGAACGGCGTCGAGCTCGAGGCGAGCGCTCCCGTCACGCCGTGGGACGGGGGCTACGGCTCGATCCCGCTGCAGAAGCCCGACCCGGGCGTGACGCCCGCGGGCGAGCAGTACACCTACTCGGCGGGCGACATGTCGGTCGCCGACGTCGACGGCGACGGCCAGCTCGAGTACATCGTGAAGTGGGATCCGTCGAACGCGAAGGACGTCTCGCAGAAGGGGTACACGGGCAGCGTCTTCGTCGATACTTACGAGCAAGACGGCACCCTGCTGCACCGCATCGACCTCGGCGTGAACATCCGCGCCGGCGCGCACTACACACAGATCATGGCCGAGGACTTCGACGGCGACGGCCGGGCAGAGGTCATGATGAAGACCGCGCCCGGCACGCGCACGATCGCGGGCGGCGAGTCGACGCCCATCACGCTGCCGGCCGACGACGTCGCAGACGGCGTGACGAACGACGACGACTACCGCCTGTCGGCGGACGAGTACGCCGCGCACCTCGCGGAGGTCTTCCAGGGGTGGAGCGAGCACGAGGAGGTCGTCGCGGGCAACTGGCCGACGACGGTCGAGGAGGCCCTCGGCATCGAGCAGCGCTTCGACTACCCGCTCTCGGCAGGCGATGCGGCCGAGCTCGTCGACGTCTTCATCGACGAGTACGCGCCGTCGCGCAGCGACCGCAACGACCTGCGCACGTTCGAGGGCTTCATCCTCTCCGGGCCCGAGTACCTGACCGTCTTCGAGGGCGCGACGGGACGCGAGCTCGACACGGTCGACTACGAGCCGGGTCGCGGCGACGACGGCCTGCTGTGGGGCGACTACGCGATGTCGCGCATCGAGCCCGGCAACCGCGTCGACCGCTTCCTCGCGGGCGTCGCGAACCTCGACGGCGAATCGCTCTCCGCGATCTTCGCGCGCGGCTACTACACGCGCGCTGCAGTCGCCGCGTACGACTGGGACGGCGAGCACCTGACGACGCGCTGGGTCGCGGACAGCGGGCACGCGCCCATGTCGAACCCGTTCGACGACAGCCCGCACGGCCGCGACGGGTCGGATCCCGACCTCGGCGCGCTCGCGGGGCAGGGCTTTCACTCGCTGTCGGTTGCAGACGTCGACGCCGACGGTCGCCAGGAGATCGTCTACGGCAGCGCTACGCTCGACGATGACGGATCGCTTCTGTACAGCTCGACGGGCGTCATGCCCGAGGGCAGTGCGACTCCGGGCGAGGTCGCGAAGCTCGGGCACGGCGACGCCATGCACGTCACCGACATCCTCCCGGAGCGCGAGGGCCTCGAGATCTTCACGGTGCACGAGGGCGCGACGTGGGCGCCGTACGGCTGGGCGCTGCGCGACGCCGCGACGGGCGAGGTCCTAGACGGCGAGTACTCGGGTCGCGACACGGGCCGCGGCATGATCGGCGACATCGACCCCGATCGCCCCGGCCTCGAGTACTGGGCCTCCATGCCTCCCGGGTCGGAGCTGCCCGCCGACGTGCCGGGCACGAACCAGTCGATCCGCTGGGCGGCCGACGGCACGACGCAGATCGTCGACGGCCACGGCGACGCGGACGTGTCGATCCTCGACGGTGACGGATCCGCGCTGCTCACGGCGACGGGCGCACGCTCGAACAACGGCACGAAGGGCAACGCGGCGCTCGTGGCCGACGTGACGGGCGACTGGCGCGAGGAGCTGCTCGTGCGCGATGCCGACAGCACCGAGATCCGCATCTACATCTCGACCGAGGTGACGGATCGGGCGCTCCCGACGCTCCTGCACGACCCGCAGTACCGCGTCGGGGTCGCGCGCCAGAACACGGCGTACAACCAGCCGAGCTACACGAGCTACATGTTCGCGAGCGACACCGACTTCGCCGACGTGCCCCTGTTCACGCAGCCCGTCCAGGCGAAGGCGCCGGAGTTCGTCGACCGGCCCGGCTTGGGGCGCGACGGCTACGTCATCCCCGAGTCCGAGCACGTGACCTATTACGCGAACGGCGAGATCGTCGAGGCCGGATTCCACCGCGAGAAGCGCGCCGTCGACGTCGTCGCGGTCGCGGATCCGTGGTTCCGCGTCGACGGCGACGCGCGCTGGGAGCACACCTTCCGCGCGGGGCGCTGAGGCCGGCCCGCGCGCCCGGACCCGCCGGGCGCGCGGGCGCCGCCTCAGAACAGCAGGTAGACGGCGCCAACGACCGTGAGGATCACGACGATCGCGTCGAACACGCGCTGCGAGACGCGCGTGACGATGACGCGGCCGATGACGGCGCCGAGCAGCACCGGCACGATGAGCAGCAGGTCCATCGCGACCGTGTCGAGCGTGACGAGGCCGAGGCCGATCGAGAACGGCAGCTTGACGGCGTTGATGACGGCGAAGAACCACGCGGCCGTGCCGAGGAACGTCGTCATCGAGAACCGCGATGCGAGGAAGTACATCGACATGACGGGGCCGCCCGCGTTCGCGACCATGGTCGTGAAGCCGCCGAGCGATCCGTAGCCGAACGCCGTGCCGCGGCCCGCCTGCACCGTGGCCTCCGCCCCGCCCCGGCGCCGCCAGAGCGTGAGCGCGACGAGCCCCAGCAGCAGGATCGCGATGAGCCGCTTCACCCAGACGTCTGGCAGCACGGCGAGGCACGCGACGCCGACGACGAGGCCCACGGCGACCGACGGGATGAGCCGGATGAGCGCCCGCACGTCGGCGTGGCGCCGGTAGATGAGGAGCGCCAGGACGTCGCCCGCCATGAGCAGGAGCAGCATCGCCCCGGTCGATTCGCGCGCGGGCAGCACGGCCGCGAACAGGGCGATGCCGAGCGTGTTCGCGCCCGGCAGCCCCGTCTTCGAGACGCCGATCGTCATGGCGCCGACGACGAGCGCGGCCCAGGCCAGGGGAGCGAGTTCGGGAAGAGCCACGAGCGACAACGCTACTCCGCCCGGGGCCTTCAGATCGCGTCGAGCGCCTGCCCCAGGTCGCGCAGCAGGTCGGCGGGATCCTCGAGCCCGACCGACAGGCGGATCGTCGCCCACGAGATGCCGGCGGCGGCGAGCTGATCCGGCGTCATGTGGTTGTGCGTCATCGAGGCCGGGTGGCACACGAGCGTGCGGGCGTCGCCGATGTTGGCGACGAGCTTGACGATGCCGAGCCGTTCGACGAAGCGCTCGGCGCGCGCGAACGCCGCCTCGTCGCCGTCGTCGTCGCCCGCGAGCTCGAACGCGAAGACCGACGGCAGGCCGCGCGGATACAGGCGCTCGCCCGCCTCGCGGTACCGGTTGGTGTCGAGCCCGGGGTGGTGCACGACGCGCACGGCGGGGTGGGCGTCGAGGAAGCGCGCGACCTCGAGGGCCGTCGACGCGTGGCGGGCCATGCGCAGATCGAGCGTCTCGAGCCCCTCGATGAGCTGGAAGGCGTTGAAGGGGCTGAGCGCGGGGCCGAGGTCGGCGACGTACTTGCTCTTGATGAGGGTCGTGAGCGCGCCCTCGCGGCCGAACGCGTCCCACAGCGCGACGTCGCCGTATCGCCAGTGCGGCTCGAAGAGGCCCGGCCACCGTGCAGGGTCCTTCGCGAAGTCGAACGTGCCGAGGTCGACGACGACCCCGCCGAGCGACGTGCCGTGCCCGCTGATGAACTTCGTGGCCGAGTGCACGACGACGTCGGCGCCGTGGTCGCGCACGCGGATGAGCGAGGGCGTGCCGACCGTGTTGTCGATCACGAGGGGCACGCCCGCGGCGTGGGCGATCTCCGCGACGGCGGGGATGTCGAGCACCTGCGCGACAGGGTTCGCGACCGACTCGGCGAAGAACATGCGCGTCGCGGGGCGCACGGCGTCGCGCCACGCGTCGAGGTCGTCCTGGTCGACGAACGTGACCTCGATGCCGAAGTCGCGGAACGTGTCGTCGAAGAGGTCGACCGTGCCGCCGTAGAGCGAGCTCGACGCGACGATGTGCCCGCCGCGGCCCGCGAGCGCGAGCGATGCGACGGTCGTCGCGGCCTGGCCGGATCCGACCGCCGCGGCCGCGACGCCGCCCTCGAGCGCCGCGAGGCGCTTCTCGAGGATCGCCTGCGTCGGCGTGCCGTTGCGGCTGTAGATGTTGCCGGCGCGCCTGAGCGCGAACAGCTCGCGAGCGTCGGACAGCGACGAGAACTCGTACGCGGACGTCTGGTAGATCGGCGTCGCGACGGGGTTCTGCGGCGTTCCCGGCGCGTATCCCTCGTGCAGCTGGATGGTCGCGGGGGAAAGGGGAGGAACGCCGGTCGTCATGCCCTCATTCTCGCGCGGCGGCCTCCGGCGCCCCCGTGCGGATGACGGAATGTGTCGTCAGGGCACGAGCGTGAGCTTGCCGTGCGCGCCGCGCTCGTTCGCGATCTGCGCCTGCCGCCTGCTCGAGCGAGAACTGCTCGCCGAGCTCGACGTCGAAGTACCCGGCCGCGACGAGCGCGAGCGAGACGGGCAGCGCCTCGGCCCGCCACGCCGCCTGCTGGGGCGTGAGCGGCACGGCGGATCCGCCGCCGAAGGCACGCAGCCCCATCTCGTCGGCCTTCGCGCCGATGACGATCGTCGCGATGCGGTTCTTGTCGTCGAGCAGCTCGAGCGACGCCTCGAGCACGCCGTCGGCGCCCGCGCAGTCGAGGATCGCCGTGACGCCGTCGGGCGCGACCTCGAGCACGCGGCCCGTCAGGCCGTCGCCGTACCGCACGGGCTCGGCGCCGAGGTCGCGCACGCGGTCGGCGCGCGCGTCGCTCGTCGTCGCGATCACCCGTGCGCCGAGGAGCACGGCGAACTGGATCGCGGCCTGGCCGACCGACCCCGACCCGCCGTGGATGAGCAGCGTGTCGTCCTCGCGGACGCCGAGCGACTGCACGGCCTGGTACGCGGTGCCGGCGGGGATGCCGAGCGCCGCGCCCTGCGCGGCCGTCACGCCGCCCGGGCGCACCGAGACCTTGGCCGCGTCGACCGCGACGTGCGTCGCATACGCGCCGTCGGCGCCGAAGAAGGCCACGGGGTCGCCGACGCGGAAGCCGTCCACGCCGTCGCCGACGGCCGTCACGCGACCCGCGCCGTCGGATCCGGCCCGCCACGGGCCCTCGCCCGGAAGCGGGCGCCCGCCCGAGCGCAGCTTGCGATCGATCGGGTTGACGCCCGCGGCCTCGACCGCGATCGCCACCTCGCCCGGCCCGGGAGCGGGCTCGGCGATCTCGACGACTTCGAGGGCCTCGGGCCCTCCGACCTGCGTGAACTGCACTGCCTTCGCCATGCGCCCAGGCTAACGCGCCTCGGGGGCTGGCAGGCGGGCCGCGTACGCGGCGCGCGTGGCCGGCGCGGGATCCGGGTCGAGCGAGGCCTCGGCGCGCGGACGCCAGTCGGGTCGGGATCCCGTGAGCGCCCACGCCGCCTGCGTCGCGGCGCCGAGCGCGACGTACTCCGCCGGCTCGGGCACGACGACGGGGAGGCCGAAGACCTCGGCGGCGACGCGCTGCACCGCGGCGCTGCGCGCGGCGCCGCCCGTGAGGAGGATCCGGCGCGCCTCCACGCCGAGGGCGCGCATCGCGTCGAGCCCCTCCGCGAGCCCGCACAGCACGCCCTCGAAGGCGGCGCGCGCGAGGTTCTCGCGGGTCGTGTTCGCGAGCGTCATGCCGAACAGCGTCGCGGTCGCGTCCGGGAGATTCGGCGTGCGCTCGCCCTCGAACCACGGCTGCAGCACGAGACCGGCCGACCCCGCGGGGGCGTCGAGCGCGAGGCGCGACAGCTCGTCGTGGTCGACGCCGAGGAGGCCCGCCACCGCGTCGAGCACGCGCGCGGCGTTCAAGGTCGTGATGATCGGCAGGAACGCGCCCGACGCGTCGGCGAAGCCCGCGACCGTGCCCGACGCGTCGTGCACGGGGCGCTCGGCCACGGCGAAGACCGTGCCGCTCGTGCCGATCGAGACGCCGATGTCGCCCTCGCGGGCGCCCATGCCGAGCGCTGCGCCGGCGTTGTCGCCCGCGCCCGCGCCGACCGTGCGGCCCGCCTCGTCCGAGACCGACTCGTGCGGCGCGAGGACGCGCGGCAGCACGACGCTCGACGCGTCGCGCCGCAGGGCGCGCGAGAGCAGGTCGCGATCGTAGGCGCCTCGCGCCGCGTCGTAGTACCCCGTGCCGCTCGCGTCCGAGCGGTCGGTCACGAGCTCGTCGAGCACGGGGCCGCGCGGGCTCTCGCCCGCGGGGCCGAAGCCGCGCAGGCGCCACGTGAGCCAGTCGTGGGGGAGCGCGACCGCCGCGACGCGGGCCGCGTGCTCCGGCTCGGCGTCGGCGAGCCAGCGCAGCTTCGTCACGGTGAAGGACGCGACGGGCACGAGGCCCGTGCGGTCGGCGTACTGCGCGGATCCGACCTCGTCGACGAGGTCGCGCGCGGCGCCTGCCGAGCGCGTGTCGTTCCACAGCAGGGCGTCGCGGATCACGCGGCCGTCCCGGTCGAGCGCGACGAGCCCATGCTGCTGGCCGGCGATCGACCACGCCGCGACGTCGTCGAGGCCGCCCGCGTCGTCCAGCGCCTCGCGCAGCGCGCGCCACCAGTGGGCGGGATCCACCTCGGATCCGTCGGGGTGCGACGCGCGCCCCGTGCGGACGACGTCGCCCGTCGCCGCGTCGCGGACGACGACCTTGCAGCTCTGCGTCGACGAGTCGACGCCCGCGACGAGGGATCCCGTCGCGGGCGCGCTCGGCGCGGGTGCCTCGGCGTGCACGCGAGCCCTCGTCAGGAGCGGGCGCCGAGCAGGTGCTCGGTCGCGAGCTGCTGCAGGCGCACGAAGCCGAAGCCCTTGCCGCCCAGGTAGGCGCTCGCGTCGAAGTCCTCGAACGCCGAGCGGTCGGCGAGCAGGTCGTCGTAGCTCTCGCCGTCGCCGAGGGTCGGCGTCGACAGCTCGGCGACCTTGGCGGCGGCGAGTGCCTCCTGCACCTCGGGGTCGGCGCGGAACGCGGCGGCGCGCTCCTTCAGCAGGAGATAGGTGCGCATGTTGGCCGCGGCCGACTCCCACACGCCCTGCTCGTCCTCCGTGCGGCTCGGCTTGTAGTCGAAGTGGCGGGGGCCGTCGTAGGCCTGCCCGCCGCCCGGCGCGCCGTGCTCGAGGAGGTCGACGAGCGAGAACGCATTGTGCAGATCGCCGTGGCCGAACACGAGGTCCTGGTCGTACTTGATGCCGCGCTGGCCGTTGAGGTCGATGTGGAAGAGCTTGCCGTGGTAGAGCGCCTGCGCGATGCCCGCCGTGAAGTTCAGACCCGCCATCTGCTCGTGGCCCGTCTCGGGGTTGAGGCCCACGAGCTCGGGGCGCTCGAGCGAGCCGATGAACGCGAGGGCGTGGCCGAGCGTCGGCAGCAGGATGTCGCCGCGCGGCTCGTTGGGCTTCGGCTCGATCGCGAAGCGGATGTCGTAGCCCTTGTCGGTGACGTAGTCGCCGAGCAGGTTGACGGCCTCGCGGTAGCGCGAGAGCGCGGCCTGGATGTCCTTCGCCGAGTCGTACTCGGCGCCCTCGCGGCCGCCCCACATGACGAAGGTCTTGGCGCCGAGCTCGGCGGCGAGGTCGATGTTGCGGATCACCTTGCGCAGCGCGAAGCGGCGCACCTGGCGGTCGTTCGAGGTGAAGCCGCCGTCCTTGAAGACGGGCGCGCTGAAGAGGTTGGTCGTGACCATCGGCACGACGACGCCCGTGTCTGCGAGCGCGCCCTTCAGACGGTCGATCTGTCGCTGGCGCTCGGCGTCGGTCGAGCCGAAGGCGAAGAGGTCATCGTCGTGGAAGGTGAGGCCGTAGGCGCCGAGCTCTGCGAGCTTCTCGACCGCGTGCACGACGTCGAGCGCCGGACGGGTCGGGCCGCCGAACGGGTCGGTGCCGTTGTAGCCGATGGTCCAGAGGCCGAAGGAGAACTTGTCTGCCTTGGTGGGGGTGAGCGACATGGCGCGCCTTTCTGCGTCGTCGGAGAAATGTTGTTGGTGAGAACGTATCAGGTGGAAGTGGCGCGCACAACGGGGGTGGGTGCGACGGGTGGGGCTTGCGCCGAACCGCCGCGTGTGCGTAGGATCATCGCCATCAGTCGAAGCGCTTCGCATCGAACGCAGAACAGGGAGACGGCGTGGTCACGATCAACGAGGTCGCCAAGGCGGCCGGCGTGTCGATCAGCACCGTGTCGTACGCGCTGTCGGGCAAGCGATCGATCTCGGCCACGACCCGCGAGCGCATCGACAGGGCGATCCGCGATCTCGGCTACACGCCACACGCGGCTGCGCGCATGCTTGCGGGGGCGCAGACGAACATCCTCGCCCTCAGTGCGCCGCTGCACGCAGACGGACACTTCCCGACCCACATGCGGTTCGTGACGGCCGTCGTCGAGGCCGCGCGCGAGCGCGAGTACGACGTGCTGCTCCTCGCGCGCGACGACGAGGTGACGGGGATCCGCCGCGTCGCGGGCACGTCGCTCGTCGACGGCGTCGTCGCGATGGGCGTCTCGCAGCGGGACGATCGCGTGCCGCTCGTGCGTTCGCTCGGCATCGCGGCGGCCTTCATCGGCGTCCCCGACGACGCCGACGGCGTCGCGTGCGTCGACCTCGACTTCCGCGGGACGGCGCGCGACGCGCTCGAGCGGGTCGCCGCCCAGGGGCATCGCACGGTCGGCATGATCGGGCACCCGCGCGGCTACGTCGACCGCAGGCAGGGCTTCATCGCCCGCTTCGACGACGGCCTCGAGCGTGCGGCCGCGGAGCGCGGCGTGCGCCTCGTGCGCGAGTGGGCGGAGCTGTCCCGGGGATCCGGGGCTCGCGCCGTCGACGCGCTGCTCGACGTCGACGAGCCGCCGACGGCGATCGTGTTCCACTGCAACGAGCCCGTCGTCGAGGAGGCCGAGCGACGCCTTCGCGAGCGGGGCGTTCGCGTGCCGCAGGACATCTCGCTGCTCGCCGCCGCGGCGAGCTACGAGCCCGACCGGCTCGAGATTCCGCTGAGCGGCGTCACGCTGCCGATCGAGCGCATGTGCCGCATCGCCGTGGAGGCGGCGCTCGACCAGCGCGAGGGGCGGGGCGAGACCGCCACGCGCCTGCTCGACCCCGACTTCGTCGACAGGGGGTCGATCGCGCCCGTCGCGTGACGAGGATCCGCCCTCGCACGCCCATTGTCGAAGCGCTTCGATAATTTGTTCGCGGCAGACGCCGCACCCGAGGGGCAGGAGCCCCGACTACAAGGAGGTAGATCATGAACACGAGAAGGACGCTCGCCACGGCGGGAATCGCGATCCTGGGCGTCGCGGCCCTGGCCGGTTGCGGCCCGCAGGCCGAGGAATCCGATGGCACGCTGACGCTCTGGCACTACGAGGGCGAGAACTCCGCGATGGGCATCGCGTGGAACCGCGCGATCGAGGTATTCGAGGAGGAGACGGGAGCGACCGTCGAGTTCGAGGAGCGCAGCTTCGAGCAGATCCGGCAGACCGCGAGCCAGGTGCTGAACTCGGACGAGGCCCCCGACCTCCTCGAGTACAACAAGGGCAACGCGACGGCTGGCCTGCTCGCGAGCCAGGGGCTGCTGCAGCCGCTCGACGACGCGGTCGAGGAGTACGGGTGGGACGACACGCTCGCGCCGTCGCTGCAGACCACAGCGCGCTACGACGAGAACGGCGTCATGGGCTCGGGCAGCTGGTACGGCATCCCGACCTACGGCGAGTACGTGCAGTTCTACTACAACGAGGAGATGTTCGAGCAGTACGGCCTCGAGGTCCCGACGACGATCGAGGAGCTCGAGCAGGTCATGCAGGCGTTCGTCGACGAGGGCGTCACGCCGCTCGCCGAGGCGGCGGGGGAGTACCCGCTCGGCCAGCTCTGGTATCAGCTCGCGCTCTCGCAGGCCGATCGGCAGTGGGTGAACGACTACCAGATCTACGAGAACCCGGTCGACTTCAGCGGGCCCGAGACGACCTACGCGTCCGAGACGCTCGCCGACTGGGTCGAGAGGGGATACGTGTCGTCCGATGCGACGGGCCTCATCGCCGAGGACGCCGGCACGGGCTTCATCAATGGCACGTACCCGATGTTCTTCTCGGGCAGCTGGTGGTACGGGCGCTTCCTCGACGAGGCGCAGCACGACTGGTCGACCTTCCTCTTCCCGGGCGCCGAGATGTCGCCCGGCTCGTCCGGCAACCTCTGGGTGATCCCCACGACGTCGGGAGACCCCGAGCTGGCGCAGCAGTTCATCGACATCACGCTGCGGCCCGAGATCCAGGCGCTCATGGGCGACAACGGCGGCGTGCCCGTCGCGGCCGACGCGGCCGACCTCTCGGACGACTCGAGCGTCGAGCTGATCGAGAACTTCAACACGCTCCTCGAGCGCGACGGTCTCGGGTTCTACCCCGACTGGCCCACGCCGACCTTCTACGACGAGCTCAACGCGGGGCTCCAGGGCCTGCTCAACGGCTCGCTCTCGCCCGCCGAGATGAACGAGCAGATTGGCGCCGACTACGACGCGGGGCTTCCCGCGAGCGCGCGCTGACGGAGGCGGCGTATGAGCACCGCACGCAACGGCTCCCTCGTGCCGTTCCTGTCGGGGCGCAGCTACTGGTGGTATCTCCTGCCCGGCGCCGCGCTCCTGACGCTCATCATCCTGGTGCCGCTCGGCTGGAACATCTTCCTGAGCTTCACCGACTATCGCGGCATCGTCGCGCCGCGCTTCACGGGCCTCGACAACTGGATCGCGCTCGCAGGCGATGAGCGCTTCTGGCTGTCGTTCCGCAACAGCGTCGCGATGATCCTCGCGATGGTCATCGCCCCGACGGCGCTCGGCCTCGTCATCGCCGCGGCCCTCTTCGACGTCGTCGGGCGCAAGTTCGGCGGCCGGCTCGCGTCGTTCCTGCGCGCGACGTACTACCTGCCGCAGATCCTGCCCTCGGTCATCGCGGCGATCGTGATCGGCTGGATCCTGCGGCCCGAGAACGGCGCGCTCAACACGATCCTCGAGGCCGTGGGGCTCGGCCAGCTCGCGGGCAACTGGCTGGGCTCGCCCGACACGGCGCTCGGCAGCATGATGGTCGTGCTCGTCTGGATCCAGATCGGCTACCCCGTCGTGATCTTCATGGCGGCGCTGCAGCGCGTCGACCCCGAGCTGTACGAGGCCGCCGAGATCGACGGCGCGGGATGGTTCCGGCGCTTCGCCGCGATCACGATGCCCATGATCCGGCCCGAGATGTTCGTCGTCGCGCTCACCTGCACGATCGCCGCGCTCAAGGTGTTCGGGCCCGTGTACGCGCTGACGGGCGGCGGCCCGAACTTCGCGACGATCGTGCCGAGCTACTACTCGTACAGCCAGTTCTTCCAGAGCCAGCAGGTCGGGTACGGCGCCGCGATCGCGACGGCCCTGACCGTCGTCATCATGATCGTGTCGGTCGTGTTCGTGTGGGCGCAGAACCGCGCCGAGAAGAAGGAGACGGAGCGATGAGCGCGACCACCGCGATCGTCACGGGATCGCCCGAGCGAAGGAACCGCAAGCGCCGCACGGTCAGCGACTGGATCGTGCTCGCAGGCGTCATCGCGCTCGCGATCGTCGTCGTCTTCCCGTTCCTCGTCATCCTCATCAACGCGTTCAAGTCGCCCGAGGACTACGCCACGGGCGGGCCCCTGCAGCTGCCCGCGTCGATCTACCTCGACGGCATCGCCGCGTTCTGGGAGCGCGTGAACTTCCCCGAGAAGCTCTGGAACAGCTTCTTCATCTCGGGCGTGGTCGCGGTCCTCGCGGTCGTCGTCTCGGTGCTCAACGCCTACGCGATCGGCATCGGGCGCGTGCGCGGCAGGATCCCGCTCATCCTCGTGTTCCTGCTCGCGAACATGCTGCCGCAGGAGGTGCTGCTCTACCCGCTGTACACGATCTTCCGGTCGATCGGACTGTACGACAGCGTGTGGTCGGTCATCATCACGTTTGTCGTCATCCAGAGCGCCTTCGGCACCTACCTGCTCGCGAGCGTGTTCGGCACGTTCCCCAAGGAGATCATCGAGGCCGCGGCGCTCGACGGCGCGGGACGCTGGCGCACCCTCTGGCAGGTAATAGTGCCCGTCAGCAGGCCGACGCTCGGCGTGCTCATGGTGTTCTTCTTCATCTGGACGTGGAACGAGTTCCTCATCCCGCTGACGTTCCTCATCAGCAACGCGAATCAGACGGTCCCCGTCGCGATCAGCGTCCTGCAGGGCGACCGCCTCATGGACGTCACGACCACGAGCGCCTCGGCCCTGCTCGGGCTGCTGCCGACGCTCATCTTCTTCCTCATCTTCCAGCGCACGCTCTCACGCGGCATCACGGCAGGAGCAGTCAAGTAATGAAGTTCACCGACGGGTTCTGGCAGATCCGCCCCGGCGTCGAGGCCCTCTACGGGCGCGAGGTCCGCGACCTCCGGATCGAGGGCGACGCGATCGTCGCGACGGTCCCGACCAAGGTCATCGAACGGCGCGGCGACACGCTCAACCGGCCCGTCCTCACCGTCACGCTGCACTCGCCGCACGACGGCGTCATCGGCGTGCGGATCGTGCACCACGAGGGCGGTCCGGCGCCGCAGGGCTTCGACCTCGTCGGCGCCCGCCCGTCCGGCGCCGCGACGCTCGACGGCGACGAGGCGAGGCTCGTGAGCGGCCCGCTGACGGCGGTCCTGCGCCGCGGGCGCGCCTGGGCGCTCGAGTTCCGCGAGACGGGATCGGGCAGGCTGCTGACGGCGAGCGGCGAGCGATCGCTCGGGTACCTGCGCGTCGCGCCCGACGCGGCCGTGGATCCGGGCGTTGTCGGCGACGAGCGCTCGGGCATGCGCATGCCCCTCTCGCCCGCGTACGTCCACGAGCAGCTCGAGCTCGCGGTCGGCGAGGCGATCTACGGGCTCGGCGAGCGGTTCGGACCGCTCGTGAAGAACGGCCAGAGCGTCGACATCTGGAACGCGGACGGCGGCACGTCGAGCGAGCAGGCCTACAAGAACGTGCCGTTCTACGTGTCGAACCGCGGGTACGGCGTGCTCGTCAACGACACGGGGCACGTGTCGTACGAGATCGGATCCGAGGCCGTCGAGCGCGTGCAGTTCTCGGTCGCGGGCGAGCAGCTCGAGTACCTCGTGGTCGCGGGGCCGACGCCCGCCGACGTGCTCGACCGCTACACGTCGCTCACGGGCCGGCCGCCCGAGGTCCCGGCCTGGTCGTACGGCCTGTGGCTGTCCACGAGCTTCACGACCGACTACGACGAAGCGACCGTGACGGGGTTCCTCGACGGCATGCGGGATCGCGACATCCCTCTCGACGTCTTCCACTTCGACTGCTTCTGGATGCGCGAGTTCCAGTGGAGCGACTTCGAGTGGGACCCGCGCGTGTTCCCCGACCCCGAGGGCATGCTCGCGCGACTGCACGAGCGCGGCCTGCGCGTGAGCGCCTGGATCAACCCGTACATCGGCCAGCGCTCGGCGCTGTTCGCCGAGGGCGCCGAGCGCGGCTACTTCGTGCGCAGACCCGACGGATCCGTGTGGCAGTGGGACATGTGGCAGGCGGGCATGGCGCTCGTCGACTTCACGAACCCCGACGCGACGCGCTGGTACCAGGAGCACCTCGGGCGCCTCATGCGGCAGGGCGTCGACACGTTCAAGACCGACTTCGGCGAGCGGATCCCCGTCGACGTCGTCTACTTCGACGGCAGCGACCCGCGGGCGATGCACAACCGCTACACGCAGCTGTACAACGAGGCCGTCTTCGACGTGCTGCAGGCGCACCGCGGTGCGGGCGACGCCGTCGTGTTCGCCCGTTCGGCGACGGCCGGCGGCCAGCGCATGCCCGTGCACTGGGGCGGCGACAACACGTCGTCGTTCGCGTCGATGGCCGAGACCCTGCGCGGCGGGCTGTCGCTCGCGATGAGCGGCTTCGCCTACTGGAGCCACGACATCGGCGGCTTCGAGGGCATGCCCGATCCCGCCGTGTTCAAGCGCTGGGTCGCCTTCGGGCTGCTGTCGAGCCACAGCCGGCTGCACGGCTCCAGCAGCTACCGCGTGCCGTGGCTCTTCGACGAGGCGGAGGGGCGCGACGAGGCCGATCCCGAGAGCGCCGTGTCGGTCACGCGCCGGTTCGCGCGCCTGAAGGCGGCGCTGCGGCCCTACCTCGTCTCGGCCGGGCGCGCCGCGCACGAGACGGGGGCGCCCCTCATGCGCCCCATGGCGCTTGCGTTCCCCGACGACCCGGCCGCGACGCACCTCGATCGGCAGTACATGCTGGGCCCCGACCTGCTCGTGGCTCCCGTCTTCTCGGCGGCAGGCGACGTCGAGTTCTACCTGCCGGAGGGGCGCTGGACCCACCTGCTGACGGGCGAGACCGTCGAGGGCGGATGGCGGCGCGAGCGGCACGGCTTCGACAGCCTGCCTGTGTACCTGCGGGAGGGCGCGGTCATTCCCCTGAGCGCATCGGAGACCGCCGGCCGCGACATCGACCTCGACGCCCTGCGGATCCTCGTCGCGCCCGGCGCCGCACAGGGCGAGCTCGTCGTCGCGGCGGGCGAGGGGCGGCGCGCGACGTTCCGCATCTCGCGCGAGCGCGGGCGTATCCTCATCGAGAGCGACGACGTCTCGTCGTTCGTCATCGAAGACACATCGGGTGCCCGAGCAGTCGCCGACGATGGCCGCGCAGCGCTGCGCGCGGCGTCCGAAGCCGAGGGGCGCCCCTCCGGACAGGAGAGCTGAGCATGACCGACTACCGCACCATTCCGCTCGTCTTCCCCGACGGCTTCGTGATCGGCGCGGCGACCGCGTCGTATCAGATCGAGGGGGCGGCGTCGGAGGACGGCCGGACGCCCTCGATCTGGGACACGTTCTCGCACACGCCGGGTCGCACGTGGAACGGCGACACGGGCGACGTCGCGTGCGATCACTACCACCGGCTCGAGGAGGATCTCGACCTCATGGCCTCGCTGGGGCTCGAGGCGTATCGCTTCTCGATCTCGTGGAGCCGCGTGATGCCGGGCGCGGGGCGCGATGTGCACCCCGCGGGCATCGACTTCTACTCGCGCCTCGTCGACGGGTTGCGGGCGCGGGGGATCCGGCCGATCGCGACCCTGTACCACTGGGACCTGCCGCAGGAGCTCGAGGACGCGGGCGGCTGGCCCGCGCGCGACACCGCCTCCCGCTTCGCGGAGTACGCGGCGCGCGTCGTCGAGCACCTGGGCGACCGCGTGCACACGTGGACGACGCTCAACGAGCCGTGGTGCTCGGCGTACCTCGGCTACGGATCCGGCGCCCACGCGCCCGGCCGCACGAATGGCGCCGACGCGCTCGCCGCCGTGCACCACCTGAACCTCGCGCACGGTCTCGCCGTGCCCGAGATCCGCCGCGCCGCGACAAACGACCCCGACGTGTCGGTCACGCTCAACTTCCACGTCGCGCGCGGCGAGCGCGAGGCGGCCGAGCGCGTGACGGCGCTCGCGAACCGCGCCTTCACGAGCCCCATGCTGCTCGGCAGGTACGACGACGACCTCATCGCGTACACGCGCGGCGTCACGGACTGGGGCTTCGTGCGCGACGGCGACCTCGAGACGATCCACCAGCCGCTCGACGTGCTGGGCGTGAACTACTACTCGACCGTCACGGTCCGCACGTGGGACGGGGCGGGGGAGAAGGTGCGCAACGACGGCCACAAGGACGTCGGCGGGTCGCCGTGGCCGGGGCTCGACGACGTCGAGTTCCTGCCGCAGGACGGGCCGTACACCGACATGGGGTGGAACATCGCGCCCGACGGGCTCGAGGACCTCCTCGTGAGCCTGAACGAGCAGTTCCCCGAGCAGCCGCTCATGATCACCGAGAACGGCGCCGCGTTCCCCGATGCGGTCGATCAGACGCCCGAGGGGCCGCGCGTGCGAGACGTCGATCGGACCGACTACCTGCGCCGCCACTTCGGCGCGGCTCGCCGCGCGATGGACCGCGGCGTCGACCTGCGCGGGTACCTCGTGTGGTCGCTGCTCGACAACTTCGAGTGGGGCTACGGCTTCTCGAAGCGGTTCGGCATCGTGCGCGTCGACTACGACACGCAGGAGCGCGTCGTGAAGGACAGCGCGCGCTGGCTCGCGGACCTCATCGCGTCGCGCCGCTGACCCGCCTCAGCGCGCGTCGCGAGGGGGCGCCGTGGATCCGCGCGTGACGAGCTCCGACGCGAGCCGCTCGTGCGACGCTTCGGCGCCCTCCTCGAGCATGCCGATGAGGATCCCGACGGCGCGGCGGCCCATCTCGACGAGCGGCTGCCGCACGGTCGTGAGGGGAGGCGTCGTCGCGGCGGCCGCGGGGATGTCGTCGAAGCCCACGACCGACAGGTCGTCGGGCACGCGCAGGCCGCGGGATCCGGCGGTGCGGATCGCTTCGATCGCCGAGACGTCGTTGGCCGCGAAGATCGCGGTCGGGGGCTCCTCGAGCGCGAGCAGCCGCTCGGTGCACGCCGCCGCCTCGGCCTGCGCGTAGCCGCCGTCGACGACGAGGCGCTCGTCGACCGAGAGCCCCGCCGCCGCGATCGCCTCGCGGAATCCGCGCTCGCGCAGACGCGCCGACTCGAGGTCGCCGCGTCCGCGCAGGTGCGCGATGCGCGTGTGGCCGAGCGACAGCAGGTGCGCGGTCGCATCGCGCGCCCCGCGGAGGTTGTCGGTGTCGACGGTCGCCGATGCCGAGGGCCCCGTGTGCGGGTCGATCGCGACGATCGGCACCACTGTCTCGGGCGGCCGCACGGTCGGCGTCACGACAACGGCGCCGTCGATGAGCGTGCCCCCGAGGCGCGAGAGGGATCGCGCCTCCCATCCCTCGTGCGAGCCGGACGAGACCGCCCCCGCGTAGGCGAGTACGTCGTAGGACGTCTCGCGGAGCGCCTCCGAGACGCCGTGCAGCAGCTGCAGGGCGAACGGCTCGAACTCGGCGACGAGCACGCCGATGACGTGTGTGCGCTGGCGGCGCAGCGAGGTCGCGACGAGCGAGCTCGCGTAGCCGAGCTCCGAGACGACCTGCAGCACGCGCTCGCTCGTCGAGGCCGCGACGCCGTCGCGGCCGTTGATGACCTTCGACACGGTCGCGACCGAGACGCCTGCCGCGCGCGCGACGTCGGTGATCGTGGTGCGGCCGTGCGCCGCCCGGGGATCGCTGATGGTCATGGTCTCCTCACGGTAGTCCGCGGCGCGCGACTCGGCCGCGCAACACGGGAGGCGGATGCGGCGATCCGTCGAGAGAAAACGTTATCGATAACGATTGACATGCGCCAGTCGAGCTGTCAGCATCGTCATCGACGTCGGGCCGCGGGTGCCCGACGCACGGCGAAGACCACTCGATGAGGAGAACCACGCCATGAAGAAGCGATTCACTTCCGCCGCCGTCGCGGCGGCGGCCGCCCTCGTCCTCGCGGGCTGCTCCGGCGGATCCGGGGGAGAAGGCGGCGATGCGATGGAGTTCTGGCACAACTCGACGACGGGCGACGGCAAGGCCTACTGGGAAGAGGCGGCGGCCGCGTTCGAGGAGGAGACGGGCACCGCGATCCGCATCAGCTCGATCCAGAACGAGGACATGGACGGCAAGCTGCAGACGGCCGCCAACTCGGGCGACATGCCCGACGTGTTCATGGCGCGCGGCGGCGGCAAGCTCGCCGACATCGTGGAGGCCGGGCTCGTGAAGGACCTGTCCGACCTCATCGACGACGACGTGCGCGAGGCGTACGGCGACGCCGTGTTCAGCGCGTTCACGATCGACGGGGCCGAGTACGGCATGCCCGTCGCCGTGCTGCCCGGCGGCATGTTCTACAGCGAGGACCTCTTCGCCGAAGCCGGCATCGCCGAGACGCCGACGACGATCGAGGAGCTCGAGGGCGCCGTGGACGAGCTGCGGGACGCGGGCGTGGAGCCGATCGCGCTTGGCGCGAAGGACGCCTGGCCGGCCGCGCACTGGTTCTACTTCTTCGCCCTGCGCGCGTGCGGCCAGGAGACGATCGAGCAGATCTCGACGAGCCTCGACTTCGGCGACGGCTGCTGGCTCGACGCCGCGGAGGATCTCGCGGCGTTCGCCGAGACCGAGCCGTTCAACGAGGGCTTCCTCACGACGTCGGCCCAGCAGGGCGCCGGCTCCTCGGCGGGCCTCGTCGCGAACCACAAGGCCGCGATGGAGCTCATGGGCGGCTGGAACGTCGGCGTGATCGCCTCGCTGACGCCCGACGGCGAGCCCCTCGCAGACCTCAGCTGGTTCCCGTTCCCCGCGACGTCGGGCGGCGAGGGCGATCCCACCGCCATGATGGGCGGCGTCGACGGCTTCGCGTGCGCCGCCGATGCGCCGCCCGCGTGCGAGGAGTTCCTGAACTTCATCGCGCAGACCGAGTGGCAGGAGAAGTACGTCGAGGCGTTCCAGACGATCCCCGCCTCGAAGGAGGCGCAGTCGGCCGTCACCGACCCCGCGCTGCAGCCGATCATGGCCGCCTACAACGACGCGGCGTACGTCGTCGTGTGGCTCGACACGCTGCTCGGCCAGAACGTCGGCAACGCGCTCAACACGGCCGTCGTCGAGATGCTCGCGGGGCAGGGCAGCCCCGAGCAGCTCGTCGAGACGGCGGCGCAGGCCGCCGAGCGGGGCTGAGCCGTGACGATGACCGAGGTGCGCGTGCCGGATCGGCCGCCCGTCAGCCGGGGCGAGGAGCCCCGGCCGGCGGGCCGCCGCCCCCGGCGCCCCGACTGGCGCAGGCGCGGCGAGATCGCGATCCTCGCGGGGCCGGCCGTCGTCGTCTTCTGCGCGTTCGTGATTCTGCCGGTCGTCATGGCCGCGTTCTATGGGTTCTTCCGGTGGAAGGGCTTCGGCTTCCCCGACGACTTCGTCGGGTTCGAGAACTACGCCATGATCCTGGGCGACGAGGCGTTCCGCGACGCCGTGCTGCACAACGGGATCATCCTCGTCGCGTCGCTCGTGCTACAGGGGCCGCTCGCGATCGCGTTCGCCCTGCTCCTCAACCAGCGCATGCGCGGGCGCAGCCTCGTGCGCGTGCTGATCTTCGTGCCCTACGTGATCTCCGAAGTCGTCGTGGGCACGGGCTGGACCCTCATGTTGCAGGATGCGGGCGCCGTCAACTCGCTGCTCGAGAAGATCGGGCTCGGGGCGCTGCAGCAGTCGTGGCTGTCGGATCCGCAGGTCGCGATGGGCACGCTCCTCGTGATCATCACCTGGAAGTACATCGGCTTCGCCGTCATCCTCATGTTGGCGGGCCTGCAGTCGATCCCGAACGAGCTGTTCGAGGCCGCCTCGATCGACGGCGCCACCTTCTGGCAGACGCAGCGCTACATCACGCTGCCGCTGCTCGGCCCCACGATCCGCATCTGGGCCTTCCTGTCGATGATCGGCTCGCTGCAGCTGTTCGACCTCGTCAACATCATCTGGGGCCAGTACGTCGCGGCGACGGCGGGCACCTCGACGATGGCGACGTACATGTACCAGCACGGGCACCTCGCGAGCAACTACGGATTCGGGAACGCCGTCGCGGTGCTCCTGTTCCTCATCTCGCTCGTCGTCGCGCTCGTCTATCAGCGCGCCGTGCTGCGGCGCGACACGGCGGGCGCCGTCACGGGGCCCGCGGAGAGGGGACGCTCATGACCGCCACCTCCGTCGCGATCGGCGCGGTCGATCGCAGGGGCCGGCCGCGGGGTCGCGGTCGCGCGCCGCGAGCGGGCGCGGGCGTCTACCTGCTCGCGACCGTCCTCGTCGGGATCTGCATCGGGCCCGTGCTGTACATCATCATCGGCGGGTTCCGCTCGAACGCGCAGATCACGCAGGACCCCTCGGGGCTCCCGGGGCCGTGGGTGCTCACGAATTACTCCGAGGTGCTCGCCTCGTCGGAGTTCTGGGTCGCCATGGGCAACTCGACGATCTCGGCCGTCGCGACGACGGCGGGCGCCGTCGTCCTCGGCGTCATGGCGAGCTACGTCATCGCGCGCTACGACTTCGCGGGCAAGGGAGCGCTCTACGCGCTCTTCGCGGCTGGCCTCATGTTCCCCGTCACGGTCGCGATCACGCCGCTGTACCTGCTCGTGCGCAACCTGGGGCTCGTGAACAGCCTCGGCGGCATCATCCTGCCGCAGATCGCCTTCGCGCTGCCCACCACCATCATCATCCTCGTGCCGTTTCTCCGCGCGATCCCGAAGGAGCTCGAGGAGGCCGCGTCGATCGACGGCGCGGGCCGCCTCGGCTTCTTCTGGCGCATGGTCGTGCCGCTCAGCATGCCGGGCGTCGTGACCGTGGGGATCCTGGCCTTCGTCACCACCTGGAACGGATACATGCTGCCGCTGTTCATCCTGAACGACACGAGCCTGTTCACGCTGCCCCTCGGCGTGCAGAACTTCGCGTCGCAGTACTCGGTCGACACCGCCCGCGTGCTCGCCTACACCTCGCTGTCCATGCTGCCCGCGCTCATCTTCTTCAGCCTCTTCGAGAAGCGCATCGTCGGCGGCCTCACGGGGGCGGTGAAGGGATGACGGCCCCCGCAACGGTCGCGGTGCGCGCCGTGCCTGCGACGTCCGACCGCGTGCGGGCGCTGCTTTCGCAGATGACGCTCGAGGAGAAGACGGCGCAGCTCGTGGGCTACTGGCTCGACCACGGCGACGAGGTCGTCGCGCCCATGGCCGACGAGATGGACGCGGGGCACGGATCCGGCGCCCTCGCGGCCATCACGCGTGACGGCATCGGCCACTTCACGCGCGTGTACGGCACGCGCCCCGTGGATCCCGCCGAGCGCGCCGCGTGGCTGCGCGAGGAGCAGCGGCGCCTCGTGCGCGAGACGCGGCTCGGGATCCCCGCGCTCGTGCACGAGGAGTGCCTCACCGGGCTCGCGGCGTGGAAGGCCGCGACGTTCCCGACCCCGCTCGCGTGGGGCGCCGCCTTCGATCCCGATCTCGTCGAGGAGATGGCCGCGGCGATCGGCGACTCGATGCGCGAGCTCGGCGTGCACCAGGGCCTCGCGCCCGTGCTCGACGTCGTGCGTGACCCCCGCTGGGGGCGCGTCGACGAGTGCATCGCCGAGGATCCGTACGTCGTCGGCACGGTCGGCACGGCGTTCGTGCGCGGGATCCAGTCGGCGGGCGTCCACGCGACCCTCAAGCACTTCCTCGCCTACTCGGGCTCGCAGGCGGGGCGCAACCACGCGCCCGTGCACGCGGGTCCGCGCGAGATCGCCGACGTGTTCCTGCCGCCCTTCGAGATGGCGATCCGAGACGGCGGCGCGCGCAGCGTCATGAACAGCTACGCCGAGATCGACGGCGTGCCGGTCGCGTCGGATCCGCG
>Ga0079224_100001980_pt1 | contig 24400 bp, 21 predicted proteins | sample Stecom2015_FD_80414 | JGI IMG/M metagenome (GOLD analysis project Ga0079224, IMG submission 80414) | Agricultural soil microbial communities from Utah to study Nitrogen management - Steer compost 2015 | ecosystem: Environmental > Terrestrial > Soil > Agricultural land | place: USA: Utah... | reverse complement strand
GTGGCGGGCGTGGAACAGGACGGCCTCGGCGATCCGGGGCAGGTCCTCGGTGAGCAGGCGCGCGGCGCGTCGGCCCTGGATGCGGCGACCGGAGGCGGGCAGCTCGGCGGCCAGGCGCGCCTCGATCCGGTCGTCGGCGACGGCGATGGTGGTGCGCTCGAGGACCTCCTGCCCCGGGGCGCCGACGTCGACCCGCTCCCCGCTGCGGGCGGCGGTCTCGGCGAGCGCCCGCGCCAGGAAGTCGGTGGTCGCGACGCGTCCGTGCCGGTCGGTGAGGAGGTCCTCCGGGAAGCCCGCCGCGGCCCGGTCCACGACCAGGCGCATCAGCGAGGGCGGCGCGAAGGGGTCGGCCTGCACGTGGTCGATCACGAGCCGGCACGATCCCAGGTCGTAGCTGCCGCGCAGCTGCTTGTAGGCGCCGTAGCCGCGGCCGTCGATCGAGGAGAGGAGCTGGGTGAGGCGGGCGGAGTCGGAGGTCATCGCCGGCCATGCTAGGGGTGCGCGTGCCCCGCCGACGGCCGTCGTCACGAGAACAACGTCGCGACGTACTCGACGCTCACCGACCAGGTCCGGGCCGAGGAGGAGAACGTGCTCGTCCTCGACGGCGGCGACCTGTTCCTCCGCGGCGAGTTCGAGCAGTTCAAGGACTATCAGCGCACCCTGAACTTCGCGTTCCTGTGCGGGAATTTGGTGCACGAGGAGACCGGGACGCTGCTGCCTCTCGAGACGGCTGCGTCTCCGGCCCGGGGGCCGTCACTTCTTCGCGGACTTGGTGTCCTCGTCGAGCTCGGTGACGTAGGCGGCGAAGATGTCCTGTCGCAGCGCGTCGATCTGCTTCTTCAGGGTCTTGCGCTGCTTGGCGGTGGAACCCGGGGCGGCCAGGAGCTGCGCGGCGCGCGAGGCGGAGTCGAGCTTCCCGGACCACGCGACGGCCTGAGCAGCCTCCTGCTCGTCATCGGCCGACTCGGTCAGCAGCGCGACCTGCTCGCGGAGGGCATCGAGCGTCGCGAGCATCGCCTCGGGCGTGGCCTTGTCGTGGCGCCTCAGCTTCTCGAGCTGCTCCTTCACGTAGTCCCAGACCTCGGGGTTGTCCCTCAGCATCTGAACCAGCCGGATCACGAACGGCGTGGCCATGCCGAGGAAGGAGATTGCCTTCTTCAGCCCGCCGCCCTTGGTCTCCACCTGTGCGCTCTTCTTCGCCGCCATCGCTGCTCCCCTCGTCGAGTACAGCGTCACGATACGGCGTGCGGCCGACGGGATCCGAGAGGCCAGCGACGGGCTGTACAAACGCCGCGCATCGCTCGTGGTCACTCGTACGTGGCGACGAACTGACTCAGCGTACGGATCGTGGACGGTGGCGTCCCGCCTGCGCCGACGAACTCCTGCCAGAGCGCCTTCGCCTCTTCCATCGTGACGAGGCCCCTCCTGCGAGCCAGGCGGAGCAGACGCCATGTTCCAACGCAGTCGATCGGCTTCGCCCAGGACATGGCCGCACGGTCGTCGGTCACGAATACCGCGCGGAGCCTCCGTTTCTGGATGAGCGTGATCGACTCGGCCTCGCCCAGATGCTGTTGGGGGTGGTCTCCCGGCGATGCCATCTGGCGGCGGAGCTGTCGGATCGAGAGGTGCTCGGAGGGTTCAGGCAGGAGCGGCTCTCCCAGGAGGCGATCCGCAGCGTCGACCAGTGCGGGCAGCTCCAGCTGTTGCTCCTTCCTCGCACACTCGGCGCGGATCGACCCTGTCCAGCGGACGTTCTCGCGCAGGAGCGGTCCGAGCACAGGGATCAGTCCTGGGCGATGGAAGTTCACGAGGACCGACGTGTCGTGGAAGAACAGCAGGGGCGCGTCGGTCACCGGTGATCAGCCGATCAGCTCAGCGAGCGCGTCGTCGGAGAGCTCCTCGGCGGCCGCCGGTTCGTCCACCTCGAGGGAGGTCACGGGGACGCCGAGCATCCACGCGAGCGTTCCCTTGCCGACAGCACCCTCCGCGATCTGCTCGAGGTGCGCCTCCTGGAGCCAGGTCGGGAAGCGTCGCTCCCCCGCGTCCCGCATGCGCCGGGTGATGGGCTCGCCGACCTTCGCCCCGGTCCAACGTCGGCGCAGCAGCTTCTGCGTGCTCCACGTCAGGACCTCGGCAACCTCGGCCGACGGGGTGAGCTCCAGCTTCTTCAGCCTCCGTGACAGAGCGCCGGTGGAGACGCCCCAGGTCCAGACGAGCTCGGCGACCTCTGCAGGACGGATCTCTGCCCAGTCGATCTGCTGCAGTGTGACGGCAGGCAGCAGCAGCTCGGCGGCGAAAGCGTTCGCCTCACGCTCCTTCACATCGGCGAGCGCGGTGCCCGGGACGACGCCCTCGTGCCCGAGCGCGAGATGTCCCAGCTCATGGGCGAGCGACCAGTTCTCGTGGAACCAGTTGCCGCTCTCGGGCAGCAGAATGACCGGCCGCTCCTCGACGAGGAACGAATAGGCGGTGCTGGGGCCATCGATCCGGACCACGTCGACCTCGATCTCCGCCAGACGATCGACGAACGGCCGCACGAAATCGGGATGGAGAAGGCGCCGGATCCCCTCGACGTCCGACGGGAGATCGAGGGGCGCTCGCACCGGCGTGATCTGCGCGTAGGCGAGTCGCACGTCGGCGAGCAGGGAGCGGTCCTCGTCGATCCCGGCGACGCTGCGCGCCCCCGTGTCGTGGTCGAAGGAATGACGCGCGGCGAGCACGAGGCGATGAGGATCCGGCGTCCCGGTGATCAGCTCGTGCACGTCCGCATCCAGCACCTCTGCGATGGCGGCGAGCTCGACAGCGGCGAAGCCCCGCTGCCCTCGGAGCGCACGGGAGAGTGCGTCGGGAGTCATCCCGACGCGCTGGGCGAGCTCCTTCTGCTGCATCCCTGCGCCGTGCATCGCCGTGCCGACGCGGCCGCCGATCGTCGTCATGCCTCTACCGTACGCCCCGATTGGGATTATCCCAATCGCGGTGTGGACGAGGCCACCTGTCTCAATACGCCCAGGACGAGCACCGCACCGCGTTCGGCATCAGCAGGTCCAGTCGGTGCACGTCGATGTGATTGCCGACGGCGATCTTGATCCGGCCCGTGCGGGCCCACAGCTCGATCTCGGCGTTCAGGTCGAGGGTCCCCGCGCCCTCCGAGGACCACGTGCTGATCGCGGAGCAGGGCTGCGAGCAGACCTCGACCTTCTTGCCGCGGACCCCCTGGGCGTCGCGGACGATCAGACGCTTCGCGATGAACACCGCCAAGTCGAGGAATGCCTTGTACGCCACGATCGACCACGCCGCGGGCACCAGCAGGGCAGTGACGACCTGCGGTGCTGGGCAAGCCCCGACACCGGAAGAGGCGGACGGCCGAGCTCGAGCACCCAACCCATAAGAACAATCTGGAGACAACGTAGCCGCCAATCCGCCCGGACAGGCACGTTGACATGAGCTGAGCCACACCGTAAGGTCCCGATTGTTCCCTGATTGCACTGCAGCAATCAATGACTGCAACGACGGAGTAGCACAAGTGGACATCTCGATCGTCGGCACCGGAGCCGTCGGCCTCAGCTGGGCTCGCGCAATCTGCGATTCCGGACTCGACCTCCGACTCTCGCTGTTCGACCCTCAAGCCCCACCGGCCGGAATGGAGTGGGCGCTGCAGCAGGGGCTCCCGATCCATGCCACTCACGACGCGGCGCCTCACGGCGAGGTCGTGCTCCTATGCACGCCCGGGGGCGTGCTGCCCCAGGTTCTGCAAGAGCTTCTCCCGGCTCTTGAGAGCGGCACCTGTCTCCTCGACCTCTCGACGGCGACCCCTGCAGACAAAGCCGACGGAGCGTCCCGAGCTGCGGAGAACGGCATCGGCTACGTAGATGCCGCGATCACCGGGGCCGTTGCCCTCAGCGGAGCCCGCACTCCCCTGCTCATTGCGGGCTCCAGTGACGACCGCGTGAGCGGACTCCTCGAATCACTTGCCGTTCCGGTGACCCTTCTGACCGATTCCCACGCAGGCGATGCAGTCCGCGTGAAGTTGCTGAGGTCGGTCATCACCAAAGGCATCGAGGCTCTTGCGGCGGACATGCTCCCCGTCGCTCGAGATCTCGGACTCCTCGATCAGGTGCTCTCCGTCTTCGAGGACATCGACAGAAAGCCCTTCACCGACCTCCTGACCTCCATGGTGACCACCCACATCGCCCAGGCCGGACGGCGTGGCAGCGAGATGGCCGAGGCTGCCGAGCAGCTCGAACGAGCCGGCGCAGACCCCACGCTCACCCGTGCAGTCGCTGCGCGCTATGGACGAACGGTCGAACTCACTGAGAACGAGCCGCTCCCTCAGAACTTCGACCAAGCCCTCGACCTGCTCGCCGCGGCGCGGTCACATGCCGCCGATCGCATACCGCCCCACACTCCCAACACATCCGACACGAAGGAGAACTCCCCCCGATGATGACCACATACGACCCCGACGCGCTCTCCGCGCTCGCGGACCTGGGCTCCGCGACCGTCTACGAGGCGAACGGGCAGCGCGACGCGCTCGACCCGGCGCTCAAGCCTCTTGACCCTGCGACGAAAATGGCAGGCCGTGCAGTCACCGTCTCCCTCGCTCCTGCAGACAACTGGTTCATCCACATCGGCCTGCTCGAAGCCGGGCCCGGCGATGTTCTCGTGGTAGATGTTCAGGGCTACGTGGATGCCGGCCCGTGGGGCGACGTCCTCACTCACGCCGCTCAGGCTCGTGGGCTCGCCGGGCTCGTGATCGACGGTGCCGTGCGCGACAGCCAGCAGGTGATCGCTGCCGGGTTCCCGTGCTTCGCCCGCGGCGTGTGCATCCGGGGCACGAGCAAGGTTCAGCAGGGAGCCATCAATGTTCCGGTGACCGTCGGCGGCGTCCTCGTGGATCCAGGCGATATCCTCATCGGCGATGCCGATGGCCTCGTTCGCGTACGACCGGGCGACGCCGAGACCGCGCTGGCCGCGTCCCGCGCCCGTGAGGAGAAGGAAGCGCGTTTCATGCAGGAGATCGACAACGGTCGGAGCACGCTCGAGCTCATGGGACTGACGGACCCTCGCTGATGACTGCCGAACGGGGCACCCGCACAAGGAACACTGAGGCAGCGCTTCAGCTCCAAGGACGTCTGCGCGATCAGATCACCTCGGGCGAGCGTGCTCCCGGTGCCCATCTGACCGAGATCGCCCTGGCACGGGAGTTCGGAGTCAGCCGGACCCCCGTTCGCACAGCCCTGCGCGGCCTCGCCGATGAAGGCCTGATCACCATCGAGCCCAATCGGGGTGCATTCGTCGCGCTCTGGACGTCCGACGACGCGGCAGAGATCATGCGCCTTCGCACGGTGCTGGAGTCCCATGCCGCCGAACGCGCCGCCACCAACCGCCGGGAGGAGCAGCTGGAGCACCTCTACCGGTGCTGCCAGCAGATGGAGGACGCCGAGGTGTCCGACGATCCGGATTCTCGCTCCGCCCTCGCCGCGATGAACCGGGAATTCCACGAAGCTGTCCTGGCCGCCGCAAACTCTCCCCGGCTCTACGTGATCGGCTGCGAACTCGCGAGAACCCCTCTCATGTCGAGTTCGTTCCAGTACTACTCCGAGTCCCAGACCCATCGAAGCCTCGGCGATCACCGGATGATCACCGACGCCATCCGAGACCGAGACACGCGCACTGCTCACGCCCTCATGAACGCCCACCTCAGCGTGGCCTACTCCGTACTCACTCGGCAGTCAGGCACCACCGACGGCTGACGGACGCCCGGTCCGAATCACCACACTTTCGCGCGACGCGTGATCCATCGATCACGCGCCCGTGCTTCAACACACCCTGAAACAGGTCGCATCCGATACCTGGCGGACCCTCCCGTTCCCCACGATGCCTCCTTTTCGAGCCCCGGAAAGGCATTGTCATGACCGACGCGATTATTGCCCTCATCGTCCTCGCCGTAATGGCGGTCCTCTTCGTCCTGAACAAGCCACCGATCGCGTTGACCGCTCTCGGCGGCGCCGCGGCGCTGGTGCTGCTCGGAGTTCTTCCTGCAGAAGAGATGTTCGCCGCGCTCTCCGGTAACACCATCGTTCTCATCGCCGCGATGATGGTGATCGGGGCAGGTCTCTTCCACACCGGAGTCGCGGAAGCTCTAGCCGCCCGCATCGTCCGCGTCACCGGGACTACGGAGAACGGGCTGATGCTTGGAACGCTGCTTGTCGGCACAATCGTCTCGTCGATCGCGAGCGGCGTCGCCGTGGTCGCGATGCTGCTGCCTGTCATCATCGGGATCTCCAAGAGAGCTCAGATCTCCACCTCGCGGCAGTTGATTCCGCTCGCCTTCGCGGCCAGCTTCGGAGGCAACCTGACCCTCGTCGGCGCTGCGTCGAATGTGGTGGTGTCCGGGCAGATGGAAGGTCTGGGAGTGCGCGGCCTGACCTTCTTCGAGATCGCCAAGGTCGGCATCCCGGTGATGATCGCCGCGATCCTGTACTTCATGACCATCGGCAAGAAGTTCCTCACGCCGGGCGACTCCAGCGATGAGTCCTACCTGGCCGAGTACACCCACCGAGAGAGTCCGGGATTCGACAAGGTTCGAGGCACCATCTCGATCGTAGTTCTGTTTGCAGCGCTCATCACGATGATCATCGACATCGAGTTCCTGCCGATGTACCTGGTCGCGGTGATCGGCGCTCTGATCATGATCCTGACCGGCTGCATCAAAGAGGACTCTGCCTACCGGGCCATCGACTGGTCCACCATCTTTGTGATCGCCGGGATGAGCGCTGTCACCGCAGCCATGGCGGAGTCCGGTGCAGCCGCGATGATCGGGAACGCCACGGTCTCCCTGCTCGGCGAGAATCCAAACAAGTTCGTCGTCCTGCTGGTCATCTTCGCGGTGGTCATGGTTCTCACCAACCTGATGCTCAACACGTCCACGACGCTCCTGCTGACTCCGCTTTTCATTCCTGTTGCGCAGGCCGTGGACGTCAATCCAGTGGCCGTGGGCATCGCGATCTGCGTCGCTGCCTCGTCCCCGTTCGTCTCCCCGGTCGGCTCCGGCACGAACACTCTGATCGTGAAGCCTGGCGGGCTGAAGTTCATGGACTTCTTCCGGCCTGGCCTCGGTCTTAGCATCGTGGTCCTCGTGGTCTCGATGATTGCGATCCCGATCGGCTGGCCACTGTGAATGCGGACTAGAACCTGGCTCGACAGCTTCGCCTCGCTGTGCGCTGCACAGCGGGGCGGGGTGCTCGAGACGCTGAGCACCCACGTTGTCAGTCACCCCTGAGATGATCGAGCGATCACCATCCCTGCCCGGAGAGGATCCTCGTGGGACTGCTCGATCGCTTCCGCGGCCGCGCCTCGGCGTCGTCCGCGACGCCGCCTCCCGCTCCGTCGGGGGCTCCTCGTTTCGCGGTGATCGACGTGGAGACGACGGGACTGGATCCGGAGCGTGAGCGAGTGCTGGAGCTCGCGATCCTGCGGGCCGACGAGCAGGGCCGGCCGATCGACCAATGGGTGACGCGCTTCCACCCGGGCGGCCCCGTGCGCGCCACGCACATCCACGGCATCACCGACGCGGACGTCGCTGGCGCCCCGCGCTTCGCGGACCTCGCCGTGCAGATCGGCACCGCACTGCAGGGCCTGGTCCTCGTCGCGCACAACGCCGAGTTCGACCTCGCGTTCCTCCAGGCCGAGTTCGCGCGGGCCTCGCTGCCGATGCCGCAGGTCTCCACCTACTGCACCCTGCAGGGCAGCACCGTCTACCTCCCCCACCTGCGGCGGCGCACGCTCGCCGAGTGCTGCGCGGCGCTCGGGGTGACGCACCAGCAGGCACACTCCGCGCTCGGCGACGCCTATGCGGCGGCCGGGCTGCTCGAGCGGTATCTCGCGATGGACCGGCAGACGGGGTACGACGCCCCGCTGACCGCGTCGCGAGCGCTGCGGGGTGGGGCGGCGGCTCGACCGTCGGCGGCTCCGTCTCTACCGCCTTCCGCGCCCGCCCCTCCCCCGACGGGCAGTGCGCTGCGGCCGACGTCGTCGTCCGCGGCGATGCCGCCTCGAGCGGTGCCCGCAGCCTCGGCTGATGTGTCGGCTCCTGCACAGCTCGCCGACGAGCCGGCCTCGGAGGTGGACCTCTCCCCCACCGCGATACGTGCATGGGCGCGGGAGCAGGGCATCCCCGTCGGCGACCGTGGGCGGTTGAAGGCTGAGCTCGTGGCCCAGTACCGGCAGGCGATGGGGCTGCAGACCACTGCACCTGACACCACGGCGCGGCCCGAGACGGCACCGGCGGCCGCACCAGGATCGGGTCAGATTCTGAGCCAGAATCCGCGGGAAAGTGGTTCAGAATCACGCACGACTGGCCGACGGCCAGCCCGCGCAGGCGATGCGGGGGCGGAACCGTCCCGCGCAGAGGCGTCCGGCGCGGAGCCCACAGTCGCGTCGGCGGCGCCCGCCGCTTCGACGTCCCGAGCCGAGGCCCCCGCGCCGTCGGCCCAGCCGGCGGCCTCCGCGTCCGCTGAGACGTCGTCGGCCCCGCTGGTGATCACCGATGAGTTCGCGGCCGCGCTCGAGCATCTCCACGCCGGCCACCACCTGTTCCTCACCGGCAAGGCCGGCACCGGCAAGTCCACGCTGATCAGGCACTATCTCGAGCAGACCGACCGCTCCACGATCACCGTCGCCCCCACCGGCATCGCGGCGCTGAACGTGGACGGGTACACGATCCACCGCCTGTTCTCCTTCCCGCTCGGCGTCACCGAGGAGCACGTGCGCGGCGGCTCCTACTACCCGGGACGCTTCGCGAAGGCGCTGAAGGAGCTGGACACGCTGATCATCGACGAGGCGTCGATGGTGCGGGCGGACCTCTTCGACGCGCTCACCGCCGCGCTCGAGCAGTACGGTCCGCGGCCCGGCACCCCCTTCGGCGGGGTGCAGCTGGTGCTCGTCGGCGACCTGTACCAGCTGCCGCCGGTGGTGACCGACAGCGAGGCGGTGTGGATCGAGGAGCGCTACGGCACGCCGTTCTTCTTCTCCGCCCGCTCCTTCGACGAGGACACCTTCCCGGTGGTGGAGCTGTCGACCGTGTTCCGCCAGCAGGGCGACGACCAGCTCGTGGACCTGCTGAACGCGGTGCGGGAGGGGACGCTGCTGGAGGAGGCGCGGGCCGAGCTGAACCGACGAACGGACCCCGACTTCGAGCCCGGGCTGGACGAGTTCTGGCTGACTCTCGCCACGACCAACCGGATCGTCGGCGCGCGGAACCGGCAGATGCTCGAGCGCCTGCCCGGCCCGGTGCAGTCCTTCACCGCGCAGATCAGCGGGGACACCGACGGGTTCGAGAAGCCCACCGAGGAGACGCTGCGGATCGCGGTGGGCGCGCAGGTGATGCTGCTGAACAGCGACCCTCTCGATCGCTGGGTCAACGGCACGCTCGGCCGGATCACCGCGATCGGCGACGACTCCGACGGGCCGGTCGTCACCGTGCTGCTGCGCGACGGCCGCACCGAGCAGGTGCGCGAGCACACCTGGGAGATCACGCGCCCCAGCGTCGAGGGCGGCTCGCTGGTGCATCAGGTGATCGGCACGTTCACGCAGCTGCCGATGAAGCTGGCCTGGGCGATCACGATCCACAAGTCGCAGGGGCAGACCCTGGACCGGGTGGTCGTGGACCTCACCGGCGGCACCTTCGCCAACGGCCAGCTGTACGTGGCGCTGTCGCGGTGCACGAGCCTGGAGGGGCTGGTGCTGAGGCGCGAGGTGCTCCCGCGGGACCTGAAGACCGATCAGCGCGTGCGGCGCTATCTCGCGAGCGGCACGTCCGGGACCGAGACGCTCGGCGAGGCGTACCTGTCGGTGCTGACCGTGGGCACGACCGGGGATCGCTGGCGGCCGCGGCCGGTGGAGATCGCGGTGGTCACCGACGACGGGGACGAGGTCTCCACCGTCGTGAACCCCACCTCCGATCTGTTCTCCGCGCGGGACGAGTTCGGGATCACCACGCGGGACGTGCAGCTCGCGCCGCTGCTGACGGAGGCGTGGCCGGCGCTGTCGGCGCTGCTGGCCGGGCGGGTGCCCGTCGGCGTGGACATCGACCGTCAGCTCGCCCACGTCGACTTCGAGCTCAAGCGCAACGGGATCGTCGAGCCGGTGCCGCTCGGGCTCGAGGTCCCCGGCAGTCTGCTCGGCGCCGGCGAGCGCGCCCGGTTGAACGCGCCGACAGCGCTCGAGCGGGCCCGGGCGGTGCGCGACGCGGTGCGGCGCGTGCGGGCCGCGGGAGAGGAGCTGCCCGGCAGCGGGATGGCGTTCCGGCAGGTCGTGGCGGGGCACGGCTATCTGCTCGCCCGCACGACGGGGCCGACGGGGACCAGCGCCCCGACGGGCTTCGTCGTCGGCGGGAACCTCGGCGCGCAGGACGACGCCGCCGAGGTGCTCGCCCACCTGCTCGAGGGAACCTGGCAGCGGGTCCTCTCCCCCGATCAGGAGGTCCTCGAGCGCCTGCGCGGGGTCGAGGAGCACTTCGGCGTGCGGGTGCTGCCCGAGGGCTTCGAGGCGACAGGCCCGATCAGCGCGGCCGACGTGCTCGTGCCGGGGGCGCGGGTGTGCTTCTCCGGCACCGTCCACTCGCCCCGGCACGGCTGGCTGGAGAAGGAGCAGCTGCACGCCATGGCCGAGGCACGCGGGCTCCGGGCCGTCCCGACCCTCACCAAGACCCGGACGGACGTGCTGGTCGTCGCCGAGGCCGGCTCGCAGTCGAGCAAGGCGAAGAACGCGGCGAGGTGGGAGAAGCCGGTGATAACGGCGGAGGAGTTCCTGGAGTGGGTGGGATGAACCGAAGCGACGAGACGAGGGCCGACGTGGACGATACGGAGGACGACGACCGTTACCTGGTCATCCGGGGACGGAGATGGCGGCGCACGGACCCGGCGCTGGACGCCGACGTGGTCCGGGCGCTGAAGAGCCATCTGGGCAGAGCCCGCTCCGAGGTCGGGCGAGCCGGCCGCGACGACGACCCGGCGAGCGTCCGCTCAGCTCGAGACCGCGTCCAGCTCGCGAAGGAAGGTCTCGGAGAGCGCGGCCCCGCATGGTGGGAGCGCCCCGAGGACGAGCGCCGCCGACAGGCCGCGGATCGACTCGCTCGGCTCGAGCGGCTGGACGCCTCAGCCCGCGATGCCGACACGGACGACGACGGCGGGGAACAGCCCCACCATGGTGAGCGTCCAGAGGGCGTGCACGAAGAGCGCCCCGGCGAGTGAGCCGGAGGTCTCGCGGGCCCACATCGCCACCGGTCCCAGCAGGAGAGCCATCACCGCGAGAGCAGGGCTGCCGGTGCACAGCGTGACGAGGGCGTACACCGCGGTGGGGACCACCCAGCGGGCCGGGCCGGTGAGCAGCCGAGGCAGCGCGCCGCGGAAGAACACCTCCTCAGCGACGCCCGCCACCAGTGCGACCGCGAGCACACCCCACCGCCCGTCGGCCGCTGCGGCGACGGGACCTGCCACCCACGGAGCAGTGGCCGGGATACCGGCCAGGACCAGCCCGCCCGCCAGCGAGGCCGCGGCCAGGCCGACGCCCGCGGCGGCCACCGCGACCTTCGGTGCGCGCCCCGGGGCCCGGCCGGCGAGATTCGAAGGTGCCAGGCGCATGATCAGCAGCCCGCCGACTGTCCAGGTCAGGGCGATTCCCAGTGCCCAGCCGGCGACGGTCCCCGGCCCCCCGCCCTCGGCGCGCAGCGACGCGGCCAGGAGCGGCGCAGCCACGACGACGGCGAGGCCGGCCACCCACCACGCGCCGGGACGGGACGCGGGACGATCGGGGCTCATGCGCCTAGCGTACGAGGCCGCTCGCCGCGCCGGGGCGAGGCGGGTCTTGCTCGAGGGCGCCGGCTCGTATAGACCTGAGGCACGGCTCGCGGCACGGGAGCACGGACACGGAGGTAGATCATGCGCGTTCTCGTCATCGGAGCCGGGGGGTATGTGGGGAGCCGGCTGATCCCCGCACTGCTGGAGGACGGGCACCAGGTGGTCGCCGGGGCCCGGGATCTCCACAAGCTCGATGCCTTCTGGTGGGGCGACGCCGTGGACAGGGTCGAGCTGGATGCGACCGAGGACGACTCCGTGCGTGCCGCGATCGCCGCGGACCCGTCGCTGGAGGCGGTGGTCTACCTGGTCCACGGCATGGGAGGAGAGGACTTCCGGGAGGTGGATCGCGCCGCTGCGCGGCGCGTGCGCGCCGCCGTCGACGCGTCCGAGGTGAAGGCCCTGGTCTACCTCTCGGGCATCATCCCGGACATCCCCCGCGAGGAGCTCTCCGAGCACCTGGCCTCCCGTCTCGAGGTCGAGGAGGAGCTCTCCGCGGCGCGATGCCGCTTCGTGGGTCTGCGGGCCGCAGTGGTGCTCGGCGCGGCCTCGACCAGCTTCGAGCTGATGACCCAGCTGGCCCACCGCCTCCCGATCACCGTGTTCCCGGACTGGATGGACCATCTGGTCGAGCCGATCGCCGTGGTCGACGCCGTCGCCGCGATCCGGGCGGCCGTGACCACCGAGAGCGCCCACGGCGTGTACGACATCGGCGGGGGCGAGGTCATCGCCTATCCGCAGCTCGTGCAGAAGGTCCTCGAGCTCACGGACCAGGAACGGCCCGGATTCTCGGTCCCGGTGATGCCCCAGGCCCTGGTCACGGCGGTGGGATCGTGGCTCTCCGACATCCCCGCCCCGACGGTCACCGCGCTGATGGAGAGCCTGCGCGAGGACATGGTCGCGCGGGACGAGCGGTGGCTCTCCGAGCTGCTGCCGGACGGCCATGCGGCGCGGGTGACGATCGACGAGGCCCTGCGCCGCAGCCTGGCCGCACCGGACGTGAGCCGCAGCCCCCGGGAACGGGACCCGCTCGCGGTCGTGCCCGGCGATCCCTCCTGGGCGACCAACGGCGAGGGTCAGGAGCGAGTGCTGGAGTTCAAGCAGGACTGATGTGCACGGGTCGGCTCGCGACGACCCCGGCGACGAGCTGCCCCACCAGCACCACGCACAGCACGATCAGCGGCAGTGTCCAGCTGTCGGTCGCGCCGTAGAGAGCGCCGATGCCGAGCGGGCCGAACCCGGCGACCAGATACCCGAAGCCCTGCGACACCGTCGAGAGGTGCCCGGTGAGGTGCGTGGACGGCGAGCGCCACACGATGTAGGTCAGCGAGAGGCTGATCGAGGCGCCGAGCCCGAGGCCCAGCACCGTCATCCACGCCACGGCTCCGCTCGCCGGCGCGATGATCAGACCGAGATAGGCGGCGCCGAGGAGCAGCACGGCCACGACGGGCGGCAGCCACGTCGGCCGCATCCGCGCGGCGAGGGCCGGCGCGAGCAGGGCGGCGAGCGCCGCCGGGAACGCGGAGAAGGCGATCATGCCGCCGGCGGCGGTCACGTCCATCCCGGCATCCTGCAGGATGGTCGGCACCCAAGTCACCGTCGTGTAGTAGCTGACGCTCTGCAGCCCCATGAACCCGGTGACGGCGATGGCGGTGGGGTCGGTGAGGATCGCCCGCAGAGGCGAGCGGCCGTGGTCGACCGGGGCGTCGGCGACCGCACTGCCGGAGCGCAGGCGTCCGGGCGAGCGGAGCAGCTGCGGCAACCACACGAGAAGGGCCAGCCCGGCCGGGAGCGCCCAGATCGCCAGCGCGGAGCGCCAGCTGCCGCCGAGGACCGGCAGCAGCGGCGCGGTCAGCCCGGAGGCGAAGGCCGCGCCGACGAACAGCGACATCGTGTACAGACCCATCATCAGCCCGGCGCGGTGGGCGAAGTCCTGCTTGATCGCCGCGGGCATCACGACGTTCCCCACCGCGATCGCGATGCCGACGAGCACGGTGCCGGCGAACAGGGCGGTCATGCTCGGCTCGTGCCGCAGCAGGTTCCCCGCCGCGAGGACCAGCAGCACGATCCCGAGCAGTCGGTGCATGCCGAGCCGCCGGGTCAGGCCCGGGGTGAGGAACGCGAACGCCCCGAACACGAACACGGGGATCGTGGTCAGCAGGCTCACGACGGTCGCCGACAGGCCCAGCGAGGCACGGATCTCGCCGATCACCGGCCCGATCGCGGCGACGCCGATGCGCAGGTTCAACCCGATCAGGATCAGTCCGACGCCGAGCAGCAGCAGAGCTGCGCGGCCGAGGGGCCTCTCGGCGGGCTCGCGCACCTCCGCGGGGGCGGGCGGCGCGCCGGTGGGGACGGGGAACGTCTCCTCCGCGGCGGTGTCCGTGGAGCCGGTCGTCATGGGGGGCATTGCCGATCACGAGGGAATGGGAGGGGTACCGGCCCCGAGGGGCCGCTGCACTGCGGTACGCCGGGATCCGGACACGTGTTGCACACTACGCTCTTCGGTTGGCAGATAAGCAACCCTCGTCCGGAATCGCGCGGCGAGCGGCCCGTCGGCCGCCCCTCAGTCGCCCGTCGGCCGGAAGGCTCACGCGTGCTCGACGATCCCGGTCAGCACCGTGGTCGCACCTCCGTCGGCCCCGCGCCGCCGGGACGTCGAGAGCTGCGGGGTGTACCAGGAGGGCCTGGCTCGTCAGCGCGGAGAGGTCTTGGCTGGGATGCATGACCGAGACGGCCTTCGACCGGCCCTTCCCGCTCGGGGAGCCCGACGACGCCTTCGCGCAGTACTTCGTCGGCCAGTCCTACCTGGCGCGCTCACCGGCGGCAGCACCCCGGTCAGCAACGTGACCTTCGAGCCGGGATGCCGCAACAACTGGCACATCCACCACGGCACCGGCGGCGCCGGCGACCAGATCCTGCTGTGCACGGCCGGGTCCGGCTGGTACCAGGCCGACGGCGAGGAGCCGGTGCGCATGAGGCCGGGCACGAGCGTCCGCGTCCCCTCCGGGACGAAGCACTGGCACGGCGCGTCGGCCGGGGCCTGGTTCTCCCACCTGGCCTTCATCACCCCCGGCGAGGACGTGCGCAACGAATGGCTCGAGCCCGTCAACGACGAGGTCTACGAGCAGCTTCCCACCACGAACGGAGAGAACGCATGAGCATCCTGGAGAAGACCTACACCCTCACTGGCGGCGCCGAGATCCCGCGCCTCGGACTCGGCACCTGGTTCATCGACGACGACAAGGTCGCAGACGCCGTCCGCGCCGCGATCGAGATCGGCTACCGCCACATCGACACCGCTCAGGCCTACGGCAACGAGCGTGGCGTCGGCGAGGGCGTGCGCACGTCGGGAGTGGCGCGCGAGGAGCTGTTCGTGTCGACGAAGATCGCCGCCGAGGTCAAGGACTACGACGCCGCCGTCGCCTCGATCCAGGGCTCGCTGGAGACGATGGGTCTGGACTACATCGACCTGATGCTGATCCACGCCCCACAGCCGTGGGACGAGTTCCGCAACGGCGACTACACCGAGGGGAACCTCGAGGTGTGGCGCGCCCTCGAGGAGGCGCAGAAGGCCGGCACCGTCCGCACCATCGGAGTGTCGAACTTCCTGCGCACTGACCTCGAGCACCTGCTCGAGCACGCCGAGGTGGTCCCGCACGTGAACCAGCTGCTGGTCCACGCCGGCAACACGCCCCGCGATCTGCTGGAGTTCTGCGAGGAGAAGGACATCCGCGTCCAGGCCTACTCCCCCATCGCCCACGGTGCGATCCTCGAGAACCCCGACGTGCAGACAATGGCCGAGCGGTACGGAGTCAGCGTCCCGCAGCTGTGCATCCGGTACACGCTGCAGCTGGGCACGGTCTCGCTGCCGAAGACCGCGAACCCCGAGCACATGCGTGCGAACGCCCAGGTGGACTTCGAGATCTCCGCGGAGGACATGGCGGCGTTCGAGGGTCTCGACGCCCGCGACTACAGCGAGCACGCCGCGTTCCCGGTATTCAGCGGGAAGTGAGTCGGCCGGGCTGCTCACCTCGCCCGGCCCACGGACGCCCGGGAGACGTCGTGTGACGACATCCCGGCGTCGGCAGCACGCATGAGGTGGGCTGTCGGGCTCGGAGCCGGGCCCACCCGCAGCCCATGCGAAGATCGTGCGCATGACCGACCGCTCCAAGTTCCGCGCGCTGGTGGATGACCTGCGCCGGAAGATCGAGGCCATGCCCGTGGGAGCGGCGGTGCCCAGCGAGCGCACGCTGGCCGCGGAGACCGGGGTCTCGCGGATGACGGCCCGGCGCGCCCTGGACGAGCTCACGCGCGAGGGACGCCTCGTGCGTGAGGTGGGCCGCGGCTCTTTCGTCGCCCGTCCTGCAGTGAGCCTGCCCCTGCACCTGACCGGCTTCACCGAGGACATGGCATCGCGCGGGATGACGGCGAGCTCACGAGTGCTGCGGCTGGTCGAGGAGCCGGCTGACGCCGTCACCGCAGAGCAGCTGGGGCTCGGCGCGGGCGCGGCCGTGATCCGGCTGGACCGCGTGCGCCTGGCGGACGGCCGCCCGATGGCGATCGAACGCACCACCCTGGATGCAGGCGTCGTGCCCGGCCTCGCAGAGGTCGACTTCGCCGACAGATCTCTGTACGGCGAGCTCGAGAAGCGCTACGGCGTGCTCTTCGATACCGGTGAGCAGACGATCCGGGCGGCGATCGTGCGGCCGCAGGACGCCGCAGAGCTCGACGTCGAGGAAGGCTCCGCGGTCCTCGAGTTCGTCCGGGTCTCCGGCTACGGCGGCCGGTCCCTCGAGAGGACCGTCTCGACCTATCCGGGCGACCGCTTCGAGCTGTCGGCCCGGATCGCGCCGGTCACAGCTCCGGAATCCGGGGGGCGAAGCGCTCTACGAGCGCGGCGTTGAAGGCGTCGGTCCCGGCGGTGTTCGCGCTCCTCCAGCGGGGTGCGTCCGGGGCGATCGTGTCGATCCGGCGCAGGATCGCCGCCCACAGCGAAGCGGTGATGATGGTGGAGGCAGGAGCGGTCACCGGGGCGTGCGGCGGCCAGGTCACGTCGCCCGGCGGCACTGCAGTGTCGAGCACGATGTCCGAGATCTCGAACAGGCGATGCGCGGCTCGCTTCGGCGCCGAGGAGCTCGCAGCGACGGAGGTCATCGAGACGACCCGCGCCCCGACCTCGTGCGCGTGCTGCGCGATCTCGACGGGGTAGGGGTTGATCCCGGAGTTGGAGAAGATCAGCACGGTGTCCGCATCGGTGATCCCGGCGCGCCGTGCGACGTCGGCGCCGAGTCCCGTCGTGCGCTCGGCCGCGGTCGACGCCAGCGCGCCCGCCAGCGGCAGGATGCTGTGATCCCAGAGCGGCCGCACGAAGGCGAGCCCGCCTGCACGGAAGAACGTCTCCATCACGGCGGCCAGGGAGTGCCCGGCACCCGCGGCGTACAGCAGGCCCCCGCCGCGACCCGAGGCAGCGATCGCCTCGGCCGCTTCACCGAGAGCATCGTGGTTGTCCTCGACGACGCGCGAGACGAGCGCGGTGAGGTCGTCGATCATCGCCGTCCCTCCTGCTCCAGGGCGTCGCGGATCCTGCCCTCGACGTGGTCGACATTGATGAAGTTCTCGATCGGGACCATGACCGGGGCGATCTCCCCGAGATCCTCGAGGTAGGTCTGCTGGGCGATCACCATGTCGGGCCGTTCGCCGCGGGCGGAGCCGACATCGGTGTGGCGCAGGGCGGCGTCGAGGCCCATCCGTTCGAAGGCCTTCTCAGCGGTGGTGCGCAGGATCAGGCTCGAGCCCATGCCGGCGCCGCAGACGGCCAGGACGTCGAGCGTGCCGGGACCGCTGGTCGAGGACGGCGTGATGCTCTCGGGCTCGGTCAGTGCGGCCGTGCCACCACCGGCCGCACCGGCGCCGGCCGGGACAGGGGCTTCATCGGCCGGGACCGCGGCCTCGGCAGGCAGGCGCCGCCCGAGGACGACGAGCACGGCGACGGTCGCCGCCAGCACCGCTCCGGCGACGATCCAGATGGCCCAGGTGCCCAGTGGCGCGAGGAGTGAGCTGATGCCGATCAGCGCCCACCCGATCGCGTACCAGTCGGCGTCGGCGAGCGTCGCCAGCTCCGGCGCGGTCCCGGCGTAGAGACTCCAGCCGATGGCCTGGCCGACGGCGAGCACGACGCCGTTGAGCACACCGCCGAAGATCGCCCCGCGCCAACCGGCCACGGCATTGCCGAACACGCCACCGGCGCCGCCACCGAAGAACAGCATGATCATCGGGGGCACCAGCACGAACCAGCCGGTGGCGGCGAACAGGCCCATCAGCACGAGGAACACCATGGTCGAGGCGAGGAAGCCGATCATGACCGAGGTGGGGGCGCGCGTGAACACCACCGGCAGGTCCAGGGCGGGCTTCGTGCCCGGCAGGGCCTTCTCGGACAGGCCCTTGAACGCCGGGACGATCTCCGCGAGGAACATGCGCACGCCGAACAGCAGGATCGCGATGCCGGCGGCGAAGCGCAGCGCCTGCAGGATGGCCCAGACCCACGGCAGCACGGTCATTCCTGCCATCTGCTCCTCCACCACGGCCGACTCCGCGAAGAGCACGGCGATCAGCATGATCACGCCGATGACCGTGGCCGTGGAGACGTTGACGTCCTTGAAGAAGGAGACAGGCTTGGGCAGGCGCACCTTCTCGGAATCGTGCGAGACCGGATCGCCGAGCTTGAGGGCGCGAGCTCCGTAGCCGGAGGCGATCGCGATGAGCGAGTCGGTGTGGGCAAGGCCCACCTCCTCGTCGCCCATCACCCTGCGCATGAGCGGAGCGGTCCACAGCGGCTGCAGCACCCAGTAGCAGCCGATCAGGATCGCGCCGACGCCGGCCAGCACCCAGCGATTCACGTCGCCGAACGCCTCGACGAGACTCGCGGCGATCACCACGCTCATCCAGTACATGAGGTGGCCGGTGAGGTACACGAAGCGGGCCGCCGGGAAGATGCGCACGAGCACCAGGTGGACGACGAAGCCGCCCGCGATGATCAGCGGCACCACCGATCCCGCCCCGGCCGAGAACTCGGAGAGCGTCGAGGTGGCCTGCGGCGGCTCGAGCCCCATGGCGTTGGAGACGATGGCCTGGAAGCTCGCCAGTCCCCCGGTGAAGATCTCGACGCCGATGTTGAGGATGACCACGCCGATGGTGGCGCGCAGCGCGCCGGCGACCACCTCGTCGAAGGGCTTGCGCTGCAGGACCAGGCCCACCAGGGCGATCAGTCCGATCAGGATCGACACCTGCGCGAACAGGTTGTCGGTGATGACGCGTACGACCTCTTCGAACGTCCCCATGCTCGGCCTCCTCGACGGCGCAGCCCGACACGACCGTCGGCACTGCACGCAATGGTATAGCCCATTTGGAGGTGGGGGCAACGGCCGGGCGCTCGGGCACCGCACGCAGCCGGACGTGCGCGAGATGCGGGGACGTGCGCGCATGCGCACGCCGTCCGCTGCAGGGAGAGCAGCTCGGAGGCCGCACCGGAGCGCACCTGTGTTGCCCGTGCGCGACCAGGCTCTCTAGGCTGTCGGCCGACGCGACGGGCACCCTTCGCCTCCCGCGCTCTGCAGCACAGCCGCCGCCCTGCGAGCCCTGAAAGGCAGTGACCGTCGTGCCGACGACTGCTCAGCCCTCCCACGAGAACCTCACCAGCACCCCGGAGCAGCCGCACCTGCCCGACCTCTCCCGCACAGCGCTGGTCGGCCAGGTCAACCAGCGTCTGAAGGGCTGGGAGGCCGTGCGCTGGGTGAACGGCGCGCCGCAGGTCACCGACGTGCTGCGGGAGGAGGTGGACCGGTTCGGCGGGATCGGCGCGCTGTACGGGGTCCTGCGCGCGGATCCGTGGTCGGCGGTGCGCTGGGGCACTGGGATCCCGCCCGAGCGCAGCGCCGAGGCGTACGCCGCCGTGCAGGAGCACGTGATCCGGTACGGCGAAGGGGTGCCGGTGCTGTTCGTCGAGGAGGCGCCGCACGGGCTGATGGCGCTGGGCGGCACGACCCTGCCGGTGAACCTCGCGCTCGGCGCCGGGATGGATGCGGACCTCGCCCGGGAGCTCGGCGGGGCCGTCGCCGCCGAGGCCCGGGAGCGCGGCACCCACCTCCTGCTGGTCTCCGGGCTGGACGTGCTGCGCGATCCGCGCTGGGGTCGTGCCGAGGAGTGCTTCGGCGAGGACCCGGCGATCGCGGCGATGCTGGTCGAGGCGACCGTGCAGGGCATGCAGGGCGCCGCCGCCGGGGAGCGGATCGATGCGGAGCACGTGGCCGTGGTCGCCAAGCATCTGGCCGGGCAGGGTGCGGGCATCGGCGGGCGCAACGGCTCCGGTGCCCCGATCGGCCCGCGCGAGCTGGGCGAGATCCACCTGCGTCCGGCGTACGCGGCGGCGCGCGCCGGGGTCGCCGGGTTCATGTCCGCCTACAACGACCTCGACGGCGTGCCCTGCACGGGAAGTCGCGCACTGCTCACCGGGACGCTGCGCGAGGCGTGGGACTGGGAGGGGATCGTCATGTCCGACGGCGGGGCGATCGACCGCCTCGCCGGTGCGGTCGGCGGCCGGCTCGAGGACGCGGCCGCGCTCGCGCTCGCGCTCGAGGCAGGAGTGGACCTCAGCCTGTGGGACCGGTCCTTCACCCGTCTCGAGGCGGCGATCGACGAGGGCCTCGTCGAGGAGTCCGCGCTGCAGCGCGCCGCCGCCCGGGTGCTCGCGCTGAAGCGGCGGATCGGCCTGCTGGGCGACGGGGACGACGGGCCCGCCGCCCCGTCGGCCTGGCCCTCCGCGCGCGCCCGCGCCACGATCACGCTCGCCGAGCGCGCGGCCCGACAGGCGGTGATCGTCCTCAGCGGCGAGGAGCACCTGCCGCTGCAGGCCACGAGGGTCGCGGCCGTCGGCCCGAACGCCGACGATCTCGACGCGCTGCTGGGCGATTACTCCCCGCCGCGCCCGCCCGAGGACCCCGGAGCGCTCACGGTCCGTGCGGCGCTGGTCGAGCGCCTGGGAGAGGAGGCCGTGCCGCATGCGCGGGGCAGTGCTCTGCGCACCGCGCTCGGACCGGAGGCGCTCGCGGCGGTGACCGAGGCATCGCAGGACGCGCAGGTGAGCGTGGTGGTGCTCGGCGGCACCAGCCGCCGTTCCTATGAGGACGAGTTCGCGGACAACGGCGCGGCCGACGGTCCCGCCGTGGACACGACCAACGGCGAGGGCGTGGACCTGGCCGCGATCAGCCTGCCCGAGGCGCAGCTGGACGTGGTCCGGGCGGCAGGTGCGGCCGGGCGGCCGGTGATCGCGGTCGTGATCGACGGCAGACCCCGCGCGCTCACCACGCTGCTCGAGCTCGCCGACGCCGTGCTCTTCGTGCCGTTCCCCGGCCCGTCGGCGACCGCGCCGTCGTCGATGCACTGCTCGGCGCCGGTGAGCGCGGCGTGCTCCCGGCGACGCTGCCGGTGGCCGACGGGGTGCTGCCCGTCTCCCACGACCAGCGCCTGGAGACGGCACGCGGGTACATCGACCATCGCCGCGTGCGCGGTCCACTGCTCGGTGCGGGCCTGCCGGAGGGGATGAGACCGACCGTGACCTCCGGCGACGTCGAGGTCCGCACGAGTGCGCTCGATGCCGGCGAGACGGTCCCGGTCACGGTGCGACTCGAGAACCCTTGGACCGGGCGCTGACGGTCCCGGTCGTGCTCCACGGGCGTCGGCACGAGCCGGGGATCCTGCCGCGCACCCGCACGGTGCTCGCCGCTCGACGGGTCCTGGTTCCCCCAGGCGGCACCGAGGTGGAGCTCGCGCTCGGCCTGGACGCCCTCGGGTCCTGGGCGAGCGGAGCCCCGGTGGCGGTGCCGGCGCGAGTGCAGGTGTGGGCGGAGCCCGTGCTCGAAGCTCCGGACGGCGCGGTGGACGTGCACGTGCGGAGCTGAGGAGGCCGGGTGCGCGCGGGGAGGCACTCTCCGGCGCGCCGATTCGCAGAAGCGGACGGAGCGCGCCCATCTCTGCACGTAACGTTTCGCGAAAACCGTTGACCCGAACATCGGACCTATGCCAGTCTTGCCGCACTCCTCAGAGAAGAGGTGCACGGGAGGGGCTCGCGCCCCAGCCCACCGAGGTGCCCGCCGTCTGCCGTCGTCGTCGACGGGTGGACGGCCCGCGCTCGGGCAGCGATCCTCTGGCGTCCACGAGTCCGCATCCCGTCAGGAGCTCCGATGTCCCCTCACGATTCCGCGACACGTCCCTCCGCGCAGACCCCCGGCCCCACCCCTCCACCGACGGCCCCGCGCGGCGTCGGGCGACGAAGTGTGCTGCTGGGGCTCGGCTCCCTGCCTGCCGCGATGGCGCTGGCGAACTGCTCCGGCGGCACGGGCGGAGGCGACGGCGAGGCGGCGACGGTCGAGTACGAGCAGGGCTCCTCGGCGCTGAAGGTCGAGCTGGGGCCAGAGCTCGAGGGCGTGCCGTATCCCGAGGGCTACGTGGGCCCTCGGGCGCGGGAGCTCGAGCCCTTCGGCGACGGCTCCACCGCGTTCACGGTGCTCACCCGCAGCGAGGCCGGGCTGAAGCTCGCCACCAACGAGCACTCGCAGTACCTCGAGGAGAAGACGGGCGTCCGTGTCGAGTACTCCACCGTCCCCCAGGGCGAGGAGGGGGCGCCGAAGGTCAACGCCATCATCTCCAGCGGCGACCTCCCCGGCGCGTTCATGCTGGGGCCGGAGTGGATGGGCGGGTTCACCAAGGCCCAGCTCTACGCCTACGGAGAGCAGGGCCTCTTCCAGCCGCTGGACCAGCTCATCGACGAGTACGCGCCGGAGCTGCAGCAGCTCTTCGCGCAGAACCCTGACCTCCGCGCCGCGTGGACCGCACCGAACGGGGCGATGTACGCGATCCCCGCGGTGAACCAGTGCTACCACTGCGCCTCCTCGGACACCCGCACCTTCGTCCACACCCCCTCGATGGAGGCGGCCGGATGGTCCGAGCAGCCCGCGACCGTCGACGAGTTCGAGCAGATGCTGCGGGACATGAAGGCGAAGGATGCGGATCTCCGCCCGCTCAGCGGCACCTCGGCGATACCGCCCTTCGGCCTGATCGCCGCAGCCTTCATGGACTTCGGCATCCAGCGCATCCGCCGCGACGGGGACACGATCGTCTACACCCCGCTGGACGAGCCGTTCCGCCAGGTGCTCGAGGTGGTCGCCCGGCTCACGGCCGACGGCCTGATCGACCGCAACACGTTCACGCAGGACGAGGACCAGTTCAAACGTCTCTCCATGAACCCCGAGAAGTCGCTGGTGGGCGTGGTCCAGGCACCGCACCACTGGGCCATCGCGGACATCGACTTCGGCGACGGGAACGATCGCTGGCGCGAGTTCGCTCCGCTGGCACCCTTCACCGGCCCCGACGAGCGGGCGCCGATCGTGCCCTGGAACGAGTCTCACGGCGATGCCGTCGGACTGGTCCTCTCGAGCACCTGTGAGGATCCTGCCACTCTCGTGCGCTGGGCGGATGCCCAGCTGGGGCTGCTGCCCTCCCTCGAGCGGGGGCTGGGAACCCAGGGCCTGTACTGGGACTGGGCCGATGGGGAGCAGCTCGGGATCGATGGCCGCCCGGCGCTGTACGCCAAGCTTCCCGCCGAGGAGGACAAGCCCGACAGCGTCTGGTGGCCCGAGTTCGGCCCGCACAACTCCAGTCTCGACGTGCGCCACGGCGAGGCCGTCAACGAGGACACGTCGATCGAGCCGGCGCTCTTCCGGGCCGCACAGCTCTACGAGCCGTTCCGCTCACCGATCGAGAGCGTGTATGCGAACCCGTTCTTCTCCTCCGCACAGTCCGCCGAGATCGGCGAGCTGCGCACCAACCTCGACGCCACCTACGCGCAGCTCACCACGCAGATGGCGCTGGGCGACCTCGATCCCACGAACGACTCCCACTGGGAGCAGTACGTCGCCGCGTTCACCAACGCCGGGGTGGAGCGCTATCTCGAGGTGCTCACCGAGGCCGACGCCGCGCGTCGCTGAGCCGCGCACCGCACGAGACGGGATCAGCCGTGCAGGTGGTCGGTGCGCTCGGGTACCACCTCGGGCTCGAGGTGGATCTTCACGACGGGGCCGACCGGGGAGCCGGTCCCAGGGCCGACGACGACCTCCAGGGCGTCCTCGGTGCGCCGCACCTCGCGGGCCTCCCCGCCGCCGAGGAGGCGCACGGAGCGGATCTCCTGCGGGAGGAGCCGCAGGCCGGTGCCGAAGGAGCGGATGCGCAGCACGCCGTCCTCGGGGTGGGCGAGCGCGATCGCGTAGACGTAGTCGCCGGTGACGTCGTGGCGGGTGGTGAAGCGGAAGTCGGCGGCGGTGTGGTGCACCTCGGCGCCGTCCACGAAGGAGCCGGCCTTCGAACGGGTGGGGCCCTCCTCGGCGACAATCCAGGGACGGGTCCCGAAGATGGCCTGGCCGTGCCCGGTGAGCCAGGCGCCGATCCCCTCGAGCAGCTCCTGCTCCTCGGGGGCGATCGTGCCGTCGGGCTTG
>Ga0079224_100001979_pt1 | contig 24406 bp, 18 predicted proteins | sample Stecom2015_FD_80414 | JGI IMG/M metagenome (GOLD analysis project Ga0079224, IMG submission 80414) | Agricultural soil microbial communities from Utah to study Nitrogen management - Steer compost 2015 | ecosystem: Environmental > Terrestrial > Soil > Agricultural land | place: USA: Utah... | reverse complement strand
CAGCCCCATGACCCGGCACTCGTCCAGGAACATGGTGACCTTGTCGGTGTTGTCCATGTCCGAGGACAGCACCGCGGCCATGAACTCGGCCGGGTAGTGCGCCTTCAGCCAGGCGGTCTGGTACGACACCAGGGCGTAGGCGGCCGCGTGCGACTTGTTGAAGCCGTAGCCGGCGAACTTCTCCAGCAGGTCGAAGATCGGCCCGGAGACCTTCGGGTCGATGCCATGGGTTTCCAGCGCGCCGGCTTCGAACTTGGCGCGCTCGCGCGCCATCTCCTCGACCTTCTTCTTGCCCATCGCCCGCCGCAGCAGGTCGGCACCGCCCAGCGAGTAGCCGCCCAGGATCTGCGCGGTCTGCATGACCTGCTCCTGGTACACGACCACGCCGTAGGTCGGCGCCAGCACCGGCTCCAGCAGGGGGTGCGGGTACTTCACCTCGGCCCGGCCGTGCTTGCGCTCGATGAAGTCCGGGATCAGGTCCATCGGGCCCGGCCGGTACAGCGACACCAGCGCGATCAGGTCCTCGAAGCGGTCGGGCATGGCGCGCTTGAGCAGCTCGCGCATGCCGCGGGACTCGAACTGGAACACCGCGACGGTGTCGCCCCGGGCGAACAGCTCGTAGGTCGCCGGGTCATCGAGCGGCAGCTTGGAGATGTCCAGCGCGCCAGCGCTCCCTTCCCCGCCGGGCAGGGGAGGGGACGAGTCGGCCTGCGAGCCGAGCCGCTTGTTGATCGCCTTCACCGCCCAATCGATGATCGTCAGCGTACGCAGGCCGAGGAAGTCGAACTTCACCAGCCCGATCGACTCCACGTCGTCCTTGTCGAACTGGGTCACCGGGCCCTTGCCGCGGCCGTCGCCGGCGTCTTCGGCGAACAGCGGGCAGAAGTCGCTGAGCGGGGTGGGGGCGATCACCACGCCGCCAGCATGCTTGCCGGCGTTGCGGGTCAGGTCCTCCAGGCTGCGCGCCAGGTCGATCAGCTCGCGCACCTCCTCCTCGGCGTGGTAGCGCGAGATCAGTTCGGGCGAGGACAGCTCCGCATTGCCCTTGGCCTTCTCCGACAGGCCCAACGCATCGCCGAGGCTGATGCCGAGGGTGTTGGGGATCAGCTTGGCGATGCCGTCGACGAAGCCGTAGGGGTGCCCGAGTACCCGCCCGGAATCGCGCACCACCGCCTTGGCGGCCATGGTGCCGTAGGTGATGATCTGGCTGACCCGGTCGCGGCCGTACTTTCGCGCGACGTACTCGATCACCTCGTCGCGCCGGTCCATGCAGAAGTCGATGTCGAAGTCCGGCATCGACACGCGTTCCGGATTCAGGAAGCGCTCGAACAGCAGGTCGTAGGGCAGCGGGTCCAGGTCGGTGATGCCCAGCGCCCAGGCCACCAGCGAGCCGGCGCCCGAGCCGCGCCCCGGGCCGACCGGGATGTCGTGGTCCTTGGCCCAGTTGATGAAGTCGGCAACGATCAGGAAGTAGCCCGGGAACCCCATGTTGATGATGACGTCCAGCTCGGCTTCCAGCCGGGCGTCGTAGTCGTCGCGGGTCTTGTCCGGGGCCAGCGGATTGTTCTCCAGCCGCCTGGCCAGTCCTTCCCGGGCCTGGGAGCGCAGCCAGGACTCGATGGTGTGGTCATCGGGCACCGGGAAGGCGGGCAGGAAGTACGTGCCCAGCTGCATCTCCACGTTGCAACGGGTGGCCAGCGCCAGGGTGTTGTCGATCGCGTCGGGAACGTCGGCGAACAGCTCGGACATCTCCTGCGAGGAGCGCAGGTACTGCTCGGCGCTGTAGAGCCTGGGCCGCTTCGGATCGTCGAGTACCCGCCCCGACGCGATGCAGACCCTCGCCTCGTGGGCGTCGAAGCCCTCGGGGTGCAGGAAGCGGGAGTCGTTGGTGGCCACCACGGGCAGCCCACGGCGGCCCGAGGCATGCAGGGCAAGCGCATTGAAGGCCGCCTCGCCCTCGCGGCCGGTGCGGACCAGCTCCAGGTGCAACCGCTCGTCGAAGACCTCGTGCCAGTCCGCGATCCAGGCCTCGGCCAGCTCCGGGCGACTGCCAGCGGCCAGGCGTCCCGCCAGGCTGGAGGGGCCGGCCAGCGCGAACAGGCCGGCATTGTCGGCCCGCAGCCATTCGGGCCGGAGCACCACCCCGTCGTGTCGATGGCCTTCCAGCCACATCCTGCTCAGCAGTCGCGACAGCGTGAGGTAGCCAGTGCGGTCGCGGCACAGCAAGGTCAGCCGCGAGGCCTCCTCGTTGCCGTCGGCGAGGGTCACGTCGGCGCCCAGCACCGGCTTGATCCCGGCGCCCTCGGCCTTGCGATAGAACTTGACCGCGGCGAACAGGTTGTTGAGGTCGGTCAGGGCGACCGCGGGCTGGCCGAGTTCCGCGCAGCGGTCGACCAGCTCGCCGACCCGGATGGTCGAGTCGGCGAGGGAGTATTCACTGTGGAGGTGCAGGTGTACGAAGGGTGATGCGGACATTCTGCCGTGGCATACCGGCTGGAGCGGCGACCAGAGTAGCAGCCGGGGACCGCTCAATGAACGCGGAACGCCGCCGCGGGGGCCGGGACATAGGCGCTGTCACGCACCCGCGCCCGGTGCGAGGCCAGTGCGGCTTCGGCCCGCCGTGACTCGAGCCAGTCCGCCCGGCCGAAGCTGAATGCGCCAGGGTCGCGCCCCCGCAACCGGGCCTCGATCCGGCGCAGGCGGCGGAAATCGGTGTAGCCCGCGGCTTCTTCGGCGAGCCGCGGCCAGGCCGTATCGACCACCAGGGCATCATCCAGCCGACCGACCCGCGGCAGTGTGTCGGGAATCAGGTCGTCGTGGCGGCGGATGTACTCGACGACCGTCGACCCCAGCAGGCAGGCCTCGTCGCCGGCACCCCAGCCGGGGTCGGCGATCATGCGATCCACGAGCGCCGCCCGGCGCATCCGTACGCCGATGCATGCCGCAGCCAGCGCGGCATCGCAGTCGCACAATTCACGCGCGGCGGTCGAGAGCTGGTCACAATCAATCGGATCCCGGTCCCGGCCGAGCAGTTCCAGGAATGCGTTGAATGCCTCGACTGCCGTCGGGTCGAGGCAGAAGCCGCCGACGCAGCGCCGGCGGTCCTGGCCCGGCCGGTGCTGGATCATGAAGGCGGCAGGCAGGAAGTTGGCAGTGGCGAGCATGGCGTTCATGGCAGTCTCCGGCGATGTGTGGCGGCACCGCTTTCCGGTGCGGGGCCAGCATCCCGCTGGACGGGGGCGGAGTCATGAGCTCAACAGGAGTCTTTGCCCACGTTTGTCATTGGGCATGGTGATGCAAGCATGAGGTTTCCACGATGGACCCGACCGTACCCGGGGGGGCCCGTGGCGCCATTGGCGAGCGCTACCGCTTCGACGGCGTGCTGGTCGATACGGCAGCGCATACCCTCAGCCGGGACGGCGTTCCGCTGACGGTCGAGCCGAAAGCGTTCGCGGTACTGCTGGAGTTGCTGCGCCATCGCGGTGAGCTGGTCGGGCGTGACGAGTTGCTCGACCGCGTGTGGGGCCACCGCCACGTCACTCCCGGGGTACTCACCCGTGCGATCGCGCAACTGCGTGCCGCGCTCGGGGACCACGCACACGAGCCGCGCTACATCCGGACCCAGCACGCCCTGGGGTACCGCTTCGTCGGCGAGGTCGATTCAGTCGAGCTGGTGCAGCAGGCGGAGCCGGAGGTTCCGGCCGCGGCGCCCACGCCAGTGACGCCGCCTGCCACACCGCTTGCGTCCCCGCTCCCGGTGGCCACCTCGCCGCCTGCCGCCCATGCCGGGGTGCCGGTTCCGGTCGCTCCCGCCCCGGGCCGTCGGCTGCGGGTACGCCACGCCTGGATGGCGATCGCAGCGCTGCTGGCGGCCGCGCTCGTCGCGAGCCTGTGGTGGCCGCGTGGGCCGACGACGCCCCGTCCCGCGGACGCGTCCGTCGCGATCCTGCCGTTCGACAGTCTCAGCGAGCGTCGCGAAGACGACTATTTCGCCCGCGGGCTGGCAGTGGAGATGCACGATGCGCTGGCCGGGGTGCCCGGCCTGAAGGTGGCCGCCAGCCAGAGCGTCGAGGCGCTGCAAAGGCACGATCCGGGCTTCCAGGCACTGGGCCGCACCCTGGGGGTGGCGACCATCCTCGACGCCAGCGTGCGGCGGGAGGGCCAGCGGGTACGGATCAACGCCCGGCTGATCGACGCCGGCAGCGGCTTCACCCTGTGGAGCGACAGCTTCGACCGTGAGCTGGACGATGTCTTCGCGGTGCAGGGTGAGATCGCCGCCGAGGTCACGCGGGCGCTGCTGGGCGTGCTCCCGCAGGGTGGCAGCGGCTTGCGGGCCCGGCTCGCACCCACGCGCGAGCTCGCGGCCTACGACGCCTACCTGAAAGGGCGCGAGCAGCTGGTCGAGGCACAGGGCGACGCCGCGCTGGAGGCGGCCATCGGACACTTCCGGCAGGCATTGATGATCGACCGCGGGTTCTCCCGCGCCCGGGCAGGGGTCTGCCGGGTGGAGATCAAGCGGTTCGAGGCGAACCGCGGCGCGGCGGCGTTCGAGCGCGCGCGGGCGGCCTGCGACGAAGCGGCCCGGCTGGCCCCCGGGCTGCGCGAGGTGAGCCTCGCCCTGGGCGAGATGCACCGGGTGCGTGGCGACGAGACCGTCGCCGCGGAGCACTACACCCGGGCCCTGGACGATCTGTCGCTGCGGCCCGCGGCCTGGGTCGGGCTGGCACGCTTGCGATCGGCCCGGGGCGACGATGCGATGGCCCGCGAGTACTTCCGCCGTGCGCTGGAATTGCGGCCGGGCGATGCCGGAATCCATCGCGAACTGGGACTCCACCAGTACGCCACCGGGGATGTCGATGGCGCGATTGCCTCGTTCCTCACCGCCACGACCCTGCTGCCCGACGATGCCACCTTGTGGTCATCGCTGGGCGGGCTGTACCTGGCGAATGGCGACAGCGGCCGTGCCGCGGATGCGTTCAACCGCTCACTGGCGATGGAGCCGAGTTATGGCGCGTTGAGCAACCTGGGCACGCTGCGCTACGGGCAGGGCCGGTACGGCGAAGCGGCCGCGCTGTACCGCCAGGCGGCCCGGCTCGATCCCGGCGACTTCCGGATCTGGGGGAACATCGGCGATGCGCTGGCGGCCGCGGGGGCGGCGCCGGCCGAGGGCCGCAGCGCCTACGCACGGGCGGCCCGGCTGGCCGAGGAGTACCTTGCCATCAAGCCCGGCGACGCCCAGGCCAGCGCGCTGCTTGGCTGGTACCGGGCCAACCTCGGGCAGGCCACGCAGGCGCGGGCACAGCTCGCCGCTGCGGAGAGGCTGGATACCGAGCACGCCGAGGTGGCGTTGATCAACGCCCAGACACTGGCACTGCTGGGCGAACCCGGGCCGGCGCGCGAGCGAATGGCCCGGGCGCGGCAGGCCGGCATCCCGGACGCGCGGATCGATGCCGCGCCGGCCCTGCAGGGACTGGCGACCGCCGGGAGGAGTCCGGCGGCCAACCATGGGGGAACGCGGTGACAGAAGGCCTGCATCGGGCAGGCCAGAGCAGGAGACCGTCATGCGAATGCTGTCCGTGTTGTCCTTCACCCTGGTCGCGTCCCTTGCCGGGTGCGCCTACAACCACGACCTGGTTCCCGACGAGGACGGCGTGGGATGCGCGCACTCCATGGGTGCCGATGCGGTCCACATCGACATACCGTCCTATCGCGAAGGACCCAAGGGCGACTGCGAAGTGGACCAGGGCACGGTGATCACCTGGCGTGCGCCGCGCGGCGAAACCCGCCCGTTCGAACTGGTGTTCACCAGCAGCAGCCCGGCTGGTCCGCGCGAGCCACTGCAGCACGCCTCGCGTGAGGCCCGCGGACGGCAAAAGGTGAGCCTGGTCGCCGACGGGCCCCCGGGAAGCCGGCACCCCTACGAGATCCGGGTCAACGGTCGCGTGCTGGACCCCGCGATCATCATTCGCTGAACAGGGACGCCGTCTCCACCGGCGCACGCGCTTCGGCAGCGGCCGCGCCGCCCAGTGCGGCCCGAACCGGTGCGAAGCTGCGCCGGTGCTGGGGGCAGGGGCCGTGTTCGGCCAACGCCGTCAGGTGCGCCGGGCAGGAATAGCCCTTGTGCGAGGCGAAGCCATACTGGGGCCAGAGCTCGTGCAGCTCGGCCATGATCCGGTCGCGGGTCACCTTGGCCAGGATCGAGGCGGCCATGATGGCGCGGTCACGCCCATCGCCACCGACCCACGCCTCGGCGGGACACGGCAACCCGCGTGGCAGCGCGTTGCCGTCGATCCGGGCGAGGCGACAGGCATGCGCCACGCCCTCCACCGCCCGCCGCATCCCTTCCATGGTCGCGTGGTAGATGTTGATCCGGTCGATCTCTTCTACCTCCACGCTGACGACCTTCCAGGCCTCGGCCTTCGCCACGATCCGTTCGTACAGCTCTTCACGACGGCGGGCGCACAGCTGCTTGGAGTCGGCCAGGCCGTTCACCGGAGTGCGGCCGGGACCAAGCACCACGGCGGCCACCACCACCGGACCCGCCAGCGGGCCGCGGCCGGCCTCGTCCACGCCCGCCACCATGCGCGCGGCCGGGTCGGCCGCCAGCTCCAGGCCGAGCTGCGGCGCGCTATCCACGCGAGGGCTCCGCCCGCAGCAGCTCATCCACCGCCCGCGCGGCGTACACCGATGCATCGCGCTGCAGCTGCTGGTGGATGGCATCGAAACGCGGCAGCAGTCCGGCGACCGCCGCCGGCTCGCGGAACCAGCGCAACACCGCGTCGGCCAGGTTCTCCGGCGTGCAGCGGTCCTGCATGAGCTCCGGGACCAGCTCGGTGCCCGCGAGCACGTTCGGCAGGGCGTAATGCTCCACCTTGAGCATCCCGAGCCCCTTGACCAGGCGGTAGGTGGTGCCGGCGACCCGGTAGCCCACCACCATGGGCCGCTTGGCGAGCATCGCCTCCAGCGTGGCCGTGCCCGATGCGAGCAGGACCACATCGCTGGCCACCATGGCGTCCCGGGCACGGCCGTCGATCACCTGTACCCCGGAGAGCGGATGCGCCTCCAGCAAGCGGTTGATCGCCTCGCGGCAGCTCCCGTTGGCGGCGGGGATGACCACCTGCAGTCCGGGGATCCCGGCGGCGACCCGGGCGGCGGCCTGGATGAAGTCGGCGCCGAGCCTGGCGATCTCGCCGAGGCGCGAGCCCGGCAGCACGGCCAGCACCGGGGCTTCTCCGGCGAGTCCGAGCCGGGCCCGTGCCCGCTCCCGATCGGGGCGCAGCGGCATGTCATCGGCCAGCGGGTGGCCAACGAAGCGCGCGTCGACCCCGTGCCGTGCATAGATCGCCGGTTCCATCGGGAACAGGCACAGCACCATGTCGGCGCTCTGGCCGATCTTCTGCGCGCGCTTCTCGCGCCAGGCCCAGACCGACGGGCTGACGTAGTGCACGGTGCGGATGCCGCGGTCCTTGAGCCAGCGTTCCAGGCCCAGGTTGAAGTCGGGGGCGTCGATCCCGACCATCACGTCGGGCCGCCACTCCAGCAGCCGCCGACGCAGCTGGGCACGCAGGCGCAGAAGCCGGGGCAGGTGGCGCACCACTTCGGACAGGCCCATGACCGCCAGCTCGCTGGCATCGAACCAGGTGTCCATGCCGGCCTGGCGCATGCCCGGCCCGCCGACCCCGGCGAATTCCGCGTCCGGCCAGCGTTCGCGCAGCTCCTGGACCAGTCCGGCACCGAGCAGGTCGCCCGACGCCTCGCCGGCCACCAGGGCCACGCGGCGCGCCCGCGCGCTCATCGCAGCAGCGGCCGTTCCCCGGCCTCGATGAAGTCCAGCAGCTCACGCACGTCGCGACTGTCCCCGGCCAGTGCCTGCAGGCGCGATCGGGCTTCTTCCTGCGGTCCCTGGCTCATGTACAGGGTCCGGTACGCGCGCTTGATCGCAGTGATCCTGTCGGCGTCGAATCCCCGGCGTTTCAGGCCTTCCGCGTTGATGCCGCGCGGCCGGCTGTAGCCTTCCTGCGCCACCATCACGAAGGGCGGCACGTCGCCGTTCACGAAGGCGCCCATGCCGATGAACGCGTGCGCGCCAATGCGGCAGAACTGGTGCACCCCGACGAAGCCGCTGAGGATGACGTGATCGCCCACTTCGACATGCCCGGCCAGGGTGGCGTTGTTGGAAAACACGCAGTGGCTGCCCACCACGCAGTCATGTGCGATGTGGGTATAGGCCAGCAGCCAGTTGCCGTCGCCGATCCGGGTGCAGCCGCCACCGCTGCCGGTGCCCCGGTTGAGCGTGACGAACTCGCGGATGGTGTTGCCGGCACCGATCACCAGCTCGACCCGTTCGCCCGCGTACTTCTTGTCCTGGGGCTCGCCGCCGATGGCGGCGTGCCCGATGAAACGGTTGCGCGGCCCGATCCGGGTCGGCCCGTGGACGGTGCAGTGCGGCCCGAACTCGGTGCCGTCACCGACCTCCACGTCCTCGCCGATGTAGCAGAACGGCCCCACGCGCACGCCCCGGCCGAGCCGGGCGCCCGGCTCGACGATGGCTGACGGGTGGACCAGCGGGCCTGTCATCGGGGCGCGGCTACCTCGGCGCACAGGATGTCGGCGCAGGCGGCCTGCTCGCCGTCGACGCGGGCGACGCCCTGGTACAGCGCCATGTTGCGGATGGTCCGCTTGAGGGTCACCTCCAGGTCCAGCCGGTCACCCGGGACGACCATGCGCGAGAACTTCGCGCCGTCGATCTTGACCAGGTAGAACAGCTTGCCGTCGGTGGTGCCCTGGACCGAGAGCTGGGTCAGCAGGCCGCCGGCCTGGGCCAGTGCTTCCAGCACCAGCACGCCCGGCATCACCGGTTGCCCGGGGAAGTGGCCATTGAAGAAATTCTCGTTGGCGGTGACGTTCTTGTAGGCCAGCACGCGCGTGTTGGGCTCGAGTTCCACCACCCGGTCCACCAGCAGGAACGGGTAGCGATGCGGGAGCAGGTGCTGGATCGTCGGTACGTCGACCGGCAACTTGACGGTGGTGCTCATTCGGAATCCTTTGGGGTGTCGATTGCGCGCAGCCTGCGCGCCATCTCGTCGAGGTGGCGGAAGCGGGCGGCATTGCGGCGCCAGCTGCGATTGTCCATCAAGCCGGTGCCGGAGGAGTACTCGCCCGGTTCGCGGATCGAGCTGCTGACCAGGCTCATGGCGGTCACCACCACCCGGTCGCAGATCTCCAGGTGCCCGGCGATGCCGACCGCGCCGCCGATCATGCAGTAGCGCCCGATCCGCGCGCTGCCGGCGACGGCGGTGCAGCCGGCCATGGCGGTGTGGTCGCCGACGTGGACGTTGTGGGCGATCTGGACCAGGTTGTCGAGTCGCACGTCGCGTCCCAGCACGGTGTCGTCGATGGCGCCACGGTCGATGCAGGTGTTGGCTCCGACCTCGCTGTCGTCACCCACCACGACGCCGCCGAGCTGCGGGACCTTGATCCAGTGCGGCTCACCGTCTGCGGGCCGGTCCAGCGCCAGGCCGAAGCCGTCGGCGCCGAGGACCGCGCCGGGATGGATGCGGACGCGCCGTCCCAGCCGCACCCGGGTGACCAGGGTGACGCGCGCGACGAGTACCGAGCCGGCCCCCACGACGCAGTCATCGCCGATCACGCAGCCCGGGCCGATCGTGGCACCGGCCTCGACCCGGCTGCCCGGCCCGATGCTGCTGAATGGGCCGACGCTGGCGGTGGGGTCCACGCTCGCGCCGGGATCGACGTGTGCCGCCGGATGGATCCCCGGCTCGGGCACGGAGGACGGCTCGAACAGCGAAGCAATCCTGGCGAACGCCACGTACGGGTCCCGCGCCAGCAGGGCGGTGCCCTTGAAGCCTTCGGCGTCCGCAGGGCGCATGACCACGGCCGAGGCCCCGGTGGCGGCGAGCTGGCCGCGGTACCTGGGGTTGGCCAGGAACGACAGCTGGCCCGGGGCGGCGTGGGCCAGGGTGCCCACGCCATTGATCTCGACCCCCGGGTCGCCGTGGACCTGCAGGCCAAAACGCTCGGCCAGCCCGGCTACGGCATGGCGGGGTCCGCTGACGGCCATCGCGCGGCCGTCAGAACGTGCCGCCGAAGGTGAACTGCAGCCGCTCGAGCTCGTCGCCTTCCTTCTTCTTGAACGGGTAGGCATAGCTGATCGAGATCGGTCCCATCGGCGAGCGCCACATCAGTGCCATGCCAGTGGAGGCACGCAGCTCCCCGGCGTCCCAACTGTCGATGTCGCGGTACACGTTGCCGAAGTCGACGAAGGCCGACACGCGCGCCGCCGAACTCTCGATCAACGTCGGGAAGATCATCTCGACCGAACCGACGGTCTTCAGCGAGCCACCGATCGGCTGCAGGTAGCTGCTGCCCAGCGCCGCCTCGCGCGGACCCAGGGTGTTGTCCTCGAAGCCGCGCACCGAACGCGTGCCGCCAGCGTAGAAGTTCTCGAAGAACGGCAGGCCGTCAGCGGTGACGGTCTTGATGTAGTCGGGCGAGTCCAGCTGGCAGGGCTGGCTCGGATCCGGACCGGGCACGAAGACCGGCGGGGTGCTCGGGTCGTTGTCGTGGTCCTGGTTGCTGCCTGGCGCGTAGCACAGGTTGCGGGTGAACGAGTCGCCGTAGCTGTCGCCGTAGCCCAGCTCGGTGCGGGTGTTGAGCACGAAATGCCGGTTGAGCGGCCAGAACTTCGACCAGTTGTAGTTGATCTTGTAGAACTCGACGGTGGAGCCCGGCAGCGTGGCTTCCAGCCAGACCCGCTGCAGGGTGCCGCGGGTCGGGGTCAGCGCGCTGTTGAGGGTGTTGCGCGACCAGCCGATCTCGCCGCGCCAGGCGTGGAACGTGCGCTGGCCGACGGCGTCGATGTAGTCGACGATCGACTCCGGGGTGTAGCCCCGGTAGGCGAAGATCTGGTTGCTGTCGATGCCGAGCAGGGCGGTGATCGAGTCGGTTTCGGTGATCGGGATCCCCATCACCACCTGGCCCATGCCGCTGGTGGACGAGTACTGCGCGGTGTTGAAGTCGGAGTTGTCGAACTCGCTCCAGCGCAGGTTGTAGCCCAGCGACACCCCGTTGTCGGTGAAGTAGGGGTTCATGAACGAGAAGTCGTAGCGCTGCAGGTAGTCGTTGCGCTGCGCCTGCACCGCGATCCGGTTGCCGCTGCCCAGGAAGTTGTTCTGCGACACCTGCACCTGGGTGCTCAGGCCGGTCAGCTGCGAGTAGCCCAGGCCGAAGATGAAGCTGCCCGCGGCCACTTCATTGACGGTGTAGACCACGTCCACCTGGTCGTTGGTGCCGGGCACCGGGGTGGTCTCGACGTCGACCTTGTCGAAGTAGCCCAGGCCCTGCAGGCGGATCTTGGAGCGGTCGATCGCGGCCTGCGAGTACCAGGCGCCCTCGAACTGCCGCATCTCGCGCCGCAGCACTTCGTCGGCGGTGCGGTTGTTGCCCTTGAACTCGACCCGGCGCACGTTGACCCGAGGGCCCGGGACCACCTGCATGTTCACCGCCACGGTGCGGTTCTCGCGGTCGATGTCCGGGATCGGGTTCACCTGCGCGAAGGCGTAGCCGATGTTGGCCAGGCTGGCCGTGATGGTGTCCGCGCTGATCTCGACCAGGCTGCGCGAGAAGGTCTGCTCGGGGCGGACCAGCAGCATGGCTTCCACCTGCTCGCGCGGGAGCACGGTGTCACCGGTGAGGTTCACCTCGGAGACCGTGTACTGCTCGCCCTCGGTCAGCCCGACGGAGATGAACATGTCCTGCCGGTCCTGGCTGATCGCGACCTGCTGGGAGTCGATGCTGAAGTCCACGTAGCCGCGGTCGAGGTAGAAGTTGTTGAGCTTCTCCAGGTCGCCCGAGAGCTTCTCGCGCGAGTACTGCGCATCGCGGCGGTACCAGCTCAGCCAGTTGTGCTCGCCCGACTCCCACTGGTCGAGGATGTCTTCCTCCTCGTAGATCTCGTTGCCGACCAGGTTGATGTGCTGGATGCGGGCGGCCTTGCCTTCCTCGATGGCCAGGGTCACGTCGACCCGGTTGCGCGGCAGCGGCGAGACGGTGGGCACGACCGAGACGTTGTACTTGCCGCGGTTGTTGTACTGGCGCGTGAGCTCCTGGGTGACCCGGTCCAGGTCGAGCCGGTCGAAGGTGTTGCCCTCCGACAGCCCCAGCTCGTTGAGGCCCTTCATCAGGTCCTCGGTCTTGATGTCCTTGTTGCCGGTGATGGTCAGGCGGTTGATCGCCGGGCGCTCGGTCACCGTGACCACCAGGATGTCGCCCTGCCGGCCAAGGCTGACGTCCTCGAAGAAGCCGGTCGTGTAGAGGGCGCGGATGGCCTCGCCGGCGGAGGACTGGTCGACGGTGTCGCCGCGTTCCACCGGCAGGTAAGTGAACACCGTGCCGGCGGAGATGCGCTGCAGCCCGTCGACGCGGATGTCGGCAACCGTGAAGGGCGCGACCGCCGAAGCGGAGGGCGTCTCCTGGGCGAAGCTGACCAGGGCCGGGGTGGTGGACAGCGCCGAGGCCAGGGCAATGGCAAGCAGGCGGCGGGGAAGGTGTCGCGTCATCATCACGTCCGGTTCGGTCTCACGGGGCGCCGCCGCGGCAGGGCGGGGCATCGGGGCAGGTCTGGGGTGTGGCAGGGCGTTGGCGGAAGGAACGACATCAGCGCACCAGGTTGTTGATGATGTCGTTGTAGAACGCCAGGCCCATCAGGGCGGCAATCAGGGCCAGGCCGATGTACTGGCCGACCGCCATCGCGCGCTCGCTCACCGGGCTGCCCTTGACCAGCTCGATAAGGTAATACAGCAGGTGACCGCCGTCCAAGACGGGGATCGGCAGCAGGTTGAGGATGCCAAGGCTGAGCGAGAGCAGCGCAAGCAGGGACAGGAACCACGCGGCGCCCTGGCCGGCATAGGCGTTGGCGGCACGGGCGATGGTCACCGGGCCGGCCACGGTGTTCTCCACCGCCACCCGTCCGGTGAAGGCGCGGCCGATCATCGCGACCAGTTCCCCGGCCTGGTGCCAGCCTTCCGCCAGCGCGGCAGGGATCGCCTGCAATGGTCCGTACTGGAGCAGGGCGTCCTTGTCGGGTGCGGGCGGGCGGGCCGCGGCCACGCCCAGGGCCCAGTACGGTTCGCCATCCGGCCGTTCCAGGCGCGTGGGCTGCAGCTCCAGCGCGAGGCGGTCGCCATCGCGCTCGACCTCGACCATGGCCGGACCGCCGCGCTCGCCGAGCCGCTGGACCAGCGGGCCGATGTCACTCCACTCGGTGACCGGGGTGGCGTCCACCGCGATGATGCGGTCGCCTTCGGCAAGGATCCCCCAGGCCGGGGCATCCGGTTGCACCCGACCGACTATCGGCGGGACCGAGAGGTGGCGTGGCGACAGGCCGATCTCGTCCAGCACCCGCCGCTCGTCGATTTCGGCAGGCAGGCGGGACAGCGGCAGGGTCTCCGACCGCGGCCCGCCGCTGCCGGCCTGCAGGGTCAGCGTAATGTCCTGGCGGTCCAGCGCAGCGGGGATCAGCGCCATGTGGACCTCGCTCCAGGTCGGCGTCCGGCGATCGCCCACCGCAAGCACGGTGTCTCCCCGCTCCAGCCCGGCCTCGGCGGCGATGCCTTCGGCAGTGCCGATCACGGGTGCGTAATCCGGTCGCCCGATCACGAACATCGCCCACAACAGGCCGACGCACAGCAGCAGGTTGGCCACGGGGCCGGCGGCGACGATCGCGATGCGCTGCCAGACGGTCTTGTGGTTGAACGCCTGCCCGGCGAGCTCGGGCGGGACGTCGCGCTCGCGTTCGTCGAGCATCTTCACGTAGCCGCCCAGCGGCAGCAGGGCCACGACGTACTCGGTCCCGTCGCGGCCGCGCCGGCGCCACAGCGGCTTGCCGAAGCCGACCGAGAAGCGCAGCACCTTCACCCCGCAACGCCGCGCGACCCAGAAATGGCCGAACTCATGGAAGGTGACCAGCAGTCCGAGGGCGACGATCAGCCACCACACTGAACCCAGCAGCTCACTCATCATGCACCTCGCGGACAGGAGTGCTCACGCCGGCGCCTGCCATGCTTCGACCAGCGTACCGGCGTGGCGGCGCGCACGGGCATCGGCATCGCCCAGTGCCTCGAGCGAACCGGCGGGAGTGGCGGGAAGTGCGGCAAGGGTCTCCTCGACCAGCGCGGCAATCGACAGGAAACCCAGTCGGCGCTGAAGAAAGGCTGAAACCGCAATCTCGTTGGCTGCATTGAGCACCGCCGGGGCGGTACCGCCGGCCTCCAGCGCACGGAACGCCAAGGCCAGGCAGGGAAAAGCCGTGGTGTCCGGGGGTTCGAAGTCCAGGCGGCCGCCGGCGGCCAGCAGGTCCAGGCCCTCGACCCCGGAGGCGAGCCGGTGCGGCCAGGCAAAACCGACCGCCAGCGCAGTGCGCATGTCCGGCAGGCCGAGCTGCGCGAGGGTCGAGCCATCGATGAACTCCACCATCGAGTGCACCAGGCTCTGCGGATGCACCAGCACTTCGATCCGCGCACCGGGCAGGCCGAACAGGTGGTGCGCCTCGATGACCTCCAGCCCCTTGTTCATCAGGGTGGCCGAGTCGACGGAAATCTTCGGCCCCATCGACCAGTTGGGATGCCGGATGGCTTCCTCGACCGTGACCGTCTGCAGGCTGTCGCGCTGGCGGCCGCGGAACGGTCCGCCTGACGCGGTCAGGACCAGCCGCGCCAGCTGCCGCCTCTGCCCGCCGTCGGGCAGGCCGGCATTGGCATGGCCGGGAGGCTGCGGCGGCAGGCACTGGAAGATCGCGTTGTGCTCGCTGTCGATCGGGATCACCGTCGCGCCGCCCTCGCGGGCCGCCGCCATCAGCAGTTCGCCCGCGAGTACCAGTGATTCCTTGTTGGCCAGCAGCAGGCGCTTGCCGGAGCGGGCCGCGGCCAGCGTGGAGGGCAGGCCGGCCGCCCCGACGATGGCGGCGACCACCGTGTCACAGTCGCTCCCGGCGGCGAGTGACTCCACCGCCGCATCCCCGGCATGTGCACGGGTAGCCAGGCCAGCCGCGCGCAGGCCGTCGCGCAGGGCGCCGTAGCAGGCCTCGTCGGCGATGACGGCGTGTTCAGGGCGATGGGTCCGGCATAGCGCCAGCAGTGCTTCGACGTTGCGCCCGGCCGCCAGCACGCTCGCCCGCAAGCGGTCCGGATGGCGCCCGATGACGTCCAGCGCCGAGCTGCCGATGGAGCCGGTGGCTCCCAGCACGGCCACACGCTGCGGGCCGGTGGCCGTCATGTTCACAGCCCGAGCACCGCCTTGCCCAGCGCGAACGCGGGCAGGGCCGCCAGCACGCCGTCAAGCCGGTCCAGCACACCGCCATGGCCCGGGATCAGGGTGCCCGAGTCCTTGACCCCGGCGTGGCGCTTCAGGAGGCTCTCGAACAGGTCGCCGATGACCGAGAACAGTGCCGCGACCAGGCAGACCAGCGCGAGGCCCGGGAGGCGGGACACCGGGATGCCGGTGCTGAGTGCCACCAGCAACCCGACCCCGACGCCGACCGCCAGGCCACCCAGCAGGCCCTCGACGGTCTTGTTCGGACTCACCCGCGGGGCCAGCTTGCGCCGGCCGAGCTTGCGCCCCACGAAATAGGCCCCGGTATCCGCCCCCCAGACCACGAACAGCGCCACGAGCAGCCAGCGGTCGCCATGCGGCTCGCCGGCGTGGATGAAGCCCACGGCGGCCCAGGCGGGGATCATCGCCAGGGCCCCGGCCGCCAGCTTCACCATCCGCGAATAGCCCAGCGGGCCGCGGGCGAAGTCGCTGTTGCGCAACCACAACAGCGACAGCAGCCACCAGGCCACGCCAACCGTGCTGGCCAGCAGGAACAGGACGAGGCTGAAACCGCTGCCGGAACGCGACGCCCACACCAGCCCGACCATCACCGCCAGGTGCGCGACCAGCAGCGCGAAGCGCGCCAGGCTGTCTTCCACGCCGGCGAGCTCCAGCCACTCCCACAAGCCGAGCAGGAGCACCACCGCGGCCAATACCATCATCCAGCCGGTGGGGAGCAGCAGGATCGCGGCTATCGCAGCGGGTGCCATCACCAGCGCGGCGATCGTGCGTATACGGGTCATTCTGCGCCCTCCTGGGCGTGTGATCGTTGCCGGCTCTGGGCCCCGGTCAAGCCGAAGCGGCGCTCCCGGCCGGCGTAGTCGTCCAGCGCGGCCTGGAGTGTCGCCGCGTCCAGTTCCGGCCACAACACATCGGTGAACCAAAGCTCGGTGTAGGCCATCTGCCACAACAGGAAGTTGCTGATGCGCATCTCCCCGCCGGTGCGGATGAACAGGTCGGGTGGCGGCAGGTCGGCCAGCGACAGCCGGGCCCCCAGCGTCTCCTCGTCGATCGAAGCCGGATCCAGCCGCCCCGCGGCAGCGTCGATTGCAAGCGAGCGGGCCGCCCCAGTGATGTCCCAGCGGCCTCCATAGCTGGCGGCAATGGCCAACTCGAGCGTGCGGTTGCCCGCGGTGTGCGCCTCGGCGGCGTCCATGCGCTGGACGATGGCGGGTGAAAAGCGCTCGCGCTCGCCGATGAAGCGCACCCGCACCCCGCGCCTGGCGAGCTCGTCCACCTCGCGCTCCAGGGCGCCCATGAACAGCTTCATCAGCGCGCCGACTTCGTCTTCCGGGCGGCCCCAGTTCTCGCTGGAAAAGGCGAACAGGCTCAGTGCCCCGATGCCACGCTCGAGGCAGAAGTCGATGCAGACGTTGACAGCCCGCGCGCCGGCGCGGTGGCCGACGGCGCGTGGCCGGCGGCGGCGCTCGGCCCAGCGGCCGTTGCCGTCCATGATGACGGCCAGGTGGCGGGGCAGGCGGGCGGGGGCGTCGGGTACGGCCATGGCGGGGCGACGGCGAGGCCGTCAGACCGCCATCAGCTCCTGTTCCTTGGCCTTGACCACCTCGTCGACGTCCTTGATCGCGCCGTCGGTGATCTTCTGGATCTCGTCCTCGCTGCGCCGCACGTCGTCTTCCGAGACTTCTTTTTCCTTCAGCAGCTCGCGGAACTGGTTGATCGCGTCACGGCGGATGTTGCGGATCGCGACCTTGGCGCTTTCACCCTCGGAGTGGACGACCTTGGTCAGTTCGCGACGGCGCTCCTCGGTCAAGGCCGGCAGGTTGATCCGGATCACCGTGCCGGCCGTGTTCGGGGTCAGGCCGAGGTCGGAGTTGATGATCGCCTTCTCCACCGCGGAGACCATCGGCTTCTCCCACGGGGTGATGGTGAGCGAGCGCGAATCGGCGACCGATACGCTGGCCACCTGCGACAGCGGCATGTCCGAACCGTAGTAGTTGACCTTGATGTGGTCGACCAGCGCGGTGTTGGCGCGCCCGGTACGGACCTTTACCAGGGCGTCGCGCAGCGATTCGACGCTCTTCTGCATGCGGTTCTGTGCGTCAGTCTTGATCTCGTTGAGCATCGCCGGCTCCGGGTAGGTGCGGTAAGCGCGCCAGTATAGCCTCAGCAACGCGGCCGGCGGATCCCGTCAGTGGGGGTGCGGCGCCCGGTCGTGGAGATCATGGGCGCAGGCGTCCCCATGTTCGATCTGGATGGTCGGATGGTTGATCCGGAAACGGCTGTCGAGCTCGCGCGCCAAGCGGTCGATGAAGTGGTCATGGTCGTCGAGCGGTGGTCGCACCAGGTGTGCGGTCATCGCGATCTCGCCGGTGCCCAGGGACCAGATGTGCAGGTGGTGCACGGCCTCTACGCCAGGTTGGGCGGCGAGGAATTCCAGCACCTGCGAGCGTTCCAGGGTGCGCGGCACCGCGTCCATCGCGGCCTCGAAGGCGGCGCGCAACAGGCCGGCCGCGCCCACCGCCACGACCACCCCGACCAGCAAGGCGATCAACGGGTCCAGCCACGCCCAGCCCAGCCACCAGATCCCGGCACCGGCCAGCACTGCGGCGAACGAGACCCCTGCATCGGCAAGCAGGTGCAGGTAGGCCCCGCGGCGGTTGAGGTCATGTTCGTGGTCGCCCCGGACCATCCAGGCCGTGCCCAGGTTGACCACGATGCCGAGCGCGGCCACCAGCATCACGGCGGTCCCGGGCACTTCCGGCGGGGCGGCAAAGCGCCGCGCGGCCTCCCACAGCAAGGCGCCGGAAAAGCCGACCAGCAGCAGCGCGTTCGCCAGCGGCGACAGCAAGGTCGCCCGCCGCCAGCCGTAGGTGTGGCGATCGGTGGGCGCGCGCCGGGCCAGTGCGGCCGCCCCCCATGCCAGGCCAAGGCCAAGCACGTCGCCCAGGTTGTGCAGGGCGTCGGAAAGCAGTGCGAGGGAGTTGGTCGCGAAGCCGTAGCCGGCCTCCACGATCGTGAAGGCCAGGTTGATCAGGGTGACGGCCGCCAGCGCCCGGGTGGGGTGGGGATGGTCGTGGTTGTGCCCGTGCATGGCTCCGATGGTGTCACCGGTGCCGCGCGGACACTATTCCATCGCCGGCCGTGGCGTGCGCACCGAGGGCGGCCGCGGTGCAAGGCCCGCTGCGCCCGATTGCACCCCGCGGTCAACGGCCGTCAGCTGCGGCCCTGGACCAGGGTGCCGATTTCCTCGCCCTGCAGGATGCGCAGCAACTCGCCCGGATGACCCATGTTGAAGATGCGCAGCGGCAGGTTGCTGTCGCGGGCCAGGGCGAAGGCGGCGGTGTCCATCACCTGCAGGTCGCGGGCAAGGACCTCGTCGTAGCTGAGCTGGTCGTAGCGGACGGCGTCGTCGTGGCGGGCCGGGTCCTTGTCATAGACGCCGTCGACCTTGGTCGCCTTGAGCAGCAGGTCGGCGCCGATCTCGATCGCCCGCAGGGCGGCACCGGAGTCGGTGGTGAAGAACGGGTTCCCGGTGCCTGCAGCGAAGATCACCAGCCGGCCCTTTTCCAGATGGCGGATGGCGCGGCGGCGGATGTAGTCCTCGCACACGTCATTGATCTTGATCGCGCTCATCACCCGTGCCTTGCCGCCGAGCTTTTCCAGCGCGTCCTGCATCGCCAGCGCGTTGATGACGGTGGCCAGCATGCCCATGTGGTCGCCGGTGACCCGGTCCATGCCGCCGGCGGCCAGGCCGGCCCCGCGGAAGATGTTGCCACCGCCCACGACCAGGGCGATCTCCGCACCGGCCTGCTGCGCCTCCATCACCTCGCGCGCGAGCCGCCCGATCACTTTCGGATCGATACCGTAATCCTCGTCCCCCATCAACGCCTCCCCGGAAAGCTTCAGCAGGACGCGTCGGTAGGCGAGGTCGGACATGTGGGGGGTTCCGGTTGTGGAGGCGGGCGCGATTGTACTTCAACGGCGTGAACACACTGGACTGGCGCCGACGAGGCTGTACAGCCGAGGCGCCGTGATCCCGGAAGGCCACCGTCGCACCGGCGATGCGATCGAACCGCGCATTCTGTGACGAATCCTGCAAAACGCGGCGTGGGGTATCGATTTATGGCGCCGGTCCGGGTAGGGGTACGGGTACTTCATCTACCGTTCAGGAGTGAGCCGTGCCCGCGAAACTCATCCGTCGCCATCGCCCCGCCAGCCTGAGCGTTGCACTGATGGCCTGCCTGGCCGCCGGCGTCGCCCATGCGCAGTCCAACGCTGCCGGCTCCATTTTCGGCAACGCTGGTGAAGCCGGCACCACCGTGGTGATCCAGAACGCCGATACGGGGCTGACGCGCCGGGTTAGCGCGGACGCGACCGGCCGCTTCTCGGCCACTTCGCTCCCCACGGGCCGCTACACGGTGACGATCCAGCGTGACGGTCAGGTGCTTGCCACCCGCGAGGATGTGCAGGTCACCATCGGTGGCGGCCAGGAGGTGTCGTTCGCCACCTCGGCGGGCGCGTCCGCTGGCCCCACGGACCTGGATCGGGTCGTGGTCACGGGCGTGTCCTCGGCTTCCTTCATCGATGTCTCCTCTACGGACACCCGGACCGTTTTCACCTCCGAGCAGTTGGAGATGCTTCCCGTGGGCCGCAGCATCGAGTCGGTCGCGCTGCTCGCCCCGGGTGTGGTCGAAGCCGACTCGCGCTACCCCAATACCGCCTCCTTCGGCGGCTCCGCCGCGTCCGAGAACGCGTTCTACATCAACGGGTATGCCGTCACCAATCCACTCACGAACATGGGCTCGAGCACGCTTCCGTTCGACGCCATCAGCCAGATGCAGGTGATCACCGGTGGTTATGGTGCGGAGTTCGGTCGCGCCACCGGTGGCGTGGTCAACATCGTGACCAAGCGCGGCGGCAATGAGTGGGAGTTCGGCGGACAGGTCACCTACCGTCCCGATTCGCTGCGGGCCGAGTCACGCAACATCTATTACCCGCATAACGGTACCGAGAACGACGGGCTGGTCTACCAAAAGCGCAGCGTGCACGAAGTCGACTCCTGGAGTTACGGCGCCTACGCAAGTGGCCCGCTGGTGCGGGACCGGTTGTTCATGTACGTCTCGGGCGAGATCGAGCAGCAGGACCAGACAAGCGTGCTGGGGCGGCCCGGCGGTGCGACCAACGGCTATCGCGAGTACCGGTACGAGATTCCGCGCTGGGTCGCCAAGCTCGACTGGAACATCACCGACAACCACCTGCTCGAGCTCACCGCCGTGTCCGACGTGACCAAGAACACGGTCGACTACTACCCGTACGAATACCTGCCCGGTACCAACGAGACGGTGAAGGGAAGCAGCAAAACCGGCGGGTACTACTACGAGGACGGTGGCGAGCTCTACATCGGCCGCTACACCGGGTACATCACCGACGACCTGACGGTCACCGCGCTCTATGGGCAGCAGGAGCAGGACCACATCGCCAATCCGTTCGGCTACGACCCCTCGGTCGTCTACGTCAGCGACGATCGGCCGATCGCTGACCCCGTGCAGCGCGGTACCTACGCGCAGCTGGCCTTTGCCGATGCGTTCGACGAGACGGAGGGCGGCCGGCTGGATGTGGAGTGGCGCGTTGGCGGCCACGCGCTGCGGCTTGGCTATGACCGCCAGGACTCGACCTCCCGTGCCGGTGAGGTGACCTCGGGGCCGGGCTATCGCTGGATCTACAACCGCTGCGCTCCCGGCGTCGAGTTCATTCCGGGTGGCGGTGGCGCAGTCTGCCCGGGTGGCAACGGCGACTATGTGTCGCAGTACAAGTACGCGAACGGGGGAACCTTCTCCGTTGAGCAGGAGGCCTACTACCTGGAGGATCGCTGGCAGGTCACCGATAACTGGTTGCTGACTTTGGGCGTGCGGAACGAGGCCTTCAAGAACTTCAATGCCGACGGAGTCGTGTATGCGGAGCAGGACGACCAGTGGGCGCCGCGCCTGGGCGCGAGCTGGGACGTGTTCGGCGACTCCACCTTCAAGGTGTTCGCCAACGCGGGACGCTATCACCTGGCAATGCCGAACAACGTTGCTCTGCGCGGTGCAGCGGGGTCGCTCTACACCAACGAGTACTTTGCTTTCACAGACATCGACCCGGTTACCGGCGAGCCGCTTGGCCTGACGCCACTGGGCGATGGCCCGTACTCGTCGAACCGCGAGTACGGGCAGGCGCCGCATCCGGACTCGGTGACCGCCAAGGACCTGAAGTCGCACTACCAGGACGAGTTCGTGATCGGCCTGGAGAAGCAGCTGACCCAGTCGGTCAACATGGGTGCGCGGTTCGTTCATCGCGACCTCAAGGCAGCGATCGACGACATGTGCGACTACCGGCCTGCCTACAACTGGGCAATCGCGCAGGGCATGTCGGAGGAGATGGCCGACCAGCTCGGCAATGAACTGGCCAACTGCCGCCTGTTCAACCCCGGCGAAGGAAACACCTTCATGCTCGACGACGGTAGTGGCCAGTTGGTCGAGGTGGCCCTGAGCGCCGCCGACCTGGGCTTCCCCAAGCTCAAGCGCAAGTACCAGGGCCTGGACCTGTTCCTGGAGCGACCGTTCGACGGCACCTGGTATGGGCGACTGGACTACACGCTGTCGCGCAACTATGGCAATGCAGAAGGGCAGCTCAAGTCCGACATCGGGCAGGTAGACGTCTCACAGACCCAGGATTGGGACCACCCGGAACTGATGGAGCACGCGGACGGCTACCTGCCCAACGACCGGCGCCACTACGTAAAGGCCTACGGCTTTTACCAGTTGACGCCCGAGTGGCGCGTCTCGGCGACTGCCACCCTCCACTCCGGCCGGCCGAAGAACTGCATGGGGTACTACCCGCAGACACCCGAGAACGAGGACTTCAACACCAACTGGGCGTACGGCGGGCCGTACTACTTCTACTGCAACGGCGAGCCGACGCCCCGGGGCAGCCAGGGTCGCCTGGGGTGGACCAACAAGCTTGACCTCGGGGTTGCCTACGCGCCGGCGTTCGCCAGCGGTGCTCTCGAGTTCTCGGTCGATGTGTTCAATGTGTTCGACGAGCAGGAGGCACAGAACCGGATCGAGTACGGCGAACTGGGCGGGCCGGGCGGGGCCTACGTCCATGCCGGGCGCGTGGTGAGCTACTCGGCCCCGCGCAGCGTCCGGTTCGCGATGCGCTACGACTTCTGATGTTCCCTGCCGGGGCCCCCGCCCCGGGCTCTCTCCGATGAGGTGCTTCGCCGCCGGTGCGAACCGGCGGCATCTTTTCGGGCCGGACAAAAGAGAAAGGCCGCGGATTGCTCCGCGGCCCTTTTCATCCCCGCGCCACGAAGGGCAGGGAAATGGCTCAGGCCAGGCCGGCCTGCTTCATGACCTCGGAAGCAAAGTCGTCTTCCTGCTTCTCGATGCCTTCGCCCACGGCCAGGCGGACGAAACCGACCACCTCGGCGCCAGCGGCCTTGAGCACCTGCTCGACCGACTGGTTGGTGTCCAGCACGTACGGCTGGCCGGTCAGGCACAGCTCGTTGACGGTCTTGGCGACCTTGCCGGCCACCATCTTCTCGAGGATCTCCACCGGCTTGCCGGTGTCCTTGACCTGGGCCAGGGCGATTTCCTTCTCCTTGGCGACGAAGTCCGCCGGCACGTGGGCCGGGGAAACGTACGGAGGGTTCATCGCGGCGATGTGCATCGCCAGGCCACGGGCCAGTTCGGCGTCGCCGCCCTTGAGCTCGACCAGCACGCCGATGCGGCCGCCGTGGACGTAGGAGGCCACGGTGTTGTCGCTGTCGATGCGGGCCATGCGGCGGACCTGCACGTTCTCGCCGACCTTGGCGACCAGCGCCGAGCGCGCGTCCTCGACGGTCTCGCCGGTCGGCAGTGCCGTGCCCTTCAGTGCTTCCACGTCGGCCGCGCCGAGGGCGGCTTCCGCCACCGCGTCGGTGAAGGCGAGGAAGTTCTCGTCCTTGGCGACGAAGTCGGTCTCGGAGTTGATCTCGACCAGGGCGGCCTTGCCGTCGGCCTGGGCAGCGGTGACGCGACCCTCGGCGGCGACGCGGCTGGCCTTCTTGTCGGCCTTGGCCAGGCCTTGCTTGCGCAGCCACTCGGCCGCGGCGTTGACGTCGCCGTTGTTCTCGGTGAGCGCCTTCTTGCACTCCATCATGCCGGCGCCGGTGCGCTCGCGCAGTTCCTTGACCTGGGATGCGGTGATCTGTGCCATGGGGGTTCCTCTTGCTGGAGCGGGGCGCGGCTACGCCCTATCGTGGCGCGGCCGCGTGACACCGGACTTACTCGGCGGCGGGGGACTCGGTCGCAGCCGGCTGCTCACCGGTGGCGGATGCTTCGGCAGCCGGCTTGTCGCCTGCGGCTTCCTTCTTGGCCGGAGCCTTGCGGGCGGCGCGACGCGGCTTGTCACCGTCGGTCTCGCCGGCGTTGAAGTCCTCTTCGCGGACGCTGGCGGCGGACGGCGCAGCCGCCTTGCCTTCCAGCACGGCGTCGGCCGCGGCGCGCGCGTACAGCTGGATCGCGCGGATGGCGTCGTCGTTGCCCGGGAGGGCGTAGTCGACCAGGGCCGGGTCATAGTTGGTGTCGACCACGGCGACCACCGGGATGCCGAGCTTCTTGGCTTCCTTGACCGCGATGTCCTCGTGGCCGATGTCGATCACGAACAGGGCGTCGGGCAGGCGGCTCATTTCCTTGATGCCGCCCAGCGAGGCTTCCAGCTTGTCGCGCTCGCGGCGCAGGGTCAGCACCTCGTGCTTGACCAGCTTGTCGAAGGTGCCGTCGGTCTCGAACGACTCCAGCTCCTTCAGGCGGCTGACCGACTTCTTCACGGTGGCGAAGTTGGTCAGGGTGCCGCCCAGCCAGCGCTGGGTCATGAACGGCATGCCGCAGCGCTCGGCCTCTTCGCGGATCGACTCGCGCGCGCTGCGCTTGGTGCCCAGGAACAGCACGATGCCGCGCTTCTGGGCGATGCCCGAGATGAAGTTCATCGCGTCGTTGAACAGCGGAACCGTCTTCTCGAGGTTGATGATGTGGAT
>Ga0079224_100001978_pt1 | contig 24408 bp, 18 predicted proteins | sample Stecom2015_FD_80414 | JGI IMG/M metagenome (GOLD analysis project Ga0079224, IMG submission 80414) | Agricultural soil microbial communities from Utah to study Nitrogen management - Steer compost 2015 | ecosystem: Environmental > Terrestrial > Soil > Agricultural land | place: USA: Utah... | reverse complement strand
GGTGGTGGCGGTGGTGGCCGCGGCGGTGGTCTACACCGTCGTCCGGCTGATCACCCGCACCCGCGGCGACCACTGAGCCGGCGTCCACTGAGCCGGCGACCACTGTGCCGCGGCGCAGGGCCCGCTCGGTGGGTGCGGCTCACGTGCGGCTCATGTGCGGGACGGTCACAGGTCCAGGGAGAAGGCCAGGAGCGGGATCGCGGGGTACGGGCTCCAGTCGCGCTCCGGGCAGCGGACGAAGCCGAGCCGTTGGTAGAGGCGGTGCGCCGTGGTCATCCGGTCGCGGCTGCTCAACACGACGCGGTGGGCCCTGCGCTGCCGGGCGATGTCGATGACCGCCCTGGTGAGCGCCTCGCCGACACCACGGCCCTGTGCGCCTGGCGCCACGGCGAGCATGCGGAACTCGACCTCGCCGTCGCGGGCGACCTCCGCCTTCGGCGACCCCGCGGCCGCGACGGTCACCGACCCGAGCACCTGGTCGTCGTCGTCGACGGCGACCAGCACGTCGGCGCTGGCGGCACGGCCCGCGACGTCGCGCAGGCTCGCCGCGTACCCCGGCTCGTCGTCGAGATGCCCGCCGACCGTGTACGCGGTCACCGTCAACTCCCCGACGACCTCGTACTCGGCAGGCACCGCAGGCCGAACCCGGATGTCACTCATCGCCCGCGACCTCGGTAATAGCCGTCAATCGGCGCCGGATCGCGTCCGCAAGCGGCGCTGCGTGATTGTCGACCACGTCGACGATGATCGCCGTATCGATGCGGAAATACTCGTGAATGACAATGTTGCGCAAACCAGCAATGCTATGCCAAGACGTCGCAGCGAACTCCGCGCGCATCTCCTGCGACAGCGCCTTGGCAGCTTCCCCAGCAACAGCCAGGTTCCGCAGGATCGCGTCCAGCGCCATATCAGCGAGGACAACGTCGTCGGCGTCCAGATGTGTGCGGAACGTCAGACACCGATCCAACGCAGCCAGGACGTCACCCAGGCGCTCGATATCGGACCGGCTCACAGCGCGACAGCCTCCGCACGAGCCGTCATCGAGACCTGTTCCCGCAGCAGTTCATCGCATACCACGTCCACGCGAAGACCGAGAAGCTCGCCGAGCTCGTCACTCATGCCGGCGATCCGCAGCAACGGATTCCCAGCATCCGGATCGAGGTCCACGATGATGTCGATGTCGCTGTCCGGGCCCGCGTCCCCGCGTGCGACCGAGCCGAACACACGTGGATTCGACGCGCCGTAGCGCTGGACGACCGCCGACACCTCGTCACTCCTGAGCCTGAGCATCGCCCGGAGGCTGCGAGAACGCGGTGTGGCTTGTTCCATACACCCAGGATAACCACCGTTGGCCGGATAACCAGGCACCGCAGGCCGGACCCGGATGTCACTCATCGCCCGCGACCTCGGCGATCTCGCGCGCCGCCTCGGCGCCCTGTTCGAGCAGCACCGTGAGTCCGTTCTCGTCGAGGACCGGCACCTTGAGCTGCACCGCCTTGTCGTACTTCGACCCCGGCGCGTCGCCGACCACCACGAACGCGGTCTTCTTCGACACCGACCCGGCGGCCTTCCCGCCCCTGGCCATGATCGCTTCCTTGGCCTCGTCGCGCGAATAGCTCTCGAGCGATCCGGTGACCACGATGGACAGTCCTTCGAGGTTGCGCGGGATGGAGGCGTCGCGTTCGTCCTCCATCCGCACCCCCGCGGCACGCCACTTGTCGACGATCTGCCGGTGCCAGTCGACGGCGAACCATTCCCGCACGGCCCTGGCGATGGTCGGCCCGACCCCGTCGACGTCGGCCAGTTCCTCCTCGCTCACCGCGTCGATCCGCTCGATGGAGCCGAACTCGCGCGCCAGCGCCTGCGCCGCCGTCGGGCCGACGTGCCGGATCGACAACCCCACCAGAACCTTCCACAGTGGACGATCCTTGGCCGCGTCGAGATTGGCCAGCAGGCGCCTGCCGTTGGCCGACAGCTCCCCTGCCTTCGTGACGAACAGGTCGACCTGGAGCAGTTTCTCCTCGTCGAGGTCGAACACGTCGCCCTCGTCGGTGACCACTCCGGACTCCAGCAGTGCCGCGGCCGCCTCGTAGCCCAGCACCTCGATGTCGAAGGCGCCGCGCCCGGCGAGATGGAACAGCCGCTCGCGCAGCTGCGCGGGGCAGGTCCGCGCGTTCGGGCAACGGATGTCGACGTCGCCCTCCTTCTGGTAGGCCAGCAGGGTCCCGCACTCGGGACAGTGACTCGGCATGACGAACGCGCGCTCGTCGCCGGTGCGCACGTCGACGACCGGACCGAGCACCTCGGGGATCACGTCACCCGCCTTGCGGATCACGACGCGATCGCCGATGAGCACGCCCTTGCGCTCGACCTCCTCGGCGTTGTGCAGGGTGGCCATCGCGACCGTCGAGCCCGCGACCTTCACCGGCTCCATCACCGCGTACGGCGTGACCCTGCCGGTGCGGCCGACGTTGACGCGAATGTCCTGCAGACGGGTCGTGGCCTCCTCCGGCGGATACTTGTAGGCGATCGCCCACCGGGGCGCACGTGCCGTGGCGCCGAGCCTGCGCTGCTGCGCGACGTCGTCGACCTTCACCACCACACCGTCGATCTCGTGCTCGGCGTCGTGGCGGTGCTCGCCCCAGTACTCGATGTGCTCGACGAGGCCCTCTGCCGTGTCGATCGTCGTGCTGTAGCGCGACACGGGCAGCCCCCACGCGGCGAGCGCGTCGTAGGCCTCCGACTGGCGTCCCGGCTCGAATCCCTCCCGCTTGCCGAGACCGTGGCAGATGAGCCGCAGCGGACGCGAACGCGTGACCTTCGGGTCCTTCTGCCGCAGCGACCCCGCCGCGGCGTTGCGCGGGTTGGCGAACGGCGGCTTGCCCGCGTCGACCAGCCCGGCGTTGAGCTCGGCGAACTCCTCGACCCGGAAGTAGATCTCGCCGCGCACCTCCACCAGCCGAGGGACCGGGAACTCGTCGGTGCCGGTGAGCCGCTCGGGCACATCCTCCATCGTGCGCACGTTGAGCGTGACGTCCTCGCCCGTGCGCCCGTCACCGCGGGTGAGCGCGCGCGTGAGCTTGCCGTCCTCGTAGAGCAGGTTCACCGCGAGCCCGTCGATCTTGAGCTCACACAGGTACCTGGCCCGGCCGCCGATCTCCTTCTCGACCCGGTCCACCCACGCGCGCAGCTCGTCGACGTCGAAGGCGTTGTCGAGGCTGAGCATGCGCTCGAGGTGGTCGTGGGCCACGAACTCGGTGGAGAAGGTGCCGCCGACCTTCTGGGTGGGCGAGTCCGGCGTCGCCAGACCGGGGTAGTCGCGCTCCAGTTCCTCCAGCTCGCGCAGCAGCGTGTCGAACTCTCCGTCCGTGATGGTCGGCGAGTCCAGCACGTAGTAGCGGAACTGGTGGCCCTTGATCTCCTCGGTCAGCGCGGCGTGCCGTTCCCGCACGTCACCGGGCACGTCCTTGATGTCCTCGGCCACGTGGCCGCCCGACAGGTCCTCAGTGCTCACGCCTGCTGAGAGTAGTCAGGGGCACCGACATTCCGCCGACCCGCTCCGATGCGTGAGGGACCGAGACTCAGGGGTTCAGGGCTCAAGGGCTCAAGGGCTCAGGGGTTCAGGACGAGGCGTCCGACTCGGGCCCACCCGGATCCGCCTCCCCGGCGAGGCGCCGCACCAGGTCGCGGAACTCGACCAGCGTCAGCGTGTTCGACGGCGGGGCGACGGCCGTCTCCACCCGCCCCAGCCGTTCGGCCGCGAGCCGCTCCCCGAGGGTGACGTCGAGCGGCAGGAAGGTCATCGTGCGCCGCACCGTGTCGTCGACCTCGTCGAACAGCGGGTGGTGCACCGCCACGTCCACCACGCCGTCGGAGTCGTCGACCTGGGCCACGATCCGCACCTCACCCAGCTCGAAACGCCTGCCCGCGAAGTTCACCGCCACCCCGGCCGGATCGGGCACGGGCGGCACCGAGTCGTGGTACTCCCAGATCGCGTCGTCCGGCGGTGCCGCGGCCTTCCACGCGTCGGTGTAGGGCCGCAGTTCGGGGTCCTCCCTGCCGCTGACGACCAGCGCGTAGATCGCCGTCCCACCTCGGTCCACACTGAACTGCAGGCCGGGGTGGACGGCGGCGACCGGTTCGACCAGCAGGTTCTCGGCGCGTTCGGTGTCGCCCTCCCCCAGCGCCGCACTCAGGTGCGGCAGCAGTTCGGCCCACGTCCGCCAGAACTCGGCGGCAGCCGCGTGCGGATCGTCGGGCACGTGCTGCTCGGGCCACGGCGTCCGGGGATCGGGCGCCTCGGCCCTGGCGCCGTCGGAGCCGTCGGTCGCCTCGACGCGTCGTTTCCTGCGAAACCACCCCATGATCGTGCCTTCCTACCACCGCTCGGGCGGTTCGACGAACGCCTTGCCGACGTCGCGGGTCAACGACAGTGCCCTGCGCAGCCAGTCCCCGGTCGCACCGGCCAGTCCGCACGTGGGCGTCACGAAGGCGCGTTCGACCAGGATCGAGCGCGGAAAGCCCAGCCGGTCGACCAGGTCGAGCGCAGGCCGTGCCACCTCGTCGAGCCCGGGCCGCACCTCGGGCGGCTGCCCAGGAACCAGGCCCATGCCGAGCCGGACGCCCGCGTCCCAGGCCTCGCCGATCTCGTCGAGAAGCGCGCCCGGCGCCCCGGCCAGCAGCGTCGCATCGAGCGCGATCGCGTCGGCGCCTGCGGCGCGCAGCAGCGCCACGGGCGGACGACGGGCGCACGTGTGCACGAGCACGGGGTTGCCGGTCAGCTCCCGCGCCCTGTCGATCGCCCTGCGCAGCAGCTCGCGCGCCTCCGGTTCGGGCACCGCACCGACGGTTCCGTAGCCCGACGCCGTGGGCAGTGCGCCGGCCAGCACGTCGGGCAGCAGCGGTTCGTCGAACTGCACGACGACGCCCGACCCGGTGCGCTCGGCCAGCTCGGCCACGTGCGCGGCCAGTCCTTCGAGCAGCGACTCGACGACGTCCTTGGTCGCGCCGTGGTCGGTGAGCACGCGGTGGCCACGGGCCAGTTCGATCCCCGCCGCGAACGTCCAGGGCCCGGCGACCTGCGTCTTGACCGCCCACGGCGCACCGCCCGCGTGCTCGGCGGCGTCGGTGACCGCGTCGATGTCCCAGCGCATCAGGTCGACCGCACGCCGGTGGTGGTGTCCGGGCCGCGGTGCAATGCGGTATCCGGTCGGCACGACGTCCACGGCGATGTCGACAAGCAGACCCGCTGACCTGCCCAGCAGGTCGGCGCCGACGCCGCGCGCGGGCAACTCGGGAAGGTACGGCAGGTCGGGCAGCTCGCCGAAGACGATCGCGGCGGCCTCCGCGATGTCGGTGCCCGGCATCGAGCCGATGCCCGTGGCCATGCCGTACGGCCATGCTCGCTCAGTCACGCTCCCGATTGTTTCCCATCGCCCCGAGCTCGTGTGCCCTCGCCCCGCACGTCGCGCCGGGCCGCTCGAACGGCCGCCGCTGCGTCGCCGCTACGGGCTCGGCGGGGTCAGCAGGCCGGCGAACCGCTGAGCCCCCGGCGATTCGACGGGGAAGTGTCCCGCGCCCTCGAGCGGCACGTACTCCTTCGGCGCGGCGATCCGGTCGAAGAACCGCAGACTCACCTCGGCGGGCGTCCACCGGTCGTCGGCCGGATGGGCCAGGACCACGGGCGGGTGCGTCGCTTCCTCGGGTTCGACGGCCGGTGCGGATTCGAAGAAGCTACGGAAGAACCCGAGCGGCATGCGGTTCCCTCCCCCGCGGCGGTCGCGGACGACCAGATCGGTCAGTGCGGGGTCGTTGGCGATGGCGCGCATGTTCGTCAACCACGGCAACGGGACACCCACCCCGGCGGCAGGTCCTGCGGCGACCACCGGCCCATCCACGGGAAACGGGCGGCCACGACCCGCGCTTCGGCGTCTCGCGGATCGAGCAGACACGTCGCGATCAGCCGGTCGACGGCACCGGTGCGCGTGGCCGCCTCGTAGGCGAGCATCCCGCCCACACTGGCCCCGAGCAACCACAGTGGACCGTCGTGGTGGGCGCGCTCGGCGAGCACGAGGTCGCGGGCCAGCGCAACCCAGTCGGGATAGCGGATCGCCGACCGGTCGGCGACGCGCGTGCGCCCGTAGCCGGGAAGATCGGGCACCACGACGTGGACGCCCGAACGGGCCGCGAGAGCCGCGTAGGGCCACAGCAACGCCGCGTGTCCGCCCGCGCCGTGGAAGGCGATCGCCCGCACGGAAGGAAACGTCGGTAGGCTTCGTGCATACGCCCATCCCAGCTCCCGTTCGCGGTGCGGACAACTCGCATTGGGACCGTCATGGACACACCCCGAAAACGCCCGCGCCAGCAGCGATCCCGCGCCACGGTCGACACCGTGCTCGAAGCGGCTGCTCAGGTTTTCGAGCGCGAGGGCATGGCGGCCACGACCAACCGCATCGCCGAACGGGCCGGGTTCTCCATCGGCACGCTGTACCACGCCGAGGCCACCGCCGCCCTCGCCGCACACGTACACCGGTGCGGCGTCGCGCCGGCCGGTACGGGCGACGCCGACCCCGGTGGTGCCCGTGAGCAGGCGCACCGCACGGCAGCACTGCTGGTGCAGACCGCCGAGGTCACCCTTCACCGCGTCGTGCTCGCCGACACCGCGGCCGGCACCGACGAGTTGGCTGCACGTCTGGCCGAGACGCTGCTGGCGCTCGTCCCCGCACCTACCCGCTGAAGCGGTCGCGCAGCTCGCGCTTGAGGATCTTGCCGGAGGCGTTGCGCGGCAGGTCCTCGACGAAGCGCACCGTCTTCGGAACCTTGAACGGCGCCAACCGCTCCTTGACCCACTGGGTGAGGTCGGCCTCCGCCGGTGCGCCGCCCGCCCCGTCCTTGGGCACCACGACGGCCGTGATGGCCTCGATCCACTTCTCGTCGGGAAGTCCCACCACGGCCACCTCACCGACCGCGGGGTGGGTGTAGAGCGCGTCCTCGACCTCCCGGGAGGCCACCATGACCCCGCCGGTGTTGATGACGTCCTTGATGCGGTCCACGACGAAGATGTAGCCCTCCTCGTCCACACGCACCAGGTCTCCGGAATGGAACCAGCCGCCGGCCGCACCCCGGCCGTCCGTGACGTCCGTGGAGTCGGTGGTGTCCGTGACATCCGTGGAGTCGGTGGTGTCCCCGCCGAACGCCTCCGCCGTCTCCTCCGGCTTGTCCCAGTACCCCAGGCACAGCTGCGGCGAGCGGTAGACGATCTCGCCCTCACCGCCGGGCGGGACGTCGTTGCCGTCGGCGTCCACGACGCGCGCCTCGACGAACAGGGCGGGCCGGCCGGCCGAGTCCGGTCGCGTGTCGTGGTCCTCGGGGCGCAGAACGCACGCGAGCGGACCGATCTCCGACTGCCCGAAACAGTTGTAGAACCGCAGATCCGGCAGCGTGGTCCGCAGGCGTTCCAGGATCGGCCCCGGCATGATCGACGCGCCGTAGTAGGCCTTGCGCAGCGCCGACAGGTCGCGGGTGCCGAAGTCCACGTGGTTGGCCAGCGCGACCCACAGCGTCGGCGCTGCGAAGAACGCGCCGTGCCGGTCGTCGGCCATGCGCCGCAGGATGTCGGTGGGATCGGGCGTCTCGACGATCGTGTTCGTGGCGCCCACAGCCAGCCACGGCAACAGGAACACGTGCATCTGGGCCGAGTGGTACAGCGGCATGACGTGCAGCGGTTCGTCGTCCGCGGCGAGGTCCAGGTCCACGATGCACGACAGGTACTCGTGCACGAGCGCGCGGTGCGTCATCATCGCGCCCTTCGGCCGCGACGTCGTACCCGAGGTGTACAGCAGCTGCGCCAGGTCGGTGTCGGCGACCTGCACGTCGAGTTCGGGGACCTCGCCGGTGGTCGCGGCGGCCAGCAGCGAGTCGTCGGCGTCCCGCAGCGCGACGATGCGTTCGACGTCGAGGTCGAGCTCGTCGAGGTGGGAGCGCAACGCCGGGTCGGCGAGCACCGTCCGGCTGCCCGACTGCGTGACCAGGTAGGCGAGTTCGTCGCCGGTCAGGTTGTAGTTGACCGGCACGTGTACGAGGCCGGCGCGGGCGCAGGCGAGGAATCCGATGAGGAAGGCGTCGGAGTTCTTGCCGTAGGCGGCAACCCGGTCGCCGGAGCGCAGGCCGAGGGAGAGCAGGTGCGCGGCGGCGCGGGTGACGGCGGCGTCCAGCTCGGCGTAGGTCCACGCGCGGTCGGCGAACCGCACGGCGACGCGGCCGGGGGTGCGTGACGCGCTGCGCCGCGGGATGTCCGCGATGGTGCTCGACCGGATGCTGCTCACTGCGGCGCCCGACGTGCCGACTGCGGATGCTGCGTTCATCTTCGAACTCCTCCGTACTCGCGGCGCCGCTCGCGCCGTACGGCGATCCTGCCCCACGCCCGCGACACCTTCAACGCCGTGTCGCCCCGAGAGCCCGTGTTGCGCCTTGGGGAGCCCGTGTTGCGCCCTCGGGAGCCCGTGTTGCGGATCAGGGGGCGCGTGTTGCGTCCCGAGGACTCCGTGTTGTCGATGCGGGACAGCGCGGTGCAGCGGGCTCGGTCCGCATCATCAGTTCCGGAGACGACTCCATGACGTCCCGACGCCGCGACGGAGACCCGGGAGGTGCAACGCGACCGCCGGGAAACGCAACACGGCACCCCGACGACGCAACACGCGCACCCCAGAACGCAACACGGGCCCCGGAATGCGCAACACGCGCGCCCGAGGACGCAACACGGGCTTTGGCGGGTTTATGCCGTGGCGGCGATCTTGGCGCTGCCGAGGACGACGTCGCCCTCGTCGGCGTCGGGCCGGTAGAGCACCGCGACCTGGCCGGGGGCCACGCCGGTGAGCGGCTCGCGCAGCGACATCCGCACCTCATCGCCGTCGGCCTCCGCGACGGCAGGTGCCATGCCGCCGTGCGCACGCACCTGCACGACGCACTCGGTGGGACCGTCGAGCGGACGCTGCGACGGCCAGATCGCGCGGTCGGCGTCGATGCGCGAGACGGCCAGCTCGTCCGAGGAACCGACCTTCACCGTTCCCGATACCGGCTCGAGCGAGAGCACGTACCGCGGCCTGCCGTCGGGCGCGGGCGCGTCGATACCGAGGCCCTTGCGCTGACCGACCGTGAACCCGTGCACACCCGTGTGCTTGCCGAGCACGGCGCCGGTCTCCGCGTCGACGAGGTCACCGGGACGCTCGCCGAGGCGCGATTCGAGGAACTTCTTCGTGTCGCCGTCGGGGATGAAGCAGATGTCGTGGCTGTCGGGCTTCTCGGCGACGGCGAGCCCGCGCTCGGCGGCCTCGGCGCGTACGTCCGGCTTGCGCGAACCGCCCAGGGGGAACATCGCGTGCCGCAGCTGCTCGGGTGTCAACGAGGCGAGCACGTACGACTGGTCCTTGCTCTCGTCGGCGCTGCGCCGCAACTCCGGCACACCATCCACAACGGACAGCCGTGCGTAGTGACCGGTGCAGACGGCGTCGAAGCCGAGGGCGATCGCCTTCTCCAGCAACGCCTCGAACTTGATCTTCTCGTTGCACGTCACGCACGGATTGGGGGTACGGCCCGCGGCGTACTCTCCGACGAACGTCTCGACGACCTCCTCGGTGAACCGCTCCGCGAAGTCCCAGACGTAGAACGGGATGCCGAGGATGTCGGCGGCACGCCGCGCGTCCCGCGAGTCCTCGATCGTGCAGCATCCGCGCGCGCCCGTGCGCAACGTGCCGGGCTTGGCGGACAACGCCAGGTGCACGCCCGTCACGTCGTGTCCGGCCTCGACCGCACGCGCGGCCGCCACCGCCGAGTCCACACCCCCGCTCATCGCGGCCAGTACGCGCATCGGCTCATGCCTCCTGCTTCTGCTTGCGCATGCCGGAGAGTCCGGCCTGACGTGCGCGGTCGACGACGCCCCTGAGTTCGCGGGCGAGGGCGTCGACGTCGTCGCGCGTGGACGTGTGGCCCAGTGAGAACCGCAGCGATCCGCGGGCGGCCGTGGCGTCGGCTCCCATGGCGGTGAGCACGTGGCTGGGCTCGGCGACGCCCGCGGTGCACGCCGAGCCGGTGGAGCATTCGATGCCCTTGGCGTCGAGCAGCATCAACAGGCTGTCGCCCGCACACCCGGGGAACGTGAAGTGCGCGATGCCGGGCAGCCGGTCCGGCGACTCGGCAGGCAGGCCGTTCAGCACCGCGTCCGGCACCTCGGCGCGCACGGCGGCGATGAGGTCGTCGCGCAGTTTCGTCACGTGGTCGGCGCTGTCCCTGCGGTGTTCGACGGCCGCGCTGACGGCCGTGGCGAACGCATGGATCCCGGGCACGTCGAGGGTGCCCGAGCGCACCTCGCGCTCCTGACCGCCGCCGTGCAACAGCGGCAGGCAGGACGCCGACCGGTCGAGCAGCAGCGCACCCACGCCGTACGGACCGCCGATCTTGTGCCCGGTCACGGTGAGCGCCTGGGCGCCGCTGGCGGCGAAGCCGACGTCGACACCGCCCACGGCCTGCACGGCGTCGGTGTGCAGCGGCACGTCGTACTCGGCGCAGACGGCGGCGATGTCGGCGACCGGGTTGACCGTGCCGACCTCGTTGTTGGCCCACATGACGGTCGCGAGCGCCACGTCGCCGGGTTCCTCGGCGAGGGCCGCGCGCACCGTCTCGGGGTGCACCCGGCCGGCCGCGTCGACCTCGAGCCACGTGAGCTCGGCGCCCTCGTGGTCGGCGAGCCACGTCACGGTGTCCAGGACTGCGTGGTGCTCGACGGCGCTGACGAGGATCCGGCGGCGACGTGCATCGGCGTCCCTGCGCGCCCAGTAGATGCCCTTGACGGCGAGGTTGTCGCTCTCGGTCCCGCCACCGGTGAAGATCACCTCGGACGGGCGCGCGTCGAGGGCCTCGGCGACCGCCTCCCTGGCCTCCTCCACCACGCGCCGCGCCCGCCGGCCGGAGGAATGCAGCGACGACGCGTTGCCCACCGTGGACATCGCGTCTGTCATCGCCGCAATCGCGGCCGGCGACATGGGGGTCGTCGCCGCATGGTCGAGGTACGTCATCGCCTGTCCAGGGTAGTCGGCTGCCTGTGGCGAACGCTGCGGCCTCGCTCACCCGGTGTACCCACCCGGCGCGCCCGCCTCGCGCGCTCCCCCGGCGTCCTGCCCCGTCCGGCCGCGCACCCCGCCTGCGGCCAGCCCGCCGGCCGCCGCGACCGCAGCCAGACTCGCCCCCAGCACCACGATCGCCGCGGCCGGGTCGGCTGCCGTGGCGATGCTGCCGAGCAGCACCCCGCCGAAGCCGATGACCAGCGCGGAGGCCACCCAGTCGCCGAGCTGCATCGCCGAGCTCGCGAACCCGCGCTCGGACTCGCGCACGTGGCGCAACATGAGGACCTGCAGCGACGGGACGCCGAGGCCCATGCCGGCGCCGCCGACCGCGGAGGCCACGAACGCGACCCATCCGGGGAAGCCGGGGACGGCGGCGCAGCCGAAGAGGCCGATCCCGACGGCCACGAGCACGAACGCGGTGCGCACGAGCCGGCCCCGGTCCCAGTCCGGATAGCGTCCCTGCAGTGCCGATCCGAGCGACCAGCTGATGGCCGTGACCGTCAGCGGCATCCCGGCCAGCGCGGGCGAGTACCCGTGCACGGCGGTCATCGTCAGCGGGAGGTAGGCCTGCATGCCGGCGAACGTGGCGGCGAGCAGGGCGCGGCTGCGGACGACGGCGGGCAGCCCGGTGCCCGCGCCGAAGGTTCCGGCCGGCAGCAGCCGCCGCAGCGCCACCGTGACGGCGAGCAGCCCCGCACCGCCGTAGGCGAGCGCGGTCGCCGACGGATGCTGCGCCGCCCACGTCAGCGCCGCCACCCCGGCCGCGGCGAGCACGGCGGAGGGGACACCGGCGATCCTGGCCGGCTCCCCGGCCGACGCGGCCGGCTCCCTGGCCGATGTGGCCGACTCCGTGGCCGACGCGGCCGGCTCCGTGGTCGACGTGGCCGGACGGTAGCGGCCGAACCGGCGCAGTACCGGCACCAGCAGCAGGACTCCGAGCGGCACCAGGGGCACGAGCCCGAAGAACACCCAGCGCCAGCCGGCCGTGCCGGTGACGAATCCGGCGATCGGCGGGCCCAGCACGGCGGGCAGCACCCAGGCGGCGGCGTTGGCCGCGTAGATCACCGGACGTTGCCGGTCGGTGAAGACGAGCGCGACCAGCAGCGACGTCGCGACCAGCACCGTGCCGGTACCGAGGCCCTGCAGGACCCTGCCCACCAGCAGCACCGACATCCCGGGAGCGCACCCGGCGACGACGAGACCGGCGAGGAACACCGCGGGCCCAGCCAGCAACGACGGAACGGGACCGCGGCGATCGCACAGCCTGCCGGAGAGCACCGTCGCGACGACGCTGGCGACGAGGAACGCCGTGAACGGCCACGAGTACAGCTCGCCGCCGTCGAGATCGGCGACCATGGTCGGCATCGCGGTGCCGACCCCGAGGTTCTCGAACGCCATGAGCGTCACGATCAGCAGTAGCCCGCACGTGGTGCCGCGGTGTTCGCGGCCGAACAGGACACGACGCGCGGGCTGCCGGGCCGCCGGTGAGCCGGACGGATCCGGCGTGGTGGTCGTCATCCGGTCACGATGCAACCTCGAGTGCGCTGGAGGTCCAGCCGCGAACCCACGTTCCGTCCCTGACGGCCGGTCACCACCACCGGGCGGGTGTTGATCCCGACTACGTGCGGATGCCAGGCTCGATCGTGTCCGCAACGGGGCGCGACATGCTGCGCTGGAGGGGTCGCCGATGACCGAGTACCTGAACGAGACCGTGTTCACGTGGGGTGCCACGCCGTTGAAGTTCGGCGCCGGTGCCGTCGACGAGATCGGGTGGGACCTGGCGAAACTCGGGGCCGAACGGGTGCTGATCGTCACCGACCCCGCGGTGGCAGCCACCGGTCTGCCCCAGCGGGTCGCCGACGCCGCGAAGTCGGGCGGTCTCACCGTCGAGGTCTACGACCGCGTGCACGTCGAACCCACCGACGCGAGCATCCGCGAGGCGATCGACTTCGCCAACCAGTCCACGTGGGACGGTTTCATCGGCGTGGGCGGCGGTTCCTCCATCGACACCGCCAAGGCCGTCAACCTCTTCACGACCCATCCCGCGGATCTCTACGACTACGTCAACAAACCCCTCGGGGAGGGCAAGGCACCGCCGGGGCCGCTCAAGCCGCTCGTCGCGGTTCCGACCACCGCGGGCACGGGCTCGGAGACCACCCCCGTGTGTGTCATGGACTTCCTGGACCACCAGGTCAAGTCGGGCATCAGCCATGCGTACCTGCGGCCCGATCTCGCGGTCATCGACCCGTTGCTGACGCTGTCCATGCCGCCGGAGGTCACCGCGGCCAGCGGGATGGACGTGTTGTGTCACGCGCTGGAGTCCTACACGGCCCGGCCGTTCCACTCCTTCCCCCGGCACAGTCCGGAAACCCGCGTGGCGTACAACGGCTCGAACCCGATCTCCGACGCGTGGACCGAGCAGGCGCTGCAGTTGCTGGCCCGTTCGTTCCGCAAGGCGGTACTCAACGGCGGCGATCTGGACGCCCGCACCGACATGATGCTCGCGGCCACGTTCGCGGGCATGGGGTTCGGCAACGCGGGCGTGCACGTGCCGCACGCGTGCGCCTATCCGATCGCGGGCCGGGTGCGGGAGTACCGCCCTGCGAACTACCCGCAGGACGTCGCGCTCGTACCGCACGGCGAGTCCGTGTCGTTGACCGCGCCGGCCGCGTTCCGGTTCACGTTCCCCACCGATCCGGCCAAACACCTGCGCGCGGCCGAGATCCTCGACCCGCGGGGCAGTGCAGCCGTCACCGACGACCGCGAACGCCTGCCCCACGTGCTGACGTCGCTGATGCGCGACATCGGGATCCCGAACGGGCTGTCCGGCGTCGGCTACGGCGAGAGCGACGTCGGCGCGCTCGTCGAGGGCACGATGCAACAGCAGCGGCTGCTGGCGGTCGCACCGCGCACGGTCTGCGACGAGGACGTCGAAGCGGTCCTGACCGAGTCGCTCCGCAACTGGTGACACCCCGATCGCCGGGCCCGGCCGTCGTCCGATCGGGCAGCACGACCTCTACTACGGTGGCCCCGTGAGCGATCTCGTCAGTGATCTGCGGGCCTCCGTCACCGGTGACGTCGAGGCAGGTCCGACGGCGCGCGCCGTGTTCAGCATGGACGCGTCGAACTACCGGCACGTACCGCGCGCCGTGGTGTTCCCCCGCGGCGCCGACGACCTCACGGCCGTGCTGCGGGTGTGCCGGGACCACGGGGTGCCGATCACCGCGCGCGGGGCGGGCACGAGCATCGCGGGCCAGGCGGTCGGCGAGGGCGTGGTGCTCGACCACACGCGGTACATGAACCGCATCCTCGACATCGACCCGGAGTCGCGGACCGCACGGGTGCAGCCCGGCGTCGTGCTCGACCACCTGCGCGCGGAGGCGGGGCGGCACGGGCTGACGTTCGGGCCCGATCCGTCGACGCACAGTCGCTGCACGCTCGGCGGCATGATCGGCAACGACTCGTGTGGGTCGCATTCGGTCGCATGGGGCCGCACGACGCACAACGTCGTCGCACTCGACATCCTGACCGCCGACGGCACCGCCATGACCGTGGGACCCGGCGACGCCCCCGACAACGCCTACACGCGCGCGTTGCGGCGACTCGTCGACGAGAACCTGGCCACGATTCGGCAGGGCTTTCCGGCGTTGCCCCGCCGCGTGTCGGGGTACGCACTCGACCGGCTCCTGCCCGAGAACGGGTTCGACGTCGCCCGTGCGCTCGTGGGCAGCGAGGGCACGTGCGCCCTGCTCACCGAGGCGACCGTGCGGCTCGTGCCGTCGCCTGCCGTGCGCGTGCTGGTGGTCGCCGGTTATGCCGACGACGTCGCCGCGGCCGACGCGGTGCCGCACGTGCTGCCCCTGGATCCGCTGACCATCGAGGGCATGGGTTCGGACATGATCGATGCGCTGCTCGTGCGCGGCCGCAGGCCTGCGGCGCTCGACCGGCTGCCGGACGGCGGCGGGTGGTTGTTCATCGAGATCGGTGGCGACGACGCGGCCGACGCCCACGCCCGTGCCCAGCACGTGGCCGAGGTGCTGGCCGAACGCACGGATGCGGCGACGTCGATCGCCGGCGATCCCTCCGACCAGAAGCAGCTGTGGTCCATTCGCGAGGCGGCCTCGGGGATCGCCACGCGCATCCCCACTCCGGAGGGCAGCACCGAGGCGTGGCCCGGCTGGGAGGACGCCGCCGTGCCACCGGAGCGTCTCGGCGCCTACCTGCGCGAGTTCCGCGCGCTGCTCGCCCGACACGAACTCCGCGGAATCCCGTACGGCCATTTCGGCGAGGGCTGCGTGCACGTACGGATCGACTTCGAGCTCGAGACCACGCAGGGGCGAGCCCGGTTCCGGTCGTTCATGGAGGACGCGGGCGACCTCGTCGTGGCGCACGGCGGGTCGCTGTCCGGAGAGCACGGCGACGGGCAGGCACGGGCCGAACTCCTGCCCCGCATGTACTCGCCCGAGGTCCTGCGGCTGTTCGAGGCCTTCAAGGCCGTGTGGGATCCCGACGACCTGCTCAACCCGGGCGTGCTCGTGCGCCCGCGTGCGATGGACGCGGACCTGCGGTTCGACGGACCCGTGCGCGAGTTGCCGCTGACGCTGCGCTATCCGCACGACGGTGGCTCACTCGCCGTCGCGGCGCGGCGCTGCGTGGGGGTCGGCAAGTGCATCGACACCTCCACCGGCGTGATGTGCCCGAGTTACATGGCGACCGGCAAGGAGGAGCACTCGACGCGCGGCCGCGCGCGGCTGCTCTCGGAGATGATGCGCGGGGAGACCGTCCCGGACGGCTGGCGCTCGACCGAGGTCCGCGACGCCCTCGATCTCTGCCTGGCGTGCAAGGGATGTCTGTCCGACTGTCCGGTCAATGTGGACATGGCCTCCTACAAGGCGGAGTTCCTGCACCAGCACTACCGCGGGCGCCCCCGTCCGGCGCCGCACTACTCGCTCGGTTTCCTGCCGTTGTGGTCGCGCATCGCGGCACGCATGCCGCGGCTGGCCAACGCCGTGCTGGGTTCCCGTCGCCTGTCTGGAATTCTCGCCCGGGCAGGCGGGATCGCCCCGCAGCGTTCACTGCCCCGGTTCGCGCGGCGCACGTTGCGCAAACGGCTCCGCACCCACGCCGAGGGCATTCCGCGGACGTTCACGCGGCCGCGGGTGGTGCTGTGGCCGGACACCTTCACCGACCACTTCTCCCCCGAGGTCGGCCTCGCCGCGGCCCGCGTACTCGACCACGCCGGATTCGACGTGGTGCTGCCGCGCTCGTCGGTCTGCTGTGGACTGACGTGGATCTCGACCGGGCAGCTCGGCATCGCCAGGCGCGTGCTGCGCAGGACACTGTCGGTGCTCGCGCCCGAGATCGCAGCCGGCACGCCGATCGTGGCACTGGAACCCAGCTGCCTGGCCGTGCTGCGGCACGACATCCACGACCTGCTTCCGCCGGACGAGATCGGCGAGATCACGGCACTGACGCTGGCCGAGTTCCTCGAGCGGTACGCCCCGGACGTCGAGTTCGGCGACCTGAGTGCCGAGGCGCCCACGCAGGCGATCACCCAGCAGCACTGCCATCAGCACGCGGTGGCGGGGAACGCGGCCGACGAGCGGATCCTCGCCAGGGCGGGGATCGCGAACCGCACGCTGGACTCCGGATGCTGCGGACTGGCGGGCAACTTCGGCATGGAGGCCGGGCACTACGAGGTGTCGGTGGCTGCGGCCGAACGCGTCCTGGTGCCGGAGGTCACGGGGGCCGACCCGGACACCCTCGTGCTGGCCGACGGGTTCAGTTGCCGCACCCAGATCGAGGACCTCACCTCCCGCAGAGCACTACACCTCGCCGAGGTGCTCGACCGCGCGCTCGGCCGCTCGTCCCGGTAACCGGAACACTCCGCTTGCTCCGGCCGAGACCCGACACCGAATGTGAGCCCATGGACGCCACTTCCGCTCTCGACGCCGCCACCGTCGCCGACCTCGCGAAACGTCTGCAGCAGGCGTATGAGACGGCCACCCCGATCGATCCGCTGATCGAGGAGCGAGGCGAGCTCACGATCGCCGACGCCTACCGGATCCAGCAGGAACAGGTCCGTGGATGGCTGCAGGCGGGCGAGATCGTCAAGGGCCACAAGGTGGGCCTGTCCTCCCCGGCGATGCAGCAGCAGATGGGTGTCGACCAGCCGGACTTCGGCCACCTCACGAGTGGCATGTTCCACCTGGAGCACCGGCCGATCACGGCGTCGTTCCTGCAACCACGGATCGAACCCGAGGTCGCCTTCGTGCTGGGCAGGGAGTTGACCGGCCCCGGCGTCACGGTGGCCGACGCGGTACGAGCCGTCGAGTTCGTGCTGCCCGCACTGGAGATCGTCGACTCCCGCATCCGAGACTGGCGCATCTCGATCGTCGACACCGTGGCCGACAACGCCTCGTCCGGCGGCGTCGTACTGGGCACCACGCCGGCTCCGCTGTCGGCGGTCGACCTGAAGGCGATGGGCTGCACGCTGTACCGCTCGGGATCCCTGCTCGCGACCGGCACGGGTGCCGCGGTCCTGGGCTCGCCGCTGAACGCCCTGGTGTGGCTGGCCAACACGATCGGCCCACTAGGCATCTCGCTCGAACCGGGACATGTCGTGCTCCCGGGGACGATGACGCAGGCCTTCCCCGTCGCGCCGGGCGAGACCATCACCGCCCACATGGACGGTCTCGGAGATGTCACGGCGGTATTCGCGCGCGAGGACGGCACCGCGGGCTGACCGTGGTCCGCACCTACCGGGATCGCCGACGTTTTCACTGGTCACAAAGTTATGTAACGATCAACCAGTTGACGGGGACGTCGTCAATCCCGCAGTGTTGTATCCCACGCGCGTTCACTGAGAAGTCCCGATAACGGCGATTTCACATTACTGTCATAAGACCGGTTAACCCCGGGACGTTCAGCGCGCGTCGACACGGCAGGCGAACCCTGCCCCGTCGGCGCGTGCCTGCACTACCGCCAGCCGTGCGCAGACGCCCTGCGCACAACGGCTCTCCCGAGCCAGGCCTTGCCACACAACGGCGTGTGGTCGACACCGCGGCGCCTTGCCCTGTCGTCCTACGCCGGACACGCGGCAGGTCGCCGTTGTCGAGTCCCCTACTGACAATCGCACCACCAGGCCGGACCGTTAGCCGACCGAAGTCACCCGGTCGGCTGGCAGCCCGGCCTGGCTGTGCCGAGCCAAGGAGGGCGGCAAGCCGTGACCCGCCACGCACCGCGCAAGCCGAACACCGGTCTGTACGACGAGCAGTACGAACACGACGCCTGTGGTGTCGCTTTCGTCGCCGACCTGTCCGGTCGCCCCGATCACGAGATCGTGCGCAAAGCACTGGTCGCCCTGAGCAATCTCGAGCACCGCGGCGCCCGCGGAGCCGAGACCGAGACCGGTGACGGCGCCGGGATCCTGATCCAGATCCCCGACGCCTTCTTCCGCGAGGTCACCGACTTCGAACTGCCCGAACCGGGCACCTACGCCGCAGGCACCGCGTTCCTTCCCCAGGACGAGACGGCGCGCGGCAAGGCCATGTCGGCTGTCGAGCGCATCGCCGCCGAGGAGAACCTGCGGGTACTCGGCTGGCGCGACCTGCCGGTCGACGCCGAGCACGTGGGCCCGAGCGCCCGCGAGACCATGCCGTACTTCGCCCAGGTGTTCCTCGCCCCGCAGCGCGACGGGGACGCCGGGGTCAGCGGCCTCGAACTCGAGCGCGCGGCGTTCGTCGTGCGCAAGCGCGCCGAGCACCAGCTGGAGGACTCGGGCGTCTACTTCCCGAGCCTGTCCTCGCGCACCATCGTCTACAAAGGAATGCTGACCGAGCCGCAGGTTCCCAAGTTCTTCCCCGACCTCGCCGACGAGCGCGTCGTGAGCGCGATCGGCCTGGTCCACTCGCGCTTCTCGACGAACACGTTCCCCTCGTGGCCGCTGGCGCACCCGTACCGCTACGTGGCGCACAACGGTGAGATCAACACGCTCAAGGGCAACCGCAACTGGATGGACGCCCGCGAGTCGCAGTTAGACACCGACCTGATCCCCGGCCCGCTGCGCCGCATCTACCCGGTGATCACCCGCGGCGCCAGCGACTCGGCCTCGTTCGACGAGGTGCTCGAACTGCTGCACCTCGGTGGCCGCAGCCTGCCGCACGCGGTGCTGATGATGATCCCGGAGGCGTGGGAGAACCACGCCGAGATGGATCCGGCCCGGCGCGCGTTCTACGAGTTCCACGCCACGATGATGGAGCCGTGGGACGGCCCCGCGCTCGTGTCGTTCACCGACGGAACGCAGATCGGCGCCGTGCTCGACCGCAACGGCCTGCGCCCCGCCCGCTACTGGATCACCGAGGACGGCCTCGTGGTGCTGGCCAGCGAGGCGGGCGTGCTGGAGCTCGACCAGTCCTCGATCGTCCGCAAGGGCCGTCTCGAGCCGGGCCGCATGTTCCTCGTCGACACGGCCGAGGGCCGCATCGTCGACGACGAGGAGATCAAGGGCCAGCTCGCAGCCGAGCATCCGTACGACGAGTGGCTCGCCAAGGGCCGGCTCAAGCTCGACGACCTGCCCGAACGCGAGCGCGAGGTGCCGACGCACGCCTCGCTCGTGCGCAGGCAGCAGGCCTTCGGCTACACGTCCGAGGAGCTGGACGTGCTGCTCGAGCCGATGGCGCGCACCGGCGCCGAGCCGATCGGTTCGATGGGCAACGACTCGCCCATCGCCCCGCTCTCCAGCGGGCAGCGGCCGATCTTCGACTACTTCACGCAGCTGTTCGCCCAGGTGACGAACCCGCCGCTGGACGCGATCCGCGAGGAGCTCGTCACCGCGCTCGGCACCCAGCTGGGCTCCGAGCCGAACCTGCTTGAGGCGGGGCCGGAGCACGCGCGCAAGATCGTGCTGCCGTTCCCCGTACTCGACAACGACGACCTGGCCAAGCTGGTCCACGCCAACGACGACGGCAACCTGCCCGAGTTCTCGTCGTACACGGTGCACGGCACCTACGACGTGGCGGGTGGCGGCGCGGCGCTGCAGCACCGCCTCGACGAGATCCGCACCGAGGTCTCCGAGGCCATCGCCGACGGCGCGCGGCTGATCGTGCTGTCCGACCGCGGCGTGAACGCCGAGCAGGCCGCGATCCCGTCGCTGCTGCTGACCGGCGCGGTGCACCACCACCTGGTGCGCGAGAAGAGCCGTACGCAGGTGGGCCTGATCGTCGAGTCCGGCGACGCCCGCGAGGTGCACCACATCGCGCTGCTCATCAGCTACGGCGCGGCCGCGGTGAACCCGTACCTGGCGATGGCCACCGTCGAGGAGCTCGCCGAACAGGGCCGCATCCCCGGCATGACCACCAAGGACGCCACGGCCAACCTCATCAAGGCGCTCGGCAAGGGCGTGCGCAAGACGATGTCGAAGATGGGCGTATCCACGGTGGCCTCGTACACCGGCGCGCAGATCTTCGAGGCCATCGGCCTGGGTTCCGAGGTCATCGACACCTGCTTCACCGGTACGACGTCGCGACTCGGCGGTGTCGGGTTCGAGGTGCTCGCCCGCGAGGTCTCCGAGCGGCACCGGCGCGCGTTCCCCGCCGACGACGTGCGGCCGAGTCACCGCGAGCTGGCCACGGGCGGCGACTACCAGTGGCGCCGCGAGGGCGAACCGCACCTGTTCAACCCGCAGACGGTGTTCAAGCTGCAGCACTCCACGAGGTCGGGCAAGTACGAGATCTTCAAGGAGTACACCAAGGCCGTCGACGACCAGGCCGAGCGGCTGATGACGCTGCGCGGGCTGTTCAAGTTCAAGGAGGGCGAGCGCCCGCCGGTGCCGATCGAGGAGGTCGAGCCGGTCTCGGAGATCGTCAAGCGGTTCGCCACCGGCGCGATCTCGTACGGTTCGATCTCGGCCGAGGCGCACGAGACCCTCGCGATCGCGATGAACCGGTTGAAGGGCAAGTCCAACACCGGTGAGGGCGGCGAGGACCCCGAGCGGCTCTACGACCCCGAGCGGCGCAGCGCGATCAAGCAGGTCGCGAGTGGACGGTTCGGCGTGACGAGCGAGTACCTCGTCAACGCCGACGACATCCAGATCAAGATGGCCCAGGGCGCCAAGCCCGGTGAGGGCGGCCAGCTGCCCGGCGGCAAGGTCTACCCGTGGATCGGCAAGACCAGGCACTCCACGCCGGGCGTCGGGCTGATCTCGCCGCCTCCGCACCACGACATCTATTCGATCGAGGACCTCAAGCAGCTGATCCACGATCTGAAGAACGCCAACCCGGCCGCGCGCATCCACGTGAAGCTCGTATCCGAGGTCGGCGTCGGCACGGTCGCCGCGGGTGTGTCGAAGGCGCACGCCGACGTCGTGCTGATCTCCGGCCACGACGGCGGTACCGGTGCGTCCCCGTTGTCGTCGATCAAGCACGCGGGCGGTCCGTGGGAGCTGGGCCTGGCCGAGACACAGCAGACGCTGCTGGCCAACCGGCTGCGCGACCGCATCGTGGTGCAGACCGACGGGCAGCTCAAGACCGGACGCGACGTGCTCATCGCGGCCCTGCTGGGCGCCGAGGAGTTCGGTTTCGCGACCGCACCGCTGGTGGTGTCGGGCTGCATCATGATGCGCGTGTGCCACCTGGACACGTGTCCGGTCGGTGTCGCGACGCAGAGCCCCGCGCTGCGGGAGAAGTTCAGCGGCAAGGCCGACTACGTGGTGAACTTCTTCGAGTTCATCGCCCAGGAGGTGCGCGAGTACCTGGCGGCGCTGGGCTTCCGCTCGATCGCCGAGGCGGTGGGCCACGCCGAACTGCTCGACACCCGCGACGCGGTGGACCACTGGAAGGCCGAGGGCCTGGACCTCTCGCCGATCTTCGAGGTGCCGGAGATCGAGCCGGGCGCCGCGCGGCACCAGGTCGTCGCTCAGGACCACGGGCTCGACAAGGCACTCGACAACACGCTGATCCAGCTGGCCGAGGGCGCACTGCGCTCGGGTGACCGGGTGAAGCTCGACCTGCCGGTGCGCAACGTGAACCGCACCGTCGGCACGATGCTGGGCCACGAGCTGACCAAGCAGTGGGGCGGCGAGGGCCTGCCGGACGACACGATCGACATCACGTTCACCGGCACGGCGGGGCAGGCGTTCGGCGCGTTCGTGCCGAAGGGCATCACGCTGCGCCTGCGCGGCGACGGCAACGACTACGTCGGCAAGGGCCTGTCCGGCGGGCGCATCGTCGTGCGTCCGCCCGAGGATGCGCCGATCGTGGCCGAGGAGCACATCATCGCCGGCAACGTGATCGGCTACGGCGCCACGGGCGGCGAGCTGTTCCTGCGCGGCAAGGTCGGCGAGCGGTTCTGCGTGCGCAACTCGGGCGCGCTGGCCGTCGTCGAGGGCGTCGGCGACCACGGCTGCGAGTACATGACCGGCGGCCGGGTGGTCGTGCTCGGGAAGACGGGCCGCAACTTCGCGGCGGGCATGTCGGGCGGTGTCGCCTACGTGCTCGACCTCGACGCCGGGCGCGTCAACGGCGAGATGGTCGACCTGGAAGGGCTCGACGACGAGGACGTCGAGGTGCTCCGCGAGGCGATCGAACGGCATTACACCGAGACCGAGTCGGCCGTGGCACACGCGCTTCTCACCGACTGGGAGTCCGCACTGCCGCGGATCACGAAGGTCATGCCGAAGGACTACAAGCGGGTCCTGCAGGCACGCGCGGCGGCCGAGCGGGACGGCAGGGACGTGAACGAGGCGATCATGGAGGCGGCTCATGGCTGACCCCAAGGGTTTTCTGAACACCAAGCGGGAGACACCGAAGTCACGTCCCGTCGACATCCGGATCAAGGACTGGCGCGAGGTCTACGAGGACTTCGAGCGCACGAAGCTCAAGGACCAGGCCGGACGCTGCATGGACTGCGGCATCCCGTTCTGTCACCAGGGTTGTCCGCTGGGGAACCTGATTCCCGAGTGGAACACGCTGACGTGGCGGGACGACTGGCGCGACGCGATCGAGCGGCTGCACGCCACGAACAACTTCCCGGAGTTCACGGGCACGTTGTGCCCTGCGCCGTGCGAGACGGCGTGCGTGCTGGGCATCAACGACGACCCGGTGACCATCAAGCGGGTCGAGATATCGATCATCGACCGTGCGTGGGAGGAAGGCTGGGTCACCCCGCAGCCGCCGACGACGAAGACGGGCAAGAAGGTCGCGGTCGTCGGTTCGGGCCCGGCGGGGCTCGCGGCGGCGCAGCAGCTGACGCGCGCCGGGCACGACGTCGTGGTGCTGGAGCGTGCCGACGCGATCGGCGGGCTGCTGCGCTACGGCATCCCCGAGTTCAAGATGGAGAAGCACCGGCTGGACCGGCGGCTCGAGCAGATGCGCGCCGAGGGCACGGAGTTCCGCACGAACGTCAACGTCGGGGTCGACGTCACCGCCGAGCAGTTGCGCTCGGAGTACGACGCGGTGGTGCTGGCCGGTGGCGCGACGGCGTGGCGCGACCTGCCCGCTCCCGGCCGCGAGGCCAAGGGTGTCTACCAGGCGATGGAGTACCTGCCGCCTGCGAACAAGGTGGCGAGCGGTGCGCTGGACGTCTCGCCGATCGACGCGGCGGGCAAGGACGTCGTCGTCATCGGTGGCGGTGACACCGGCGCCGACTGTGTCGGCACGGCGCACCGCCAGGGTGCGAGGTCGGTGACGCAGCTGGAGATCATGCCGAAGCCGCCGGAGTCGCGTTCCGAGGCGCATCCGTGGCCGACGTACCCGATGATCTGCCGCGTCTCGTCGGCGCACGAGGAGGGCGGCGAGCGCCTGTACTCGGTGAACACGCAGGAGTTCCTCGCCGACAACGAGGGCAACCTGCGCGCGCTGAAGCTGGTCGAGGTTCAGCGCGGTGACAGCGGCTTCGAGCCGGTGCCGGGCACCGAGCGGGAGCTGCCCGCGCAACTCGTGCTGTTGGCGATGGGCTTCGTCGGTCCGCAGAAGGCGGGTCTGATCGAGGACCTGGGTGTCGAGCTGGACGAGCGCGGCAACGTGGCGCGGGACGCGCAGTTCCGCACGAGCGTGGACAACGTGTTCGTGGCAGGCGACATGGGCCGCGGCCAGTCGCTCATCGTGTGGGCGATCGCGGAGGGCCGTTCGGCCGCCGCGGGCGTGGACGCCTACCTCACGGGCCGCGACATGCTCCCGACGCCGATCGCGCCCACAGACCGCCCAATCTCGTAAACCGGAGGGCGGGGCGCGCGCAAAGCGCCCCGCCCTCCGGAGCCCGTGTTGCGCCCTCCAGAGCCCGTGTTGCGCCCTCC
>Ga0079224_100001977_pt1 | contig 24410 bp, 25 predicted proteins | sample Stecom2015_FD_80414 | JGI IMG/M metagenome (GOLD analysis project Ga0079224, IMG submission 80414) | Agricultural soil microbial communities from Utah to study Nitrogen management - Steer compost 2015 | ecosystem: Environmental > Terrestrial > Soil > Agricultural land | place: USA: Utah... | reverse complement strand
ACTTCAAAGATGTCGTAATAATCAGGTAATAAACTGGTAAAAGTTGATGTGTGGGCTACATTGCTGATAAAATGAGCCATTGCCAAACGCACCTGGTGCGATTGACGTTTTTTGTTTTTTTCTAGGTTTGACATAATTAGAAAATAAAAGAGGGAGGCGCTGTCAAACCCAGTCGCCTAAGCGAAGTAATTCCCGGTGCATTACTACATCCGGACACCTCCCAATATTATACAATAAAATTTTTCCGTTTTAAGTTCGGCAACTAGGTTTGACAGAACAAATATATAAATATATATTTATATATTTATATACAGCCGGCAAAACTTTGCAAAGATGTGGCAAAGTGTTTAATTAGCGGCATAAAAAAAATGTGCATTTGCACATTTTTTATTTTACTAAATAAAATTCTTTAATCCTTTCTTTAGTAACATCTAGTATACTTACATAACTATTCATAGTTGTTCTATGTGCAGTTTCAAGATTACGCTTATCATTTATAGCGTTCTTAAAAGTATTTAATTTGGACGCTATTTCTGTAAATATTGGGTGGTCTGCAAATACGGGATTAATTAAAGTAATCAATTCATCGACAAACTCCGTTTCTAATAAATTTTTATCAACTAAATCCTTATCTGATTTAGGAAAAATTTTAGGATTATTACTTACTTTCTTTACCAACTCAAAATATTCAGTTCTAATTTTTCCATAATCATTATTGAAAGTTTTATCATATGAGCAATAATCATTTATTTCAATGAGATGTATTCTTAATAGATGATACTGTACTGATTTTATTTTTTCATCTAAAAGGTAAGATCTTTCAAAGTATCTCAACATTTCATCTTCTAAATTCTTTATAACGATGGAAGTATAGTTAAGCGAACTATATAATTTATTGAAATTTTCCTCATTTTTTTTATTACTCTGAATATATTTGATAAGTCGTATTAATTCAAAGTTTTTTGAATAGTCGTTATTAAGCTCAACTACAATTTCAAGATTTAAATGTTTGTGTAAGTTTTTTAAATAAAGATTAATATTTTCAATTTGTTTTTCATAATACGGCATTTGCATTTTCAAAAAATTTTCAAGAAATCCAAAATGATCCTCATTCAATTTTTTTTCTTCTAATTCTCTTGCTTCTTGCTCAGCATTAAAAATTCTATAAGCAATATAAACACTTGCAAGTAATCCTAAAATTGTAGACAGTATTGTTATCCATTGATCTTTTGAAAAATAATCAATTAAACATGTACATAAATTACTTATCATAATTACAAACCTTTCATTGCGTAGTAAAGTGAAATAGTTTCATTTAAAGCAGTTATTTCTTTTTTAGAAAGAACACGTTCACGTGCATAATTTTGTCCGGTAAGTTTTATCTTAACAGATTTTGCAAACTCTAAGGCAATTTTTAATTCTGATTCCATTGTTACATCAGTCCATTCCCAAATTCTACCTCCGTTATGATCTGTTTTAACATCATAAGCAGAAACTTCAAAAAGATTTCCATCTATTAAGAACTGTATCCTTTTTATAAATAACCAGTCGTCAGCACTATATTGTACAACTAATCTTAAATTACTTGCATTATTATCTTTATCAGTTTGGAAATAACTATACACGTGATTATTATCAATATATTTTGGTTTTGATTTAGGGATAATCCATTTTTTTTGTGGCGTTGAAAACTCTTCATCTTTAACTTCAAATTTTGAAATCAATTTATTATATGTGATAGAATCGAATTCTTTACCAGCATACATTTTATCTTTTAAATTTTCACGATCTTTTTTAATACTATTTTCTCTATTATGTATATTTGAATATACAGAAGATAATATCGAATCACGTCCTTTAAATTCCAAAAATGTTATATCCTTACCTGTTTCTGTAAGAATTTCATATCGTAAAGGTTTGCTATAAGTTCTCTCATAAGCTTCTTTCATATCAGAACTTATTTTTTGAGATATTGTATATTTTGAAAAAGCTTCAATTGTAGCAAGAGAATCTGAAGAAGCTTCAAAAGTTTTTTCTTCTTTTTTTTCATCAGTTCCTCCTAATAGATTATCTTCTTCGTTGTATTGAATGTAAGTGTATGTTTGTTTTTTCTCGCACGCTATAAAAATAGATGCGGTAACTGCTAGTAGAAGTAGTGTTTTTTTCATTATTTAATTTATTAATTAATCATTATTTAAAGTTTGATCATCTAATTGTTCTTTTAATTTTTCGTCATCATTATTTTTAGTTTCATCAGGATTGTGTATATATTTCGACCAATCTGGAATCTCCAAAAAGTTATCTAAATTTTTAAGCTTTTTTAATTTATAAACGCCAATTACTCCTTCATGCTTAATTTCTAATTCATCATTTTCTACTTCTACATAACTATCATATTTTTCAATTATTGTCTGCATAGCCTTTTGTCCAATTAATGTGGTATATGACGGTGCCCCACCTAATCGGCAAGCATATACAACTGGGGTGCCTACGACAGTAAGTTCAACTCCATTATTTACTAATGCAACTTTACCACATTCTATACCAATACCTAAACCTATACTTTTATTAAAAACCTGAAAAGAAAATTCATGGTTTTTGTAGTGAACTTCAAAAAGTTTATGACATTCCGTTGCGGTTTTTAATGCGTATAAGAGAGCATTTTCACCTGTTAAAAATTTTGGAAAAAAGGCTAAAATTCCATCACCAGTAAATTTATCAAATACTCCAAAATTTAATGTAACAATTGTAGATAACAGTTCACTTAATTTAGTTATAAATATAGCAAAATCTTGAGGTGATATTGCTTTCAACATCAATTCTGTAGATTTCCGAATATCAATTGAAATAACAACTGCGTCAATATCTTTCAAATGTTCAAATTCTTTAAAAAATTCTTCACTTTGTAAAATATTAGCTAATTCAATTCCATTTATTCTTGAAATTATATGTCCACGTTGTTTATATAATAATAATTCATCTTCTTCAGATTTTTTATCTCTCATAAGTGTCTCATATTCTAAAGTTTGAGATTCTAAAGATTCATTTTTGTTCTCTAATTCTTTTAATTTAGAAGTTGTTTGCTTTAATTTCTTTTCTAATTCATTGATTTTGCTTGCATTATCGAATTTGATATCAATTAAATTATTAGAAGATTTTTCTCCCACTGAAATAATTCGATTTTGTAAGTCAAAATTTCCTAATGAATTTTTAAATGGATTATAAATATCATCAGTACCATGCATTGAAGCTAAATTTGAATAATCAGGTATTTTTGGAGAAAATAGAGAAGAGTTAATTCCAGCTATTGTTGTAGCAGCCCTCATTGAGTCCGATAATCCATATACTTTATTAATTTCATTAACTCTATCAAATGTATTAAATGTATTTTGTAACCCTCTTATGGTTGACCAAGGGGTATTTGTGTATAATGGATTGTTTAATATTGCTGGACGGATAACCCAGGATGTATCAACTTCTTGTGAATTAGTAGTATTAAAATTTCCTAGTAAAATTTCTTTTTTGCTAGAATTTGAAGAATTTGAAGTTTTTTTTTCTTCAAAAGTGTTTTCTTTATTAGTTGAAGTGTTATTTCTGTTTCTTCTTTTATTATTTGACATAATATGTTTTTTATAATTTTTAACAAACGTAGTAAAAAAATGTTAATTTTAAATAATGAAATGGTATGAGATAGTATTTGGCGTTATATTATGGCTGTTGTGTTTAATTTTTATAGGTAAAATTAAAGATAATTACTATGGCTATAAAAGGAAGCGTAGAAAATAAAAAACTCCCAAATTTGGGAGTTTGAAACTTTATACTATAATAACTTTAGCCTTGAATGAACTATTGCTAGTAATAGAAACACTACCGTTATTTAAAATTGTAATTCCTACTTCAGTAGAATGCCATGCATTGTTTGCCCCTGCTTTGTAAACTTGAACAACAGGATCATCAGTACCAACTTCTTCGTAAGAGAACACTTTTACATAGTGATCTTCTGTTTCATCGTGAAACCAGTCATTTTCTTGAATAATCATCTTTTAAAGATTTATTAGTTAAGTGTACAATTTACTAAAATTACGGTAGAACAACAGGATCTATTACCATATTATTTTCATTGTTAAGAAATTTAAGTACATTATCAAATACTTTTTCAATATCAACGAAATTTTCTACGTTGAAACTACCTGCTGATTTTATGTTTGAAAATTCTGTTCCGTTGATTCCGAAACCTAAACTAACCAGTTTAAATTCGGCATTGGTTTTATCCATTTGTACACTGGCAGCCAAATAAGGTAAATTTGCCCCACCATCGTAATTTTTGGTTCGTATATGTATAAAGCATCTTAAACCTATACCATATTTCTTATCAGTTCCGGAACAGTTAATCTTAGTATAACGAACGTAATCTTTTATAATCAATGTTTCTTTATTACCTATAGATCCTTTGAAACCTAAAGCGGCTAAAGTAGCCTGGTCGTTTGAAATTACCTGGTAGATTTCGTAGTTAGAACCTGAATTTAAATCTTTTATCTTTAGTTGAGAAGTATTTGAACAGGCGTCGTTATCTAATTCAAGAACGGGAAGTGCATAATCATCGTTATTTTTCTCAACCAGTTTTGCACCCACAATGTTACTTACGTTGAGTTCGTCAAATGTAGTATTTTCATACTGTTCTTTTAATTCTTGCATTTCAGATGATGCAAAAACATCTTCAACAGATTCTGTCGGCACAGCCATACTATCAACCACAATCGTACTGTCGGTTGTTGTTTCTTCGGTAACACTTGTTTCTTTGTTCTTATCACAAGATATACACAAGGAAATTACTGTAATTAATGTAATAATTTTTTTCATAATATAAAGTTTTTAAATTAAGCATTATAAAATTAATACTTATTTAATTAAAATTAACATTTTTTTGTTAAAAAAGCCCCGAAGAAATTCGGGGCAAACTATTCAGAATTGTTTAGTGTATTAATCAAGTTAATTCTAAATGAGTTAATTCTTCTCCAAATGCGTGTAATTTGGTCTGTATTTTTTCTGCTGTTTTTTTGCTTGGCTTTCTGTGTCCGGTAACATAGTGGCTTAATTGCCCTTGGTTTACACCAGTAAGTCTTTCTAAACCTGCTAAAGTTAATATTTTACTGTAATATTCTAAGAAAGAAGCGGTGTCATATACCATCTCAAATTCGGCTTCTACAAATTCTTTATCCATTTCTTTATGAATACTTTTCATTTCTTCATAACAAATTTTAAAGTCTTCTATTGCTTCTTTTACCGTTTCACCAACCCCGTTAATACCATAATTTAATGTCTTATCGTCTAAATCTACATATACGGCGTAAGTTCCATCAGAACTACGCTCTATAAATGCTTTTACTTTATTCGTCATCATTTCGTCAAAATTTTAAAATCTTTAATTTTATATAAATCTTATAGTTTTAAAAATCCGGGGTCCTACAACCCCGAATCTTTTTTAATGCTTTGAAGAGTACCTTTTGCCACTTCTTGGTTTTTGTGGTTACTTGTTTTAAAAAACTTTCCTGTTATAGGACTAAACCACACTGGATGTCCGTTAGCTTGCTTGCCTGTGTCGGTACATCCGATTTTTTTGAGCTTTCGCTCTAATTCTGAATACTTCATAGAACTTTTACTTGATTAATACATTTCAAAGATACGAATATTAATATCATTTGCAAATTATTTTGTAACTTTTTTTAAAAATTTCTTGTTTTTAGAAGATCAAAAAATGATAATAAGGCATACGTGTTTTGTAATGCATACTTATAATACCCTTTTAGTTCCGGTGATTCGGCTTTTTTTTCGTGTTCACGTAGTTCGTCACGAACTTCTTTTACTTTTTTCTCCAGTTCGTCTGCTTTATAATATAACATAATAATGATTTTTTATTGTTAATAAATTTCATATTGAAAAACGGCTTTGTTTTTTGTAACCACAATAGAACCCAGTACTTTTTTGCGGTGAACAACCAGGTACTTGTCTTTTTTGATAACCAGTTTTGTTTTAGACTGGTTCAGCTGTTCCTTTATAAGTACATCAACATACTTACTGATTATTAGCTCTAAATTCATCAGCATTTTTTTCGTTTTGTTCCTGTTCGTATTTTTCGCATTCTATAATTGCACGGGCAAGCTCAATGGCTTCATTGCGTAAAAACCTGCGATGCAAAATGTATTTTAACCGGGCGATCTGCTGTTTTTTCATTTGGTATTCAATAGCCGTCATCTTTCAAATTTTTGTTTTTCGTTAATGATATATATTATTCCCTGCTGAAGCTTGCGGTTCAGTACCATATCATTTGCAGAAGCGTCTGTGTGCATCGTGTATGGTCCGAATAATTGTTTATTTACAAATTCGTAGTAAACCGTGTTTCGTTCCATATCATCATAAACGGCTTTGCGGAGGTACAATTTTTCGCGAATTACTTCCTGGGCAACCTGCCGCGGTTCAATAACCAACACCTTATTTTCGTGGATCAGTTCGTAAATATCAAAAGCATCAACTATTACAGAACTGTTGTAATAGGTCTTGTACGGTCCGTAAACAACACCATTCAAAAAAAGGAAATACAACGCACGTTCTTTTAAAAAACGAACTCCGGTCTTAGGAAACGAATTGCAGACGAATAAATCGGGAATTTCCGCATAACGCAATTTGAATGTTTGAGAGAGATACATGTTTTATCATTTTCTGGTTAACTCTTTAAAACGTATGATAGAATATTGTGATGCTGCACGAAAATTTAATTCGCTCAGTTGACCGTCAATAAAAAGCTGTTTGAAAACCTTACAAGCTTCAAAAATTTCAAGATGCGTGCGGCAATTTTTAAAAATCTGATCTATTTCTGCCACACAATAATTATTTTTTTTCATTTTTCCTCTTTTAAGTCGATTTCCTGTTTTATGTTTCCCTACTTCGCTACCTCTGAAAATCAAACAGTTACACGTTTTTAGGTCGGGAAGGTTGTCGAAACGTAAAAACAGTTTCCCGACTTTAGACGACTTTCCCTACCTTTTTCCCTACCTTAACTTATTGTTTTTTAGTTATTTATATAAGGTTGTCTAAGTCGGGAAACTCAATAGGGCAAATCTGAAATTTCTTCTAAATCATTTTCTCCCTGTGGGGTCGCAGGGGAGTCGAATAAACCAGGACCGAAAGCCTCCATACTTTGTTGTGATAATTGAAACATTACCGATCCCACAATATCGTTCATCAATTCTTCCTCCATTTTATTCATATCGATACGCAACGCGCTGGTACGGATACCACCGTTTTCTGACTTACCGGGACGGAACGTATGTTTACTTAATCTTTCTACAATAAAACCGGCTTTTGTCAATGTTTCAACCAACGAGCTGTTAGAAGGAGCTGCTTCCTGATAATGCATATACCAGCTACGCTGAATTTTGCTATAGGTATGTTTCCAGTTGATAAATAGATCTGTCCCCTCAATAGCAACTACCTGGTTCGCTTGTAGGCGATCGTCTTTATTTCCACGAAGTGCCGTAACAAAAAGTTCCCAAAAACGTGTTGTAGCTGAAGATGTGTTGATTTTAGTGAGTTGCTGTTCTATACAAACCCTAAAATAATCTAACATTTCTTCTTGTGTGAACGGAAAAATAATTGTATCTTTAAACAAAGTATACATTGTTGCCAATATACTATAGTTAGTCACCATACGACCACGGGCACCGTTTATAGCCTGGTTGATTATTACTTTCCACTCACGTTGACGTTTGGCAAACTGTTCTTTAATTAAGGAGCGATGTTTCATTAATTCAAACGAATATCCTGATAAACCTTTGTTTACCTTATCTTTTAATTTATCGAAACGATCCATTTCTTCTTCAGAAAATTCATTCTTGATCATTTCGTTCCATAGCAATCTTGTAATCAAGGCTTCTGGTTGCGGGTACTCGTTTCCGGTCAGAATTACACTGGATTCAATAGGCACCTCTTCCGAAGATACCAACGATTCTGTATTACCACGCTTGTAACCATTACGGTCCCATAAACCCTTCAGCATTCCGTCGATGTTTTTATCGCCGCGTTTGTATTCTGACAATTGAGAAATACCGTTACGAAACTGAGCAAATTCGCGAATATGTGCTTTCGCTGTAGAAATTCCGCCCTCAAGGTTAATGGGTGACTGCGGAACTCCGGTAAATGCTTGTACAATTCTTGCTAATTCATCTTTCCCCGACGAACCCGGGCCATAAAGAAATAATAAAGGAAAAGCTTCAATTTCTTCTACAATAATGTCCTGGAATATAGAAGATATTGCAAACAGTATCGCTGTAATAGAGTGTTCACGGTGCACTTTCTTTATTTCTGTAAGCAGCAAATTAAAATCAGTATCGTTGTGCATTACCCGGAATTTTTTTTGAGCACTATATCTATTGGTTGCGTTTTTATAGATCTTGTTTGCCGATGGCACGTAGTAGTGTACATTCTCATAAATAATCACTCCGTTTTCATCTATCTCTATTTCTTTTCCGATTTTATCAATTACCTTATTGTTGAAGACAAAAAATTCACCGTCGGGTTGCCAACCTAATACATCTATCTTTTTACCGTCGCCCATTTTATCCATTAAATAAGGTAGGAGTAATTTAAGCTGTCGGTTATCTCCGGAAAATAAAAAATTTCCCTGTCCCGTCATTGTATTGAAAAACATCTGCAACGAGTTTAAATTTTCGGAATTTGTATCAAAAATTACTTCTTTACCATCAGTGTTTTTAATGCGGAGTAATTTCTTCGGAAATTTTTCATCGTTCATGTGCTGTAGAATTTCGATACTGAAATTCGATATCGAATACGGATATTTTCCGGAAGAAATAAATATTTGATTATCTGATTGAAACATTCCGTAACGTTTGATATCCGGAAGCAGTTGCTCCAACGGTGTGGTTACACCTTTTGGCAATTCTATTTCCCAATCTCTTACAAAGCTCTCGTTTTCCTCTTCCTTTTCTTTTTCGTCAACTTCTTTAATCCAGTCCTGAATCTGTTTTTTAGCAACTTTACTTTCGTCTGCCAACCAACTTTCATAAATAATACGTGTAGGTTTGTCTTTAATGGTAGCAAGAATTTTAGCAACCTTTTCAGTCCCTTTCACGCGGTCAATTGCATCACCAACCAAATGCGACTGCATTAGCAGTTTGAAACCATCAACACGGGCACCGTCCGATTTTAAAATATCTGTCAGAGAACCACGCTCTAAAAATTCTTTATATTCCCTGGAGAAATCGTCGGGGTCACAGGGGAGCTGTACCACTTCTACACGGAAACCCATTGCCAGGCAATCAGGCAAAAATTTTAATACGGCAGCTTGGCCGGCACGATCAGGATCCATGCAAAAAACCAGTTTGTCACAAATACGCTTCAACATATTCAGCTGTGCGGGAGATAAAGACGTACCTGAAGCAGCCACGGTATTTTCACAACCGTATTTATGCCAGGCAATTACATCGTTATATCCTTCAACAATAAACGCTTCGTTACGTTTGCGGATTTCGTGCTTTGCTTTATGGTAACCAAATAACACTTTTGATTTTTGGTACAGCAAATTATTCTGGTCAACCGTGGGGTTGATCCACTTACTGCGAGGTTTTTCTTTTAACGAACGGCCTGCCAAACCTATCAACAATCCGTTTGCATCATGAATAGGATAAATGACCCTGCCGGTGTAAGCATCGTACTTGTTTTCAAAATTGCCCTGTTTGATCAAGCCTAATGCCAAACCATCATTTACCTTTGCGGAATTTTTTAATTTATCGTACAGAAAGTTTTCAGGAGCATAGGCGATTCCCCATTCCAGAATATCTTCCTGGTTGTAACCTCTTTTTTGTTCCACTTCATACCGTGCAGGATGATCAGCTTTAAGGATGCTATACTCCTTACGATAAAGGTTATAGACAGATGTAAGTGTTTCACGCAGCTTTTCTTTTTTGTCTAATTCCTTTTTCTTTTTTTCGGCCACTTCCGGATTTTCGTATTCTATATCAATCGCGTATTTCTTAGCCAGGTGTTCCATTGCTTCAGGAAATGTGATTCCCAGTTTTTCCATAAGGAAATTAACTGCAGAACCTCCTTTGCCGGACGAAAAATCTTTGTAAATCTGTTTTACCGGCGAAACTACAAATGAAGGCGTTTTTTCTTCTACAAAAGGACTTAGCCCCGTATAGTTTGGTCCCTGTTGTTTCAGATTAACGAAATCGCCAATAACCTGCTCTATGCGTACAGCGTCTAATATTTTTTCAATACAGTCTTTAGTTATGTAACCCATAGTTAATGCGTTTTTGCAGGTAGTTAGAATGTTTTTGTTCTATATCGTGATAATCAGAGGTGATGAAATTTTCAAGTATATAAGTTATACGGTTCTGTAACGGTACTTCTTGAAATTCTTTTATCAATTTCTCTGGTTTCATTTTTACATTAAACAGCATACAGGTATCCAATGTAACCGGAAGCCATATTAGGTAATGTTCCTGCAGTGCATTTTTGACCAGGATAAACTCTATATGGCTGCCATTGTTAAAACTTGCTGCCACCTGAACATTCGCAACAACATGTTGAATTATTTGGGTAAGGGATTGTTTTTTCATATACTCTATAAATTCTATTTCGTTGGTTAATACATATGCCACACCGTCTATATCAACCAATCTTGCATAATAACCTCTTTCTCGCACTCCTTTATCCACAGCAACTGAATGATCATAATATCTTAAAGGTTCGATTGTTCCATTATAATCTTCCAACAAAATAGCTTTACGGCAGATCACAACACTATAGCTAATGCCTTTACCATCACCAATTCCCCAAGTATATACATATTTTTGACCTTGATATTCAAAAGATTTAGCTTTGTCTTTATAGAAAGATTCTAAATTCCCATCTTTTACTATTTTTAGTAATAATTTTCGATCTACTTTTATTCTTTCCATAATTACCAATGTTTTTTTAAGATTGTTTTGTTTGAAAATGTCAATGCGATGCGAAATAAAATAGTTTTCATGATTATTTACTTTTTAATTCCTTAACCCATTTACAGAATTCAGCTTCAAAATGCCCTTTACCCATTGAAGCCATGCAATCGCCCACATTTGTATAACCTTTGTATATTGAGAATTCTACTTTCATTTCATACGCATCTTCAGGAAGTGAAATTTGATTGTGCGGATGATTAACACCAAACATTTTTGCTTGATTGCCTATTCCTTTAGTAGCTTTAAAAGCATCTAATTGCACTTTTGCATTATTAATTATTGTACCGGCTATTTCATTCATAACCTTTGCATCTTCACGCTTTACAGTTCCGTCCTTTATACCTCTTAGGGTTTCAAATAGTGTATTGTTTAATTCGTTTAAATTATTTTCCATGATTGTTTTCTTTTAACGTTTTGTTGATTTTATTATATGTTCTGATTGCCTGGCGAACTTCTTCCGGATACGCCATTCTTTTTTCACAGTTCCTTCGTTGATGTTCTACTCGATCTATAACTTCTAATTGATTAAGCGTTAATAAAGTTCCTGAAGGAGCATCTTTTTTAGGAACAACTAAATCACCCGGAGTAAGCTTACCGTATTTATTTTCATACAACCACCGGTAATAATGTACATAACCTTCAGATGTTTTTATTACCGGAAATTTTTCTTCAGAATTGCTTTTTCTCCAAAAAAGAATAGTATCAATGGGATTACTTCCGGTTTTTTCCCAACGTTTTTGATTGCACACTTTAAACCTGCCCGATTCCAAGTTTCTAAAGAAGATGTTCTCTAATTCGGCAGCTGTACATTTCAGTTTTAAATACCTGCGTTTTTTTTCAATATGTTTCTTTGTCCAACCTTTATTTTTTATCCATTTTGAATTAAAAATCTCTGCCAGTTCCACATCACCTATTTCTTTATAATTCGCCAACAGAAATTCTGTTTGTTCATCTGTCCAATATTCCAGTTCCATTCTTTTTAAACCCAAATCATAAAGAACCATTCTTGTTTTAGTAAGACTCAAACCTAAATGATCAGCAAGTTGTTGATTGGTGAGCTTTTTCCAATTATCTTTTAAAAATTGGATTTCTTCCTGGGAAAGAACTATTTTTCCATATTTTTCGATTGTTGCCATACTAAATAATATTCATTGACAGTGCCAATTTTGTCAGGCATTGTTTTGTTGAAATGTTTAACTTTTCATATAGATTTTTCTTGCTTTTATGGAAAGAACCCAACGGCAATTGCATTTCTTCAGCTATTACTTCGTTGGTTTTGTCTGTTGTGGTTAACTGAATCAACTTGATTTCTACCGGCGTTAAACGATTACTACCTACCTTTGGCATTTTACACAAAATACCTTCACTCATACATTTTCCACGCAAAGGACAATCCCAGTATTCACCGTCTTGAACGGTTCCTGTTTCGTTGCAGATGTCGCCTGTAAAATCTAAACCGCCAAACCGGCATTTGGCAAATTGTTCTATTCTGCGGTATTCTGAAGTAGGGTGCATTTGTTTTAAATGCAATTGCACTTCGGTATCGGTTGCAATTGTTTCCCGCAACAACTGGAAAGTAGCATAAGGTAGTTCTGCAAATGAACTGACCTTACCGTTCTGTATGAACTTTAATTCGTTCTCGACAACGAATAGCTCAATTTCGTGGGAAATCATTCCCGGATACATTTTGTCTGTCATGGCTTATTGTTTTACTGATTAATTAAACTTTCTAACTTTTTATTTTCATTTTCAATTCGTCTTTTATTTTCCAATGCAACACGCAACAAAGCTTCTATTATTTTGATACTTCCCGTCCGTTTACTGCGAACATTACGAATAGTTCCGGAAGATGATTTTACATGCTTTTTAACCTTATCTACATAAGGATAAGGCAAATAGTCATCAATTACCGCAAACGCCTTATCAATATGCAGATGCATATTTTTTTGCGTTTTTCTTTTGCTTATATTTGTCATATTGTTTTAATTAAATCGTAATTAACTTGTAACAAAAATATAAATGTTTTACTAAATAGTATAACTTGTTTAGATAAAGTTTTACTTTAAAGTATAATTTATATTTATTCTAAATAGTAAACGTATGGAATTTGCTGAAAAAGTAAAAGTATTCTTAGATATAAAAGGTTTAAATAACAGAGATTTAGCCAGTAAGATAGGTAAGTCTGAAGCTTTGACCTCACGCTGGGCAAATGCGAAAAAACCATCGCTTGAATTTTTGTTGTCTATGGCAAAAGTATTCCCGGACTTTGATTTAAACTATATGCTGCGTAATAAGCCGGCATATCCTTCAGAAGACTTAGAACCTGTTACAATGCATGACGTTCAGACAGATTACGGCAAATCGTCTATGGATATTATAAATGAAATAGAGAAGAAACTGGCCGAACTAAAAAATAATATTAAGCAAAGCGAGGGATAACCCTCGCTTTATAATTCTACCAATGTTTCGGTTTCTATTTCTACCTCAAACAATTCGTTTGGCAACTGTGTTTTTGATATGTTTTTGATTAAATGAATGTTATTGTAACAGAAGGCTCTTACTTTTGTTTTGAGATATGTTATTTTATGGATATCCGCCGTAAAAGAAAAATTATAAGTAGTACAGTGCACACGGTTAACCAGCCAATCATAATGGTATTGTGTTACTAAATTTGGAATTGCCAGAGCAATTGGCTCCACAGTGGTATTCTTTCCATTTTGAAAACCATCATAAATAACCAGGCACAGTTTATCGTCTGCACTTTGAACAGACTTCGCTGTGAAGACATCGTTTATTAATTCATTTTGCAACGGATAAACATTGAGCGAAATGGTATTTTGAACCTGTTTTTTAAATTCTTTGGTAACATATTTAGATTCTTTTTGATCAATATAAAAACCACCCAAATCTACGTCGCCTTCTTCTTCATATTTCAACAGATATGAAACTTCGTAATTTGGCGTTCGTTCCACTTCTATATTTTCAAACATTGACAAATCCAATATTTCATTTTGCCTCATGCTTTTTGTTATTTTGTTAATAACTATTTCATCTGCAGTAACAGAGTCAACATCATAATTAAACAGATTCATAATTTCTGTTACGAATGAACCAAAGGTCATGTTTGGAACATTTTTTCGCAAATCTATTTGGTTCAGGTTTATGATATTCGTTTCTTTCTTTCCGGCTGAATCAATGTAATAAACAGGAAGAATTTGAAAATCAAATAAAGTAGAGAACATATCTTCGCGAACAACTGTATAAATTTCCATTTTAATTTCACAACTCCCGGAAGACAATATAAAGTCAGTATCAGCCGTAAAACCTCCTTGTTGCGTTTCGTTCTTTAAGTATAACGCAACATTGTCTTTATAGATTATAAAAGTGGAAGGACTGGCTCCATTTCCCCAACCTATGAGGCTGAAGTCACCAATAACATTGTATTTTCCTGGTTGACTAATTGTTACAGAACGTGCTATTTTATAACGTGTTGAAGGAGTCCATCCGTCCATATTAATTTCATCGGCATATAATGACAACGTTATAGGATCTACATCTTTTGTCCCAAAAGGATCTTTTTCTGCGAATATCAATATTTTTTGTAACAACTCATCATTAACGATATCCCCTTTTAGTTCTAATCCTGATAGTTCAAAACCACGTTTCAACACATACATTAAATACGGCATGGGCTGAATGATGTTTCTATTAAACATAACATCTTCACCTTCTACCTCTTCAACTGTATTGGCAATAAAACCATTGTCGTTACGGTTATTGATTATGTTTTGGAAACCGTTGAACTCTGCCGTAGAAGGATCGTATTTATCGGTATGTATCATCGGGAAATTATGATTTACCGTAGGGTATGAGGATGTTACATATACCGATGCGTGAAAATGGATATCGGGAATATCCGCCTGGTACAAATCTAATTCATTAAGTTGTTTGTCAAAGCCCGGAAATTCATCCATACCGTATTTTATTGAAATAGAAGCGGTGTTTTTGTTCATTTTTTCAATAATCATCACGGCACTTTCTATTTTATCCATGAAAACATATTGGCACTCAACATAATATCTGCCCGATTTACTGTCAAAAGACTGTACATCGCCCAATGCCTTATTGATTTCATCAGTAATGATCAAATCAAACGGAAAGGAATACTTTGTAAAAAAAGTATCTGAAAACCAAGAGTTTTCTTCCTGCATAGAGATGTTATACGGAGTTAGATCTATTTCAAAATCAGATGTTATAATCTTGTGCATACGTTTCTTTATTTATATAAAATTCAACAGAATAGCTGTACAGATAATTATCTGCAGACGATTCTTCTATTTTATTAGTTTTCGGCACTAATTCCAATATTTTTTCATCGTTCACAACTACCCATGCTTTGCCGGATTTCATTAGTTCTGCAATTTCTAAACTTTGACTTTTTAGGAGATAACCGGTATTCAATGTTAGTTCAGACAGTTCTTTTTCAATGTATTTACGCGTGTTCAGGAAGTTTTTGTTTAAGAAATTTTCTAATTTAAAATCAAATTCAGAATTGATATTTTTTGTAGCACCCGTAAAATTAATACAGCCGGGAAGCCCGAACGAATCGAGATAAACAATATCAATACTTTGATTGCCTTCAGGATAAATCACAAATGATTTTTTGATTTCTTCAGTACCTGTCAGCAATATAAAATCAAAAACATCACCAGCCACTGCATCATATAAGTTAAAATCTACTTTAATTGTTTTAATGTAACCGAACTGCTGAACAGCAGAGAGTACCTGCTCACCATTTTTCATGATTTTATAATCAAAAACACCTGTTTGAGAAAATACATTGACCAAGGCAAATGATTTAGAATTAAACCGGGAAAAAACGTTGTGCTGTAAAATAGCTTTGTTATCGATAACTACAGGCTTGTAACCCAATAAGAAAGGTACGTTTGATTTTCCAAAAGTTAATAAATCCGTATCCTCTTTCCGTTCTTTTACATTAAGATTGAAGTAATTTAAACTATACGTTCTTTCAAAAGAAGATACGCCAGGTATGGCAACAGGAAAAACTACAGTAGTGCCGGGATCTAAAGAAAAACGATTGTAATTGTCGTAATTGATAAAATTACTTAACGCTTTACCTATGTTTTTTTTCGCTTTGCCTTTAAAAAAAGGAAATTGATAATTGTAATTTTCTGACGAACCAACGATACTTAATACCAAATCTATATAACTATTTGTATTGCTTGTAGAAAATTCCAGATCAGACATTGAATGTGTAAAAACCGCACTGAAATCTAAACCCAAATCAAACTGATTGCCTACGCTTACAATTACCGACACATCATAAACAGCATCGCTATAAACAATCTGCAGATTCAAATTAAAAACGCCGCTGCCAAACGCATCAGAATCGATAATGTACAATTTTAATTTTTTTCCGTTTACTGTATCAAGCTGCTCATAACCAATATTTGCAGGAGAATTTACTGTATAAGCATCAGACCTGGTTAAATTCACTATTTTGAAAAGTTCATCTACTTGACCGTTTTGAATAGAAAAGGTTATTTTATCAGGATAATAATTACCGGCTTGAAAAACGGTTACAGGTACGGTATAAGCAGCAGTAGGGTAGGTGACAGTAACGGGCAATACAATACTTTCTTGATCGTCTAAAATCAATCCAATATTATTGCTCAGTCCTATAGAAAAATCTTTTAATCCGGTACCGGAAGCTGTAAAACTACCATCGGGGTTTTGTACCGCATTATTTCCGGAAAGCGTTAAACCTTCCGGGACATTAACCTGCCAATTGTTTCCGCCTACTTTTAAATTTTGTGAAGGCACTGTACTTTGTGTATAATAAAAACTGAGTTTGTCGGGCGAATAGAAATATCCTTCTTCAAACACATTTAGAACCACCGGTATTTCATAAGTACTCAGTATTTCTGTAATACCATTTTTAACACCCTCTATATGAAATTTTACCTTAGCGTTGTGAACACCTTGCGAAATGGTCAATGACGGACTGATCATAAAATCTATATCCTTAAACTGCAGACTGTTTGTAGCAGTGTAATTAGCAACCGGAAACCAATCACTACCAACACTTAACCAGGAAGAATCACCTAGCGGTAGTTCTATTGATCCACGTACCTTTAGACCGGTATAGCCTTGATTTATATAAGTGTTATATGCCGATTTAGGTTTTAACTGATATGAAAATTTACCACTTTGGGGACTGTTTTTCATAAAATCATAAACAGGAGTGCCGGAGTTACCCAACAGTTTTAATTGCCAGCCACTGATAAAAGGAATTAAGACCAAGTCCGGTTCAAAAGGAAAGACTTGTACAGGTGAAAAAAACAAACTCATAACAATTCTGGTTTTATATTATCAATATGTTCTAAACGAATGCCGGCATATTCTAAAGAAGAAGTTTCGTACCCTTCATCGTACATAATCATAAAGCATATTTCTACAACACCTGCCGGAAATTTAAAATACGTGCGGTTACCGTATTTTGTTAATTCTTTAGCTGAGATTCTATCTATATAATCTAACAGTTTAATATAATCTTCCGGATTGGTAACTCTAAAAATAATGTTTTTCAGAGGTTCAGAATATTCCTGCTGTAAAGCATAGGCAGCTGCACCTGTTAATAAAAAACCATAAGGATATGTACCGTCTTCAGGTAGTAAAGCCGAAACCAATTCATCACATAACTGGTTTGCTATCAGGTTGTCGAAAATTTGTGCTTCTCTAAATAAATTGCTTGTCATTATACTTTGTTTCTGTTTCTAAAATCTTCATAATTCTTAATTCCTTCGCGGACATTTTTCATTGATTTTAAATCTTTGTTTGATATAAATGCCGGAATACCGTTTGTTTCGATCCTTGTTAATAATGCATTAAGTTGGATAATGGCAGCAATCAGCTCGCCGTTGGATAAATTCTCTGTTCCCGGAACAGCCACCTGCATATTTTGCGGATTGTAATAACCGGTTTCAAAACCTTTGATACCACGCAATTCACGGATTAAAGATTCCCGTAACTGTGGATTCATTTTTCGGAACGCTTTATTATCAATCACCATTTCGGGACCATTTTCGCCGACCATATACATGGTATTTTTATTTACCACACCACTTTTGGTTTTACCACCATAACTCGTTTTAAAAACTTTTCCGTCCTGTTCACGACGTACCAAATGATCCCCATACAAACCTTGCTCATAACCCGAAATACTTGGTAATGGTTGTTTGGCTATCGTTGCTACCTGTAGAGCTCCCATTGCACCAATGATTATTGATAAAGGTATAGCCATTGGATAACCAGGATTTGCCCACGCTTGCATAATACCTACAGCCGTATTTGAAAGAGCGGACACGATATCCATTTTCTTTTTGCGTTTTGCCTGCTTGTATTCTAATTCGGCTTTTTTACGGTTATAATCAGCTTCAATAGCTTCAATAGCTTTATTGTATTGGTCGTTGGAAATAACACCGCGGTCTAACTGTGATTTTAATCGACGTTCTTTTCTGTCAGCTGATTGTTCATATTGCTGCATTCTGCGGTTTTCACCTGCTTCAACCATAGCTCCGTACTGTGCCCAAACATTTTGGAGCGCTTGTACGGCCATACCCATGGTTTCAATACCGACTGTTCCTGCTTCGATGTTATCAAAGAAGGTAGTCCATTGATCCGTGGAAAAACCTAATATATCGGTCTGACCTAATCCTAAAGAGGCCTCACCATTACTTAAAGGTTTTTCTGCTCCGCCGGAAAGTGAAGCTTTCTTTTCCTGCAGTTTTGAAAGTGCATTATTAACTAAATCAATGTTCTTTTGAAGTTCTGCAGCATCGGCAGCAGACAATAAAGAAAAATCTATCCCGTCGACGGTGTCTCCAGAAAGCATTTTTTGATACAATGCTACTAATTCTTCTAAATGTTTTTGTTCCGCTTCTAATTCCTGAAGTTGAAATTGTTTTTTAAGTTTTTCTTTAGCTCTTTCATTCGCTCCTAATGCTGCTAGTTGATTATTGTTATTGGTTTCGCGGAGTATTTTTTCTGCTTCGTATTTTTTAACGAGAAGATCTATTTCAGTTCCTGAATATTTTTCAACCAACGTAGCCAATTTAATACAATGCAAATCAGTTTCCTGCTCTACCTTTTTATAGATTTCTGCATTATTATCCAACCACGCTTGTGCTAAATCAGCATACGATTTACGTTGTCCTTCGGTAAGTTTTTGGTTTTTAGATTCGTTTTGTGCTTTTTCAATTTCAGCCGCGGAAATCAATTTAGCTTTTAAATCTTCAATTTTTCGTTGATATTGCGTATCTAAAATGAGCTTTTCCTTGCCGTAGCTTTCATCCATCAATTGAAAGTTGCCGTCTTCATATTCACGAGCTAACTTTAAGCGGTCTTCGTGAAACTTCTTGATATCTTCTAAACGCTTTTCATGTTCGCGTTCCTGTCTGCGAGCTTCGCGTTCTGCAGCTTTTTCAGCATCAGTTTTTTTATCGCTACCTGTTGGTATGATTGGATCAGGATTTTCATCTGGCAGAACGATATCCGGATTATCCTTAGTCTCTTTTTCCCATTCTTTTTCCAATGCTTTACGAGTTTCAAGGACATCATCTAATTCTTTATTTTTTCTTTCGACTAATGCAGTTGTTTGATCATACCAACCATTCAAAACATAATCATACCATCTCGTATAATCTTCATCACCCTTATTTCTAATTTCGGTTTCTTTATCATAAGTTGCCTGCATAGCTTTTTCTAAAGCCTGCATTTTCATTTTTTTTCTTAAAGCCTGTAAATAGGTTTCGATAGCTTTAGTAGCTTCAAGCGTTTTTACATTTTCGAGCGTGATATTACTAAGATATTCCGGAGATATAGCGTTAATGGCTTTAATGGCCGCTTGCCGCGCTTCTTTAGATCTTGTTTCGTCCTGGGCAATTTTCAGTAGACGTTTTAATTCATCTTGTTCTTTTTGAATATTACCATTAACTTCGTCTTGGACTTTTATCAGTTCCCTTTGTGCAACTGTCGCAGAATCAGTTTCCTTACTAAACAAAACAATAGCTGTGGTAACAGCTGCTAAAATTGCCAAAACTGCCCCCCATGGAGTTGCTGCCAAAGCTGCAGTTAAACCTCGAGTAGCAATTGCCGCTGTTTTTAGATTTCCCGTAAAAAGTGAAGTAACAGCTATATATGCTAAAGTTCCGATTTTTGCTATATTTTCCGCAACGGCACGTGCTTTGGCTGCCAAATTGTATAATAAAGTAGCTTCCGTATTTCTGGTAGTCCACAAGGCAACTAACTTTTGCCAAGCTACATTGGTAACCATTGCCGCTAACAAAACGGCAAAAACCTTTGCCGTTATTACCAATCCGTTACGAAACCGCGCCATTTTTCCGTCTGTGTCTTCTGACGCACCAATGAAACGTGCAAACCAATTAACAGCATCTGTCAACCATTGTATAAATGTTTCGGAAGAATACCAACCAACAACCGTTTTTTTAATTTTATCAAGTGTAGCTGCGAGGTTATTATTTTTTATATTGAATTCGTCTGTCAACGAAGAAGCTTCCATCATAGCAAGATTAGAAGTGTTCTGCCTTTGCTCTAATATATGCAGATTAGATGCCAAACCGGCAATAGCAGCAGAACCACGCGCACCACCGATGTCCAAATCGGCCATACGTGCAGTTAATAGACTTAATCCTGCATTATTACCGTCTAATCCTTTTAAAAACGCGATCATTGCAGCATTAAAATCGGTATTAAGCAATTTAGTAAAATCGCCAACATTCATTTTCGCAATCTTTGCATATTGATCGGGAGCAGCAAACATATCGGTCATCATTTTATTCATAACCGTTCCTGCTACTTCAGCAGATTGCCCAATTTCGTCGAATGTTGCGGCATAACCCAAGTTATCTGCAGAAGATAGTTTGGCAATTTGCGAAAGACCGCCAGTTCTTTTCATAAAATCAACAAGGAAGCCAGCCTGGTTAGATCCGGATGCAGAAACCTCGTTAATTGCAGAACCTAAAGAAAGCATTGCACCTTCGAAATCACGTCCTGTTTCTTCACCTACACGATAGACCTGTACCATTTTACCCACTTCGCGTATCTGTGTTTCAGAAAGGTCATCACCTAACGCTACTTTTAATTGGTTGGCCACATTTACCCATTTCTGTATATTTTCAACACCTTCAATGCCTAAACGACCGCCTTCTTCAGCGAGTTTAAGTAATTCAATACGAGCCGTACGAGTTTTCAATAAACCAAAAGATTTGGTCAATTCATCAACTTCCTGTTTCGTCATTCCGGTAGTTTTCATTACATCGGACTGACTATCGGATAGTTTGCCGTTGTAATCAAGTACTTTCTGGATAGACAAAGCCATTCCTGTAAGAGTAGCAATGACAGAGGCAGCTAAAGCTGCATATCGATTAAAACCGTCGGCGACTTTTCCCAGACTTAGACCGGTGGCGACTGCTTTACCCCGAAGTTCGTCCATACGGTCAGAAACCTGTTTAAGTTCGTTTTTAAGACGGATGTATTCAGGAGTACCAGGGATCGTGTTATTTAATTGGATACGAAGTTGTGTAGCTTTTGATCGCAATTGCGTCATTGTTAAAGCTGTTAAACCAATTTGGTTCTGCAGCTCTTTGGTTCGATTTCTATTTTCGGTAATTACCCTGTTATTCTCTTTAATTGTAGCGGTTACCGTTTTATAAGCATCACTGTTTTGTTTTCCTTGTTTTTCTAACTTTTGTTTTTCAACAAGTAAAAGTCTATTACTTTCTCGTAATTCGCGGGTAGATTTGTCTAATTTATGTAGTTCGTCCTGTGCCTGATCACCATCGATAATGATGGACAGTTTCATTTGTTCGTCAACAATTTTTTTAGCCATAACCTGTGCATTTTGAACAAAATTGCACTAGTTAAGTGGTTATTGTTGTGACATGAAATTGATGTAATCGGTAAAAAAAACATCACATTACGGAAAACCGTAATACATTCACAATACGATGATTTAGTTTTGAATTTTAAATTTTAAAATTATGATTAAAGAATCTCAAGAAATCTTAGAAAAGTTATTTGAAAGTGAACACATCATTGGCAGTCCTTTCTACAATAAAAAAACAGGAAACTGGCATGTTAAATTGAAAGACGGTCAAAAATTAAGAGAAAAAGATTTACTCTATATTCAGCAATGGATAGATTTTTACAACGGAGAAGATGTTGAATGGGATTAAAAAAGACCGTACATTATTTGGTATGCAAAAAGCTAATACTATGTATATTTTATTGTTTTTCATATCAAAAATTTTATTACATTTGAAATATATTTACTACCAGTAATAAGTAGTGTTTTATTATGTTTATAAGTTAGGTAGAGGTGTTGGTAGTGCGACACCTCTTTTTTCATATTATTGTTTTATTATTAAAATTCTCTATGCTGCACCATCAACGTAAACCAGCCGTTTTGTTTGGTGTAATCGCTTAGAACAATAAAAAAAGAGAGTATAAAACTCTCTTAAATAATAATTTTCTTTTTCATTTTAATTTACTTCTACAACAACATCTGTAGAAGTAGTATAAGCTTTTAAAGTATATGTTACACCATTTTTAACGGATGTAATAACTGACGGATGATTCGCAACACCACCAGTTATAGTACATACTTCCATACTTGAGGTATTGTAAAATTGTTTAAATAATGATGATGATGATGATGCAGGAACAGGTAACCATGCCGATCCTAGACTATTCCCTGGATTTAGGAAATGAAACTTTACCGTACCGAAACTAGATTCTAAACCTATGAACTTTCCATATTTTGTTAATAAATCTACCTCTTGAGGTGTTGTAGGTACACCACCATAATTAAACTCAAAAAACTGACCATTAGCAGTTTTAGGACCGTTAGGATCAGCTGGTAAATTCATTCCTGGGACTGTTGTAATTGTCTGTGTACTATTTGGTGGGATAGAAATACGAGCTGTAGTTACGTAAGTTTCATATTCATTCCAAAATGGGGAAAATGTAAACAAAGGATACGCACCAGGACTTATAGCATTACCAAAATAAATCCCATCATTTGCACCATCATAATAACACAATGATACCCATGCGTGAAAATATAATTCATACGGTGTGTTATTTATAAATATATAGTTGATAGGTCTTCTATTTGAACCCAAATCATAAGGGGAATCATAAGGAATAGAAGGATCGTGGGTATATACCTGATTTTTTGGATCTGTATTTTCCACATTTCCGGTTTCATTCAGTTTATCAACTTCCTGAACAGAATCTTCACTACACGCAACAAGCGTAAACAATCCCATAAGGACAATAATTGATTTTTTCATTTTAATATAATTTTTTATGTTAATGTTTGTGAAGATAATTCTTAAAATTTAAACAAAAATATTTTTTATCTAATTTGTTTTCAGTATTTTATAAAATAATAACCATGCCAAAGTAATTTAAAAGTAAAATTATTAATAACCTGTAGTTCTCCAACACTTAGATTCGTTATCCCACGTCAGCTCTATACTACTGTTTTCTAAAAGAATTGGATTAATAGGTGATAGATCATCATTAATAGCATTTATATTATACGTTACCAATCCGCCGCTAATCAAACCCTTTAAAACTAACCTTGCACCATGCACTTCGTGATCTGTAATATCAATAGAAACAGAATTACCTTCGGGATTTACAAGATTAAAAAACGCTTCAATTACATCAACAGTACCACCGCTTGGCATCGCCCAATATCTAAAGTATTCAGCACTCCCAAACATTGAAACTAAGCGTGAATTTGCATTAACCCCTTCATTAATTTGATTTTTGGTAGCGGACGTTAAATCTAATGTAGCAACTGTATTTGACGACGCATTCGCACTTGTAGTTCCTGCACCGGTCAATGCACCAACTCCCTGAACCACAAACGAACCATTATTTGGCGTAATTATTTGTGATTGAGTTGCAAAATTTTGAGAGTTTACCCACGTTTGCGTTGCATACCCGCCCAATGCCGATGCCGTAATATACCCCGCCCCATTTGTTAACTGGTTGTTATTGGTAGGTATAGCCGATGCAAGTGCATAAGCGTTTAAAATAGTGTTCAACTGTCCTAAATTAACCGTGTGACCCGCTAACGTACCGTTTGGTACTACCGGACTAACCGTATAGGTTTTAGTAGCGGTAATAGTCTGAACGCTATTTAATGTAACATAGTTAGCCAGTTGCGTGTTAAGGGCTGATTGCTGAACATAACCGCTTAATTGGGAATTAATAACAATATCAACAGGATTTATATTATAGTTATAAATATTGCCAGAACTACTTGAATACACTATT
>Ga0079224_100001976_pt1 | contig 24419 bp, 20 predicted proteins | sample Stecom2015_FD_80414 | JGI IMG/M metagenome (GOLD analysis project Ga0079224, IMG submission 80414) | Agricultural soil microbial communities from Utah to study Nitrogen management - Steer compost 2015 | ecosystem: Environmental > Terrestrial > Soil > Agricultural land | place: USA: Utah... | reverse complement strand
TTCGGCGTTTCATCTATCCTACGGGCTGCGGGTTCTGCGCTTTTTAATCCTCATTTTTGCCGCCTTTATCGGCATTTACGGCTTAGTGATCGCCCTGTTTTTGGTCATGTTGCACCTCCTGTCTCTCAGATCCTTCGGCGTTTCTTATCTGTCCCCGCTGTCCCCCGGCCGAAGCAGCGACTGGAAGGATATCTTGATTCGTTTTCCGATGCCCCACATCCAGCGGCAGCCTTTCTTTTTGAAGATCAGACCCCTGTTCGGCAGGAGGAGGAAATAACATGCGTTTCCCCCTGTGGCTGGTCCTGTCCCTTTCCCTGCTGCTTTCCGGGGGATGTTGGGCGGCCAAGGACATCAAGGAGCTTTCGATTGTCAGCGGTGTCGCCGTCGACCCGGGGGAACGGGCGCCTTACCGCCTGACCCTTCAATTTGCTGATCCCACGGCCATGGCCCGTGAAAGGGAACGCCCCCATCCCTTTTACGTGAAACAGGCGGAGGGACAATCCGTTCTCGATGCCGTTCGCGACATCAGCCGGAGCGACCCCCGCCAAAGGCTCTGGTCCCACTTGGAAATGATCCTGATCAATGAGGAGTTGGCACGGCAGGAGAGCCTGTTTCAATTGCTCGATGTCGCCCACCGCTATAACGAAATGCGCCGGGATGTGGTTCTCGCTTTGGTCTCCGGGTCGGATGCGGGACGATTTCTGCGGCTGAAACTGGATCCTCCCCTTTTGGAAGGATCCCTTTTAAGGCGGATGAACCAGGAATCCTTTGAATCCGGTGAGTCACCCATGACGACGATGTTGGATTTCTTGCACACCAAATACGGCGAGGTCAAGGATACGCTGATGGTGGAAATGATGGAGACGGAGGGGGGAATCGCCTACAATGGAGCCGCTGTCCTGAAAAACGGGAGGAAGGTGGGCCGTGTGGATTTTCCGGAGATCCGGGGCTATCTTTTGCTCAAAAACCGGTTGAAGAGCGGAACCGACGTCATCCGGACCGAGCGGGGGAAGGTAACGGTCTGGTTGGTAGGCGAAAAGATCAAGCCGGTGGTGACATCGCTTCGCCCCCTCACCTTTTCGATCCAAGGAGAGATAAAGGGCTTTATACAGGAGATCAACACGCCGGAATCTTTCGAGGGGATTGCCGACTTTAAAAGGTTGGAGGAACGGGTCGCCCGCAAAGTGACGGACGAAATCCGCAAAAGCTTGCGAACGTCCCAGCGGTGTCGGGCGGATTATTGCCAGTTGGGGAATTTGTTGGCCCAAAGTTATCCATCCTACTGGAAAAAGGTGAGAAGTGAGTGGAGCGATCGGGTTTGGCCGCAGGCGAAGTTTCATATCGACGTATCCGCGAGATTGAACCACAGCGGCATACAAACTCCGAAAGGAAGATAATCCGTGTCCGGAATTGTCCTGTCCATCCTGTTGATGCTCATCGGGATCGCCGAGTGGAGGCGGTTTTCGCCTTCCGGCCCCTTCCGGCTTGCGCTGTTGTATATCTTCTTGTACGGGATCAATGTGGCGATGATTCTGCTCAACACCTGGGACGTGCCGACGCCCAGTCTGGGGGAGTTGATCAGTTGGTTGACGGATCCGGTGGCCCGCCCTGCATTTGATTGGTTGCGGGTGGGAGCATCGTGAGGCCCTCCAATTTTCCACCGGTTGTCCGCGACCGGTTGATGACTCCGGGACAGGCCCAAGCCCTGCTATTCCTTTTCATCCTGGGAACGGCCATCCTGATCATTCCGACGATCATCACCTCTCATGCCCAACAGGACGCATGGCTGTCGGTTCTCCTGGCCGCCCTGGTCGCTTGTCCGGCGCCGCTGATGACCCTTTCCCTGTGCAGGAAGCATCGGGGGCAGACCGTGGTAGGCGCCTGCCTATCTGTCATGGGTCCTTACGCGGGGACGGTATTGGGGGCGGGATTTGTGTTTTACGGGTTTTATCTCAGCATTCACGTCACCAAGAACGTCGGCATGTTTATGACGATGATGCTGCAGCCGGAGACGCCCTTCTGGCCCTTTCACCTGTTGATCCTGACGGTGGCCGTCTATGCCTACCGTCTGGGTCCCGAGGTCCTGGGCCGGTTTGGCCAGCTGTTACTGATCATCGTTCTGGTGGTGTTCACCTTCACCTTTCTGTTTTTGATCGGAAAACTTCATCCCGAATTTCTTTTCCCCGTCCTGGACGGCGGCTGGAGGCGGCTGGTTGCCGGGGCTTATCCTGTCGTGGGATTCCCTTTTCTGGAAACCCTGGTCGTGTGCGGATGGATTCTCCCGCAGATCCAGGAGCCGCCGGGATTTCGCCGCAAAATGATGGCGACGTATTTTCTCGGGGCGGTTGCGGTCTCACTGGTCATCTTGTTTACACTGATGGTGTTCGGGGCCGAATGGACCGCCCATCTCTCTTTCCCGTTGTACAGTTTGGCCCAAGAGGCGGGAATCGCCGATGTCATTGAACGAATTGAGCCCTTGACGCTGATCGCCTGGATCGCCTGCGTACAGATCAAACTGATCCTGTGTTTCGCCTTTGTCCTGGACGGAATTTGCACGCTGGTGCGCGTTCCCAACACGCACCTGCTTTCCATTCCCTTGGCGGTTGCCATCCTCCTCTTTGCTGAGAAGGAGATTCCCAGTGAAGTCCATTTGATCGAGAATGTGAATCTCTACTGGACTCCCTATTCCGCCCTGTTTGGACTGCTTGCGCCGTTGCTCCTATTGGCGGTGACCTGGATCCGCGGGCTGGGAAAGGGAAAATCAGGAGCGCAGGAGGAGGAATAAAAAAACTCCCTGCAAGAACCCGCAGGGAGTGGGCGAGATGGTGCGGCCCCCCGGCTTCCCCATTACTCTTCCTCGATGAAAAAGCGGTAGCGGACCTCGGTCGTCTTTTCTCCGGCGAAGGACCGCTCGATGAAGTTCACTTCTCCCCGCGCGCTCACAAGCAATACGGTGGAGGAGCGGGTGCCGTATCCGGGGGCTCGGATGAAGGCCGGGGACAGGAGCCGTTCCCTTTCCAATCCGATTCCGGTATCCGGCAGTTGTTCATCGGGGGCCGGCTCCTCATCGGCCAACAGTTCGAAGAGGCAGGATGGATCCGGCTTTTGAAGGCAGGCTGCCATGCGCGCCTTCCCTTTGACGACCTTGGGCCAGGGAGTGTCCAAGAGGGCGTTGCTGAGCCCGTGGATTCCGGGTGCAACGGAGCAAACGGCCCCGGTTTGGTTGGAATAGTACCATAATTCCCGGTGACTGCCGACCAGCAGGTTGAAACCGGGATAGGATGTTCGCTGATCCGACAGCCTCTTCAGGTAGTTTTGAGGGGAAAGATCCGTGATCAGATAATCCCGGACCAGCAGGCCCCGGGATTTTTTTTTATGGGTTAGCGATTCGGAGGGGTTGCGAAAGTTGGTCAGGGCGGCGAATCGTCCCCTGCGGGTGATTCCCATCCACGTCCCCCCTCCGACGCCGTCGCGTCCGGCCAGCAGATCCGGGTGATCCTTCCAGAATCGGGCCGGTTCCGTCGGCCGGTCGAGAAATTCATCCCGGTTGGCGGCGACGATCAAGGGATAATCCGGGTGAGATCGGTAAGCCAAAAGAATCAGACACATGCGGGGGACACCTCCCGGTACACATTCCGGCGAAGCGATGAATAGGATAGGTGCGGAGTGGGTGATCGAGCCGGTTCAGTAACGGGTTATCCATCTGTCTGTCTCGTATACCCGATACGGTTTGATGGAAAGGGAGGGGGATGAAAATTTAAAATCTCATGAAAGCGGGGGTCTGTGATGACACTGACCGTTGCCCACTGGATCTATGCGGGGGTCACCTTGACGGTGATCGGCACCATGTTGTTCCGGCGGGGGGTGGTGCTTCCCGCTTTGATCGGCACCCTCCTGGTCGCCGGGGTATACGAGAAGAGCCTGACGTCCGGATTGCAGGCGATCTTTAAGGCGAATATGGTGGCGGCCAAGGAACTGTTCAGCATTTTTCTCATTATTACCTTCATGGTGGCCCTGCTCCGATCCCTCAATGATTTGGGCGCCGATCGGAAAATGATTGCTCCCATCGGAAAAATCATGGTGAACGGCCACATGGCCTTTTGGACGCTGGTGGGAGCGACTTACCTTCTTTCCCTGTTTTTTTGGCCGACGCCGACGGTGCCTTTGGTAGGCGCCCTGTTGGTCCCCCCGGCCATCCGCGCCGGACTTCCGAAGATGGGAGCGGCTGTGGCGATTGCCTTGGCCGGACAAGGGATGGCGCTCTCTTCCGACTATGTGATGCAGGTTGCTCCGATGTTAAGCGCTCGGGCCGCCGGCGTTACGGCGGCGGAAGTGGCGGATCAGGCCTTGATCCTGTCGATCATCACCGGCGCTGTGGCAATCGGTTTGGCCTATTTGAGCCTATTCCGGCGGATTCGACATCCCGAAGATCCCCGCAGTGAACGGGAGTGGGCATCTGTGGTGGGTGCCCAGGGAAGGGGAGAAGAAGCGGGTTCCAAGCCGGAGGGACGGCATCGGTGGGGCGGCGTGTTTGCCGTGTTGGTTCCCCTGGCCCTGCTCGGCGTTGTCGTCAGCATGATTTTTTCCAAATTCGGCGGCGGATCGAGCCTGGACGGGGAAGGGGGAGCGGCGTTCATCGGAGGCGTGGGAGCCCTTTTGCTCGTATTGGCTACGGCGATACACGGCAAAGCGCACGCGTTGGATCGGATCTCCGACCATTTGGTGGAGGGTTTGATTTTCGCCGTCAGAGCGATGGGTCCCGTCATTCCCATTGCCGGCTTTTTCTTCCTGGGAAATGGGGATTTTTCAAGCGAGATCCTATCGGACCCGGATCGCGCCCCCGCCTTCCTGTTTGACCTGATACACAGCGGACAATCCTTGATCCCGGACAACCGCTTTTTTGCCGGTTTTGGACTCCTGACCGTCGGCATGTTGAGCGGGTTGGACGGGTCCGGCTTTTCCGGACTGCCCCTAACCGGCGGCTTGGCCGGTGCGCTGTCCTCCGGAGACACCGCCCTGTTGGCGGCCATCGGTCAAATGGGAGCGGTCTGGAGCGGAGGAGGAACGATTATCGCATGGTCTTCGTTGGTGGCGGTGGCGGGATTTACAGGGGTGTCGACCCTCGATCTGGTGCGAAAAAATTTTATCCCCGTGACCGTGGGCCTGATCCTTTCCACGGCTCTTGCCCTGCTCATCGGATGATGGTGCCAATCGAGATCTGCGATTGTGTCGAAAACCAAAATCAAATACTGAAAATATATTTTTTTTGGTGAAAAAGATATGGGATTGATTCACGGTCAAAGATGAATAAAATGGTTATTAGGGACCAAGATCAAAGACTTATTAGATATAAGAACCGGGAGGGATCCATCCTCCCGGTATGATTTTTTATAAAACAAAAAAATCATGTGGCATGCTGGGAGGGCGGGGCGAGGAATCCGGGATCAAGCCGTTCGCCGGCGAAGCCAGAGACCGGCCAGGAGAATTCCCGCGCCCAACAGGGCCTGGGTCGGATGCTGGGTTCCGGTCTTCGGCAATGGCCCGCCGCTGTTTCCCGCCTTTTGTTGCTCCATCGTGCCGGACTGGTTGTGATCATTTTGGTTGGAATCCCGGGCTTTGGAAGCCGTCGAATCTTCTCCCTTGCCGCAGGGATTCGAGGCCCAGACTCCCTTTTCCAGCGCTTTGGCGTGATCTTCAAAGGCCCGGTACTGATCCGCATATTTGCCTTGGGATGAGGAGGATACCTTTGCAAGTCCCTCGTTGAGAAGCGCCTGTTGCACGGATTTGCCGTTGACGTAGACATATGCCAGAAGCCGCCCCTCTTGGTCTCTTTTTTTGGCATCCAACTCCAATTGGACGGTCTTCCCCAGAATCAACTCATTGATCCGATCCATCGCTTCCGGTCCGCAGGATCGTCCGGTGGGAACCTGGATTTGCAGAAGCCGCACCTTCTCCCGTTTCCCATTGGACAAGTTCACCTCAATGGTATCCGGGTCGACCACCCGGACAACCGTCCCCTCCAGCTTGGTGGAGTTGGGAAGTTGTTGGGTGGGCGGCTCTTGACTGGGCGGCGGGGTGGAGGCATCGGCTGGATCCGGATCAGCGGTCTCCTGGGCCTGTGCCGGTGCTTGATACCATAGAAGGGCGATGAAGGCGAGAGAAAGGGTGAGACATGTCCAAAATGGAATTTTTTTCAATTAGGATCCTCCCTTCACGATATTTCGATTGATTTTTCGGGACGGCCCGGCTATGCTTTACACTTTCTATGATACAATTCCGACGAATAGATTTCACGATCTTTCGATGAAATTCAGTGAAATATCAAGAGGTTTTTTCTTCGGAGGCGGAGCCAAACAGGGCGGGAAGGAGAAGTCTCCCGGTTACACCGGGAGGTTATTCTACAATCTTTAATTCTTTGGGGAAATGGGTGAGGATTTGGCAGCCGTCGGCGGTGATGACGACGTCATCCTCAATCCGCACACCGCCCTTCCCGGGAAGATAAATGCCGGGTTCGACGGTGAATACCATCCCTTCCTGGAGCGTTTGTTCATTGGAGGCGCTCAGGGATGGATACTCATGGACCTCGATTCCCAAACCGTGGCCGACGCGATGGGTAAACCGGTCTCCGTATCCGGCGGAGGTGATCACCTTTCGTGCGGCCTGATCGACCTCCCGGATGGGGGTGCCGGGGGAGCAACGCTGGATGGCGGCCCGTTGAGCCCGGAGGACCGTGTCGTAGATTTGACGCTGTTCAACGTCGATCCGACGGAATGCGACGGTTCGGGTGATGTCGGAGCAGTACCCTTCCACGATCACACCGAGGTCGAATAAGACCAGATCGCCGGGGGCGAGCTTTCGGGTTTCCGGGGTGCCGTGGGGGAGGGCTGTCCTTTCACCAAACAGGACGGTGGTGGAGAAGGACATGCCCTGGACCCCTTGACGCTTTAACTGGTACTCGATTTCGGCGACGATCTCCATCTCGGTGCAGCCTTCCCGCAGGGTGTCGATCCCGATTTCCACGCCATAATCGGCCAGCCGTGCTGCCCGGGCGAGCAGGCGGATTTCATCCCGATCCTTGATGGCGCGAAGTTCGTATATTTTCTCCTCGACGGAAACCAGCGATGCTTCAGGGTACAGCGAGAGGAGGCGTTCCGCCCGTCCCTGGGTCAGGTGTTCCTTTTCGACGGCGATCGTCCTGACCGCATGCCGGCCGAGGCGGTCCAGCTTCTCCCGGATCCGTTTCCAGGGATCCTCCGCATCGTCGTATCCCAGGATCTCACCTTTCCATCCCGCATCCTTGGCCCGTTGGACCTCCATGCGCGGGGCGATCAGAAAGGGTTGCTCCTCCGCCGGAATGATCAGGCTAAGGAGCCGTTCGTGGGGATCGCAGTGGAAACGGGTCAGGTACAGGATGTTGGCCGGAGAAGTGATCAGGGTGAGATCAACGCCCCGTTCCTTCATCCAGCGAGTCAGCTCGTTCAATTTTGCGCTCATTTTTCTACCCCTTCCACCAGGTTCTCCTACTCAATTTATCAAAAATCAAAAAAGCAGGCGATCCCTGAAGAGCGCGCCTTCGTCCATTTTTTGACGTAGCGGTGCCGATCCGCGGCCTTAAGGCGATTGCGGAAGGAGTTTTTTGGACGTCGGACTAATATAAAGATATAAACGGAAAGAAAAATTCGGCGGGGCTGCAGATCAGCGGCGGTTGACCATCTCGGCTCCGGCGGTGCGTCGGTATGAAAACGTTTTCTCCACCGGCCGGGTCGATCGATGGACTGATGTCGCGGAAGCAAAGCGGAATTCGGAGGTGAGCCGATGACGGAATTGTTGGACATGGATGCCTCCACCTTGGCGGAGAAAATCCGGGCGGGGGAGATCACCTCCGCTGAAGCGGTCGAGGGGTATATCCGGCACATCGAGCGGGTGAATCCCCACATCCGGGCGGTCGTGGAAACCCGGTTCGATGAAGCCAGGCGGGAGGCGGAGGAACGGGACCGGCTGCTGCAGGAAGGAAAAGCCCGAGGACGGCTGTGGGGCGTCCCCATCAGCATGAAGGAAGCCTTTTTCGTCAAGGGGATGCACACCACCGGCGGATTGCCCCATCGCCGGGGGGCGGTCGATGCAGCAGACGCTGAGATCGTCAGGCGGTTGAAGGAGGAAGGGGCCATCATCCTGGGCAAGACCAACACCCCTGCCCTGTGCTATTGCCAGGAAACGGAGAACACGCTGTTCGGCCGCACCAACAATCCCTGGGACCTGAGCCGAACTGCCGGCGGCTCCAGCGGGGGAGAGGGAGCCCTGATCGCGGTGGGCGGTGCGGCGGTGGGGATCGGTTCCGACATCGGCGGATCGATCCGTTTTCCCGCCCACTTTAATGGGGTGATCGGCTTCAAATCGGGGAACCGCCAGGTTTCCCTGGCCGGTGCCTTTCCGGACGTGAAGGAGCCCCACCAGGTCTCCATGTTCGGAATCGGAGCCCTGGCCAAATCGGTGAAGGATGCGGAAAAGATCCATGCCATTTTGGCTTTCCAAAAACCGCCCTCGGTGGATATCGACGCATATCGGCTGGTGGTTCCGCCCCCCCACCCCGATGCGCCGGTGGGCGAGGAGACGGCCGAGTTGTTGGAAGCGATCCGCTCGGAGTTCGCTTCCGGTTCCTTAACGGTGATGCCTCCCTTTTTCGAGCAGGCGGCGCTGATGTGGCAGTGGATCATGTCCGTCGACGGAGGGGAGGAACTGGTCCGGCTGTGTGGGGAAAAGGGGTTTTCAGGGATCCTTCGCCAATATTTAAAGGGGCGTTTCAAGATGCGGGTGCAGCTGCATCCGTACCTGACCTGGGCCCTCCTGGGAACGCGCCTGTTCCGCCCCTCCAAGAAGGAGTGGATTCAGCTGAGGGACCAGCTGCGCAAGGGAGAGGAGGAAGTGAAGAAGTTTCTACAAAATCGGGTGTTGGTGTTCCCGGTGTACCATTGTGCCGCCCCTGAACACGGGAAAGTGTATGGGGAGATCTTCTCGATCCGGAAAACCTTTCTCCGGTATCTGCCGTATGTGGCCTATGCCAACACCTTCGGACTTCCCTCCCTGACCATCCCGGTGGGAACCGACCGGTCCGGGCTGCCGATCGGTCTTCAGCTGATCACCGCCGTCGGTCAGGAAGATGCGCTGTTTCAGTGGGGGCGCCGGGTGGAGTCCGCCTTCCGGGGGTACGTGCGCTGCAAGAAATACGATGCGGAAGTCCGGGATGAACGCGGGAGGAACGTATCCTGAGATTCGGACGAAGGAGGATCCATGTGCTGCCATCTGCCGTCGTTTCGCCGAAGTGGCTGCGGGAAAGGTTGGGGGATTCCAATCTGGTCATCGTCGATTGCCGGTTTGAATTGTCGAAGCCCCATGCGGGCCGAAAGGCCTATGAACGGGATCACATACCGGGAGCCGTATATATGGACTTGGAGCGGGATCTGTCGGGACCGGTCCGCCGACACGGCGGCCGTCACCCCCTGCCGGAGCTGGAGGCCCTTGCAAACACGTTGGGGCGGGTCGGAATCGATCGCACCAAAACCGTCGTCGCCTACGATGATCAGGGAGGAGCGATGGCCGCCCGCCTGTGGTGGCTGCTCCGGTATCTTGGTCATGATCAGGTGGCGGTTTTGGATGAGGGGTACCGGGGGTGGAAGGAGAAGGGGTATCCGGTAACGCCGGATCGGGTCCATCCGAAGCCCTCCCGGTTCACCCCCCAGATCCGTAACCCCGAATGGCTGGTGGGCATGGAGGAGGTTCGGCGGCACCGGGGGCTTTTGATCGACTCCCGGGATCCCGAACGGTTTGCGGGAAGGTATGAGCCCATCGATGCCAAGGCGGGACACATTCCCGGTGCGGTCAATTATTTCTGGAAAAACAATTTGGAAGAGGGGCGGCGATGGAAAACTCCCCAGGCATTGAAAAAGGATTTTTCCTTTATTCCCGAGGAGGAGCAACCCATCGTCTACTGCGGGTCCGGTGTGACGGCATGCGCCAATTTGTTGGCCCTGCATCTGGCGGGACGAGAGGGACGCCTGTATGCGGGCAGCTTCAGCGACTGGATCAGTTACGAGGAAAATCCGATCGCGCAGGGGGAAAGCATCCCCTGACGGTCCTCTCGGGAAGGGGGCGACCCCTTGGATGGAAGTCGGGCGATGCGCCTTGACCCCGGAGAGGCTTTCCACCGACGCTTTGTCAAAGCCTGGAGCGGGTGACCGGCCCGCCTTTGTTATGAAGGCCTCGTCCAGAGGGTGTAACCCGTTTGCAACCCCTTTTTGCTATCTTCCCCGTTGGATATTTCACCATGGAAAAACGGGGAGCGATGTCGGTGAATTGGGAAACGGGTTGGCTCGAAGGGCGCAGGCGGCTTTCGCCGGATCGGATCGCCGTCGTGGATGGAGAAACCGGTAGGCGATGGAGTTACGATCTTCTGTACCGGCGCTCGGTCCGGGTGGCTCGAACGCTCTCGGCGATGGGCATTTCACGGGGCGACCGGGTAGCATTTCTTTCTCCCAATGATGCATCCGTTTTCGCCGTGATTTTTGCCTGTGAGCGGCTGGGGGCGGTTTTTGTCCCGCTGAACTGGCGACTTTCCCCCCGGGAATTGAACGGGATTCTGGAAGATGCCAAGCCGAAGGTGTTGGCATTTCACCGGCGAATGGAACACCTGGCGGCGGAACTGTCGGCTCCGGCGGTCGTCCCCTATGAACGCCTGGATCCGGACTTTCCGCCGGAGCCGGAGGAAGGAGAAGCCGCCGATTATCCCTCGCTGTCGGATCCGGCGATGATCCTCTATACGGGAGGGACGACGGGTAAACCGAAGGGAGTGGTGCTTACCCACGGATCCATCTTCTGGAACTCGGTCAACACGATTCTGAGCTGGCAGCTGACGGCCAAGGATCGGGCCCTCTCCTGCCTGCCCATGTTCCACACCGGGGGGTTGAACGCCCTCTCCATCCCGGTGTTGCATGCGGGGGGGACCCTTGTCATCATCGACCGTTTCGATCCCGACAAGGTCATGGATGTGATTGAACGGGAAGGATGTACCATTGCCCTGATGGTGCCGACGATGTATCACCAGATCATCCGATCGCCCCGGTTTGCCGACAAGTCCTTTCCCACCATGCGGGAGTTCCTCTCCGGGGGAGCCCCGTGCCCGCGGGAGGTGTACCAGTCCTTCGCCGCCAAGGGCCTTCCCTTCCGGGAGGGCTACGGTTTGACCGAAGCGGGCCCCAACAATTTTGTCACCGATCCTTCCACCGCCCGGAGAAAACCCGGAACCGTCGGGAAGCCGATGATTTACAACCAGGTCCGGATCGTTTCGGAGGACGGGACGGATGCTCCGACGGGAAGCGTGGGGGAGATTTGGCTTCGGGGAGGGCACCTGTTCGACCGCTACTGGAACAATTCCGGGGCGACCGCCGAAGCGCTGGTCGACGGCTGGCTCAAGACCGGCGATCTGGGGATGCGGGATGAAGAGGGGGATCACTACATCGTCGGGCGAAAAAAGGAGATGATCGTCACGGGAGGAGAAAACGTGTATCCTGCGGAGGTGGAACAGCTCATCGCCGACCATCCCGAAGTGGAACAAGCGGTCGTGGTGGGTGCGCCGGATCCCAAATGGGGGGAGGCGGTGGTGGCCGTCGTGGTTCCGAAGGAGGGCTCCAGGTTGACCGATGAAGGGCTGAGGTCCCACTTAAGGGGCAAACTGGCTTCATACAAGATACCCAAATCCTTCCGCTTCATCGGCGAACTGCCGAAAACGCCGGTGGGCAAGATCGACAAGCGGGCCGTCCTCCGCCTCTTCGCCCAAAAGGAATCCAGCTCGGAGAGGTAGGTGCCATGAGAACAGGACAGCGCATCCTGAAAACGAAGTGGATCCCTCCGCTTCCGAGCCCCCGCACTTTTCGGAGACCGGAGTTGGCGAAAAAGTTGAAAGGATGGGTCCAATCCCCCCTCACCCTGGTCCATGCCGGCCCGGGATACGGCAAAACCGCCGCTGTCGCCTGTTTTTTTCAGGATGAGCAGCTGACTCCCGGTTGGTATCGAATCGGAGAGGGCGATGCGAAACCGGCCGTTTTTTTTTGCTATCTGCTCAGCGCGTTGGATGCCCGATTCCCCTCGATCGGTGAGACCTGGCGGCACCGGTTGGAGCGGGGGGAGGAAGACCCGGAAGCGGACGAATGGTTTGATCTGGGATCGGATCTCCTCAACGAGTTGGTTCTCCTCGAGGAACGGGCGGTCTTCGTGCTGGATAACTGGCATCTGGCGGAGGAGGAACCGTTTCTGGCCCGATGGATGGAGTGGTTTGTGTCCCATTTGCCGGAGGGTTTCCACCTCGTGCTGATCAGCCGGACCCGTCCCCATTGGCCCCGGTTGGCGGAGATGCGGGTGAAGGGAAACGTGTTGGAGCTGACCGGCGATGATCTCTCCTTTTCCGAGGAAGAGGCGGCGGTGTGGCTGGCTGACGAGTACGGGATCGCCCTTTCGCCGGACGACTCCAAACGGCTCCATGCACAGACGGGGGGATGGGTACTGGCCCTTCGGCTGATCGGGGAAAAGTTCGCCAGATTCCGCAGGATGGAAGAGCAGTTCGCCGAGGAGATTGGGGCGGAGTTGTTTCCTTTTCTGGATGCGGCGGTATGGGAGAAACAACCCCACGATGTCCGGCGGTTTTTTATGCAGACAGCCCTATTGGATGCGTGGTCTTTGGAGGATTTGGAGGCATCGTATCCGGAGGCGGACGCCCGACAAATCCAGGAGCATCTCCTGCGTCAACACCTCTTTCTAAGGCGGACAGAGGAGGGGGCCTTTTGCTACCTCCCCCTTTTCCGGAATTACCTTCGACAAAAGTTGGAACAGAGGCCTGAAGAACGGCTTTCCTTTTACCGTTTCGCTGCCGAGCATTACTGTCGGAACCGGCGGTTTGACGAAGCGGTTCGCCTGATGCTCGAGACGAAGGATGCCGAGAGCATCAGCCGTTTTTTGGAGGAACACGGCCCGGCGATGTTGGATCAGGGCCGGCTGGATCCGATTGAAACGGCCCTTTCTGAATTGCCCGAAGAGGTGAAGGATCGGCGCTATTCGCTCTGGGTGTTGGAGGGGGAAGTGAATCGGTACCGTTGTTCCTATGCCCGGGCGATGGACTGCTATGCCCGCGGGGAGCGGCTGGCCGAGGACAGGGGAGATGTCCGGGGAGTCAGCATGGCCCTCGAGGGGCAGGCGCGAATTTTCCTCGATACGATCCAACCCCAGGAGGCGGAGCGCCTCTTGAATCGCGCCTTGGATGTGTTGGAGGGCGTCGCGGGGGCGGAAAAGCAGCGGAGGCGTCTCACCCGTTTGATCGCCGAAAACCTGGTCAATTACGGCCGAGGCGATGACGCCGGCGAGTGGGTGGCCAAGAGCAGGGAGCCGCCCGACGGGGAGGAGGAGTTGGAGGCCCGCTATTACCTGCGAACCGGCCAGCTGGTTCAGGCCAAACAAATTCTAGAACGAAAAAAACGGGTGGAGACGGGCCGGGAAAGACTTCGCCTTCCCCGATCCCACCGGGAAACGGATGTCCTGTTGTCCCTGATCCACGCGATGATGGGGGAGCCTGAACGGGCCAAGCAATTTGCCGAAGCAGGCATCATGCAGGGGGTTCGGTGGCAGGTTCCCTTTGTGGAGGCGTGCGGTTGGATGCGCATGGGCCATGCCGTCCAGCTGTTGAACCGGTATGAGACGCAGCTTTCTGCTGACTGTTACCGGACATCCCTGGATCTGATGGAGGAGCTGAAGGTTTCCCGGGGAAAGGCGGAACCGCTGATGGGACTGTGTTTGCTCTACGGGCGGGAGGGTTCCGTTGAATCGGCCTTGGCTTGCGGGGAAGAAGCGTTGACCGAAACGGAGCGGGCGAAGGATTTTTGGCTTTCCACGCTGATCCGCCTGGCCATGGGGATCGCCTGCGCCCATGCCTCCCGCTGGAAGGAGGCTGACGGGTGGTTTGCGCAGTGCAGCCGGGATTTTGCCCGCTGTGGTGACAGCTACGGTTTGACCGTCACTTCCCTGTGGCAGGCGCTGGCGGCCTTTAAACTGAAGGAACAGGATCGATTCTCCACCTGCATGGAGCGCTTTCTAAACTGGATGCGCACGGGGGAACATGAGTACCTCCTCCGGCGCCGCACCCTCTTCGGACCGTCCGATGTGCAATGGGTGACCCGGCTGCTGTTCGAAGCCCAGCGGCAAGGTGTGAAGGAAGCGTATGTCTCCCACTTGTTGGCGGATTTGGGCTTTGAACGGATCACCTTCCACCCCGGCTACACCCTGCGGGTGGAGACCCTGGGCGGTTTCCGCGTGTGGCTGGGGGATGAACCGGTGGAGGAGAAGGGGTGGCAACGGTGGAAAGCGAAGGAGCTTCTCCAGCTGTTTATCACCCGGCGGCAGCATCTGCTTCCCAAGGAGGAAATTCTCTCCCTCCTGTGGCCGGGGGTGGAGAAGTCGGCGGCATCCCGGGATTTTAAGGTGGCCCTCCACGCATTGAACCAGGTATTGGAACCCGGTCGTCCCGCCCGGTCGACGCCCTTTTTCATCCAGCGGCAGGGATCGATGTACGGACTGAATCCGGCGTCGGGATTTGAGCTGGATGCCGCCGAATTTGAGCGGCGGATTCTGGAGGGGTTGCAATCGCGGAACCCGGATCGCGCCCGGAACGTTCTCGCCGCCGGGCTGTCCCTGTATAAGGGAGAGTATCTTCCGGAGCGGCGTTACGATGACTGGTGCCGGGAAGAGAGGGAGCGGCTGGATACGCTGTTTCTCCGGGGGGCGGAGCGGCTGGCGCAGCTGTTGTTGGATGCGGGGGATGATGATGGGGTGATTTACTGGAGTGAACGGATTCTTCGGCAGGATTCCTGCTGGGAGGAGGCGTATCGCCTGCTGATGATCGCCTATTTCCGCAAAAATAATCGTCCCCAATCCATCAAATGGTACCGCCGCTGCCGGCAAACGCTGGAGCGGGAGCTCGACATTGCCCCGATGCCCGAGACTGAGCGACTTTATCGGATGATCCGGGAAGGCAATTTGGGCGATGAAACCCCGGTTGATGGCCCTGCCCGGGGCGTCGGCGGGGGCGATCCGGACCCCTTCGTCTCGTGATGCCCTCAGGCCCTCCGGTGGGCGTTTTGTCCGCTGTAACCGCTTTGTAACCCCTCGCCGCTATGATCGAATCAAAGGCGAAGGAGGGGTGAGGGATGAAACGGCGGATCAGCATCATCGGATGGATGCTCGCGCTTTCAGTCCTGTTGATGCTGAGCACTGGTTGCGGCCCGGCCGGGTCCGAGTCGGCTTCCGGCAGCGGAGAGCCGATCAAGATCGGACTTCTGGTTTCAAAGACGGGGGCGCTGGAGTCCTACGGGGAGCAGACGATCAACGGGTTTGAGCTGGGAATCGAATACGCCACCGAAGGAACGAAGAGGGTGGCGGGACGATCCATCGAGTGGATCGTGGAGGATACGGAGACCAAGCCGGATGTGGCGGTTCAGAAGGCGACGAAACTGCTGGAGGAGGACGAGGTGGACATTTTGGTGGGGGCGTCCAGCTAGGCGGACACTTTGGCTATCCTGCCCCTGGCGGAGGAGTACCAGCGGGTGATGGTGGTGGAACCCGCGGTGGCGGACAGCATCACCGGGGACGATTGGAACCGGTATATTTTCCGGACAGCGCGCAATTCCTCCCAGGACGCCGTGGCCGGTGCCCGGGCCATCGCCGGACCGGGGGTGAAAATCGCCACCCTGGCTCCGGATTACGCCTTTGGTCGGGATGGGGTGGCCGCCTTCAAACGAGCGGCGGAGAAATTGGGGGCTGAAATCGTTCTGGAGGAGTATGCCGATCCGAAGGCCACCGATTTTACTCCGAATATCCAGAAAATTATTATGAAAAAGCCGGACTACCTCTTTGTCATCTGGTCGGGGGCCAATACGCCTTGGAAACAGCTGGCGGACATGAAGGTCCAGGAGCGAGGGATCAAAGTTTCCACCGGGGTGCCGGATTTCGCGGCGATGCAGGTTATGAAGCCGATGGTCGGGATGGAGGGCTTTACGGTATATCACTACTCCCTTCCGAAAAATCCGGTCAACGATTGGCTGGTGAGGGAGCATCGGGAGCGCTTCGGAGATCCGCCGGACCTGTTCACCCCCGGTGGAATGTCGGCGGCGATAGCCATCGTCGAAGCCCTGGAGAAAACCGGCGGGGATCCGGATGCGGAGCGATTGATTCAGACGATGGAGGGCATGTCCTTTGAGACGCCCAAAGGGAAAATGACCTTCCGCCCGGAGGATCATCAGGCCCTCCAGGCGATGTATGCGGTCAAGCTGGAAAAGAAAAAGGGTTCCGATGGACCGGAACCGGTGTTGATCCGCGAAATTTCACCGGAGGAGGCGGCACCGCCGATCGAAAACCAGCGGTAAGGGCGTGCGGCGGACCGGCGTCCGGCCGTCGAAGGGGCGCGAATGCCTCCTCGCTTGAACGGGGGTGAACCGATGGAGACCCTTTTGGAAACCCGCGACTTGACCATCGCCTTCGGGGGCCATGTCGCGGTCGACGGGGTGAGCGTCAAAATTCCGAAGAACCGGCTCACGTCCATCATCGGTCCCAACGGCGCGGGGAAGACCACCTTTTTCAATCTGCTGAGCGGACAGCTGAAGCCGACCCGGGGGAGCATCCGGTTTAAGGGGCGGGAGATCACCCACCTCGCTTCGCATGCCCGGACCCGGGAGGGGATCGGCCGTTCCTTCCAGATCACCAACGTATTTCCCGGCCTGACGGTTCGGGAGAATGTCCGGCTGGCGGTCCAATCCCGCATGGGCATCCGCTATCCGATGTGGACCCGGGCCGACGGATATCCGGAGTTGGAAGAAAAGACGACGCATTGGCTGGAGAAGGTTCGTCTCCTGCCAAAGGCGGCGATGCCGGCCAAAAATTTGACCCACGGGGAACAACGCCAATTGGAAATCGCCATGCTCCTCGCCCTGGAAACGGAATTGCTATTGCTGGATGAGCCGACCGCCGGCATGTCCCGGGAAGAGGTGCCGGCCATTCTGGAGGTGATCCGCCTTCTGAGGGAGGAGGGTGAACGGACCATCCTGCTGATCGAGCACAAGATGGACCTGATCCTCAGCCTTTCGGACCGGGTGTTGGTGCTGGCCGCCGGCCGCCTGCTGGCGGAGGGCACGCCGGAGGAGATCATGAAGGATGAACGGGTGCAATCGGCCTATCTGGGGGGGGACGCTCATGCTCCTTGAAGTGAAGGGAATTCACACCATGATCGGCCGCTTCCACATCCTCCAGGGGGTCTCCTTCGGGGTTCCCCGGGGAGAAGTGACGGTGCTGTTGGGGAGGAACGGAGCGGGGAAGACCACGACGATCCGGTCGATCATGGGGCTTTCCCCGGTGGTCCGGGGAGAGGTGCGGTTTGAAGGGGAGCAGATCCAATCCCTGCCCACCCATGTGATCGCCCGGAAAGGGATCGGCTATGTTCCCGAGGATATGGGCATCTTCGGTGATTTGACGGTGGAAGAGAATCTGAAGGTGGCCATGGGGAGGGATGATCCTGCAGTGTCGGATCGGCTGGCTTGGATTTTGGAGCTCTTCCCCGATTTAAAGGTGTATTGGCGACGAAAAGGGGGGCAATTGAGCGGGGGACAGAAACAGATGCTCTCGATCGCCCGGGCCTTCGTCCAGAACCGGTCTCTGCTGTTGATCGACGAGCCGAGCAAGGGTCTGGCACCGATCATGGTGGACAAAATGGTCGAAGGGATCCGGCAGATCAAGGAGCGGACCACCATTTTGCTGGTGGAGCAAAACTTTTCCATGGCCCAGGCCGTGGGGGATCGGTTTGTGATCCTGGACGGCGGGCGATGTGTCCACACCGGTCTGATGGACGCGTTAAAAGAGGAAAAGGAATTGCAACGGCGGTACCTGGGAATCGCTTGAGTTTCTTCGCGATGGAGTATCACGGGGAAGAGGGTGTCAGGTCCGCATGGATATTGCGATCAATCTGATCATCAACGGTTTGGCGACGGGAATGCTTCTCTTTCTCCTGGCCGCGGGATTGACTCTCATTTTCGGCCTCATGCACGTGCTCAATTTTGCCCACGGCGGGCTGTTCGTCTGGGGCGCCTATGCCGGAGTCTGGTTCTATCTTTGGACCGGAAGTTTTCTTGCGGGGCTTCTGGGCGCATGTTCGGCCGGGCTGCTGTTGGGTTTGATCATGGAACGCCTGATCATTCAGCCGGTTTACGGGGACTCCACGCGGCAGATTTTGATCACCCTCGGTGTGATGTTGGTACTGAGCGAGATGGTGAAGGTGGTCTGGGGTCCCAATCAGATCAGTGTTCCGACGCTCAATCTCCTGGAAGGCAGTTGGAGGATCGGTGAGATCGTCCTGATCAAGTACCGGATCTTTGTCATCGCGGCGGGGGCTCTGGTCTTTGCGCTGCTGCAATGGCTGCTGAAGAAGACCCGGGTGGGGCTGATCATCCGGGCGGGCGTGATCCATCGCGAGATGGTGGAATCGCTAGGCATTAATGTAAAACGATATTTTTTGCTGGTGTTCGTGCTGGGAGCCGTTTTGGCGGCGCTGGCGGGCATGCTGTTCGCTCCGTATTCGGGAGTGATTTACGCGGAAATGGGGATGGAGTACGCGATCCTCGCCTTTATCGTCGTGGTGGTCGGGGGCCTGGGCAGCGTTTCCGGTTCCGCCATGGCGGCGGTGATGGTGGGACTGTCCAGCGCCTTCATGAATTATTTTCTGCCCGACGCCGCCCTGGCGGTCAATATGCTGCTGATGGCGGCCGTGCTCCTGTTTAAACCTTCCGGCCTGTTCGGAGCGAGGGGGTGAGGGGATGGTTCGGCAAACCGCCGTTTCCCGGTCGCGTTTTCTATATGGGGGCATCGTGGCGATATTGTGTCTGCTTCCCTTTCTGACGGATTCCCGCAGCACCCTGATTCTGTTGACGCAGATATTCATCTTCGCCGTTTTCGCCATGAGTTACGATTTGCTGCTGGGATTCACCGGCATCGTCTCCTTCGGCCATGCAATGTTTTTCGGGATCGGGGCCTACACCGTCGGGATCCTGATGAAGCGGGGGGACGCGACGACGGAAAGCTTTTTTCTGTCGGTCCTGGTGACGATCGCCCTGGCGGCACTGGTCAGTTACGGGGTGGGCATGTTGTCCCTGCGGCTGAAGAGCCATTATTACGCCATGTTGACCCTGGCCTTCGCCGGCCTGTTTCAGGTGGCGGCGGAAAAGTGGCGCAGCCTCACCATGGGGAATGACGGGTTCACCTTTTCGGTTCCCGAATGGCTGCGGGACCGGGAAACGGTCTATTTCATCGCCCTGTTCTTCATGATTTTTACCTTTTACCTGCTGCTCCGCTTCACCCGGTCGCCGATGGGGCGGGTACTGCAGGCGATCCGGGAGAATGAGCAGCGGGCGGAGGCCCTGGGATATCGGGTGCTCGACTACAAAGTGGCGGCCAGCGTCCTGTCCGGCGTTCTCGCAGGGCTGAGCGGACTTTTGTACGGGTTGACCCTCCGCTTCGTCAACACCGCCGTTTTTTCCGTCGAGATCACCCTGGATGTGCTGCTGATGACCATCATCGGCGGCGTCGGCACCCTGTTGGGGGGCATCGTCGGGACGGCGCTGATCGAACTGACCCACGATGTGCTGACCGATTTGGCCAAGGTGCACCTGTTGTTTGAACGGTGGATCATTTTGTTCGGCATCGTGTACATTTTGGCCGTCCTCTTTTTTCCCAAGGGGATTGTCGGAACGATCCGGGAGTGGCGGTCCTCCCGGTCGGTAGCGCGCCGATCCGATCCCGGTTTTGAGGGGGAGAAGGTTTGATGGTGTCCCGTGAGAGCATCGGCATTTTGTCCACCGGCGTCTATCTTCCAAAGCGGGTGATGACCGGACGGGAGATCGCGGCGGCCGCGGGCCTGCCGGTGGATGTGGTGGAGCGAAAGATGGGGATTGTCCAGAAACCGATTCCCGGGGATGACGATCACACCTGCGAGATGGGGGCCCGCGCCGCCCGGAAGGCCATCGCCGGGGCGGGCATCGACCCGGAGACAATCGATGTGGTCGTATATGTCGGCGAAGAGTACAAGGAATATCCCGTATGGACCGCAGGGATTCACCTGCAGCGGCTGGTGGGGGCGTGGCGGGCCTGGGCCTTCGACGTGTCCCAGCGCTGCGGGACGCTCATCTTGGGGATGAAATTGGCGAAGGACATGATGCTGGCCGATCCGTCGATCCGCACGGTGCTTCTGGCCGGCGGATACCGGAATGTGGACCTGGTGGATTACCGGAACGAGCGAACCCGCTTCTTGTTTAACCTGGCGGCCGGAGCGGGGGCGGTGATTCTGCGGCGGGGCTTGTCCCGAAATGCCGTGATGGAAAGCCACCTCATCACCGACGGCTCCTTCTCCGAGGACGTGGTGATCCGGGCCGGGGGAACCAGGATGCCGCTGACTGCGGAGGGGATCGCCCGGGGGGATCACCTCCTGGATGTCCCGGATCCCCGGGGGATGAAGCGGCGGCTGGAGGAGCGGTCGATCCGCAACTTTCTCGAAGCGATTCGCCGAGCCCTGGACAAGAGCGGTTATACGGAGCGGGACATCGACTATCTCGGAATCCTTCATATGAAGCGGTCGGCCCACGAACGGATTTTGGGGGAGCTGGGGCTGTCCGGGGATCAGACGATTTATCTGGATCATTACGGGCACATCGGGCAGTTTGATCCCGTATTGTCCCTGGAGCTGGGACTCCGGGAGAACAAAATCCGGGAGGGGGATTTGGTCGTCCTCGTCAGCGCGGGGATCGGTTACGCCTGGGGGGCGACGGTGATCCGGTGGGGAGAAGAAGAAAAGCAAAGGGGGGATTGATCCGTGAGGCCGATACGCATCGGCACGGTGGAGCTGTCCAATGGGGAGAAGCTGGGTTATCGAATGCGGGAGGGAGGGGAGCGGCCGCTGGTCCTGATCCACGGAAATATGACGTCCTCCGTCCATTGGGATGTGGTCCTGGAGCGGATCGACGGACGGTTCAGGGTGTATGCCGTCGATCTGCGGGGATTCGGCCTTTCCACCTATCGCCGTCCGGTGGAGTCCCTTCGGGATTTTGCAGCGGATGTGAAGGAGTGGATCGACGCCCTGGGATTGGAACGCTATTCGGTCATGGGCTGGTCGATGGGAGGCGGGGTGGCCATGCACCTGGCGGCGGATCGCCCGGAGCAGGTGGAAAAACTGGTTCTCCTCGCTTCGGTGTCGACCCGGGGCTACCCCTTTTATGGGACCGACGAAAAGGGGCAGCCCACGGGCCGGCGGCTGTCGACCAGGGCGGAGATCGCCGGCGATCCGGGCAAAACGCTCCCGATCCTGCGGGCTCTGAGGCAGCGGGACAAGCAGTTTCTCCGCAACCTGTGGGAAATGCTCATCTACACCCATCGCCGTCCCGATCCGGATCGGTATGAGGCGTATCTGGAGGATATCCTGACCCAGCGGAATTTGGTGGATGTGTATCACGCGCTGAATACCTTCAATATCAGTGATCGGCACAACGGACTGGTGGATGGGACGGGGGAGGCGGAGCGGATCGTCGCTCCCACCCTGGTGCTGTGGGGGGATCGCGACCGGGTGGTGCCGGAGAGGATGGCCCTGGAGATTGTGGAGGACATCGGATCGGGCGCCCGGCCGGTGGGTCTGGTCGACTGCGGCCATTCTCCGCTGGTGGACGATCCGGAGCAATTGTTGGGCCGGGTGACGCGGTTCCTCGACGAATAACGGTGGTAAAGCGCGCCTAACTGCCTTCGCGGGAGGCAAAGAAATTCCACAGGATGCGGCTCGCCTCCGGACCCCGGGGATCGGCGTAGGACCCGGAGCTGCTTCCTCCGGACCAGGCGTGTCCCAATCCGTTGACGATCCATTTTTCCATCAGGGGGCTGCCGCGACCGTCGTGGTAGACATACCGGGTGTAGGACCGCCCGTTGGCGCTTCCGGTGATGGTTTGATCCGCATTATCATCCACCGACCCATTGTCGCTGCCATCGTCGGCGTAATCGTTGGTCTGGGCCCATTGGGCGAGGGTTTGGTCGCCGTTGACGGGGGCGACGGTGTAGTCGGCGGTACCGTGGAAAACCAGGACCGGCATCAACCGCTTGTGGTCGCCCATCTCCCTGTAGGCCAAATGCCCCTTCGTCGCCGGATCCGGACCCCCGTACAGCATGGCCAGCGTCGCCTCCAGCAAAGAATTGGCCGCATCGTATTCCAATCCGGAATGAACCCCTACCCCGCGGAAAACATCGGGATACGCGGCGCCCAGGATCACGCTCATGGCGCCCCCCGCCGACAGCCCGGCGACATAGACCCGGTTTCCGTCGATCCGGTAATGGCTTTTCACCCAATCCACCATTCCCTTGATGATGGCGGGTTCCCCGGAACCCCGGTGCTGGTGGGCGTCGGAAAACCAATTCCAGCAGCGGTTGATATTGGCCGCGGGATTCATCTCCGGATAGAGGACGATGAAATTTTCTTCATCCGCCAATCGATTCATCTGCGTACCCGCCGCAAAATCATCGGCATTCTGGGTGCAACCGTGAAGCATGACCATGAGCGGGACCGGTTCCCCCGCGTAGCCTTCGGGAACATACACTTTGAACTGGAAGCCGTCTTCGTACGGGTGCCGGGTGAAGCTCCCGGCGGCCGAGACCGGTTTGTACCCCGCTGCCGCGAACGCTACGCCGGTTATGAGGGTTAGGACAAGAATCCAGGGGACGCGTTTCCGATTCCGGGGGACTTGCATGCCGTTCACCTCCCCTCTATCATCGTCGATCTATTCAAAATTATAATCCAATTCGTCACAAACCGATTGCACACCGGTTACAAGGGGTAGTGAAGGGCAAATCTGCAGAAAACCCGGACGGGATCGTCCGGGGAGATTGCAGACAAACCTCAAAACCGGGATAAGAGGCGATTTTTCGCTACTGTGTGGTGAAAAATGGCCTCCCTCGTTGACCGATGCGTGATATTACCGAGTGAAGTGGAAGACGACGGATTCATAGGGCCTGAGCGGGATGCGCCGGAAATCGTTGGGAGCGTCCTCGTAGTTGGCGATGAGCACTCGGCTGTTCCAATGGGCAAAGGGGAGACCTTCCGGCAGGATAAATTCGGCATCCTCTTCAGAGAAGTTGTTCACCACCAAAAGCGCTTCGTCTTCCAGGCTGCGGGTATAGGCCCAGATGCGGGGGTGGTCTTCCAGGAGAAGTTCGTATTTTCCGTAGGTGATGATATCGTAGGTTTTCCTCAGCCGGATCAGTTCTTTGTAGTGATAGAGGATGGAACGCGGATCCTGGAGGGCGTTTTCCACGTTGATCTCCTTGTAATTGGGAGCGACGTTGATCCAGGGTTCGGTGGTGGAAAATCCGGCGTATTTTTCGCTGTTCCACTGCATGGGTGTGCGCGAGTTGTCCCGGGATTTTTGTTTGATCGCTTCCATGATGGCCTCTTTGTCCGGGTGAAGGCGGTAGGCGTTCAGGGTTTCCACATCGCGGTATTCATCGATGGAATCAAAATGGGGGTTGGTCATCCCGATTTCTTCTCCCTGATAAATGTAGGGAGTGCCCTGAAGCATGTGCAAAGCCGTGGCCAGCATGGTGGCCGACTCGCGCCGGTAGATGGTTTCGTTTCCGAACCGGGACACGATGCGGGGCTGATCGTGGTTGCACCAGAAGAGGGCGTTCCATCCCCCGCCTTCGTACATCCCCTTCTGCCATTCGGACATCACCTTTTTCAATTTCCGCAGGTCGAAGGAGCCTTTTACCCACTTCTCGCCGTCGGGATAATCCACCTTCATGTGATGGAAGCTGAAGATCATATTGAGTTCCTTCCGATCCGGCCGGGAGTATTTCACCCCGTGTTCGATGGTGGTGGAGGACATTTCCCCTACGGTGATCAGATTGGTGCCCTCCAGCACTTCCCGGTGCATTTCCTGAAGGAACTCGTGGACCCTCGGTCCGTCGGTGTAAAACTTGCGACCGTCGTTCATCGGTCCCTCTCCGATGGCATCCGGAAAGCGCTGATCCTTGGAGATCAGATTGATGACATCCAGGCGGAATCCCGCGACGCCCATATCGGCCCAAAACTTCATGATTTTGTAAATCTCCCGCCGCACCTCTTCGTTTTCCCAATTCAAATCCGCCTGGGTTTTGTCGAACAGATGCAGGTAATATTGCTGGGCCACCTCGTCGTATTCCCAGGCGGAACCCCCGAACTTGGACTTCCAGTTGTTGGGCTGATCCCGCCAGATGTAATAGGAGCGGTACGGGTTGTCCGGGGATTTGCGGGCCTCCTGAAACCATTTGTGATCCGT
>Ga0079224_100001975_pt1 | contig 24424 bp, 14 predicted proteins | sample Stecom2015_FD_80414 | JGI IMG/M metagenome (GOLD analysis project Ga0079224, IMG submission 80414) | Agricultural soil microbial communities from Utah to study Nitrogen management - Steer compost 2015 | ecosystem: Environmental > Terrestrial > Soil > Agricultural land | place: USA: Utah... | reverse complement strand
GTTCGAGCCACAGGTCACCGGTGCGGGCGTCGACGTGCACGACGCCGAGGCGGGCCGCCATGACCATCAGGTCGCGGTAGATGTCCTCGTCCCAGTCGGCGCGGTGTTCGAGCCGGGCGTCGGGGAAGTGCTTGGCGATGACACCGGTGACAATGTGTCGGATGAACCCGCGGATGCGAGAGATCACCGCGAGCGTCCCCTGTGTCGGGTCCTGCTCGTAGGTCTCCCTGGCGTTGCGGACCGTCTCGGCCACCTCGCCGGTCAGACCGTTCTGTCGCGCGGCTTGCTGCCGCTGCCGGTCCAGCTCCTCGAACCTCACTCCACGCCCCCAGCGACGTAGCCCGTACCGACGGTGCTGTACGTCGTTTCCTCGCCGGTGATCCGGGCGAGCGCGGAGAAGTCCTTCTCGAGCTCGGCGAACCGCTCGGTCTTCGTGGCCGTGATGAACGCGTCCATGTCCGTGACCTGGATCAGCTCACGGTAGGCACGGCCGCTCTCGTCCGCCCGCACGACGACGAAGCTCCGGATGCAGTCGAAGTTCGCGCACTCGACGTAGTCGCGCGTGGTCACGAACTTCTCGAACTGCTCGGAAGTCGTTTCCGGCAACAGCTCGATGTCGTGGATTATCAGTGCCTGCAATTGTTTTTCCTTTCTTGTCACCCCGTATTGGTGCAGCCGGTCGCCGATGCGGCTCAACCGGCCGCCCTGGTCGGCTTCGCGGCTCCGATGGAACGCGCGATGTTGCCGATCTGGACTTCGTTGGACCCGGAGAAGACCCGGGAGGGCAAAGCGTCGAGGAGAACGTCGACGGCGGTGGACGACGTCACCCCGTGGCCGCCTTGCAGCTGGACGCACCGCAGTCCGATGTCGACCGCCGTGCGGCTGACGGTCACCTTGGCCATGTCGCCGAGCACGCCGGCGTCGGTGGCACCGGCGTCCATCGCGGCGGCGGCACGGAAGAGCAGGCTGCGCGCCGACTCCAACGCGACGGCACACTCGGCGATTTCGTGCGAAACGGCCTGGAATCGCGCGATGGGCTGGCCGAACTGCGTCCGCCCTTCGAGGTAGTCGGCGGTTTCCCGCAGCACCCGGCGCAGCTGCCCGAGGTAGAGCCCGAACAGGCAGACCCGTTCCCACGACATCCCCGTCGAGAAAACCGCACCGCCGGAACCGCGGGAGCCGAGCATGTCGCGCTCGGCGACCCGGCAGTCGTCGAACCAGAGGTCTCCCAACAGGGACGTGGCGAGTACTCGTTTGTCGTACGGCGCTCCGGCATCGAATCCGTCGGTTCCACGCTCCACCACGAAGGCACTCGTGTTGAAGAAGGAACGGCCTTCCCCGGTGCGGACGACCGCGAGGACCACGTCCGCGACGGGCGCGTTGGTGATCATCGACTTCGTTCCCGCGATGTGCCACCCGTCGTCGTGCTGGGTGGCCGAGGTCCGCATCGACATGATGTCCGAACCGGCGTCGGCCTCGGTCACGGCGAACGCGCCGATCAGCGACCCGTCGGCGAGTCCGGGGAGCCACCGGCTCTTCTGCTCGGCGGTGCCGAACTCCGCGATCGGAGCGACGCAGGCGTACAGGTGCGCGGCGAGCGAGAACACGAATCCCGCGTCGGCCACGCTCTCACCCAGCGCCTCGGTGATCGCTGTAGCCGAGGTCGCCGACAGACCCGCACCGTCGTACTCCTCCGGCACGGTCAGCCCCGTCAGCCCGATCTTTCCCGCCTCGGCGAAGCGGCGGCGCAGGTCCTGTGCCGGGTCCCCGGGGCCGGCAGCCAGCACGTCCCCGGCGGACCGAGCCCAGTCACAGAGCCCGGCCACCTCGGGCGACACGGGCGCCATCGGCAGGTGGATCATGTCTCGCTCCTGTCGACCACGATGTGATAGTTGATGCCGCCGGTGCCGAACGAGCTGACGGCAGCGGTTGTGGTGCGCCCACCCGGTTCGGCCCGGAACGGCTGCGGTACCGGCGACACGAGAAACCCGTCGTCGGCCAACCGTGCAGCGTCTTCGTCGCTCAGCCCCGCGCTCGGTGGTACGACGCCGTCCTCCAGCGCGGTGACCGCCCGCAACAGTCCGGCGATCCCCGCGGCGGCGAAGGTGTGCCCGACCAGCGACTTGACGGCGCTGAGAGCGATCGATCCCGCTCCGTAGGCCGTCCGGATGGATTCGAGTTCGATGGCGTCGCCGCGCAACGTGCCGGTGCCGTGTGTCTCGATGAAGGCCATGCTCGCCGGGGACACGTCCGCGTCGGCCAACGCCGCGCTCATCGCGGCGGTCTGCCCCGCGGCCGAGGGCGCGAGCATCGAGTGGGCGTCGCACGACCCTCCGATTCCCCGGATTCCGGTGATCGCCCCACCTGCACCGGCTGCGCCACCTGCACCGGTTGCGCCGAACCGGTCGGACCGCACGAGCACGAGCGCGCCCGCTCCGTCGCCGGGCAGGAACCCGTCGGCCGCGGCGCCGAACGCGGTGAGCGCGGTCGTGCTGAGCATGCCCAGTGCCGAACACAGCGCCAGGTCCCGACACGACGTAGGGAACTCCACGCCGCAGACCACCGCGTAGTCGACGTCGCCCGCGCGCAACGCGCCCACTGCGACATCCACGGCCGCCAATGCGGAGGCGCACGCGGCCTCAACCGCCACCGGCAGCGCGTCGAGGCCGAGTTCCTCCGCGACGAAACCGGCGATCGAAGCCGAGTGCAGCTCGCCCAGCGACTGCGCCGCGGCGCCGCTCCGCTCGGCGAACGCGGCCAACCATTTCCGTGCTTCCGCGGCGGCCTCCGGTCCGGCACCGATCCGCTCGGCGAGGGTGTCCAGTGCCGACGCCGTCTCGTCCGAATCGGCGTCGCAGAGCCGTCCTGCCGCCGGGCCCAACGGCGTCGCGACCAGGACGAGACCGCGGCCGGACAGGTCACTCGCCGACCGCGAGACCGCTTCCCGGCAGGTTTCGAGGGCGGCGTGGCGGACCGGGTCCACCCCGTCCGGCAGATCGGTACTCGCCCCTCGGTGCGAGTAGGCGCGGCCGAGCCGGATCCGCCCTTCGCTCCGCATGTGCGCGGGAACGCGGTCGCCGAGATCGTCGAAGCACGGCTGCCCCCGCATCGACAGTTCGCGGAAACCGTCGAGTCCCTGCCGGTCGCCGAACCAGGCGCCCGCCCCGTCGACGACCACCGCGGGGCGGTCCCGCGGCGCGGCCGCATTCGAGTCGTCCGAACCCGCCCGCCGGAACATCACGGCCGCCAGCGCGGTCGAGGCCGAACCGAGCAGCGTCAGTACCGCCTGCTCGGTACGGCAGTCCTCGGCGGCATCGACGAGGTCCAACATCGCGTCCGTCACCCGGACCGAACCCGCCGCAGTCCTGCCGGAGCGGCGGTGCCGGGCCGCCGCGAGCGTGTGCGAGCGAGCGGCTGCCGGCAGGAAGTCGTCACCACGCACGGCGAAGTCGCCCGTGTCCGGAACGATTCCCGCCAACCAGGTGTCCAGGTCCTCCGGTTCGGCGGCGGCGTAGCCGTGGACGCCGCCGCCGGAGCGGCGGTCGAACCGGATCTCGTCGACCACCGCCCCGCCCGCGGCGTCGGTTCCCTCGGGCCGCAGCAGCATCGCCACGGCCCTGCCCTGCCGGAACTCACCCGGCCGGCCCGTCTCCGCGTAGAACGCCGTGCGCGCGGCGTTCGTCTCGTCCTCGTCGACGAGGACCAGCAGCACCGCCGATGCGGCACCGGCCGTCACACAGTGCCGCGCATGCCACAGGCCCACCGCGCCGGTCGCCTCGTGCGCGTCGAGTGACAGCACCCGCCCGCCCAACCGGTGGGCGATCGCGATCCGCGACGGCACGCTGCTCGCCATCTCGCCGATCTTGTCGTGGGGACCGGCACCGAACACCTCACAGGCGGCGTCCACGGCGGCGTCCGGTTCCGCACCGTGTGCGCCCCATGCGGGTGCCTGCCCGGCGGCGACGCGCAGTGCGTTGCGCCGCTGCAGCACGTGGTTGCCCGTGACCCCGACGAGAACCGCCGTCCGGGCACGATCCTCGTCGGTCAACGCGACCGATGCCAGGCACTCCTCGGCTGCGCGCAGCGCTAGCTGCTGCAGCGGCCCCACGGAGATCGCCTGGTTGGGCGGAATCCGGTTGCGCCGTAGCAACTCGGCCTTATCGCCTGCCTCCGCGGCCGGGACGACTGCGGTGCCGACGACCTGTGCCCTCGGGCTCATTCCGCGGCCCCTGAGCGGCGCTCGAGGATCTCCACGACACCCGTCGTGCCGTCGATCCGGACGACGTCGCCGGTCGCGATCGCCGTGGTGCCGTCGTGGGTGTTGACCACCGACGGAATCTTCAGTTCCCTGGCGACGATCGAGGAGTGCGACAACATCGACCCGGTGTCGGTGACGACGCCGGCCGCCATGGCGAACAACGGGGTCCACGACGCATCGGTGAAGGTCGTCACCAGAATCTCGCCTGCCTGGAACTCCCCGGACTGGGCGTGCATGTCGGTCACGACGCGTGCCGTACCGGTGGCCCGGCCCGCGCTCGTGCCGAACCCTTCCAGCACGTCCGCGGTCCGGTCGCGGCGCTTGCTCTGGTCGCGGCCGTCCCACGTCCCGATGATCGTCAGCGGCGGTTCGGGCGCCCGCAGTCGCGCCTCGTGGAGTTCGCGGCCCGCAGCCACGTCCTTGGCGGAGAAGAACTCCTCCTGACTCAGTTCGCCGGCGAGGTACTGCCGCAGCCGGTCGAAGTCGAGGTACCAGACGTCGTCCTGCGACGCGATCAGTCCGGATTCGACGGCCCGCCGCGCGGCCTCGACCACGACCCGGCGCACCATCCAGATGGCGGTCACCATCGGCATCCGTGTGACTTCCCGCAGCCTGCTGAACGTCGCATAGCCCTTGATCACCTGCCGAAGCAGGGTCGCGCGAGGCCGGCTCAGCGAGGACAGGACGTCGTCGGGCTCCATACGGTTCTGCACGTGACGTTCGACGGTGTCGAGGAGTCCGGGCTGGGAGAGGTAGTTGGACAGCATGGACATCACGTAGGTCCAGTCGTCCACCCACCGCGGGTGCGAGAGCTCCATCTCCTGCGACCCACGGGTTCCGTGCTCACGCATGAACGGTTCGACGTGCTGTTCGAGGAACGCCTTGCCCTCGGCGGTCGTTTCCAACGCCGCCCGTGCCTCCGACCCGGGAAGGGTGGTCAACACGTTCTTGACCTCGGGCAGGCCCGCGGCGACCCGGGCGAGCTCCGCGAGATCACCGGCGGTGCGGACGGTGCGCAGCGCGGACATGTTCGACTTGACCCCGTCGACGACCTCGGCCGCGGACGCCCCGTTCAGCCACGACGCGCACAGGTTGTCCAGGATCCGGTAGAACCCGATCGCGTTGAAGTAGTACGGCATATAGCCGACGTGCGTGCGGTGGAAGTAGTCGAGGGCGTGGCGCAACCGGTCGCCGAGTTCCGCGCGCGACAGGGCCGCGAGGTCCTCGCTACGCGCGCGTTCGTACTCGCGGTGCCGCGAAGCGGTCAGCGACCGGGCCCGCGCGTGCATCGTCGCCATCTCGCGCAGCGTCGATGCCACCCAGTAGGCGCTGCCGCGCCACAGCGGCATACCGCTCGGGAACTGGCCGAACGGGTTCTCGTACGGCTGCTCGGCGGTCTGCTCACTGCGGAACCGCTCGGTGAACAGCGACTGGTCCCGCTGCGGCGGCGCCTGCTGCAGCATGTGCGCGGTGTAGGAGATGTTCAGGTAGACGTACCCACCGAGGTAGCCCATGTGCACGTCCGAGTGACCGAGCTCGGAGATGCCCGTGCTCCGGACACAGTCGATGTGGACGTTCTCCTGGTAGTACCGGGAGAAACTCAGCCCCATCGGCGTCATGATGCCGTTGAAGATCTCGCCGATGTCCATTCGCGACCACATGGTGCCGTCCCGAACAGCGTCGGGCACCCGGGACTGGTAGGGCGACAGGCTCTCCTCCTGCCTGCCACCGACCGCGGTGACCGGACGCGACTGGAGCACCCACACCGTGTCGGCAGTGCAGCAGAACTCGATGTCGACGTCGCCCTGTTCTTCGTCGCGGATCGTCCGTGCGATCCGGCCGAGTTCGGCGAGCTGCGACTTGTTTAGGCAGGGTTTGTCCTGTTTGGACTTGGGGACGTCGACCACCTCGGGGCCCGAACCGGGGCTGACGACGAACTTCTGCGACTTGTTCCGCACGGTGCGATCGGCGACCGCACCGGTTTCCGCGTCCAGCCGGAACTCGTCGGTGTGCACGCGCCCCTGGACGAGACCTTCACCCGCGCCCCAGCACGCCTCGGCGACCAGGTGCCGGCGGTCGCCCGTGACGGGGTCCACGGTGAACAGTACGCCGGACGCGTTGGCGTCGACGAGGTGCTGCACCACGACCGCCATGCCGACCTCGGCCGCATCGCCGTGGTAGCTGCGACTGCGTTCCGACGTGGCCGATTCGAGACACGTCCGGGCCGCTTCGACGAGCTCGGTCTCGTTCCGCACCCCCAGCACGGTTTCGTACACGCCCGCGGCCGAGGCCGCGCCCTGGTCCTCGTTGGCGGCCGAGGAACGCACCGCGACCGTCGGCGATCCGAGCTCGCGGTAGGCCTGGACCAGCGCCTCGGCTGCGGCCTCGCTCAGCTTGCCACCCTCGAGCAGGCCGCTCGTCAGGCAGAATCCGGGTGGAACGGGAAAGCCGCGGGCGGCCAGCGCGTCCAGCCGCAGCCCTTTGCCGCCGAGCTGCGCCGCCGGATCCGGCAGGCGCGATCCCTCGCCCAGCCGGACGATGCCCTCGATGTCGGCAGGGGCCTGGGTGTTGATCTCCGTAGTCATCGTCGCACTCCCTGTCAGGCTGGGTTGGTTGCGGTCACGGCCACGAGCGAGAAGGCCGACAGCGGCCGGTACATCCGAACGTCACGGAACCCGCTGGTGTTCAAGGCTTCTTCGAGGCCGTGCTCGTCGGGCAGCGGCGAGCCGAAGTCGGAACAACGGAACCAGAGGTCGAGCGCGGACACCGAGGTCACCTTGCCGGGCACGCTCGTCGTGAGCAGCAGTGTCCCGTTCGGACGCAGCAGCTTCCGGCACCGTTCCAGGACGTCGCGCTGCTGGTCCTCCGGGAAGTAGTACAGGAGATTGTGCAGCGTCACGACGTCGTACTGCTCGTCGAGCTCTACGTCGCGAATGTCGCCGAGCCTGGCCCGCAGCCGGTTTCCCTGCTCGGTCGACGCGAATCGCTGCGCCATCGCGTCGACGAGCTCTTCCTGCATCTCCAGGCACGTCACCTCCAGCACCGGGTCCGCGGCGGCCGCGTACTGGGCGTAGTGCCCGTCACCGGCGCCGACCTCCAGCCACGTCCGCGGCTTGTGGTCTCGCACCGTGTCCCGCACAGCGGACTCGATCAGCGGCTGCACGAGCCGGGTGGACCGCGCGATGACGGCCGGGTCCTGATCGGCGTGGTTCAGCCCGCCGCCTTCGACGGCGAACCGGGGAGCGGACATGATCGCCTGCCGGTGGTAAAGCACGACTTCCTGCAGACCGGCCACCGCCACGCCGGACGGGTCCTTGGCGAGCAACCGGCCGTCCAGCCCGCAGAGACGGTAGGCGCCGCTGTTGTCACGGGCGAGTACGCCGACCTCGACGCCGATGTCGAGCCAGGGCCCGATGAGCTCGGGGCGGGCGTGGGCCCTGAGCGCCCGGATGACGCCTGCGCGGTCGAGCCGCCTGCCGCCGCGGAGTTCGTCCAGCAGCCCCGAACGAGCCGCGGCGGCGAGGAACGTCATCCGGTAGAACGGCCGCATGAGCTTGGTCTGGACCACGCTGAGACTCGGGATCCAGCTGGCCCCGAGCATGTCGGCGAGTGTGCGCAGTTTGGTCACTGTGAATCTCCATCATCGGTACGCGGGGCGGCGGAATGGCTTCGCAACGCCGACCGGACGTGGTCCGACGTCTCCGGCTCGTACAGGAAGAAGTGGTGTCCGGTCACGACACGGTGGGTGAACGGGCCCGCCGTGTAATCGGCCCAGCCACCCATCTGCTGTGTCGTGGCGATGGGGTCGGCGGTGCCGGTGAAGGCCACGACGGGGCACGACAGCGGCGCACGCGGCGTCCAGCGATAGTCGCGGCACACGGCGAGATCCGCCCGCAGCAGCGCCAGCTGATGCGGACTCGACGACTGCACCGACATCCGGGATCCGCCGCTCCAGCGGGCGGTCTCGGCTCGTAGCGCGTCGTCGTCGAGCCCCGCACACCAGTGCTCACCGCGATACAGGTGCGGCGGGCGGCTGCCCGACACGTACAGCGCCTCCGGTTCCGGACGCCCCGACGCCTGCCACGCCTTCGCGACCTCGTAGGCCAGTACTGCCCCCATGCTGTGGCCGAGCAGCACGTACGGCGGTGTGACGTGCTGCTCGTCGAGCAGTGACACCAGGTCCCGCACCGCCTGTTCGGCGTCGCGGATCGGCGTCTCGCGGATCCGGCGACGCCGCCCCGGCAGGTCCGGAGCGACGACGCGGCCCGCATCGGCCAGCAGGGTGTGCCACTCGTGGAACACACTGCTGGCCCCACCGGCATGGTGGAACAGCACGTAGCTGACGTCGGTCGCTGGCGCCACCCGACGTGGCGGGCGGATCACCGCGGGCTCGGCGAACGTCACGACGTCCACCACCAGGAAGCGGCGTCGACCAGGGACCTGGGGAACGAATGCGGTTGATCCCTCCAGAACACGGCGAGCGCCTCGGAACCGGCCCGTTGCCCGGCCGCTGGTGATGCCGCCACATCGTCGGTCCCGACCACCGAGTAGAGGGTCGGGAGGCCGTTCGCGGCGGTGCCGGTCGCGGCGCCGAGGGAGGTCAAGTACTGGCCCCAGGTCACCGGCCGCGGATCGGCCACCGTGAACCGGCGTCCCGACGTCAGCTCGCTCCGTGCGGCCTGGATCGCCGCGGCGGCCAGGTTGGCCGTGCCGACGAGTTCAGCGTCCCTGCCCCAGGCGGGATTCGCGGTGATCAGTCCCGACCGCAGCCCCGCGGCCGCCGCCGCAACGGTTCCGTGGCAGTGCGGCCCGAACACGGCCGGGGCGTGGAGAATAGTGAGTGAGACCCGAGCCCCCTCCGCCAGTGCGAGCAGCGCCTCGTCGTCGCCCGGATCCGCCGGTGCCAGGCCCGCGGGCAGAATGTCGTCCGGCAGCCGGTCGGAGTAGGTCACCAGCACGATCCGGGTTCCCGGTGCCGCCCTGAGGATCCGTTCCCGGACGGCGTCGGCGTCGCCGGCCGCCCGGCATTCGAAGAGGACGTCGCCGGGCCGCGTTGCGACCTCGTCGCCGTCCGGCACGACCGGAGTCCCCTCGGCCGACAGCCGTTCCACCAACGCGCGTCCCACGCCGGAAGCGGCGCCCTGCACGATCGCGCGCGGACCCTGGGCCGGCGTCTCCGCTGGCGCGGTGCCACCGGCGACCGTGCCACCGGCAACAGAGCCGCCGGTGACCGTGCCGCCCGCGACACCGCCCGCGACGGGGCTGCCGTTGACCGGCGGCGTCACCACGGCGTCCGGGGTACGCGGCGCGTGCGTGCGCACCCTCGGGCCCGCGGCGTGAGCGGGTAACGGGTCCTTGCCGAGGATCGTGGCGAGCCGGTCGACCGCCGCGTCGAGGTCGGCGACGTCGTGTTCGGCGTTGATGAAGAACCGGATCCGGCACGCATCGGCCGGCACGGCCGGGTAGCCGATCGGCATGGCGTTGAACCCGGATTCGAGCAGCATGTTCGACATCTCGATGGTCCTCGACCAGTCACCGGTGATGACCGGAACGACCGCCGAGTCGCGCGAGACCCCGATGTCCAGCCCGGCCGCACGGGCACGTTGCCGGAAGTGGTCGGCGCGCTCGTGAAGGGCGCGGACCCGGTCCGGCTCGTCCCGGATGACCCGGATGGCCTCCAGCGCCGCCGCGGCGTTCGCCGGCGACGGGCCCGTGCTGAACAGATACAGCGGAGCCGCGTACCGCAGGAACTCGATGAGCCCCTTCGAACCCGCGATGTAGCCGCCCAGGCTGGCCAGCGCCTTGCTCAGCGTGCCCATCCACACGTCGACGTCCTTGGCGGGCACTCCCTGCGCTTCGCCGATGCCACGGCCGGTGCGGCCGAGCACGCCGATGGAGTGCGCCTCGTCCACCATGAGCAGCGAACCGGTCCGCCGCGCGACCTCGACCAGTCCCGGAAGGTCGGGCAGGTCGCCGTCCTGGCTGTAGGCACCTTCGACGCACACGAGCGACCGGCGGTACGAGTCCCGCAGGCCGGACAGGATGCGGTCCAGACTGGCCAGGTCGTTGTGCGGGAACGACCGCCGCGTCGCGCGGGACAGGAGCGCTCCCCTGACACTGCTGTCGTGCGACCACTCGTCGTGGACGATCAGGTCGCTCTCGCCGAGCAGCGCCGAGATCACGCCCACGTTCGTCGCGTGACCACCGGAGAAGACGATCGCGCTCTCGGTGCCGAGCATGTCGGCGATGGCCGCCTCCAGCTCCTTGTGCACCGGGGTCTCGCCGTACAGCAACGGAGTCGCGGCTGCCGACGTGCCGAACCGTTCGACTGCGTCGACGGCGGCCCTGCGCACCCGCGGGTGATGCGAGAGGCCCAGGTAGTCGAAAGCCGAGAAGTTCACCAGCTCCTGGCCCTGCACGTCGATCCGGGCGCCGTTGAACCCCTGGTGGATCCGGGCGTACGGGTTGTCCGAACCGCCGATCGCGTTGGTGAACCGGCCGACCGCGTCGCGAACCTCGCTCCAGGTCGACGGATCACGCGGATCCTCGTGCGGCTCGCGGCCCGCGGCTGGCTGCCCGTCGTCGCGGGCCGCCGGCTTCGGAGCTGCGGGAAGACCGGTGACCGAGGACGAGTCGGTCCGTGCGGGACCGGTCGGTGCCGGGTCCGCCGGCAGTGCAGGCGAGGTCGGTTCCTCGCCCGTGATCAGGGCGACGACCTCCGACACCGCAGGGTCCTGCACGAGGCGAGGAGCCAGCTCATCGGGGTCGGGCCCGCCGGCCGCGCCGAGCTTGCGTGCCAGCGCCGTCAGCATGAGCGAGTCGAGCCCCAGCGCGGAGTGCAACCGGTCGTCCTGCCGGATGCGTGCCACGGGGAATCCGCTGACCGCGGCGATCTCCTCCAGTACGGTGGAGGCTTCCATCGAGCCGTTGCTTGTCGTGGTCATGGCGCTCTCCGGTTGCCGGCCGGCGTGCCGCGAGGTCGTCGCGGGCTCCGGCTGCGGGTCGAAATCGGTCAGAGGAAGGGGCTGGCGCGTCGAGAACGCCTCCTGCGCGGAGAAGTCCACCGGCACGCCGCTGCCCGCCAGTTCGGCCAGGCTCCTGAGGAAGGCAGCCGCGCCGTCGCGCTTGGCGGTCGCCGTCACCGCACAGTGCTCCGGTGGGAGCAGGTCACGATCCCGGCCGACGAGCGACGGCACCGCGCCCAGCTCGATGACGGCCGTCGGTCCGGTGGCCGCGGCACTCCGCAGCGCATCGGCGAACCTGACCGGAGCGAGCATCTGCTCGCCCCAGTAGCCGGGACGCAGCTCGGTCATCGGCGCGGCATCGAGCGTGGAGATCCACCGCCGCGACGTCGGCGAGGTCCGCAGCCCGGCGGCCCACTCGTCGACGGCCGCCGCTGCCGAAGCCATCGCCTCGGTGTGGAAGGCGTGGTCCACCGACAGCCTGCGCCCCACCGCCCCGATCTCGGAGAGCCCGCGCAGCAGGTCCTCGACGTGGTCGCGGGGGCCGGCGACCGTCAGGTGGCGGAGACCGTTCTCGGCGGCGACCGCCCAGCCCGGATACCGGCCGACCAGTTCCCTGATCGGCTCGGGATCACCGAGACACGCGACCATCGCGCCTTCCGGAGCCCGGCCCATCGCCTCACCGCGTCGGACGGCCAGTTCGAGCGCGTCGTCCTCGGAGAGGACCCCGGCCAGTGCCGCGGCGGAGAGCTCACCGACGCTGTGGCCAACGACCGCGTCCGCGTCGACGCCGAACCGCCGCAACACCGACGCCAGTGCGAGCTGGAGGGCGACCAACAGCGGCTGCTGCACGTCGGTCCGCTGCAGCCGTTCGGGCGAGGCAGCCCGGTCGGTCAGCAGTTCGAGCGCATCGGGGATGCCGAGCTCACCGAGTCGTGCGGCCTTCGCTTCGAGGGCACGGGCGAACAGCGCGCTCTCCGCGAACAGGTCGTGCACCGCCCCCGGCCCGACACTGCCCTGACCGGGCAGCACGAACACCACCTCGCTCGACTGCGCGTCTCCGGCCTGCCAGCGGATGCCGGCCGGGTGCGGAGTGCCGTCCTGAACGGCCGCGAGCGCTTCCGCCATCCGGCCGGTGTCCGCACCGACCACGACGGCCCGCTGCGGCGCAGCGGGGTCGCCGTCCTGCGCACGGACGAGCGCACCGAGGTCGCTCGTGCTCTCGGCGACGGCGCGGAGCCTGCCCGCCTCGCGTTCCAGCTCCGCCGCGGTGTCGCCGGCGAGCGTGATCGCGTGGTTCCGCCGCTGCCGGTGGCCCGCGCGGTGTTCCGGGGCCGCACTCAGGACGACGTGTGCGTTCGCGCCCCCGAATCCGAAGGAGCTCACCCCGGCGTGGACGGTGCCGTCCGGCGGCAGGTCGACCGGCGCGGTGGCCGGGGCAAGTCCACTCGCCGCCCAGTCGAACCTGCTGGTCGGCCGGGTGATGCCGAGCGTCGCGGGCAGGCGGCCCGTGCTCAGTGCCAAGGCTGCCTTCAGCACGCCGGCGATACCGGCGGCCGCTTCGAGGTGCCCCACCGTGTTCTTCACGGTGCCGACATGGCACGGATCGTCGGTACGGTCCGCACCGCCGTACACGCGAGCGAGCGCGGACAGTTCCACCGGGTCCCCGAGCTGCGTGCCGGTGCCGTGCGACTCGATGAAGGCCACCGAGCGCGGATCGAGCCGCGCCTCGGCCAGCGCCGCCCGAATGACGTCCTCCTGCGCACGGGACGACGGCGCCGTGATGCCGTTGCTGCGACCGGAATGGCCGACCGCACTGCCGGCGAGTACCGCATAGATCCGGTCGTTGTCCCGCTCGGCCGTCTTCACGGTCCGGAGCAGCACCGCACCGACGCCCTCGCCGCGGACGTAGCCGTGCGCCTCGTCGTCGAAGGCACGCGCCAGCCCGTCGGTGGCCAGTACCCCGCCGTCTTCGAGCGCCTCGAACTGCCGCGGGGCCGCCAGCAGGTTGACCCCCGCGACCAGTGCCGCTTCACACTCGCCCGCGCGCAGCGCCCGCCACGCCTCGTGCAGCGCGACCAGCGACGACGAGCAGGCCGTGTCGATGCCCACGCTCGGCCCGCGCAGGTCGAGCTCGTAGGAGACGCGGTTGGCGCACAGCGCGTGGCTCGTACCGGTGGCCTCGTAGATGGACGGTTCGGCGTGGCCGTCGACCCGCTGCAGTGCGTGATCGGACGAGCCGATGCCGATGAACACCCCGACCTCGCGGCCTGCCAGCTCCTCCGGCCGGTGCCCGGCGTCCTCGATGGCGTGATGGCAGGCGGTGAGCACGAGCCAGTGCTGCGGGTCCATCGCCGCCGTCTCGACCGCGGAGATGCCGAACGCCTTCCCGTCGCCCACCGCGGGTGAGTCCAGCCAGCCGGCGTAGCGGCCCTGCATCGCGGCATCCGTCGACGGCGTGATCACCGGGCTGTCGCCGGTGAGCAGCTGCCGGTAGCCGTCGAGATCGGCGGCACCCGGCAACCGGCAGGCCATCCCGGTGATCGCGACCGTGGCGGCCGCCGACTCCTCGGAACGAGCCCCGGAGGTTGCCACCCGTTCATCGACTGCCGACGGCTTGTCCTCCGCAGGAGCGGCGCCGAGGGCACCGGCCAGCGCGGTGATCGTCGGGTTGTCGAAGATGAGCTCGGGCGCGATCGGCATCCCCCACTGCTCGGAGAGCCGCTCGCAGATCATCGTGGTGCTGCGCGAGTCGACACCGAGGTCGCGGAACGGCACGTCGAACCGGAGCGTGTCTTCCTTCACGCCGAGCACGCCGGCGACGGTGGCCGCAACCACCGGCGCGGCGGGGTTCTCCTCGCGCCCGACCGACGACTCGGTGGCGGTGGTCGCAGCGGCGGCGGTGGCGACTTCGGCCGCGGGGCGCTCCAGCCCGAGCATGCCGACCATCGGGCAGGTGAGCACGTCCGCGACGTCGACGTCGGATCGCGCCTCGGCGGCCAGAATCACGTCGGCGACGGTGACGCCGACATCGCGCAGCAAGGTCTCGTCGGTGACGTCCGCGGGAATCGCATCGAGGACCTGCCGCCCCTCGTCGGACGACGGCCGCGCCGCCATCGCGCCCGGGGAGTAGGAGGCCGCCAGCACGTCGAGGTGCAGCTGCCCGAACAGGTTCGCGTACTGCGCGCGCTGGATCTTCCCGCTCGTCGTCCTGGGCGTGCTGCCGCGGCCGACCACGGCCACGACCAGCGGCGTCAGGTCGAACGCACTTCCCAGCGTGGCGCGCATCCGCGCCGGCAGCTCGGCCAGACCGGCCACGTCGTCGGCGGCAGGCTCGTAGCAGACCACGATGTGCTCGTTGCCGCCGAACTCGATCGGCATCACGGCACCGGCACCTCGGCGCAGCTCCGGGTGCTCGCTCTCGAGCGTCGCCTCCACGTCGGGCGGATACACGTTCCGCCCGTCCACGATCAGGATGTCCTTGCGCCTGCCGGAAATGAAGAGCTCACCGTCGAACAGGAAGCCCAGGTCACCGGTCCGCAGGGACGGCGAGCCACCGTCGACGGTCTCGGCCCTGAACTTCTCCGCCGACTCGTCCAGCTGACCCCAGTACCCCTCGGCCACGCCGGGGCTGCCGATCCACACCTCACCGACGTGCCCGTCCGGCAGCTCGCGCCGGGTGTCGGGGTCGACGATCCGGATCTCCGTCTTCTGCAGCGGCACGCCACAGCCGACCATTCGCACCGCGGCGGGGTCGTCATCGTCGGCACGCACCGCTTCGCCCATCGCGAGCAGATCCCGATCCAGCGAGGCGATGAGGGGCTCCTGGCCGAGCGGGGTGGCCGTGGCCACGAGCGTCGACTCGGCGAGGCCGTAGCTCGGCGCCATGCACTCGGGCCGAAACCCCGTCGGCTCCAGGTGCTGCGCGAACCGGCGCAAGGTGTCCGGCCGCACCGGTTCGGCACCGTTGATGGCACGCCGCCACGACGACAGGTCCAGCCCTTCGAGGTTCTCCTTCGGCACCCGGGAAACGATGTGGTCGAAGGCGAAGTTGGGGGCGAACGTCGTCGTCACCGCGCCATCCGAAATGGACTTGAGCCAGAGCTCCGGATTCCGGACGAAGGTTCGCGGAGCCATGTGGTAACCGGTCGCGGTCCCGTAGATCGGGAGCAGGATGCCGGCGATCAGACCCATGTCGTGGTACGGCGGCAGCCAGGACGCGAGCGCGTCGCCCGGATTGTGACCGTAGGCGACGTACATCGCCGTGAGGTTCTCCAGCAGGTTCCGGTGCGTCACCATGACGCCGCGTGGATTACCCGTGGAACCCGACGTGTACTGCAGCAGCGCGGTCTGCTCCGGATCCTGCGTGGCCTCGAGCGTCAGCGTCGATGTCGGAACCGCATGCTCCACGTCGAGCCACCGCACGTCGGCCAGCCCGGTCTCCGCCAGCGGCAGATCCGAGGTGTCGACCCCGTCCGACGCCGCCGTGAGAGCGATGGCCGGTTCGCAATCACGTGCCATTCCCGACAACCGGGAGAGCGACGCTCTGACGTTCTTCGCGTCGAGCGGATACGCGGGCACGGCGATCATGCCTGCCTCGAGGCATCCGAAGAACGAGGCGATGTAGTCGATCCCGGGCGGGAGCAGGAAAAGCACCCTGCTGCCCGCTGGCGCGTGCCGGCGCAACAGCTCCGCGATTCCCCATGCGCGATGGCGCAGCTGCTGCGCCGTGACGTCCTCGTAGCTCGCATCCGACTCGAAGAAGCGCACCGCCAGCTCGTCGGGAGCCGTCGAGGCGAACAGGTCGAGGAGCTGGTTGACCGTGCCCGACAGCCTGGTGTCGATGTCGAGCGAACCGCTTCTGGCCGTGGTCACGTCCGCCTCACTCACCCTCGGTCTCGGCATACAGTTCAGCGAGGCGGCCGTGATCGACCTTGCCGTTGGCATTGCGTGGCATGGAGTCCAATTTCCTTACACGGTGGGGAATCATGTAGCGAGGAACGAGCCTCGCGCAGTGCTGTTTGACGTCGATGAGACCGGGAGCCGGCTCGTCGGCGGTGAGAAACGCGACGAGCTGGGCACGCTCCTGCGCCACCACCCGTTCGACCGCGACCTCGTGGACACCGGGCAGCTGCGCGAGTGCGGCCTCGACCTCGCCGAGCTCCACGCGATAGCCGCCGAGCTTCACCTGCCGGTCGGCGCGCCCCTGGAAACACAGCCGACCCTGTTCGTCGTAGAAGCCGAGGTCGCCGGTGCGGTACTGCCGCGTACCCCGGTCGTCGATCGAGGGACGCGGGTCCCTGCCGCGATAGCCGGGCGAGACGCACGAGCCCGTGACGACGATCTCGCCGAGGTCGCCGACCTCGGTGATCCGCCCCCCGTCGTCGTCGATGAGGGAGATCTCGGCGCCCGCGACCGGACTGCCGAGCGGCACCGGCGTCGTGCCGTCCAGCTCGTCCCTGTCGACAACGTGCGCGATGCAGACGTTGGTTTCCGTCGGCCCGTAGAGATTGCCGATGACCGTTTCCGCGGGAAGCCGGCGCGAGAGCTCGGCCAACCGCGCGGATGGGTATTCCTCCCCGGCGTAGAGCACGGTGCGCAGCGAGGTGTCAGGACCGAGCGCGTCCGGCACCTCCCTGACGATGAGGTCGAGCGCGAACGGCACCGAGTACCACATGGTCGGGCGTTCCCGTTCGATCGCCGCGGCCATCGCCTTCGGATTGGTCCGGTCCTCATCGGACAGAACCAGCAGTGAGGCACCAACCGCGAGCGGCACGAACAGCCCATGCAGACTGATGTCGAAAGTGAACGGAGCATGGTTGACGACGAGGTCTTCGTCGCTCGCAGGAAAGTCCTCGAGACACCAGCGGACGAACGCGGTGACGTTACGGTGCGTCAACCGCACGCCCTTGGGCTTGCCCGTCGAACCCGACGTGTAGAGCAGCGCCGCATCGTCCTCGGGCGTGGGGTTGCCCGGCGACGCCGGCACGTTCCGAGCCACGAGGCCGGCCGGGTCGACGACCCGGGGAAGCTCGTCATCGGCGAACCCGGCGACGAGGTCGGACGAGGTGACGAGCACCGCCGGGTCCGCGTCGTTCAGCACCACGTGGGCACGGGCCGCGGGCTGGGCCGCATCGAGGGGGACGTAACACCCGCCGAGCCGCAACGTCGCGAGAATCGCGGCGACGTAGTCGGCACCCTTCGGCAACCAGATCGCGACCCGTTCGCCGGGGCCGACGCCGGCGTCGGCGAGCGCACCCGCCACGACCTCGATGCGCGACCAGAGCTCGCCGTAGGAGCACCGCGCCTCGCCCGCCAGCGCGATCGACGAACCGACCCCCGCTTCGGGGGCCGACAGCTCGACGACCTCGCGGTGCAGGCCACTCACGATCCCGGTCATGCCGTCACGCCGCCGCGGTCGAAGCCGATCGCGTCGGCCGAGTCGCGCACGATGTCCGCGGCCGCGTCGAGGTCGGCGTCGGTGTGTTCCACCCCGACGCTGATACGCAGCCGAGCCTGTCCGGTCGGGACACCGGGATAGACGACCGTCTGGCAGAACATCCCCCGTGCGCGCACCTCGCGGCCGAACCGCAGCGCGACGTCCTCGTCACCGACCACGACCGGCAGGATCGCGCTCTCCGAGTTCTCCAGATCGAATCCGTCCGCCCGCAGCCGATCGCGGAGCCGGCGGATGTTGCGCCACAGCCCTTCGAGCAGCGCGGGCTCCTTCTGGAGGATCTCCAGCGAGGCGATCAGCCCCGCGGCCATCGGCGCCGGTGTCGTCGCGGCGAAGACGTAGGAGTGCGCGTAGTAGCGCAGGTAGTTGACGACCTCGGCCTCGCCGACCACGAAGCCGCCGACGCCCGCGAGTGCCTTGCTCATCGTGCCGACCTCGAGGTCGACCTCGCCCTTCATTCCGAAGTGCTCGGCCGTACCCGAACCGGTGCTGCCCAGCACACCCGTCGAATGGGCATCGTCGACGAGCAACCGCGCGCCGTAGCGGCGGGTCAGCTCGACGAGTTCGGGCAGCGGGCAGACGTCGCCGTGCATGCTGAAGACACCGTCGACGGCCACGAGCGTTCCGCCCGGCCTCTCGGCGACCTGCTGGAGCCGCTGTTCCAGGGCCTGCATGTCGTTGTGGGCGAAGGACAACCGGCGCGCACCCGACAGCTGAGCTCCATCCACAAGGGACATGTGGTTGAGGCTGTCGCTGAGCACGTGATCGGCGGGACCGGCCAGCGCGGAGATCGTGCCGAGGTTCGCCGAGTAGCCACCGGGGAAGACGATGCAGGCATCGTGGCCCTTGAACTCCGCGAGCCGCCGTTCGAGCTCGAGATGAAGCTCGGTCGTGCCGCCGATGATCCGGCTGCCGGTGTTGGTGGCACCGAACGACCGCGCGGCATCCGCAATGGCGTCCGCGACGCGCGGATCGTTGGCCAGGCCGAGGTAGTTGTTCGAGGCGAAGACGAGGTACTCGTCGCTGCGCCCGACCTGCATGTCGTGGTAGACGCCGCGTCCGGTCAACCGTCCCGAGGACGGCATTCCGTACCAGTAGAGTTGATCTGCCTCCCGGCTCCGGCGGTGGTCGGCGAACCGTGCCGCCTTCGCGAAGAGGTCGGCGTCGCCGTCCGGGCCGAAGTCCTTCATCGTTTCGCCCGGCTTCGCCGTGTGACCGTCGCTCGCCGTCTCAGCGTCGCTCGACGTTGCAGGGTCGTTCGACGTTGCAGCGCCGGCGCGGCTCTCGTCGGCCGGGAGATCCGGTATCGCGGCGGGTACTCCGCCGTCCATTGTGGCCGTCAGTGCACTGACGCCGGCCACGATGTCCCCGACCGTGACGGCCTCGCGGTCCAGTGATTTCGGTAGCTGGAACCTCGTCTCCAGGTCGGCGAGGACCCATTCGCGCATCAACGAGTCGATGCCGAGTTCGTCCTCGAGGACGGCGTCGTGGCCTAGCTCCTCCAGGGAGTAACCGGTGTGTTCGGCAATCACACCGAGGACGGTCTTGGTCCGGGTTTCGTCGGCGGGGGTGGTCATACGCCGTTCGCCTCCTGTTTCAGTTCGGCCACGAGTCCGCACATCGCACGCACCGACCCGAAGTTCTCGGGAACGACTCGCCCCACCGGAACCGCGACCCCGAACTCGGACTGCATGAACTGCACGATGGTCAGGACTTCAACGGAGTCCAGGATGTTCAGCTCGAGGAGCGGCGTGTCCGCGTCGAGCCCCTCGACGCTTCCTTCCAACAGGTTGCCCGAGACGTACTCGATGAGGCTCGACTCAATCGAACTCACGCTGCCGCCTCCTTCCGTTCCGGGGTAACGGCGCTTCGCCGCGAATGACTCTCTGAGACGTCGGTCAGCACACGACGGACGGTACCCAGATGATCATGACAACCCGCGCGAAACGACCTGACAACAAGCTGACAGGTACGACCACGACGACCCATGCATGCACGCTGACCAGTGATTTCGCCTCACAGCAACGGTTTTCACCGTCAGCATGGCGGTGAAGCGAACAGTTCCGAAACTGCTGAACAACGAACAGCTTCCGAAAGCCTGCGTTAGGCTACGAAAAGCGTGTCCATGCGATACGGCCGTGCGTCGGCGGAATTTTCGGCTCTGTTGACCGACATCCTCGCCCCGATCGCTGTCTTCGCCCCATCGCTGTCTTCGCTCCGACCGTTGTCGGCGCCTGCGGCCCGCCCGGCGTCGTGATCGGCCGGAGCGAATCGGCAGGGTCGAAGGGGCCGGGCCGAACGCCGCCAACCCGATGCGCGGCCATCGGACGTGATCACGAACTCAACCGAGGAGAGGTCCGAATGCAGCAACACAATGCTCTTCGAGAGGCGCTCAGCGTCGCCGTTCACAGTCCTTCATCGCATAATTCCCAGGCGTGGGAGCTGAAGGTCACCGACAACGACGACGGCACGGTGCTGGAACTCGGCATCGACCGGAACCGGGAACTGACCGCGCTTCCGGGCCACCGGTACGAGATGCTGCTCAGTCTCGGTGCGTACTGGTACGGTCTTGCGGTTGCGCTGCGAGCACGCGGGTGGGCCCTCGACTGCGACGCCGAACCGGCGGCATCCGGCCGGGCGACCATACGCGGTCGGATGGTCACAGCGGAGGTGTCCCCGGATTCGAAGAACGACGCTGCGTTGATCACCGAGCGTCGTACCGATCGCGGAGCGTATGCCGAGACCCCGATCCGTTCCGACATCCGGGACGCGCTCGCCGATGCGGCACGGACACGGCCGGAATGGGCGCCGGCGACACCGCTTCCGAACGTACAACTACTGACGGGCAGCGACGAGCTTGCCGAGGTCGCCGAATTGACCCGCCAGTTCGCGCCGCGCGATTTCCTGCACCGTAAGGCATGGAAGGAGACCGTCCACTATCTTCACCGGGACGCGGTGGCGGCATCCGCGTCCGACGGGTTCAGTTACGGCCAGATCTTCGGGCGACGGCCCTGGCCGATCGACCACCTGGTCGTAGCCCTGACATCACCGGCCCTCATGCCCTTCATCGGTCGGGCCGGACTCGCCGACAAGCTCGCCCGCGGCCTCGCGTCGGCGGTCGAGACGGGACCGGGATTCCTCGTGCTGACGGCTCCGAACACGGTCCGCTCGTCGTCGGACTGGATATGGGCGGGAGCGGACATGCACCGCATGTGGCTCGCGGCGACCCGGGTGAACCTGGGACTGCACCCCGTGTCCGTCCTGCTTCAACATGATGATTCGCGAACGGTGCTCGAACAGCGCCTCGGCCTGTCAGGCAGGGCCTTCTTCGCCGCCAGGATCGGCCATCGGCTTCCCGGACGTGTCGGAACATCAGCGCCGCGGCGCGATCCGCTCGCCGTGCTCTCGACACCCACCGCTGGTACGTCCGCTGCGAACTGAGCTGGGCGAACGGAATCAGGACAGCCAGCAGGCCACACCGGGTAGTCACACACCGCGCACGACCACCGGAACAGGGACACAGTTGAGCCTCGCCGGCTCCACTCGAACCCGAGACCTCTTCTCCGTGAAACACCTTATCGCAACAATTAGGACTTTCGACTATTGACATCGCGTCCGTAGTGCACCGGTGAGGTATGAACCACCTTGCACTGCGGAGTAGTCGGTTTCAGGACTGCCAGCTGGCGCCACGCGATAGGGTGACAACAGTGCTCAGCGGGACCAGAGCGTCGTCAGCGACCGTCGACGGTGCAACTGCGACCACCCGAGCAGAAATGCAGGCTGACCTGGGGGTAGCGGACGATGAAAAACGAAATAAAGTTGCAGTTGCTTGGAAATATTGCGGTGCGCAGCGGCGTCGAGAACCGGCATGTTCGCTCCAAGCTCGTACAAGGCTGCCTGGCCTTGCTCGCCCTCGAAGCCGGGAAACCGGTACGTAGCTCCACCCTCATGGGCGAACTGTGGGGAGACAATCAGCCACGGGAGCCCAAAAACGCACTGCACGCCGCGATCACGCGCAGCCGCTCGTTCATGAAGCGAAGCGACTGGTCACCGGAACATCTGAAGACCGTTCCCGGTGGGTACCTGCTCGACGTGGAACGAGGCCAGGTCGATGCGCTGGCTTTCCGTAGTGCAGCTGAAGAAATCCTGTGGGATCCGGATGTCGACATCCAACGCTGTATCGAAGTCCTCGACATGTGGAACGGACCCGCATTGATGGGAATCAGCGACGGCGGACGTTGCCTCAGCGAAGCGACACTTCTCGAAGAACTGCGGCGACAGGTGTCCGAGCGACTGGCGATACAGCGAATCAAGAATCGGGACTATGCTCGCGCGGCGCATGAGATCGGACAATTGACCGTCGAGCGTCCGTTGAACGAGAATTATCGCGAGCTCCGCATGATTGCCCTGTATTACCTGGGCCAGTCGGCTTCGGCATTGGCGGAGTTGAACCGATTTTCCGACACGATGGACCGCGAGATGGGAATGGCACCGAGTCAACGGGTCAGGGACCTGTACTTCGACATCCTGACCGACGCCAAGGATCGGGTCGACAACAGATTGTCGGGTTACGAGTCGGCGGGCCCGAAGAGAAGGACCTCGAGCACGGAGAACCGGACGTTGCGTCCCCACCTGCAGTGACGACCGCTGCTCCTGTTGCCCCGGTCAGTCCTGTACCTCCGATCTATCCTTCGCTCCCGCTCCTTCTTCCGATGCGGTGCGGACGGTAAGGAGTTGGTGTCCGCCGCGTGTCCGTTCCGGATCGCGACCGCTCACCTGCCGTTGCGAGTCTGCTCCCTACCAACCGCACCTCACCGACCGATCACGAGCTGCCGGCACTCGACGTGGCAGCGTTGGCGGCGAAGAACTCCGCCAGGTGGTGGGTGCCGGTGGGAGTGCCGACGCTGTCGTTCAGCATCCCGAAGGTGACGAACCGCAGTGTGTCGGCCTTCCGCTTACTGAACAGCGAAGCGATACCGAGGATCGGGGGCAGGATGCCCGGGGGGATCCTCGTGATCCGGCGGTTCTTGCCGAGGGCGTCGAACGCGCACTCCGCGAGCTGCTCCCACGTGAAGATGTCCGGACCACCGACTTCCCACCTGCCCTGCTCACCCGCTTCGAGTCGATCGACGCAGGCGGCGGCGAGGTCGGCACCGTGAATCGGGTTGATCTTCCGTTCCGGATCGAAGAGGTACGCCCGGCCACGCTGAGCCATCCCGAAGATCTGCATCATGTCGGAGAAGTAGCCGGGCGGATCGATCACCTGGCTCGACACCGACGACTTAGTCAGCTCTTCGACGAACGCCGTCTTCGCCTTGGTGAGTTCCGCGGTGCAGCGGTCGCCACCAATGACGTTGACGAAGCAGAACGATCCGACACCGTGCTGTTCCGCGGACTTGAGGATCGCGCGATTGGCGCCGTAGTCGATGTCCCACGGGTCGGCCTTCTGCGTCGTCACCCCCAGCGACGACACAACCGAATCGACCCCCTTGGCCACATCGCCGACGAACGACGAGTCGGTGACCTCGCCGATCGCCCACTCGTCGACCAGGCCCGACAGAGACGGGGCGCCCCAGCTTCCCGGCTGCTCCGCGCGCGAGCGGTCCCGGGCGACGGCGCGCACGGTGTGGCCGCGGCGGTTCAGCTCCGCGACCAGATAACGTCCCAGGTACCCGGTGGCACCGGTGACGAGCGTCTTGGCCATTTCTAGTCCACTCCTGTGTATACCGTTGTTCGTTCAGTGAGCGTGGTTCCGCGCGCAGGAACCGTGCCGATGACCGGCCACTCCGATTACTGGCCACCGAGCACGCGTACGACGAGCTTGCGCGTGAGCGCCTCGGCCCGGTGCGCGTTCTCGTGGTTCCGTGCCACCCACCCGTCTACCGTGGAGGCGATGTTCCACACCAAGTCCTGATGCAGGTCGTCCGGGATCTCCTGGTCGAGCAGGCCGAGGCCTCGTCCCACGCGAACGACCGCGCCACACCACTCCCTCGCGGCGTCCCGGAACTTGTCGAGCGATGGACTCGGCGGCGCATCCGGCAGGTGGAACAGCACAGGGATGCACGCGAGGTCCTCGTCGTGCTGCGCCTCCGAGATCGAATCGATCAGGCCGAAAACGGTTGGCCAGAACGAATCCGCATCCAGTGTGGACGGATGAGGAACCGCGACCCTGCCCGACAGCTTCTCCAATCCGTCCGAGAACGCCGCCTCGAACAACGCGTCCTTCTCGCCGAAGAAGTAATAGAACGAACTCCGGGGGAAATCGGCCGCCTGGTTGATCTTACTCACGGAGGCCGCTTCGTAACCATTTGAGGCGAAGTGACGGCGGGCGTGCCGCAGCAACGCCTCGCGGCGCGCCGGATCCAACGGCTTACGTGGTCGAGCCATGCTGCTTTCCCGGATGCTCCTACTGTTGCGTCTCGCTTCTACTGCTTCGCTCTACTGCTGCGATGTCCTGCCGCGCTGCGCCAGGCCACACGAACTGGGTGTGGCCCCGGGATCGGACCCGGCCGGGATGGCGAACCTCCCCTCATGGAACCGCTCACCGGCACCGTAACGCCGTGCGGTCCACGCTAGCAGTTCGTGGACACGCCTGTCCATAGATTCGATGCAAGGGCCCTCGGGTGGCGTTCGCCGCTGCCCGAGGGCCCGGTCACCGCCGCTGCGGCCAGCAGGGCGCGCTGTTCGAACCCATGTCCGACTCCCCATCGTCTCGCGTCGGCGTCGCTCGTCGGCGTCGCTCGTCGG
>Ga0079224_100001974_pt1 | contig 24429 bp, 24 predicted proteins | sample Stecom2015_FD_80414 | JGI IMG/M metagenome (GOLD analysis project Ga0079224, IMG submission 80414) | Agricultural soil microbial communities from Utah to study Nitrogen management - Steer compost 2015 | ecosystem: Environmental > Terrestrial > Soil > Agricultural land | place: USA: Utah... | reverse complement strand
GGTAAACTGCGACACGCAGGCGGAGATCGACTACCTTTGGGAAAAACTATCGGCCGTACCGGAAGCGGAGCAATGTGGTTGGCTGAAAGACAAGTTCGGTCTTTCGTGGCAAATATCGCCCGCCATACTCGACGAGATGATGCAAGACCCCGACGCGGAAAAAGTAGCCCGGGTCACCCGGGCCTTTATGCAAATGAAGAAATTTGATATTGAAAAATTAACAGAAGCCTACCGAGGCTAAGGAAGACATCAACGCTCCCAGAAAAACGGTGGCTGGATGCCCAGCGAGCGCAGGTAAACATATCCCTGCCCCCGGTGGTGTATTTCGTTGTCGATGAAATACAGGATGTTTTCAATGATGGGGAAGTTGAACTGCCCAAAGAGGTTGAACGTTTCGTGAAAATCCGATTCGGGGATCTGACGAAACAGTTCATCAATCTTGGGCGTGTCTTCATCCCATTTTTTTAACACGGCTTCCTTGGTAGTGATGCCTTCCAAACTTTTTTCGCTGTAAGCGCCGTCGGAACGGTTAACGATACCTTGCAATCCGGGCACGCCAATAGCCAATAGTTCCTTCGCCAATTCGCCGAACGGACGCATGCCGGCAACTGAAAATTCAAACAGTTCCTTCTCCGGAAAGGCCTCGATGACCCGCCGGGTCAATGCGCGGTGGCCCTGCCAATGTTTCAACAATTCTTCGTTGGTGATGATGGGTGTCGTACTCATAATTGATAACTGTTAATGGATAATTATTTACTTATTCATTGCAAAGAAACGGGGTGTCGTTGACAGCGTGTTGTCAATAGGGAAAAACCAACCAAAAATTTTGTAATATTGCGTGACTTTGGGATTTTGATATGACCACATATAACGAAGATAGTATACGTTCGCTCGATTGGAAAGAGCACATCCGGCTCCGGCCGGGAATGTACATCGGCAAGCTGGGCGACGGCTCGGCGTATGACGATGGCATCTATGTATTGCTCAAAGAAGTGGTAGACAACTCCATCGATGAGTTTGTGATGGGTGCGGGAAGAACCATCGACATTAATATGAGTGAACAGAAAATTGCCGTGCGCGACTACGGCCGGGGCATTCCTCTGGGTTCTGTGGTAGATGTGGTATCAAAAATCAATACCGGGGGTAAATACGACAGTAAGGCCTTTCAGAAATCTGTTGGCCTCAACGGCGTCGGTACAAAGGCCGTCAATGCACTCTCCACGTCATTCACCGTGCAATCGTACCGCGATGGAAAGACGCGGATTGCCGAGTTCAGCAAAGGCGAATTGGTGAGGGATGAAGAAAAGACCACCACCCAGCGAAACGGGACGGCCGTAACCTTCTACCCCGATGACAGCATTTTCAAGAACTACCACTACCGCGCAGAATTTGTGGAAAACATGATCTGGAATTATGTATTCCTCAACTCGGGGTTGGCCATCAATTTCAACGGCCAGAAATTTGTTTCCGAAAACGGGCTTAAAGACCTGCTCGAACGGAATATCGACGCGGAATCCATGCGCTACCCGATCATTCACCTCAAAGGGGAGGATATTGAAATTGCGATAACCCACGGCCAGCAGTACGGTGAGGAGTATTATTCGTTTGTAAACGGGCAACATACCACACAAGGCGGCACACACCAGGCTGCCTTCCGCGAGGCATTGGTAAAGACCGTACGCGAGTTTTATAAAAAAGATTTCGATGCGTCCGACATCCGGGCGTCCATCATCGGTGCGGTAGCCATCAAAGTGCAGGAACCCGTATTCGAATCACAGACAAAGACCAAACTCGGCTCGCAGAGCATCGGCCCCGAAGGCCCCACGGTACGTACCTTTATCAACGATTTTATCAAAAAAGCCCTCGACGATTACCTGCACAAGCATAGCGATACGGCTGACGCGTTGCTGAAACGGATCATGCAGTCGGAACGCGAGCGGAAAGATATCGCCGGCATCAAAAAACTGGCCAACGAACGCGCCAAGAAAGCCTCCCTGCACAACCGCAAACTGCGCGACTGCAAGGTGCACTATGGCGATAAGCACGAATTGGCGCAGGAAACCACTCTTTTCATTACCGAGGGTGACTCGGCAAGCGGCTCAATCACCAAATCGCGTAATGTGCAAACCCAGGCGGTATTTAGTCTGAAAGGCAAACCCCTCAACGCATTTGGCCTCACCAAGAAAGTCGTGTACGAAAATGAGGAATTCAACCTGCTCCAGCATGCACTCAATATTGAGGACGGGCTGGATGGGCTGCGTTATAACCATATCGTCATCGCCACCGATGCCGATGTGGATGGTATGCACATCCGCCTGCTGCTGATGACCTTCTTCCTCCAATTCTTCCCGGACCTGGTAAAATCCGGCCACGTATCCATTTTGCAAACGCCCCTGTTCCGCGTGCGCAATAAAAAAGAAACCATTTATTGCTACAGCGATGAAGAGCGCCAGCGCGCTATCCTGAAATTAGGGGGCAAGCCGGAAATTACGCGCTTTAAAGGATTAGGCGAGATTTCGCCAGATGAATTTGGGTTATTTATCGGCGAAGATATGCGACTGGACCCGGTTATTCTTTCCAAAGAGCAGAAAATCATTCAGCTACTGGGGTATTATATGGGCAAGAATACGCCCGATAGGCAGAAACACATTGTGAATAACCTACGTGTTGAAATGGACATTGCCGAAGAGTCAAAAACCGAAGAACTGGTGGCTTAACAAATCATGATAAACCAAACCCTTATCCTTATCCAATGCCACGACGCCGTGGGATTGGTTGGCCAGATTGCCAATACGGTCGCTCAACATACGCTCAACATCGTTACGATGCGTGAATATGTGGATGAGGCCGCCGAGCGTTTCTACGTACGGATTGTATGCGCCGGAAAAGCGGAAAACAACGAGTTGCTTACCGCCGACCTCATCGCGGCGTTACCCGCAGGTGCTACCGTAACCGTAAACCCGCCGCAACAAAAGCGGCTGGCTATACTAGTTACCAAAGAACACCACTGCCTCGGCGATATCATTGTTCGTTACTTTTTCAATACGTTGGGTGCCGAGGTATGCTGCGTGGTGGGCAATTACGACGAGTTGAGTGCATTTACCCAACGGTTCAATATCCCGTTTTACCACGTGAGCCACGAAGGGAAATCCAAAGCTGAATTTGAATCGGAGATTGCGCGCCTGTTGGATGCGCACCGGCCGGACTACCTTGTCCTGGCCAAGTTTATGCGGATACTATCGGCAGATTTCGTGGACCGTTTTATCGGTCGCATCATCAATATCCATCACTCGTTCCTACCCGCATTCATCGGGGCCAGCCCTTATAAACAGGCGTACGAGCGGGGAGTGAAACTGATTGGTGCCACAGCCCATTTCGTAACCAGTGATCTCGACCAGGGCCCCATCATTGCCCAGGACATACGGCCGGTAAACCACAGCTACACCGTGAAAGATATGGTACGCGCCGGCAAGGAAGTCGAAAAATCGGTATTGAGCAAAGCGCTGCGGCTGGTCATCGAAGACCGGGTGATCATTACCGGCAATAAGACGGTGGTGTTTGAGTAACGAAATCTTCCCGCATGGGGTGGAACGAATCGACGAGTACACCCGCTTCCAGACACCGGCAACCATGGATGCTATCCGGAGGGATGATGCATGTATCGCCCTGCGCCATAACGGCCGTACGGTCACCGATGGTGTATTCGAACACGCCCGATTCGACATAACTGATCTGCGTGTGCGGATGTTGATGGGCTGCGCCGACACTTCCCGCTGCAAACCGAACCTTCACCACCATCAGATCGTTGTTATAAGACATAATTTTACGGCTCACCCCTTCACCCAGGTCCTCCCAATCGTGTGCCTTGTCACTGTTAAACAATACCATAACTAATTAACGTAATTATTTTAATTTCCGGAATTTGCCGAATACGCCCAGCGGAAGTTTACTTCCAGCCGTGGCCTGCAGGTACAACTCACCGGTTTCGAGGTTTTGTACTTCCGGAAACGCTGCCTTAATCAGGTTTTCGACAATCACGGATGAGAAACCCAGCGAATACGTATTCAGGATCAGAAAGTGCTCTTGGGGGTCGAGCAACTGGACAACATCACGCATCATCTCGGCAATATGGTCTTCCAGTTTCCATTTCTCGCCCTTCGGCCCATGCCCATAAGCTGGCGGATCGAGGATGATGCCGTGATACTTATTGCCGCGCTTCAACTCGCGCTTCACGAATTTAAGTGCATCCTCCACCACCCAGCGGGTATCTGAAAGACCCGATAACTCCTGATTCTCATTGGCCCAGGTTACTACCTGCTTGATGGAGTCGACGTGTGTAGTATCTGCTCCGGCGGCACGAGCAATCAACGAGGCACCACCGGTATACGCAAAAAGATTGAGCACCTTGGGCCGCGGCGTACGGAAGGCTTTTATAACTCCTGAAATATAGTCCCAGTTGACCGCCTGCTCGGGAAAAACACCCACATGCTTGAATGACGTGAGGCCAAGGCGCAGTTTGATGGCCACCTCGGCATTGCGGTAGGTAATATGCCAACGGTCGGATAGTTTGGGGTTCTTTTTTATCCAGTCGCCGCTGGTAGCCGAACGGCCCTTGAACCGGGTGTCGTGCCGTTTCTGCCATTCCGCTTCGGGGAGCCCCTTGGCCCAGACGGCTTGTGGTTCCGGACGGATAAGGACACGGTCGCCAAACCGTTCCAGTTTTTCAAAATTGCCGCAGTCGATAAGTTCATAGTCTTCCCAATGCTGGGGGGTAAGGAGCTGGATGCTGTTTGCTTTCAAGATAAGCCTCTTTTTTGGCAAAAGTAATGATAAAATTGAACGCGTTCGATCAAAAACGTTCTTTCGCTGCTTTCATAAACGGACTGGCAAACACGAAACTGTTCAATTCCTCGACATCCGAATGTGCAATTTCCTTATTTGATCCCTCCCACCATTTTTGACCCTGATATAAGAAAATGATGTAGTCGCCAATGCCCATTACCGAATTCATGTCGTGTGTAACCACTACGGTTGTGCATTGGTATTCTTCCGTCAATTCGGAAATCAACTCGTCGATGACAATGGCTGTCTCGGGGTCCAGGCCCGAATTGGGCTCGTCGACAAAAAGGTACTTTGGGCTCATACTGATAGCGCGGGCAATGCCGACGCGCTTTTTCATCCCCCCCGAAAGCTCGGCCGGGTATAGCTTGTTACGTCCCGCAAGATTCACACGCTCCAGGCAAAAGTTCGCGCGGTCAATTTTCTCGCTTCGGCTCATATCCGTAAACATCTCCAACGGAAATATGATATTCTGTTCTACGGTCATCGAATCGAACAAGGCCGAATTCTGGAACAACATCCCTATCTCCTTCCGGATGGGTATACGATCTTCGAAATCCATCCGCGTGAAGTCTTCCCCTTGGTATAACACTTTGCCTTGTTCGGGTTTATGCAACCCCACCATGCACTTCAGGAGGGTACTCTTGCCCGACCCTGACCCGCCGATAATCAAGCTGATGCGGCCCGGCTCAAACTTCGCATCGATACCGCGTAATACATGGTTGTCACCAAATGATTTATGAATGTTCTGAACTTCAATCATATGTTGGGATCTGATAAAAACGGTTAAAGCATGAGGGCCGTAACGATATAGTCGGCCACCAAAATGGTAATGCAACTGATGACCACGCCACGGGTGCTGGCCTGGCCTACTTCTAACGCCCCGCCACGCACATAAAACCCTTTGAAGGCCGAAACAGTGGTGATAATAAACCCAAAAACAAACGCTTTGACTAACGCCACCGCAACGGTATAGCCAATAAACCCGTCAGTAATCCCGTTGATATAATCGGCCGGGGTAACCGCCCCCGAGAGTGACCCTCCGAGAAGTCCGCCCACCAACGCCAGGAAAATGGACATGATAACCAATACGGGAATCATCGTAATGCCCGCCAATATTTTGGGAAGGATAAGGTATCCGGGTGCATTGATACCCATTATCTCCAAGGCATCGATCTGCTCGGTTACCCGCATTGAACCAATCTGCGACGAAATGGACGATCCCACTTTTCCCGCCAACACCAATGCCGTGATGGTCGGGCTCAACTCCAGGATACTTGAATCGCGGTTGATCTGTCCGATAACCGAGGTCGGAATCAAATCAGAAACCAGCTGGAAAGCAATCTGCATGGTCATTACCGCGCCCACGAACGTGGAGATAATGGCAATCAGCCCCAACGATCCTACCCCGATTTCATTCATCTCATGGATAATTTCCTTCCAGTATATGCGCCATTTTTCCGGTCGGCGGAAAACCGATTTTAAGAGCAATAAGTATTGTCCGAAGTAGGTGAAAAACATAAATCGTTGTTGTAAAACTGTTTCAATACATTGTTAAAGATACAGGTTTTGCAATTACAACGAAAATCCGTGCCAGATTGTTTTGGCGGAGATTGGCGGTAAATCCCGCCAATCTCCGCCAATTCCCGCCAAAATTCTTTCCATACCGGCTCCCCGTACTAATTTGTTGCTATGACCAAATCTGAGTGAACGATGGCGAAGTAACACCGTAGCAGGAAAAAAAACACAGGACTGTCCGTAGTTGTCCGTGCAGTGTCCGTAGTTGTCCGCAAACTTGGCACAACTGCCTTTTCTCTCCAATTTGGTCATCGAAACAAAAATTATAGTAATGAAATTCAAACAACACCCCATCCGGGCAGGCCCGGGAAAGCAGTCAAAAAGTCAGCAGATGGCCACAGACCATCGAAACAAAAACAACATTAATACAAAAACAATAAAAACATGAAAATATCAAAATTAACCACCAATTATAGCTATTTAAGCGATACGGACCTCGCCTCATTGGCTACGCGCACGGTCGATGCATTACAGACCAACTCGAATTTCCCGGACCTCACTCCAACCATTACCGACTATGAGCCGGTAGCGCTGGACTATGTGGCCAAGCAGGCCATCACCGCCAATGGGCGCGCCAGCGGCCAACAGAAAGAGGAGAAAGATGAAGCCCGTGAAGCGTTGCTCGTCATGATGCGTCGGGTAGCAAGCTACATCAACAACTTTACCCAGGTGAGTTCCATCCAGCTGAGCTCCGGTTTCTATCCGGTGCAGGAGCGCAAGGCCGGGCAAGTACCGCCATCCTCTACCTGGGCGTGCCTGACAGACTCCGACCACCCCGGCGAGCTCCGGCTGCGGTTCGAAGCCGTCAGATCGGCCTACCTGTATGAAATGCAGCTGGCCTCCGAGTTGGACGAGACGGGGCAGCCCGTGTGGCAGGACCTCGACCCAGCGCCCCGGGCATCCGGTAATTTCTATGGACCTGTCGAAGACGGCGTGGTTTATTATTTCCGTGTCCGCTCACGCAATAAAAAGGGCGTGAGCGCATGGAGCCCCGTGGCTTCACTGCGTGCTCGGGTAACTGTGTGACACCCGAGCGAAAAAAAGGCCGGATGAGCATTAGCTATATCCTGCCAAACAATACCGTCCCATATTGGGGCGGTATTGTTGTTTATGGCAACAACATTGTCTTAAGCCCAACTAACGTTATGTTAAATCAAATCAACATTATATCGACCCGCGACAAATCTGTCCTGACATAAACCAACGCGGTGTCTACTTGAATGAATACCAGGTCGAACCGACACAATCCTGTCCCGAACCAACCCATGCTTATCTTACGTCATCTGAAGTTTGCGACAACTCAGCACAAGGTCGTTCCAGGCGGAAACAACACGGTAACGACTGGAAACAGACTTATGTTGACTAGACACAGACTTATGTCCATAAGAAACAAAGTTGTTTCGAGTCGAAACAGACTTGTTTCGGGTAGACACAGCCTTGTGTTGACTGGAAACAGGTTTCTTTTTACCCAAAACAATAACAGGACGACCAACCACAGCCCTGTGCCCGCATGCCACAAACTTGTCTCCGCATCTCACAGCATTGGTTTGCACAATACTCAACCAAAAGATCTAAATTTGAAGAAAACAACAACTAATAAGGACACAAAAGATCGCGTATGCTACGTCTAACACACCAAACCGCCATCATTACCGGCGCAACGAAAGGGATGGGCCTGGCCATTACCACCGGATTGGCCGCCCTAGGGTGCAACCTGCTGCTTACCGCGCGGAACAAGCAAGAACTTGAAATGTTAAAAACAACGCTCGAAGGCGAACATGCGGGCATTTCGGTACAATACAAGGCTTGCGATGTGGGCAACGCCGGGCAGCTCGATGGATTGATTACCTGGTTGGCCGACATGGCCGCACCGGATATCCTCGTCAACAACGTGGGTATATTCAAACCCGTATCGGTGCTGGACGAAACAGACGACGATTTCCATAGGCAGCTGCAAGTCAATTATATCACGCCCCACCTCCTATCGCGTGCGGTGGGCCGCCGCATGCGCGAAAACCGCCGCGGGCATATCTTCAACATCAGCTCCATAGCCAGCCGGGAGCCTGTGGCTTCCGCCGGCACATACACTGTAACAAAATTTGCAGTAAGGGGTCTAACCCATGTATTGCGGGAGGAATTGAGGCCACACGACGTAAAGGTGACCGAAATCATCCCGGGTTCAACATTGACTTCCTCATGGGAAGGCACCGAAGTCCCTGCAGGCCGGTTTATCCTACCGGCAGATATCGCCGAGGCAATCGTAACCTGCTTAAGGATGAGTGACGGTGCCAACGTGGAGGAAATCATGATAAAACCCAGGTACGGTAATAGTTAAAAAAAGGGAGGAATCCATGGAAAAGAAACTTCAACGCATACCCCATGAAGGAGCAGTGGCAGGTGTTTGCGCTGGCCTGGGAGCTTATTTCGGCGTGGATAAGACGTGGGTACGGCTTGTCTTCATCATCAGCGTCTTTTTTTCCGGTTACATGGGGATCGGGCTGCTGGGACCTATCGTTTATATCGTACTTTGGATCGTACTCCCGGTAAAGTCCTTTGTGATTCCGCACGATCCGTTTAACGTGGATTACCGGGCGCAGCCTGCCCAGCCGACCGAAGATTTCGAAGGCTATACACCCCCTTATGCCTGGAATAACGCCGCCAGCGCTCACGCATCCAATACGAAAGTAAGCAAGGACAGGTATGTCGCCGGGTTGATTTTGGTGATATTAGGTGTGTTCTTTTTATTGCACCAACTGGATATCTTTTATTGGCGCGACTTCGCCCGGTTCTGGCCTGTACTGATCATCATCCTGGGGCTGGCGACTATCTTCGGTGCATTCAGGCAACGGAAACCTACACCGTTTTCGGTAGACGAGGCGGATGAGCGGGTACCCGAAAACGGGCCGGATGACCCTGCGGAAGACAAGGGTAACGATGAGGCTTACACCAAATAATTGAACGTGTTATGAACAAAGAAAAACTAAGCTGGGGACTCATCCTACTGTTTGTAGGCGGGGTATTACTGTTGGATAACCTGGACGTTATCGATTTTTATTGGCGATCGGTCTTTAGCATGTGGCCTGTTATCCTCATTATCATCGGCGTCAATCTATTGGTGCCTAAACGCGGTATCGGCAATGCCGTTTCCATCGTGGTCACCATCGCCGCATTAGCCTTCCTTGCCTTTCGGGGCACCTATCCGCCGCACGACAACTGGTGGATATTTGACAATAAGGATTGGAAGACGGAAAGACGGATATCGACAAACAACAACAAGAACCGGGAAAAATCGAGCGGCGTGTTCACACACGAGTATGACGACGCCATCACCACGGCACACCTCCACATCAAAGGCGGGGCGGTGGAATATGAAATTGGGGGATTCACAGACGATTTGTTCTATGCGGAAGCGACAAGCACCATAGGGGCACACCAACTGGAAACCACGACTGCCGGCGCCGATGCAAACCTGACGTTCAGCATGCGGGATACCGAGAAAGGCAACTGGAATATGGGGGGTGATGAAAATTGGGCTAAAATTAGTTTGAACCGCAATCCGATATGGCACATTTCGCTCAATATGGGTGCTGGGGCTGCAGAGTTTGACCTCTCCGAGTACAAGGTGGCCAGCCTTAATTTCAATGGTGGGGCCGCATCGTTCGAAGCGAAATTGGGCATGCCATTGGAGGAAACCACGATAGCGGCCGAATCGGGCGTAGCCAGCGTGGAAATCGAAATACCGCGTGCCGCGGCCTGCAAGATTATCATCAAATCTGGATTGTCTTCCAGGGATTTCCCGGGCTTTACCAAACAAGATGATGGCTCTTACACCACCGAAGGCTATGAACAGGCAAGCAACCGGTTCGTCGTTAACCTCAAAGGAGGGTTGAGCTCTTTTGCCGTGAAACGTTATGAGTAAGTCATGAGTACCCTGCCCGATCGGTACGACGTTGTCATCCGCGGAAAGCCGGAGGGGCCTTTTTCTTTGGATGAATTGCGCCAAATGAACCTACGGCCAACGGACTTCGTTAAGCCGGTGGGGCAGCCCGAGTTTAAGGAACTGCGGGAAATAGCCGAATTGAGTAACCTGCTGGACATCCCCTACCAGGCTACCGGACCGCAATACTTTGCTACCCTGGACATGCGTTTGCTTGCAACGGCAATCGACTATTTCATCGCGTGTTGCGCATACGCGGTATTGGCAGCCATCTATTTAGCGGGCACGTCAAACGCAACCGAAAGTATCCCCGCCTTATTAATCGGACTGGTCATCGTCCCACTTGCCAAATTCATCCTGTGCGTGATGACCGAAGGATCGAAAAAACAAGCCTCAATCGGCAAAATGCTTATTGGCGTAAAGGTGACCGACGAGCAGGGCAAGCCCATCGGTTATGGGAAGGCCTTGGCTCGAAACCTTGCCAAATTAGTGGGGGTCGCGACGTTAGGTATCGGGTTCTTCACTGGCTTCTTCGACCGGCGCCAGCAATGCCTGCACGACAAAATTGCCGGAACACTGGTGATAAAAGATAGGTTGATTTGATCATCCATTATTCCTAAGTTTCACCTGACAGCTCATTTTTCAAAGGCAGGTGAGAGACCACTAATTTGCCTATCTCTGGCAATTTAGCTAAGTTTGCGGTACGCATGGATACGAAAATCGGAAACACACTCCCGGGAGGATATTGCAACTCATTAACAGCATATTCCAGGTGGCGCACCCGCGAGGTGCCCATTGGCCATATTCCCATGGGTGGCGACAACCCCATCCGTATCCAGAGCATGACCACCGTAGATACCATGGACACCATCGGGTCGGTAGAACAGACCATCCGGATGGAGGAGGCAGGCTGCGAATACGTACGGATTACGGCACCCAGTATCAAAGAAGCCAACAACCTGGCCGAAATAAAAAAGGAACTGCGCAAGCGGGGTTATGATGTGCCGCTTGTTGCAGACATCCATTTTACGCCCAATGCAGCCGAAGTAGCCGCACGAATCGTAGAAAAAGTACGCATCAACCCCGGAAATTATGCCGACAAGAAAAAGTTCGACCAGTTGAACTATACGGCTTCAGCCTACCAGTCGGAGTTGGAACGCATCTATACTAAGTTTGCTCCACTGGTGAAAATATGCAAAGAGTACGGTACGGCGATGCGGATAGGCACAAACCACGGTTCGCTTTCCGACCGCATTATGAGCCATTATGGCGATACCCCAGAGGGAATGGTCGAATCGGCCATGGAATTCATTCGCATTTGCGAGGACCTCAATTACCACAGCATCGTAGTTTCGATGAAATCAAGCAATCCACAGGTAATGGTACGCGCCTATCGCCTGCTGGTGGAAACCATGGTGGCCGAAGGAATGAACTATCCGCTGCACCTCGGCGTAACCGAAGCCGGCGACGGTGAAGATGGTCGCATTAAGTCGGCCGTGGGTATTGGTACATTGCTTGAAGATGGCCTGGGCGATACCGTACGCGTATCCCTCACGGAAGAGCCGGAATTTGAGGCGCCGGTGGCGATAGCACTGGTAAATCGGTATAAAGCGCGCCAGAAGGAAAATAAGGGAGAAGTCGCGGCTGGCAAACCGGTCGCGTATGCATCCAATGAGGTCAATGTTTTCATCGGCGGTACACAGGTACCGCGGGTAGTGGTGGATATTTCCGGAAAAAACCTGAAAGATCCCCATATCCTCACCGATGTGGGGTATAAATACGACTCCTGGCTTGATAAATACCACATGGGCGAACAGTCCGTGGATTTCGTCTACCTCGGCAGTTTACTGCCCTCGTTTACCATGCCGGGCAACCTGAAGCAACTATATGACTACCCGACTTGGCTGAAGATCGCTGATAAAACCAATATTCATCCATTGTTTACGCTTGACCAATTCGTGGAAGCAACCGAAAAGGACGCCCACTTGAATCTGGTACGGATACAATATGCTGATGTCGGAACGCCCGCCTTTGAAGCTCTGCCATTGGATAAGTCCATCATTTTCGTGGTGGAAACCGACGTGCCACATGGCATGGCCGACCAACGGCAATTTTTCGGTGCACTCACCGATTTGGGGCTCGATAATCCGGTCATCATCCGGCGGAACTACCCCGCAGCGGAATTCTCCGCCCCACCGGGCGACCTGATGGACCCGGAGGAACCGTTGTCAAAACTGCAGCTATATGCGGCGACCGACTTGGGTGGTTTACTGGTCGATGGAATGGGCAGCGGAATATGGATAGATTCGCCAGCCACGCCCACCGATAAATTGGTGTCGGCATCGTTTGGCATCCTTCAGGCAACCCGCTCGCGCATTTCCAAAACGGAATATATATCGTGTCCCAGCTGCGGCCGTACATTATTCGACTTACAGGAAACCACCCAAATGATACGCAGCAGGACCAATCACCTCAAAGGCCTTAAAATCGGCATCATGGGATGCATTGTGAACGGCCCGGGAGAAATGGCGGATGCCGATTACGGATACGTCGGCGCGGGGCCTGGTAAAATAACGCTGTACCGTGGCAAGGAAGTGGTCAAACGAAATGTCGGCACTGCCAATGCATTGGACGAACTTATTGAAATCATCAGGGAAGACGGTCGTTGGACCGATCCGGAATAGAAAGAGAAAGAAGCAGCAGGTACTGATTGAAATTAAAGTACGGAAATACGCTTAACCACGGTTTCCGTTCCTGCGGATACACGGATGAAATAAAATCCGTTTGTCAGTTTATTGTTCGTTTCAAACACATGGCTTTGGGGGCCCGCATCCAACTCCTGATTAAGTAACGTCATCACTTCGTTGCCCAGCGCATCCATTACTTTGATGGCCACCGTACTTTGTTTATCCAACCGGTATGAAAGACTGATCTGATCAACAACCGGATTCGGAAAAACTTTCACGCTACTCAACAACTTGTCATTGGGAACATTATTTGACCTAAACGGGAATAAGCTTTTAAACGACGAAAAGAACGACCGCTGGGCGCGCATTTCGGTAGACGAGGACGCCAATTCGGTTACCTTGGCATCAGCGTTTTTCACCACACGGCTCGTATCTGCAGCGATATCCGCCACCGGTGCAGCATAAACACGTGCTGTGAGTATAGTCGTGCTCAGTGCCAGTACGGTAATAATGTGGTGTAAAAACTTTCTCATACGGTCTCAATCATTCGATTTAAGGTGTCACGCTTCGGCTAATTTAAGTCTATCTAAATCACAGTCTATGCCCTTACCTCATACAAAGATAGGTCATCGTGCCCAATGCACCTAAACAAATGTAGGGTTTTTTCATTAATTTAACAATTTTTAACAAGATACTACGTTACACCGCACCGCATGGTTAAGATCACGTATTGTTTTCTGTTTTGTCTACAAAAGAGGCGTTGAGTCTGGAATGCCGGTAGCCGTAGCCGAAATAAACCACCAGGCCTATAGCGAGCCACACCAGAAAGATAAACCAGTTGCTCGCCCCAAGCTGCGACATCAGGTAGAGGTTTACCAGGATACCCGCAACAGGCAATAAGGAGAACCGGTGACGGTAGCCCATCACACAGAGGACAATCCACACCAACCAGAAAATAATGACAAGTAGTTTATGTTCAACAATTTCGGCAACGGACATGTTCCGCCACGTTGCAATGGTGTCTTGCCCAAAATGGAAAACACCGTAGATAGCCACCAGGAGCCCTATGGTGATGAGGTAACGTCCATTGATATAAGGCACTTTGAATTTGGATTGCCTGGAGATACCCGAGTAATCCATATAAAGCACACCGGAACATACCAGTATAAATGCGAAAAAAGTGCCTACGCTCGTGAGGTCGACAAAAAAATCCATCTTAAAAAATAATGCTGGCAAGGCTACCATAAACCCTGTTACAACCGTAGCGAACGAAGGGGTTTTATATTTGGGATGGATGGTCGCAAACCGTTTCCAAAGCAATCCATCCCGACTCATGGTCATCCATATCCGCGGTTGGGCAAGCTGGAAGACCAGCAACGCGCTGGTGATGGCTACCACCGAAGTAACCGATACGATCCCCGCCATATAGTCTACCCCCACATACTCAAAAACGAACGATAAGGGATCTTTCACGTTCAACTCCGTATAGTTGACCATCCCGGTCAATACCAACGTGATCAAAATATAAAGGACAGCACAAATGAGCAGGCATAAAATCATGGCCCTTGGCAAATCACGCTGTGGGTTCTTGCATTCTTCAGCGGTGGTCGATATGGAATCAAATCCGATAAATGCAAAAAACACAGCCGCCACACCACTCAACACGCCTTCGACGCCGTTAGGCGCAAAAGGAACCCAGTTTTCGGGCTTGACAAAGAAAGCCCCCCCGAAAATGACAAACAAAATGACACCGATCTTAATCGCTACCATGACATTACTTGCCGTCCGCGACTCCTTGATGCCAATATAAACCAACCAGGTGACCAAAAAAGTTATCAGTCCCGCTGGCAAATCGAATATAATGGGAATATCACCTAACCGGGGCGCTTGTTCATAAGCCATCGCCGCCGTTCGGTCGGCCGCCGTCAAGGCGTCTATCCCCTGCTCCTGTAGCTTTACGAAAGCTTCCGAGGCATAAGCAGGAGCCATTGTCATCCATCCGGGCAAGTGGATACCAAACCCGCCCAGCATGCTTACGAAATACTGCGACCAGGAAATCGCCACGACCATGTTGGATACCGCATATTCAAGGATAAGCGCCCAACCGATAATCCACGCAAACAGTTCGCCGAATGCCACATACGCGTAGGTATAAGCGCTTCCCGAAACGGGCACGGTACTGGCAAACTGTGCATAGGAAAGCGCGGTAAATACACAGGCAACCGCCACGAAAACGAACAGCAGCGACACCGCCGGCCCACCGTTGAAACTGGCCAGGCCAATCGTGCTGAATATACCTGCACCCACAATGGCTGCAACGCCAAGCGATACCAGGTCGCGAACACCCAACACCTTCGCAAGCCCGTCTGTCTTCGCTGATGTGTTTATAATTTGTTCTACGGTTTTTTTGCGAAAAAGTCTGTGTGCCATGCCGTTAATTATTGGTTTAGACTGAATACCAACGGGTCAAACATAAAAAAAATATTTGTCACGCCCGCGTTGGCCATGGTATTTTATTCGTAAGCCGGCTTGGATGCTAAGACAGATGCGCATCGATATCATCAAAAATAGACCGGAAATCTGCGTCCAGCGTAACTGCATACTGTGCGAGTGCCTCCGTCATTAATACTTGCTGTTCAACAGGTAGCTGTACATCCCAAAGCCGGCGGCAGATATTAATGATGGCATAGGTGATCTGATCAAAATACCGGTAATTGCCGATGTACTGCGCGCGCATAAAACTATTGAAATAGGTAAAGAAAAAGGTCGGATCTGGCACATCACACAACCTCAGAAAACGGGCAACCATTTCCCGAGCTGCTGCGGCCAGGCACTCGTAAAAATCCGACTCATGTACCGCTTGGTGATGAAGAAGCAGGTGATCGAGCAACAGCTCTAAGGCAATATGCGACAGGAACGAAGGCCTGATCGGTGTATCCGCTACCGCTGGCGCCAGCAACAGCTTCAACGCGTGTGTATGGGTATAAAAAAATGGTGCATTGTGAAAATAACGATCAGTTTCCACATGACGGGTCCAGCCACGATAAATATCACCGAGTTTCGGATTACCATCAAAACGGTGTTCATGCTTATGCGGCAACACATTGATATCCTTATCCGCATTTTTAATTAAATCGGGCAATACACACCCCATCACCAACTCGGGGTTGCGGTTATAGCGTTCGAAATAATAATGTGAGAGAAAATTCATGCGGCTCACTTTACGCACATTCAACACTTATTGTGCCAAGGTAATGAATTTAGCCGATAATTTACGGTGCTTTCTGCTATCTTTGCCGTCAGATTTATCACAGCACAGCATAGTTAAAACGGCAATGGGGTTTGTTGAAGAATTACGTTGGCGGGGTATGTTGCATGACATCATACCCGGCACCGAAGAGCAATTAATCAAAGAAAAAACGGCGGGATATATTGGTTTCGATCCCACAGGCGACTCGCTACATGTGGGGCATCTCACCCAGTTGATGACGCTCATCCATTTCCAGCAAGCGGGCCATCGCCCTGTGGCTCTGGTGGGTGGAGCAACGGGCATGGTGGGCGACCCTTCGGGGAAATCGGCCGAGCGGAACCTCCTTGATGAAGACACATTGGCCCATAACGTTGCCTGCCTCAAAAAGCAATTGGCAAAATTCCTCGATTTTTCTGCTGGTGAGCGCGGCGCTATCATGGTCAATAATTACGACTGGTTCAGGGAAATTGGGTTTCTGGATTTTATACGTGACGTTGGCAAACACATCACCGTAAACTATATGATGGCCAAAGATTCGGTAAAAAAGCGGCTTGAGGGCGAAAACGGACTGTCATTTACCGAATTTTCGTACCAATTGATACAAGGGTATGATTTCTATTACCTTTGGAAGAACCATAACTGTGCCCTCCAGATGGGGGGATCTGATCAGTGGGGCAACATCGTTACCGGAACAGAACTCATTCGCCGCAAGGCGAGCGGCACCGCTTACGGACTCACTACCCAGCTTATCAAAAAAGCCGATGGCAACAAGTTTGGGAAAACAGAAAGCGGTGCGGTATGGCTGGACCCCGAAAAAACTTCGCCTTACCGATACTATCAGTTTTGGCTCAACGCGAGTGACGAAGACGCTAAAAACTGGATCAAAATCTTCACGTTGAAATCCAAAGCAGAGATAGACACGCTTATCGCAGCCCACGATACGGCTCCTCATCTTCGGGTGGTTCAAAAAGCGCTGGCTAAAGACATCACTATCCGTACGCACAGCGAATCGGATTATGAAACCGCGGTAAAGACGTCCGAATTTCTGTTTGGAAATGGTTCGCTCGATTTTTTGACCGGCCTGCCGCATTCCGCGGTGCTGGATGTATTTGACGGTGTACCTCAGTTCCATATAGCTAGGAGCGCGCTGGATACAGGCATCCCCGTATTGGACCTGTTATCGGTTGACAGTGCCGTTTTCCCGTCAAAGGGAGAGGCTCGGAAAATGATACAGGGCGGTGGCGTATCAGTAAATAGGTCCAAAATTACAGCCATTGAACAACAATTTGGGGTGGATGATCTGGTCAACAACAAGTACCTGATTGTGCAACGGGGTAAGAAAAACTATTTTCTGTTGATTGCTGAATAAGACCTGCGACACCAAAAAACCGTCTCGCCTGAGGCGAGACGGCATCCGCCTCTCGACGGATTTCAATCAACCTAAACTTTATATTAATGAATGATAACACCGTGGCCGAAATCCAATACGGTGTCGGCAGTGTTGCCAAGTAAACCTTTCGCCCACACCGTATAAATCATGCCGGCCTCGGGTGAAAATCCGAACGTATGGAGCACATCCTGGTTACCGTGATCGATGAAATTGATGGTGCATGCTACACCGCCTTCAATGGCAATGAAATCGGAGTGCTCCTTGAATGCGTTATCGTCAACACGCATTGGATCTCCTGTCCCGGCTTGGATCTCGATATCCAAAGCGGGTGCATCAGGGCTTAAGTGGATAAATCTAACCTTCGCTTTTCCTGCTTCCGGTTCACTCAGATCATCCTCCGTAGCCAGCAGCTCCATCTCATCATACCCCACCACATACACGGAATAAAACTTACCCGGTATAAAGTTGATCGTTTTCTGAACAATCGGCTCGGCATTGGGGTAATCCTCCGGATCGACTATGCTTACAAGCCTGCTGTTTGGCCAGGCATTCTTATAGGGTAACGTATCCGCATAGGCAAACGCTTCGTCCTCCCAGGCCACATTGTCGAAATTGAACTTTTTCTGATCCAAAAACATGTCTAATTGAACGGAGCCTGGCACAGCATTCAACGCCCGCACTGCTGAAACCTGATATACCTGATTGTCTCCTTTAAGACACCCGCTTAATGTAGTACCCACCATGATGGCCACTATAGCCAAAAACCATCTACTCCATGATACCCTGTCAAATCGCTTCATTTCAAATTTTTAACCTTAATCCTCTTCAATAAACCCGTCATCAAGCATTACTAAGCGCGCCCATGTAGAAAATAACGAGCCGTCCGGCTACATTGCTACACTCCGATCAAAAATTTCAACCTTACAACTATTGCCCCTCCGTGGCCCTACCATGCAGTACGGCCGATAATCGACAAAAAATACGTAAGTTTGTCTCAAACAAAACGTGTGCTTTAGATGTCCGGAAAAGCGAATTCATTCAGAAAAAATGTTCGAAATGACACGGAAGGCGGGTCTTCCCGACGAAAAAAACGTGAAACGAAATCGTCAAATACAGGGCCTATCAGTGTTTTTGGGAACAAGGCTGTAAAGATTGCAGGGCTGTTCCTGCTCGTCGTATCCGTATATTTCCTTATTGCATTCATATCCTACTTATTTACCTGGAAAGAAGACCAAAGTTACGTGTCGGCGGCGAATGGTGGTTGGCACACTTTGTTTAAAACGCGTGAAGAACTTGCCCTTGCGGGCATAGATAGCCCTGTTGTACAGAACTGGATGGGCAAAGTCGGTGCATTGCTCGCACACCAATTTATCTACAAATGGTTCGGCGTCGCTTCATTTCTTTTTGTAGGTATCCTATTTACCGTAGGCTATCGGTTGCTATTCAAGGTGAAAATCATCTCCACCTGGAAGGTCCTGGGATACGTGTTACTTTTATTGGTCTTTCTTTCTGTCACCCTGGGTTTTATCCACGGATTCATCAGTGACTATCCCCATTTTTTAGAGGGTGAATTTGGCTTTTGGTCCAACCGGTTGCTCGAAGCCCAAATCGGTACAGCTGGTGTGGCCGGCGTGTTGATTTTCACTATTTTTACCGTACTTATTATTTTCTATAACCTGGATTTCAAGTTCGGTTCGCGCCGTAGCCTTGCCGGTCCGTTAAAGCGGGGTAACGATTCCGATGCTGAGGCAAATAGTTTACGCAATGAAGAACGCTATACGCAGGAGTCGGAATATCGCGTAGACCCTGTGGAATTCAACCTCAACCGGGCTAAAGAGGCCGAGCAACAGCATGAAAAACTGCAACAAAACATCAATACACCAAAATCCCGGGCGGTCGAAGCCGACCCTACCCCTGATTTCACCGTGGAAGAGCCGCTTGAGAGAACCGAAGCCAAAAATGAACTCAAATCACCGGCATTGACCGTAGCCGACATTAAAGAAGAAAAACCGAGCACCGCTGATGAGTTGGTGGAAAAGGTAGGTCAATACGATCCAAAACTCGATCTGTCGGGTTACCAATACCCTACGCTCGACTTGTTACGCGATTACGGTTCGGGCAAAATTACGGTGAACAACAACGAACTGGAAGCCAATAAAGACAAGATTGTAGATACATTAGGCAATTACAATATTGAAATATCTAAAATCAAAGCAACCATCGGTCCCACGGTTACGCTGTATGAGATTATCCCCAAACCGGGGGTTCGTATTTCTAAGATAAAGAATCTCGAAGATGATATTGCACTGAGCTTGGCGGCATTGGGTATCCGTATCATTGCCCCTATGCCCGGCAAAGGAACAATCGGCATCGAGGTACCGAACAGCCACCCTGAAATGGTGTCCATGCGCTCGGTATTGGCTACGGAGAAATTCCAGCATACCGATATGGATCTGCCCATCGCGCTGGGCCGCACCATATCGAACGAAGTGTATATCGCCGACCTCACCAAAATGCCCCACTTGCTGGTTGCGGGCGCGACCGGACAAGGTAAGTCGGTCGGTATCAATGCAATCCTCACATCGCTACTCTATAAGAAGCATCCGGCTGAACTTAAATTCGTACTGGTCGACCCGAAAAAAGTGGAATTGTCGTTGTTCAGGAAGATCGAGCGGCATTTCCTGGCCAAACTGCCCGGCGAGGAAGATGCTATCATTACCGATACCAAAAAGGTAATCAACACCCTCAATTCGCTGTGCATCGAAATGGATATGCGGTACGACTTGTTGAAGAATGGGCAGGTGCGGAATCTCAAGGAATACAACAAGAAATTCATCAATCGGCGACTCAACCCCGAAGAAGGGCATCGGTTCCTGCCCTTCATTGTGTTGATTGTCGACGAATTTGCAGACCTGATGATGACGGCGGGTAAGGAAGTGGAAACACCTATCGCCCGGCTGGCGCAGTTGGCGCGCGCGGTGGGCATACATTTGGTTATCGCTACCCAGCGCCCGTCGGTAAACATAATCACCGGCACCATCAAGGCCAACTTCCCGGCGCGGCTAGCTTTCCGTGTCCTTTCTAAAGTGGATTCGCGAACCATTCTCGACTCGGGAGGCGCAGATCAACTTATTGGTCGCGGAGATATGTTGCTTTCTACCGGAAGCGACCTGACCCGGATACAATGTGCCTTTGTAGACACACCGGAAGTAGAGGAAATATCGGACTTCATTGGCAATCAGCGTGGCTACCCATCGGCCTTCCTCCTGCCTGAGTATGTAGGTGAAGATGGTGAGAGCGGCACCGACGACTTCGATATGGCCGATCGTGACGCTATGTTTGAAGATGCAGCCCGTTTAGTGGTGCTACATCAGCAGGGATCTACTTCACTCATTCAGCGTAAGCTCAAGCTGGGATATAACCGTGCTGGTCGGATTATAGACCAATTGGAGGCCGCGGGCATTGTCGGCCCGTTTGAAGGCAGCAAGGCGCGGGAAGTGTTATTCCCTGATGAATATTCATTGGAACAGTTTTTGGATGGGTTGAAGAAAGAAAGTGAGAAATGAACAAGCTCATCTATATCGTAAGTACAGTGGCTGCACTCGTGGTGAACGTAAACCTACCGGGCTACGCACAGACCGATGCAGCGGCTAAGTCACTGCTTGACAAGGTAAGTCAAACTTACGGGGCCTACAAAACCGTCCAGGCGGATTTTTCGCTCGAAGTCAAGCAAGGACAGCGGGTAACCCACATGGAGTCGGGCAGCATTTTTATGGACAAGTTAGCTGGTAAATACCATATCTCAACGGGCAGCCAGGACATCATCAGTGATGGAAAGACACAATGGATGGTGCTTAAGGACGTTGGTGAGGTTCAGATCACCGATGCAGGCTCTGCTTCGGACGCGATTTCTCCAACTAATATTTTTTCATTCTATAACGAAGGATACAAGTATGTATCAGCCGCAGACGAACGCGCAGACAACAAACAACTAGCGGTGGTTGAACTTACACCGGAAGATGTGAATGCGCCTTATTTCAAAATCAAATTGCGGGTTGATAAAAAAACATACCAGATACATGACGTCACCATTTTTGATAAAGGCGGCAATCGATTTGCCTATACCATAAAGAATACCAAAGCCAATCCGCAACTTGGGAATAACAAGTTTGTTTTTGAGCAAACCAATTATCCCAACCTGGAGATTGTGGATCTCAGGTAAGCGTCAGGGTACAGCTGCTTACAACCTGTGTTTTGGGGAGTCAGCGGGTGAAGCAGCATCTGCCAAACGCACACCACTGCGGCGGTAGCCATGTAAATTCGGGTGTTCAATGACTTCTTTTACCGAAATCAGTTTATATACATAGCTTCCTGTTTCCTTGTTCAGTTTCAGCCGGAAATAATTGTCTTCCTGCTGTCTGCTAATAGCCCGCAGCAGATTGCCTTCGCCGGTATTGAAAGCAGCGGCTACCAGCGTCCAGCTGTTGAACTCACGATACAAAGCCTTAATATATCTCGCTGCGGCTGCCGTCGATTTCTCGATATCCTGCCGTTCATCAATGACGTTATCCACCCGCAATCCAAACGACCTAGCCGTGGCGGGCATAAACTGCCAATAACCCGATGCACCGCGGTGCGACGTGGTACCACGGGTAAAGCCACTTTCAACCAACGGGATATACTTGAAATCTTCCGGAATACCATGGGCGCGAAGGATGGTGGCCACCTTGGGTAACGCGTACATCGCTTTGCGATGCAACCCATGGGAACGACGCTTGGCGTATGAATACTCGCGAAGGTAACGCATCATCTTCTCCTCAATCTGCTGGTTGCCCAAAGGCAGGTTTTCGTCAGCAAAAGACAGCGATGCAAAATAAGCTGTGTTTCGGATGGCGCTGATATCCTCGCTCATAAACAGCTGTTGAGACAAGGAATCATCAGACCATGTTTCGGCGTGCCGCTCACCCGCTGACACGTTGTAGGTGTACAGCTTGGAAAGCGACACCAATACTAAAACCGCACCGAAACAGAGCAGTTGTTTTTTTATCATTCAAAACCTTTTCTGCAACTTGACGGTCATAAAACGACACGGCAAATTGCTTGATTCAAAAAGCTGGCGACAAAAGTAAAAATTATAATGTTAATATACAAACAGTTACAAAACCATGCGTTGCATTTTAACAAAATTTAACGTAATTTTTCCAGTTATTTATACCTAAAAAAAGAGTCATACGCCGTTTAACCCGTATTTTTTGACTACTTTTGCAGCTTACATTTTTTACGGTAAAAATCATGCCATTTAGTAACAAAAGGAACAGTCGCGATGACAACTCCAATCGCCGTCGCAAGTCAACCTCCAACTATTCACAAGCGAAGGGCCGCAAGTTCCGCAGCCACGATAGTTCCAATGACGAAAAGCGGGGGCCTAACACCGGCTCAGGTAAGTCGGGAGAATGGCAAAAAGATAATAATGCAAATTCCCACCGTGATAATGCTTTCAAACGAAGTGGACAACAGGCCCTTTATAAATCAGAGCGGCGCACGCCTGGCAATAAGCCGTACGACCCATCGAAAAAGCGGCGTGAGCGTACAGATATACGCACTAAACAACATACCATTGGCGAAACCGAAGAAGACGGACTCATCCGACTTAACAGGTACATAGCTAATGCAGGCATCTGCTCCCGTCGGAAAGCCGACGAACTGATCGAAGCAGGCGTTATCTCCGTCAATGGCGAAGTCGTCACTGAGCTGGGCAGCAAAGTAGACCCCGCAAAAGATGAGGTGCGTTATAATGGGGAGCGCTTACGAAGGGAGAAAATGGTTTACGTCCTGTTAAATAAGCCCAAAGACTACATCACCACGACGGATGACCCACAGGAAAGGCGTACCGTGATGCAGTTGGTAGCCAAAGCTACCCGCGAGCGGATTTATCCGGTCGGGAGGCTGGATCGTAACACCACGGGCCTATTATTACTAACCAATGATGGTAGCCTCGCGGAAAAGCTTTCCCATCCGCGCAATAACATTGCTAAGATATACAACGTAGAACTCGATAAAAACCTGACCCAAGGTGACCTGAATAAAATTGGATTCGGTCTGGAACTGGAAGATGGGTTCGTGAAACCCGATGCAATCAGTTACGTACAGGGCGCCAGCAAACGTGAAATCGGTGTCCAGATTCATAGCGGCAAAAACCGGATCGTTAGGCGTATTTTCGAACACCTTGGATATGATGTTATCCGATTGGATCGGGTGGTGTACGCCAACCTGACCAAAAAGGATCTCCCCCGCGGGCGTTGGCGCTACCTCGAAGAAAAGGAAATCATTCAGCTCAAACATTTCATCCGGTAATTTTTAACTTACGACTTACGACTTTTGACTAACACCATGACAGACCCGAAATCCCTTACGTCCGTAGCCGCTTTTCACAAAACTTTCAAGCACCCTATATTGGCGGAGCCGACCATCCCCAGCGAACAGCGTTGCAAATTACGGGTAGCCCTCCTGGCTGAGGAACTCAGCGAACTGGAGGAGGCTATTGCCGCCAGTGACCTTACAGAGGTAGCCGATGCGCTCTGCGATCTGCAATACGTGCTGTCTGGCGCAGTACTGGAATTCGGGCTGGCCGATAAGTTCGGTGAACTTTTTGACGAGGTGCAGCGGTCTAACATGAGCAAAGCATGCAAAACCGTACAGGAAGCCGAAGAAACGGTTGCACACTACCAAAGTAAGGGCGTCCCTTGCT
>Ga0079224_100001972_pt1 | contig 24444 bp, 18 predicted proteins | sample Stecom2015_FD_80414 | JGI IMG/M metagenome (GOLD analysis project Ga0079224, IMG submission 80414) | Agricultural soil microbial communities from Utah to study Nitrogen management - Steer compost 2015 | ecosystem: Environmental > Terrestrial > Soil > Agricultural land | place: USA: Utah... | reverse complement strand
TCGACGCGCTTGCCGGCGCGCCGCAGTCGCAGGCGTCGCTGGCGACCGCCGGATTCGTGTTGCTGTATGTTCTCGGCCAATTTCTCAGCCGTGTGCTCACTGAGCTGCGCATGCTGGCCTTCGGGCAGGGGGAGCAGCGCGCACGTCGCCGCATCGGCGCGCGCTTGTTCGAGCACCTGGTGCGTCTGCCGATGCGCTTTCATCTAGAGCGCAAGACCGGGACGATTGGTGAGACCGTGGAGCAGGGCTTGCACGGTTATCAGATGCTGCTCACGCATCTGGTCTACACACTGCTTCCGGCCGCTGTCGAGTTCTGCACGGTCGCAGCCGTGCTGCTGCACTACCAGCATGAGACCTACCTCCTGATCCTGGGGGCGGCGTCGATCGCATACGTTCTGGCGTTTCAACGCGGTGCTGCGGATATCCAGACCCCTGCACGCATCGTTTCCGAGGCGCACATCGAAGCGCACGCGGTGCTCACGGACAGTCTCATCAACTATGAAGCCGTCAAGTATTTCGACGCGGAATCGGTGGTCTGCACGCGGTACGACGAGGCATTGAGCCGCACGGAGTGCGCATGGCGCGGCTTCTATCGTCGGCGTGCCGTCAATGGCGTGCTGGTAGCGACCATCTTCGCTGTATCGCTCGGCGCATCGCTCGTGTACGCCGCTCAGGATGTGCTGCGCGGCGCGATGACGATCGGCGGCTTCGTGCTGGTGAACACGTACGTCTTGCGTCTGATGCAACCGCTGGAACTGCTGGGCGTTGCGGTGCGAGATATCGCACAAGGGCTGGCCTTTCTCGAGCGACTCCTCGCGCTGCTCCGCGCACACAGGGAGGGGGAGATCTCGCAGGTAACGACGGTTCAGGCTGCGCCGCACGGCGGGCCAGAGCTCAGGGATGGGTTCGGACCCCCATCTCCGCTGCGGCGGGCCCACCGGAATCCTTCGCGCGGCGAGCTGCAGTTCGAGGACGTCACTTTCTCGTATCGACCCGGCCGCGCCGTGCTCAAGAACGTGAGCTTCCGGGCGCCGGCAGGGCGAACCATTGCGGTGGTGGGTGCAAGCGGCGCCGGAAAGTCCTCGCTGATCCGTCTGCTGTTTCGCCTGTATGAGCCCGATTCGGGTCGGATCTTGCTGGACGGCGCGCCCATCGCGCAGCTCCCGTTGTCGCTCGTGCGCCAGGCGATCGCGGTCGTCCCTCAGGACACCGCCCTGTTTCACGACACGGTCGCCAGAAACATTGGGTTTGGGCGGAGCGGATCGAGCCAGCCGGAGATCGAGGAGGCTGCGCGTATCGCCAATCTGCACGAGTTCATCATGGGACTGCCGGACGGCTACGAGACGATCGTGGGCGAAAGAGGCTTGAAGCTGTCTGGCGGCGAGCGCCAACGCGTCGCGATCGCGCGCGCCGTGCTGAAGCGGCCGCATGTGTTCGTATTCGATGAAGCTACCTCGTCGCTCGACAGTCGCACGGAGCGCGAGATCTTGAGCAACGTGGTGGACATTTCGAGAAAGTGTACGACTCTGGTGATTGCACACCGTTTGTCCACGGTCGTGCACGCGAATGAGATCCTCGTGTTCGATTCGGGTGCGGTCGTCGAGCGTGGTTCGCACGGCGAGTTGCTCGCGAGGCGGGGCCGCTATGCGACATTGTGGCGTGCACAGGCGGAGGAGCAGGATGTCGGAGCATCGAACCGGTCTCCACCGCACTCTGGATCGTCGTTCGACGCGGCGGGGCCGCCGCCTACCGGCGTGAGATAGTGGAATGCGTCAAGCCTGAACAGATCCGGATGGCCCATTCGGTTACGCGTGATCGCCACGGAGAGCGTGGAAGGATCGCGATTCATGCGGCGCGCGACTTCGGTGAGCGTGGCGATGCGACGCTCGATCACAAACCACGCGATCAGCGCGCGAGCGAGAGCGGCGTCGCGTCTGCGAGAGCGCGACAAGATGTCGTCGCAGGTGAGGCCGAGCGCGCGGCTCACATCGTGGATGACCTGATCGAGCGAAAGGCGAGAGCGATATGCGCGCGCAGGATGCGGCAGGTTCGCAATGAAATCAGCGCCGCCGATGATCCGCAAGTCGGCGTCGCCGCCCTGGTTGAATAGTCTGATGTCGTCTTCCGAAGGCGGGCGGTTCATCAGCGCTTGATACGCCTGCTCGGCGCCGCCTCTTGCGGCAAGCATTTGCAGTGCAGTACGTGTGTTCACCAGAGTATGGCGCGCTGCGCTCACGTATGCGTGGTGGCTGGTGTACGGCCAGGCCGCCGGATGCGGCGCCAGGTTCGCCAGCAGTGGAAGATGATGTACGTAGTTGATCAGCTTCAGCAGGTATGTGTTCGGATCGATGAGCAGGGCGCGATAACGCCGTCGGAAGAAGTGTCCGCTTCCGCCATCGCGGTTGTGAATGCTGCGCGCGTAGCTGCCCGTTACACCCTGCACGAAGCGACTGAGCGGTACACAGTCGATACGCAGAACGAGATGTATGGCGTCTGGCGCCCAGCAATAGGCGTAGACCAGCGTGTCCGAACGCCGTAGGGCCTTCGCCAGCAGACGCTCGAACAATACGTAATCGTCGGCCTTGGTGAAGATTGCACGTCGTGCGCCGCCCTCCTGAACGACATAGTAGACCCCGCCAGGAATGTGAATGCGTTCCCGCCTTTTCATGGCTGCCGTCTCCCATGTGCGCTCCGCACGTTCCGCGCCTTATGTCTGCGCTCGCATTGCGCTTCCTCTCGCCGTCCAAAATTGGCGATCAGGGGCGCGTCATTGCGTTCGGATGGGCGTTGGGATCCTTGCTGGCGGCTGCGGGCTGGCGCCCCTGTGATACGCAGTGCTGTCGAGCGCGGCTGGCCAAGAAGCGTCGATGTAGCGGGTGATCGGCGCCGGCGCGCCAAAGCGCATTCGCACGCGGCGCAGTCCTTCGGGTTCGATCAACGCGGCGACTGCGGTGACTTCATCCGCACCGTCAGGCAGCGTCGGTCCGATCGGCGCCGAGCGCCAGCCGCATCTCAGCACCAGCGGCAACAGGGCGGCGTTGGCTGCGAGCGTGACTCGCTCGAGACCGAACAGCAGGCCTGTTTCGAGCACTCCGCAGACAACTTCCGCAAATAGTGCAATGCGGACCCGCCGGCCGACTACCTGTGGCGAGATACAGAACCGCGACACCTCCCAGATGTGAGGGCCGCGCAGCGGCGCGCCCTGGCTGGCTGGGAGCAGGAGCTCGCTCAGCAGGTGCGGGCCCGTGGTCCGCAACAGCCTGACCGAGGCCAGCAGCGGACCTTGCGGACGCTTCTTGGCGAGCAGATACACGGTGTCGACGCGATCGTAGCTGTCGATCTCGGCGTCTTTGGTCGTCGGCAAACGCCAGCCGATACGGTCGACGAACACCGCTTTGCGCTGGCGGTGCATTTCGTCGAGATCAGGCTGAAATAGCCGCCGGTTTCCGGCGTCGACGATGAAGATCATCCTGAGCGCCTCGAGTCCTTGCCCGCTGAAGCGTGCGTCGCTCGCGCTCATTCGTGAAGTGGACGGTTCAGACCAGCGCTTCTGTGAGGGTGTGGCGGCGCCGCCTCGGTCTGTCGCGCGGGTTCGTAGAAAGGCGACTCAGCGCTAGTGCTCGCCCGAAGCTCGCTTGACCACATCGCCGAAGGAGATCTGTCGGGTGGCGAGCGCCTCCACGACGGCTTGCGTGCGGGTCGCGACCCCCAGCTTCCGTTTCGCATTCCCGATGTGCTTGTGAACCGTGCATTCGGCCAGGTTGAGCAACCGCCCGATCGTCCACTCGTCCTTGCCCTGCGCCGCCAGCTCCAGGCACTGGCGCTGACGCGCGCTGAGCTGCGGCGCGCCGAACGAACTCGGCCGCCAGAACTCATCCTGGCTCACTGCCTGGTAGAGGTACCGGGCCAGCAGGCGGACGGTGTGATAGCTGCCGGGATCGAGCCTCCGGGAATCCGGAATTACGGAGCACGAGGCGCGGAAGGCGCTGCGCGAAGGCGGGGCGTGCAACGGGAGCGTGAAGCCGTGGGCCACGCCGAACTCGGCGGCCTGCTGCATGATTTGCTTCTGCTGCGGGGTCAAGAAGGCTTGAAAGTCGGAAGCGTCCCAATGAAACGAGTGCGGCGTGCGGTCGATCCATCGGAACACCGGGTCCACGTAGTGCAGGCGCCGCTCGCTGAACTCGCGCGCCCAAGCCAGGGGGTAGTTGTGCATGACCACAGCTCGCGGTGGACGCCGGAGCGGATCGACGTGAGAGCAAACGGCGTAGAGCCGGAAGCCGAGCGCTTCGACGGCGCTGCGGAATGCAGCTTCCATCTCCTCGGGATTGCGCGCGCGCTCGCACCGCTCGATGAAGGCCTGAGCCAAGTCGAAGTGCTTCATGGGCCACATCCTTATGCCGGCGGTCGGATCTGCGCGAGCGTTCGCGCGCGTCCCGACCCGCCGTGGTCAGACTAGCAGGCTGTGGCGTCGAACGTGCATTTGCTCCCGTTTCTCAGGCGGACGGCGCCGGGAGCTGGGTGAGACGCGGGCTGCGCGGCCAGAGTGCGACGCAGCAACCCGATTCGAGCATGTGCGCCAGGACTCCGCAAAAAGACCGCGTCCGGCCCGTTGCGGCCGAACCTCAGGACGAAGCGCTGGCGCCCGCGGGGAGAAGTCCTGCGAGCGGTTCGGCAAGTGGGCGAGCGGTCGGCGAGTGCGCCAAACGAATACCTGGACGCCGTCTCCGGCGCGGTCAGTATTTCGCGTAGCTCTTTTCTTCCACGATGGTCGAACCGAGGCGCGTGTTGATCTCCCGCTTGACTGCGGCGCGTTCATCGTTGGTCATGTAGACCGCTCGAGCCAAATCAATGAACTCCTGGTCGAAAGAGCGCGCGCGCTCCTTGTCGCGGATGCGATCCTCGATGTCCCACAGCTTCTCGTTGATCCGGCGCAAGGCGGCCCATTCCGCGTCGATGTCGACCGTGGAGCCCGGCGAGTTTCGCCAAGTCTCCTCGAGCAGGGCCAGCTCGGTGCGCACGTTCGCCACCTTCTGTGCATCGGTGATGCGCTCGGACTTGATCTGCAGAATGGTGATCTTGTCGATCAGCTCGCCCGGGGAGATGGGAACGCGGATTTCGGTTGCGGAAGGCATAGAGCTGGTAGGTAGTGACTGGTGACTGGGCACAGTACGGGGTTCGAGTGCGGTGGACAAGGGAGGCGGACAGGGGGAGTTCCTATCCTCCCGCATTCCCTTTCCCCTCCGTTCCCCCTTTGCGTGCTCCGCGAGCCAGGGCCTGCATCAATACGTTCAGTTTCTTGATCACATCATCCGGCGTAATGAGGTCCATGACGCCCGGCTTCTCGATCTTCGTAGTCCACGGTAGTCGCGAAGCAGGCTGGCCGAGCAGGCGCTGCGCTGCTGCTTCGTACTTGTCCACGCACCATTGCCGACTCAGGTAAGGCCCGCTGCGCGCCGGGTTGGTCGCCGCGTATAGTCCGATCACCGGTGTGCCGACCGTGGTCGCCATGTGCGCCGGGCCGGAATCGGGCGACAACAACACAGTGGCTCTCTGCAGCGTCGCCAGGAACTCCAGCAAAGTGTCCTCGCCGATCGTGTTCACGCAGGGCTGCTTCATCAATCGTTCGATGTGCGCTCCCATCCGCCGCTCGAGCTCGCTGCGGCCGCCGCAGAGCACGACGCGCAACCCAAACGCTTCGGCCGCATAATCGCCCACCTGCGCGTAATACTCGGCGCGCCAGTTGCGCAATTGGTGGCTGGAGCAGGGGCTGATGATCAGCGTCCGCACGCCGTCCGGAATCACGCGTCGGGCGTACTGTTGAGCCGCTTCCGGGATCGGGATGTCCCAGCGCAGCAGCTTGTCGTGCACCTGAAATCTCTCGGCGAACCCGAACAGAGAATCCATGACGTGCTGCCGCTCGGCCGGATGGATGCGGCGATTCGTGAACAGCCACTGCAGCTCTCGGGCGCGAGCACGATCGAACCCCAGTTTGATGTGCGCCGGGACGAGCGTGGACAGCACGCTGGCGCGCAGCGCGAGCTGCATGTGCATCAGGACATCGAAGCGCCGCCCCCGCATGGCCTGGCGCAACGTTCGATAAGCTCGCAGCGTGCTGCTCTTGTCGAGCGCGATGAACTCGATGTCGGGAATGTGTCCCAGAAGCTTCGCCTCGACCCGGCCGATGATCCAGGTGAAGCGGGTCTGCGGCCAGGCTTGCTGCAGCGTTCGCACCACCGGCAAAACGTGGCATACATCGCCAATCGCCGAGAGTCGCAGGATGCAGACGGTGCGCGGGACGGTGTTGAAGACGGACTCCATGCTGAGGGGAAGCGGTTAGCGGCTGGTCAGAGGCGCGGTGGAATTTGCATCGTTCGCAGCCGACTGGGCGTCGACGCAAACTGGGCCGACGTGAAGGAGGCCGCTGTTTTGGTATTGTGTCGCTCGATCCGAGCCGCGCTCCAGGTTTGCCATCGCGTCGATGCGCCCGATAGAAGAAAAAACAGCTCCGATCGCTCGGGGCGGCATCCTATACGACGCATCCCGAGTACGTAACCCGGCCGATGCGCTGTTCGACCGGGCGCACTGGGCTTCGCAGGGCGCGCTGGAGGAGGTCGGAGGCGGGCGTGGAACGATCGCCGTGCTGCGGGCGGGCGAGGAGCGCTGGGTGCTGCGGCGCTATCGTCGCGGCGGCTGGGCGGCTCGTGTCACCGACGACCGCTACTTGTGGATGGGGGAAGCGCGCACGCGCTCTTTCGCCGAATGGCGGCTGCTGGCGCACTTGCGTGCGCGCAACCTGCCGGCGCCGGCGCCGATCGCAGCGCGCTATGTCCGCGAAGGCTGCACATACCGCGCCGATCTGATCACCGAACAGGTTCCGCGTGCGCGCACGCTGGCGGAGGCGATCTCCTGCAGTCCCTCGCTGGAGCAAGGCGACTGGCGGCAGGTGGGCTTGACCGTGGCTGCTTTCCATCGCGAAGGCGCATATCACGCCGATCTCAATGCGAACAACATTCTGCTCACGGCAGATGCAAGCGCTCCTGTTTATCTGCTCGATTGGGATCGCGGCTGCATACGCAGGCGCGGAGGGTGGGAGCAGCAGGTTCTGAGGCGGTTGCGCCGCTCGCTCGAAAAGGTGCGTCGCGCTGGCGGCGAATTCGGCGAGCGGGAGTGGGGCTGGTTGATCGAGGCGTACGAGGCGGTCCTTCGGAAGAGCTGACGGCGCGAGACGAAGCCGAAACGCGACAGCCTCATCACTTTTCGCGCGCCGCACCGCCTCGGCCGTAGTAATCCGGGTAATCCGCGCTCAGCCCTTTGAACCGCCGGTGGATCCACAGGTATTGGTCCGGCGTACGTCGGATCTGCGCCTCGATGAACTCATTGAAACGCCGCGCGTCGGCCGCGGGATCGCGGGTGGGAAAGTCCTCCAGCATCGGGTGGATCACCATGCGATAGCCCTGCGAGCCGGGCAGGCACTCGGGGAAGTAGGGCAGCACGGCGGCGCCTGTCATGCGCGCCAGACGCGAGGTGGCGGTGTTGGTGGCGGCAGGGATGCCGAAGAAGGGCACCATTTCGGCGCCCTTCTTGCGATAGCTCTGATCGGGCGCGTACCACACCGGCTCGTTGCTCTTGAGAGCGCTGACCAGCGAGCGCACGTCGTCGCGCGGAATGGCGCGTTTGGCCTTGCGGTTGCGATTGAGGCTCAGGAACCGCTCGAGCACCGGGTTGCGCGTGGGTCGGTACATGATGTTGGTCGGCATGCGCATGCAGAGCACCCGCCCGCCGATCTCGAGCGTGGTGAAATGCGCGCTGAGGAGAATGGCGCCGCGACCGCGGGCCAATGCGGCCTGCAGGTGTTCTTCGCCTTCCAGGCGCGTGAGCTTGCGGATGCGCTCATCCGGGCTCCACCAGCTCATCGCAATCTCGAACAGGCCGACGCCGACGCTGCGGAAATGCTCGCGCAGCAGCCGCTCGCGCTCTTCGCTCGTCAGCTCGGGCATGCACAGCTCGAGGTTGCGCCGCGCGATGCGGACGAACGACAGCGGCAGCCGCGAGGCGAATCCGCCGATGCGTCGTCCGAGCCACAGCAGCACGGGAAAGGGCAGCGGCTCGAATGCGCGCAGCAGGCCCAGGGCGATCCATGTGGGCCAGTAGCGGGGGTGCAGGAGCCGGGCGGGAATCTTGGGCATGGGGCGACGCGTCACGTTCAGGGCGCGCAGTTTACTCAACCCTGCCGATATGGATCCCATTCGGGATGCTTGAAGCGCTTGTACGCCCAGAGGTACTGCTCGGGATGGCGGCGCATGTGCTCCTCGATCAGCCCATGGAAGCGCTGTGTATCGGCGAGGGCGTCTCCCGAGGGGAAATTCTCCAGCGCCGGAAGAATGCGCACCAGATAGCCGCTGTTGTCGGAATTGCGCTCCGGGAAGTACGGCAGCACCGCGGCGCCCGAGATCCGCGCCAGGCGTGAAGTGGAGACGTTCGACGGAGCCGGCCGCCCGAACAGCGGTACGAGCTCGCTGTTCTTATCCGTAAAGCGTTGATCGGGCGCGTACCACACGGGCAGGTTTTTCTTGAGATTCTGCAGCAGATCGCGAATCTGGTCCGCAGAGATCGCCTGCACTGTGTGTCGACTGCGTCCGCGCCGCGAGAGCTCAGCAATGAGCGGATTGCTGGGCGTCAAGTACATGATGCTGGTGGGGCCGAGCAGGGTGAGAGCGCGTGCGCCCATCTCGAGCGCGGTGAAGTGGGCGCTGAGCATGAGCGCGCCGCGCCCGGCGGCCAGCGCCTTGTCGAGGTGCTCGGCGCCTTCGAAGCGTATCAGCCGGCGCAGGCGCGCATCGCTCGCCCACCAGACCATTCCGGTTTCCAGCACTGCGCAGCCGAGGGACTCGAAATGCCTTTTCACAAGCGCGCGGCGCTGCGCATCGTCCAGCTCCGGAATGCTGAGGCGTACGTTGATGTCGGCGATGCGGCGATCGCGGCGGCTGAAAGCGTAGGCAATACGCCCGAGGCTGCGCCCCAGGCCAAGTTGCGCCCGTAGCGGCAGCAGATTGACCAATCGCACCCAACCCAGCGCCAGCCACACGAGCCAGAATCTCGGGCCAAGAAAGCGATGGAGCGGAATGCGCTCGGGCGCGGGGGGCGCTTCAGGAAGCGAGTGGTGCGTCATGGGCGCGCCGTTCCAGATGCGCAGGCGGCCTGAGCAGGTCTGCGCGCTTCATCGCGCAAGCCGTGTCCGGGCCTGCGCGCTTCGAGTACCATCCTGCCGCTTTGGCCCACACTGTCCGCGCAACCGGCGTACTGCAATGAAAACGGCCGCTTCTCCAAGCCTCGCCTCCCTGCTGCTCCGATGCCGGAATCAGAACGGCCACGCTGTCCAATCCGTCGGCCGAGCGATTCGCCCCGAGGGGCGGGGATGAGAATGTTAGCGCATCGGGCCCGCCGCCCTTAGCAAGAACTGCATGCTCCGCCTTCTGTATTCCGCTGCGGTTTGTGTCGCGGCTCCGCTCGTGCTCGGCGCAACGTCGTTGCGCGGCGTTCGCGACGCCTCTTATCGCGACCGGCTCGCCGAGCGGCTGGGCTTTACGCGTGTGCGGTTCGAGTCCCAGCCGCTCTGGGTGCATGCCGTTTCTGTGGGCGAGGTGCAGGCGGCCGCTGCTCTGGTGCGAGCGTTGCAGGCGCGGTATCAGCATCCGCTGCTCATCACTACGGCGACGCCGACCGGCGCGCAGCGGGCGGCGGCGCTGTTCGGCGATTCGGTTCGCCATGCCTACCTTCCTTACGACACGCCCGGCGCGGTGAAGCGTTTTCTGAACCGGACCCAGCCGCGGATCGCGGTGATCATGGAGCGTGAAATCTGGCCCAATCTCTTCCACCACTGCGCACAGCGACGCATTCCCGTTGTGCTCACCAGCGCACGCATCTCGGCCGCCTCGGCGCGCAGGCACATGAGCCTCGCCGCGCTGTTTCGGCCCGCGCTCGCGCAGAACGTGACGATAGGCGCGCAGACCGGGGCGGATGCTGAGCGCTACGCGGCGCTCGGCGCGCCGCTGTCAGCCGTCCATGTCACGGGGAACATCAAGTTCGATCTCGAGATCGCCGAGACTGTGCGGCGGGAGGGCGAGACGCTGCGTCGCGAGCAGTTCGCGAGTCGTCCGATCTGGGTTGCGGGCAGCACCCACGAGGCCGAGGAGGGCGTCCTGCTCGATGCGCACGAGCGTGTGCGCGCAGTGCAGCCGGATGCGCTGCTGATCCTCGTTCCTCGTCATCCGAACCGCTTTGCGCAGGTGGCTGCCTGGTTGCAGTCGCGCCGCGTCCAGTACGTCGCCCGTTCGTCGGGCGCGCCCGTCGAGCGGCGGCACGAAGTCCTGCTGGCGGACACGCTAGGAGAGCTCGTCATGCTCTATGCCGCTGCGGACGTGGCTTTTGTCGGGGGCAGTCTGGCGCCTGTTGGCGGACACAATCTCCTCGAACCCGCCGCGCTCGCCCGCCCGATTCTCGTCGGTCCACACAACTTCAACGCGCCGGATATCGCCCGGATGTTTCTGGAGAACGGCGGCGCGCTGCAAGTGAGCTCGGCCGAGGAACTCGCCACGCAGCTTCTCGATCTGTTCGACGATCCTGATCGTCGCCAGCAACTCGGTGCGCTGGCGCGCTCGGTCGTCGATGACAATCGTGGGGCGCTCGAACGGGCGCTGCAGCTCATCGATGCGGCACGTGCAGCGCCGGACGTGAAGGCTTGAAAGGCGTCCATCGCGCTCATGACCTGTGCTGATAGCGGAGCTCGAACGCTGGGCGATTCGCGCACGAGCATGGATCACCGCATCTCGAGTGACTACGGCGCTTGGTGCGACGTCAACGGCGCGTGGGCCGTTGCTCAACGTTGATTGAACCGCGCGAAGTCCACAGAGGGCTGCTTATTCACGCCGCCTCGCCTCAGCGGCTGATCGGCCGCTCGCGAAGGAAAGAGTTGATATTCGACAAGTCTTCGCGGCTCAGGGTCCCGGCCGCAAGCTGCAGTTGCAGCACATTGAGGAGGTAGTCGTAGCGGCTGCGCGCGTAGTTCGTCTGTGCATCGAACAGCAAGCGCCGCGCGTCGAGCACGTCCACGGTCGTGCGCGTACCGACTTCAAACCCGGCTTCGGTCGCCTCCAGCGCAGTGCGGCTGGATTCGAGCGCCTGGCGCAGCGCTCGAACCCGCGAGATCTCGCTCAGCACGCCGAGATACGCGTCACGCGCCGCCCGCTCGGTCTCGCGCTGTGTGCGCTCGAGGCGCTCGCGCGCTGCGCGGTGCAGGTACACGCGCTGGCGAACGCGCGAGGAGACGGCGCCTCCGGAATAGATCGGAATGGTCACCTGCACGCCGATGCTGTCGTTCACCTGAGTCTGGTCCGCGGGGCTGCGGGTCACGCCAGCGACGGTCCGGCTGATCTGGTCGCCGTCGGCGTCGGTGTCGACGCGGCTGGCGACCAGGTCGATCGCCGGGAAGTGTCCGCCGCGGGCGACGCGCACGTCCTCTTTCGCGATGTCGGTCGCCAGTCGTGCGGAGATGACTCGAAGATTCTGCTCTAGCGCCGCATCGACCCAGTCCTCCTCGCTCGCGGGTTGCGGGATCTCAAGCGGCATGTCGTCCACAGGGGAAGCGAGGCTGTCGAACGGTTCACCCGTCAGTTCGCGCAGCAGCTCCTGCGCCGTGGCGAGCGCGCGCTTCGCCCGGATCACCGTGGCGGCCGCCTGATCGCGCGCGGCGCGCGCTTCCTGCACGTCGGTGATCGCGACGAGGCCGACTTCAAACCGCTTGTCGGCCTGCTCGAGCTGTCTCTCGAAAGCTTCGAGGCTGGCTTCGGCGGCGTCCACCGTGTCCTGCGCCGCAAGCACGTCGAAGTAGCGTTGCGCGGTGCGCTGAATCAGCTCTTGCTGGGCGGCGCGGTAGTCCACTTCGGCCTGGGCGACCTGCGCGTTCGCGCGACGCAGGGCCGACCACTGTTCCCAGCGAAACAGCGTCTGGCGCAGCGAGATGGACCACTGCCGGGAATCGAAATCGCTGTCGCTGCCGATTTCGCGCGCGACCAGCTGGCTGGCGGGATCCGCCGGATTCGACGGTGTGAGCTGCGTGCTGGTGAGCTCGCGATCGACCTGCGAATACGACCCGGACGCTTCGAGCTGCGGCAGCAGCACGGCCAATGCCTGCGGGCGGGCTTCGCGGTTGGCCAGCCGGTTGGCGTCGGCCTCGCGGATCAGCGGATCGTTCTGCAGCGCTCGCTGGTAGACGCTCAGCAGATCCGCGCCCTGCGCGGCGGCGGCGAGCAGGGACAGGCCGCAGGCCGCGAGGATGTGCGCTCGTAACGTCATCAGGTCTTCCCATCGGCGTCGCCCGGACGCCGTTGTTGTTCAAGTTCGCCGCACGGCGGCCGCAGCCGCCGCTCAGGCGCTCACGCCGAGCTTTGACGCGCTAATAGGTCGGAATGGTTGCATCTACGTCGCGCGACCAAGCGAGCACGCCGCCCGCCAGATTGACCGCGTGAAAGCCATTTCGTTGCAGGTACTTCACGACGTCGAGGCTACGCCGACCCGAGCGGCACAGCACCACGACTTCGCGATCTTTGTCGATCTCGCCGACGCGCTCGGGGATCTCGCCCATCGGAATGTGCTGCACGTCCGGCACGCTGGCGACGCCGAGCTCCCAGGCCTCGCGCACGTCGAGCAGGGTCAGGGACTCTCCGGCGGCGCGCCGGGCGACGAACTCTTTGGTAGTGATTTGCGGGACGGTCATGGCAAACAGCGGCTCGTGACTAGTGACTAAGCTCGATCGGGCGCCTCGCTGAGCGGACAGTCGGAGCGGAGCCGCTCGGGCCCATTCTGACTGACCGCTGACCGCTTCAAAAGCAGAGTCTGACCATCGCCAGTCCCTGGCCGCCAGCCGCGCCTAGGGAATCTCTGATTTGCTCTGTTTCTGTGATCTCGAGCCGCTCGAAACGCCTTGCATTGCAGGCATTTCTTTGGGCTGAGCCGTCAGGGTAGTAGGTTAATCAGAGCTTCCCTAGAATACGAACGCAGATGGGCGCGGCGCATTCACCAGCGGCTCCACCACCGTCTCGAACAGACACTCGCGCTGCCATTCGCGCTCGCCGAGGCGTGTGACGCGCCAAGCCTCCATCACCGGCGCCTGGCCGACGATGATGAACATGCGTCCGCCGATCTTGAGCGCACGCTGAAAGCGTTCGTCATACAGAGGCAACGAGCCGGTCACGGCGATCGCGTCGTAGGCAAGCTGCTCGTCGAGGCGCATTGCGTCGGCGGTCTCCACGGATGCGTTGTTGACCGCGGCGGCCAGCACGTTGGCGCGCGCCTGCGCGGCCAAATCATCGTAGATCTCGAGCGAGCGCACGCGTCCGGCGAGCCGGCCCATGCAGGCCGTCAGGTAGCCGGAGCCGGCGCCCACCTCGAGGGCGACATCATCCGGACCGAGCGACAGCGCCTGCAGAATCCGTCCGTGCACCTTCGCGGGCAGCATGGTTTGGCCGTGACCGAGCGGAATGGGCGCATCCGCGAATGCGACCATGCGGTAATTCGCCGGCGCGAAGTCCTCTCGCGCCACCTGGCGCATGGTTTCGAGAACGCGCTCATCGAACACGTCCCAGGTACGCACCTGCTGATCGACCATCTGCTCGCGCGCGGCTTCGATATTCATGGGAGAAAACGCTGAAGAAAACGCTGAAAGTGAGGGCTGGGAAGGGTACGGAGTTTGATTACGTCACACAAGATTGCGCAGCGCGCGCGAAAGCGCCCCGTCGCGGCGCTTTCGCTGCGAAATATTCGTGTCTCTGGTGCTTACAATATGGTCAATCCGGCGCGGCGGACAGCGGCCGTTCGCTATGCTCGACGGCAGACCAGCCACGGGCCGCGCCAAGCGTGGGTGCGAGGGGCGGCCCGGTGTGGGATTTTGGTTCGAGGGGTCGTTCCAGGATTCGATCTGGGTTGATTCAGGCCGGCGGCGGCCGGTGAGCGCCGTACCAGGCCCCGCGGCGAGTCGACGGATGCACCCGCCCAGAATCGCGAGTCCCGGTGCAGACGCTCGATCGCTCGAGCGAGCCGGACCGGGCGACCGACCGCGTGGGCCGGATCGCGCGAACCGATCCGCGGATCGCGGGGATTCACTGGACGAGCCTGCGCAGAATGAAGGGTAAACGGCGGTAAATGTGAGCGCCCTGTCGGGGACTTTGACAGTTGTTCTTGCGATCGCAGTGCTCGCGCTGCTCGTCGTGCTGGTGTGGCGCGAACGCCAGGCCGCGGCTTTGCGGCGTGCGGCGGATCAGCTGGACTCCATCGTACGCACCGGAAACTTCTCCGAGCGACTGCGCGGGCCAGGCGTGACCGGGGCGTTCGCCGCGAGCGTCAACCGGCTGCTCGAGCAGATCGCGATCAAGGACCTGATGATCGCCGAGCGAGAGCGTTCCCTGGGCGGGCTGCTCGGTGGGTTGCACGAGGCGGTCGCGGTTTATCGCGAAAACATCGTCTACGCGAACGAGCGCTTCGCCGCACTGGTCGGGGCGGCCGACGCCGCCAATCTTTCGGGCAAGGAATTGCCTGACATCATCCACCCCGACTACACGGATATTGTCCGCGAGCACCTGCGCCGAGCGCTCGTCGGGGAGCCGGGGCTCGAGCGGCTGGAGGTGGAGCTGCATCCGCTGAACGAGCAGACCGCCCGTGTGGAGCTGTCGGCAGTGCGCATCGATTACCAGGGCGGCCCTGCGTTATTGCTCACCATGGTGGAAATGGGCCCGCGGACAGCCCTCACCCCCTCGGCTGCTCCCCGTGCGCGGCCGAGCGCCTGGGAGACGCTCGATTCGCTGGGCGAAGGCGTCATCACCACGGACGTCACGGGCCGCATCGATTACATCAACCAGGCGGGCGAGCAGCTCCTGGCGGTGAGCGCAATCGATGCGCTCGGCAAGAGCATCACAGACATCATCACGCTGCTCGATGAAAGCGACCGGCGCTCGCTGGGCGATCCCGTGCGCCACTGCCTGGCGACGCAATCGAAGGTCACGGTGGGCCGGCGGGGCCTGATGATCGCGCGAAACGGCGGGGAGGAGCGTTCGGTCGAGCTGACGGTCACGCCGCTCAAGGGACAGAAGGGCGAGCTCAGCGGCACGGTAATCGTGGTGCGCGATGTGAGCGAACTGCGCGGCATCGCGCGACAGATGTCGTACCAGGCGAGCCACGACGCCCTCACGGGGCTGATCAATCGCCGCGAATTCGAGCGTCGGCTCGAGGAGGCGCTGAGCATCGCTCACACCCAGGACGCCAAGCACGTCCTGTGCTATCTCGATCTAGATCGCTTCAAAGCGGTCAACGACAGCTGCGGGCATATGGCCGGCGACGGCATGCTGCGCGAGGTGGCTGCGCTCATCAAAGATACGGTGCGCGACTCCGACACCGTCGGCCGGCTGGGCGGCGATGAGTTCGGCATGCTGCTCATCGGCTGCCCGCTCGACAAGGCGCGGCAGATCGCCGATGACGTCGTGCACAAGGTGAACGACTATCGCTTCGTCTGGAAGGACAAGATCTTCAACATCGGAGTGAGCGTCGGCCTCATCGAGATATCTCGCGAGAGCGGCGCGCCCGAGGAAGTCATGAGCGCGGCGGACTCGGCATGCTACGTGGCCAAGAAGCAGGGCTCCCACGTGCACGTGTACTCGGCGCGCGACGAAGCGGTTGCGCGCCATCGCGGCGAGATCCAATGGCTGCAGCGGCTGCAGACCGCGCTCAAGGAGAACCGCTTCGAGCTCATGGCGCAGCCGATCGTTGCGACCTCTGCATCCTCCACTGGCGGGCCGGCGCTCGAAGTGCTGCTGCGTCTACAGGACGATGCGGCGCCCGGCGGCATTTCGCCGGTGGAGTTCCTGCGCGCCGCGGAGCGCTATCGATTGATGTCGGACGTCGATCGCTGGGTCGTGCAGACGGCGCTGACGGCGCTCGGTCGCGGCGGCATACGTCTGCCATCGAATCGCAGCCTGGCCATCAATCTTTCCGGTCAGACGCTTGGGGATCCGCAGTTTCTTGAGTTCGTGGTGGACGTACTGGATCGCACCGGCGTGGCGCCCGCGCAGTTGTGCTTCGAGGTCACCGAGAACTCGGTGATCACCAACATCGAGCACGCGCAGCGCTTCATCGGCGTGCTGCACGGTATGGGCTGCCAGTTCGCCCTCGATGATTTCGGGCGCGGATTGTCCTCCTTCGGCAATCTCAAGAACCTGTCGCTCGATTATCTGAAGATCGACGGCACGTTCATCCGCAACCTCGCCGTGGACTCTGTGAATCAGGCCATGGTCGCCGCCATGATCAAGCTCGCCCGCACGCTGAATTTCCAGGTGATCGCCGAGCAGGTCGAAGATGCGGGCGCGCTGGAAGCCGCTCGCAAGATGGGGGTGGACTTCGTGCAGGGCTACCACCTCGGTCGCCCTCAGCCGCTGGCGCGCGTGGTGGCGCGAGCGAGTTGAGGAAGGAGAAGCGGTTAGCGGTTAGCGGTTAGCGGTTAGTTCGGAGGGTCCGTGGCAGGCATGCAGGTCGGATCTCATCGCCGCCGAGAAGAGGTGCATGCCCTCGAAGCTGCTGGAGCCTTCTTGCAGATCCGAATCTCATCGCCGCCGAGAAGAGGTGCATGCCCTCGAAGCTGCTCGCGCCTTCTTGCAGATCCGAATCTCATCGCCGCGAGAAGAGTGCAGGCCCTCGAAGAGGCGCAGGTCCTCTCAACTAACCGCTAATCGCTAACCGCTTCTTCCGTAACTAACCGCCAACCGCTAACCGCTTCTTCTCTTCTCCAAAAAAAAGCGGCGCAGCTTGCGCTGCGCCGCCGGTTCGAGCGCGGTTGCCTGGCTTCAGAGGAGCGGGACCAGCAGCAACGCCACGATGTTGATGATCTTGATCAGCGGATTGATGGCCGGGCCCGCGGTGTCCTTGTACGGATCGCCGACGGTGTCGCCGGTGACCGCCGCCTTGTGCGTCTCGGAGCCCTTGCCGCCGAAATTGCCTTCCTCGATGTACTTCTTGGCGTTGTCCCAGGCGCCGCCGCCGGTGCACATCGAGATCGCGACGAACAGGCCCGTGACGATCGTCCCGATCAGCAGGCCGCCGAGCGCGCGTACGCCGGCGCCTTCGCCCATCAGGTAGTTCATGCCGAAGGCCACGGCCACCGGCACGAGGATCGGCAGGAGCGAGGGAATGATCATCTCCTTGATCGCCGCGCGCGTGAGCATGTCCACGGCTCTGGAGTAATCGGGCTTGGCCGCGCCCTCCATGATGCCCTTGATCTCACGGAACTGACGGCGCACTTCGATCACGACCGAGCCGGCCGCTCTGCCCACCGCCTCCATGGCCATGGCGCCGAACAGATACGGCACGAGACCGCCGATGAACAGACCGATGATCACGGCCGGATCGGAGAGGCTGAACGCCTGAAGCTTGCCGGCCGCGTCGAGGTTGTGGGTGTAGTCCGCGAACAGCACCAGTGCGGCCAGGCCCGCCGAGCCGATGGCGTAGCCCTTGGTCACGGCCTTGGTGGTGTTGCCTACCGCATCCAGCGCGTCGGTGATCTGACGCACTTCCTTAGGCAGGCCGGACATCTCGGCGATGCCGCCGCCGTTGTCGGTAATCGGGCCGTAGGCGTCGAGCGCCACGATCATGCCGGTCATGGACAGCATCGCCGTCGCGGCGATCGCAATGCCGTACAAGCCTTCGAGCTCGTACGCGCCCCAGATCGCCGCGCACACCGCGAGCACCGGCCAGGCGGTCGAGCGCATCGATACCGCGAGACCGGCGATCACGTTGGTGCCGTGACCGGTCTGCGAGGCCGCAGCGACGTTGCGCACCGGGCTGAATTCCGTGGCCGTGTAGAACTCGGTGATCCAGATGAGCGCCGCAGTCAGAGCGAGGCCGATGGCCGCGCACCACACCAGTGCGCCGGCCGCGTCGCCCATCACGGCGGGCGTGATGAAGTAGAACGCGACCAGGGCCAGCACGCCGGCGACCGCCGTGCCGCGATACAGGGCGTTCATGATCTTGCCGCCCGCGCGCGCCTTGACGAACAGGGAGCCGACGATCGAGGCGACGATGGAAACGGCGCCGAGCACCAGCGGATAGAGCACGTAACGCACGTCGAAACCACCGTCCGCGGCCGTGAACAGCAGGCCGCCGAGCACCATCGTGGCGACGACGGTGACGGCGTACGTCTCGAACAGGTCGGCCGCCATGCCGGCGCAGTCGCCGACGTTGTCGCCGACGTTGTCGGCGATCACCGCCGGGTTGCGCGGATCGTCTTCGGGAATGCCGGCTTCAACCTTGCCCACCAGGTCGGCGCCCACGTCCGCGCCCTTGGTGAAGATGCCGCCGCCCAGTCGCGCGAAAATCGAAATGAGCGAGCCGCCGAACGCCAAGCCGACCAGCGCGTGCAGCGCCTCACGGGTTGCGCCCAGGACGGCGAAGTAGCCGGCGACGCCCAGCAGGCCGAGGCCGACGACCAGCATGCCGGTGATGGCGCCGCCGCGGAAAGCGACCGCCAGCGCGGGGTTGAGGCCGATGCTCGCGGCGTGTGCGGTGCGTACGTTGGCGCGCACCGCGACGTTCATGCCGATGAAACCCGCCAGGCCGGAAAACACCGCGCCGACGGCGAAGCCGCCCGCGGTCGCCCAATCAAGTGCGAAGCCGAGCACTGCGAAGAGCACCACGCCGACTACGGCGATCGTGGAATACTGTCGGTTCAGATAGGCCTTGGCGCCAGCCTGGATGGCGGCGGCGATTTCCTGCATGCGCTCGCTGCCGGCCGGCTGTTTGTTGATCCAGCCGAAAGCGAGCAATCCGTAGAGTACGGCGAGTACGCCGGCGCCGATCGCGAGCCACAGCGCGACATCAGTGGACATGAAGCTTTTCCTCCCCTTGCGGGTTTGCTTTTCGAAAACGTTTCTTTGGTCGCCGCGGTCGTCGGAACGCCCGCAGCGCAGGAAGGTGCGCGCCGTCGCCGTGCTTCAGGACGGGTGTCGGGAGCGCATCCCCGAAAAAAGGCGCGAGACTATACCACGAAGGTTGTGCTGAGCTTCTTGCGTACGGGCATGTTCTTCAGGGTGACGTACTGCGGCAGGCCGTCCTTGTAGGGTGGGTAATCCTCGCCCTTGATGAGCGGCTGCAGGTAGCGCCGGGCCTTGTTCGTAATGTGCATGCCGTCCGCAGTGATGTAGTCCCGCGGCAGCATTTTTTCCTTGTTGGCGACGTCTTCCAGGCGGGCCGCGCCGATTTTCCAGCGATAAGGCCGGTCGGCGACCCGCACGATCGTCGCCATCACTGAGTTGTGGCCCTTGAGCGCCAGCTCCACGGCCGCCTTGCCGACCGCGTAGGCCTGCTCGACGTCGACCTTGGAGGCGATGTGACGAGCGGCGCGCTGCAGGTAGTCGGCGACCGCCCAGTGATGCTTGTAGCCCAGCTTCGTCTTTATGAGTTGCGCGATGACGGGGGCGACGCCGCCGAGTTGGGCGTGCCCGAACGCATCGCGCAGACCCGCATCGGACAGGAACTTGCCCTGTGCGTCGCGCACGCCTTCGGAGACCACGATGGCGCAGTAGCCGTACCGCTCCACGCACTGTTGCACGCGCGCGCAGAACTTGTCTTCGTCGAAGGCGATCTCCGGGAAGAGGATCACGTGGGGAGCGTCGCCGGCCTTCTCGGCGGCAAGCCCGCCCGCCGCCGCGATCCAGCCCGCATGCCTGCCCATGACCTCCAGGATGAAGACCTTCGTGGACGTCTTCGCCATGGACGCGACGTCGAATCCGGCTTCGCGGATCGACACTGCGACGTACTTCGCCACCGAGCCGAAGCCGGGGCAGCAATCGGTGATCGGCAGGTCGTTGTCGACCGTCTTCGGCACGTGAATCGCCTGGATCGGATAGCCGAGCTTGTCGGCCAGCTGCGAGATCTTCAGGCAGGTGTCGGCCGAGTCGCCGCCGCCGTTGTAGAAGAAGTAGCCGATGTCGTGCGCTTGGAAGACCTCGATCAGGCGCTCGTACTGCGCAGGATCATCCTCGAACTTCTTGAGCTTGTAGCGCGCCGAGCCGAACGCTCCCGAGGGCGTGTGGCGCAGCGCGCGGATCGCAGCCGCGGACTCCTTGCCCACATCGATGAGGTCTTCCTGCAGCACGCCGACCACACCATGGCGCCCCGCGAACACCTTGCCGATCTTCGCCTTGTTGCGTCGGCAGGTTTCGATGACGCCGCAGGCGGATGCGTTGATTACCGCGGTCACGCCGCCGGACTGTGCGTACAGTGCGTTTCTCGGCTTGGACTTTGGCATAGGCTCGCGACCCGAATGGCTGCTCTGGTTGCGAAGGATAGCCCAGCGAGCGCCGCACCGGCGCCCGCCTTCGGCGACGGCCGGAGAGGGGTTGATGTTCACGCCGCCGGGCAGGCGCGCCTCGTCCCGCTGGCGCCGCGGCGCGCGGCAGGAGCGCCGACAGCGCGGCCAGTACCCAGCGAGCCTCCTTTTCTGTAGGGTAGCGCCTCGCTTTTCGGGAGGTCGGAACGAAAATGATGCGGATCGTGTTGCTCGGGGCGCCCGGGTCTGGGAAGGGGACGCAGGCGCAGCGCCTGCAGGCCAAGTACGGCGCGCCCCAGGTGTCTTCGGGAGATCTACTGCGCGACGCCGTGGCGCGCGGCACGCCGCTTGGCCTGAAGGCCAAGAAGGTGATGGACGCCGGTCAGCTGGTCTCCGATGACATCGTGCTCGGATTGATTCGCGACCGGCTCAGTCGTCCGGACGCTGCGCAGGGCTTCATCCTGGATGGTTTCCCCCGCAACATCGATCAGGCGGGCGCGCTGAGCCGCCTGCTGGACGAACTCGGTCAACCCCTCGAAGCAGTGCTGCTGCTCGACGTGCGCCGGGAAACGCTGATACAGCGGCTGGCCGGCCGGCGCATTTGCCCGAAGTGCGGCGCTGTCTACAACGTGCACTCGTTGCCGCCGGGCGTGACGACCTGTGCGCGCGACGGCGCGGAGCTCTACCAGCGGCCCGACGACAACGAGGAAGTGATCGCCAAGCGCCTCGAGGTGTACGAACAGCAGACGCGGCCGCTCGTGGAGCACTACTCCTCGCTGGGCTTGCTGCGGGTCGTGGCGGGCGAGGGAGAACTCGACGAGGTGCTCGAACGCATGGAGGCGGCGGCGCTCGCCAAGCAGGTTCCGGCTTCCAAGGTTCGGGTGAGCCGCTCGGGCGCGGCCAAGAACAAGACGCGGCGCGCCCCCGTGAAGAAGTCCGGCGCCGCTGCATCGGCTGGCAAGAACAAGACCAGACCCGCCCGATCCGCCAAGACGGCGAGCAAGTCTTCCGACGGCGCTGCGCGCAAGGCTGCAAAGAAGAGCCCCAAGAAGACCGCCAAGAAGACAGCCGGGAAAAATTCGGCCAGCAAGACGTCGCCGGCCAGAAAGAAGGCGGCCGCCAAGGTTTCCACTCGCCGCTCGAGCGGTGCACGGCGCCGCCAGACTGCAGCCGGCAAGAGCGCGGCCAAGTCGACGCGCAGGGCGGCCAGCAGGAAGGGCGTCAGGGTCAGTGCGGCGACCACGCGCAGCGCGCAGCGGCGCGGCGCCGGCAAGTCGGCGCTTGCGAACCGCCGCACGACTCGCGGCGGCAAGCCGCCGGCGCGCAAGAAGTAGTCCAGACCGGGTTCACGGACGGCGGCCCGCGCACCTCCGGCGCCAATGCGTCGGGATGTAGACGGGCCGGCGAACCCGGCGCCTGCCGACCGGCGGCCCTGCGCGCTGCGAGCTACACGCCGGCCAGATCGACCAGCCGTTCGCCGATGATCGAGCGGCGCCAGCCATTCATCAGGCGCCGAGTGCGGCCCGAGAACACGAGCTGCTCCACGTCGCGACGCGTCGCGAGCAGCTCCGGGCTGATCCCCAGCTCGGCCGCTTGCGCGCGTACGACGGCCATCATCTTCGTCACGCGCGCGAGTTGTTGGGGCTCTGGACGCGGCGGCGTGAACGTGGCTGCTTCATCGGACGCCAGCTCACGCCCGCGCTCGATCAGCTCGAGCAGTTCCTGGCCGCGGCGGCGGACGACGCCCGCCGGCAGCCCGCGGATGCGTTCGAGCTCATGCGCGCTCGAGGGAAGCCGTTCGGAAAGCTCGCGCAGCGCTTCGTCCGAGAGTATCCAGCCGCGCGGTTTGTCGGCGGTCATGGCGACTGTTTCGCGCCATTGCGCGAGCAGCTTCGCCGTGGCTCGCTGCGCCGGCTGCAGACGTTCAAGACCTTTCAGGCGCTTCCAGGCGCTCTGCGGATCCACCCGATGCAGGCCGGGCTGTTCGAGCTCGCGGGTCTCTTCATAGAGCCATTCCAGTCGTCCCGCAGCGCTGAGGGCGTCGCGCAGATCTATGAAGAGCGGAGCCAGATAGCGCACGTCGTCCGCCGCGTACTGCAGCTGTTCCGCACTCAGCGGGCGGCGGCTCCAGTCGGTGCGTGTGTGATCTTTCTGGAGCGTACGCCCGAGCCTCGCCGCCACGAGCGCGGCGTAGCCGGCCTGCGCCGGCAGGCCGAGCAGCGCTCCGGCGATCTGCGTGTCGAAGATCGGCCCCGGCGGAGCGCGCTCGCCGAGTGCGCCGCCCAGCACTTCCAGGTCCTGACGAGCGGCGTGCAGGACTTTCGTGCGATCGCGTCCGGCGAGAAATACCCACAGCGGATCGAGATCGTGCACCGTGAGCGGGTCGATCAGCACGCAGCATTCCAGCGTAGCCGCTTGAATCAGGCACAGTTTGGGAAAGTAAGTGCTCTCCCGCAGAAACTCGGTGTCGAGTGCGATGAAATCTTGGCCGCCCAGGCGTTCGAGCGCGTGTGCAAGTTCTGTGGACGTGGTGACTGAAAGCGCGGGCTGCATGTCGTGTGCGTTACAATCCCTCGGGCCTCGCCCGTCGATGGAAATCCGGTCGCGCCGGGCTCGCCCCGAGGCGCTTGCACGCCTGCGGCTCGCGTGCGGGGCATTATGCGGCGCCCGGGGCCGTCCTGCGCGCGGTCAGTCCCGGGTTCTTCGTAACGCATTCCGCTCTCATGCTGAGATTCCTGCAGACGTTTTTGGAGATCGCTTTGTGGCGTAAGGGGCCGCAGGACCTTCCGGCTTCGCGCACGCTCGCGATCTTGGTGCTCGCCGCCTACATGGCGGCCGGGTTCGTGGCCGTCAAGATGTTCGACCTGCGCGCCTCGACGGCGGTGATGTTCATCATCGTCGATGTGCTGATGATCGGCCTGTGGCTATGGGCGGTGCTCGCGTTCTTCGGCCGGCGGCAGCGCTTCACCCAGACGATCACGGCGACGCTCGGAGTGGGCGTGCTGATCACGCTGCTGGATATGATGATGCGCGCCGTGCAGCTCGTGCTCGGGTTGGACGATGCGCTTGCGAGCAACTGGCTGCTGGTGCGCTTCGTGATCATCGCGCTGGTCATGGGCCGAATCTTCATGCATGCGCTCGACCGCGGGCTGGTCACCGGCATGGCCCTTACTGTCGCGATCGTGTACTCGACGGACGCCGTCGCGCGGCTGGTGCTGGACCGATTATGAAGCGGTCAGCGTATGAAGCGGTTAGCGGTTGGCGGTTGGCGGTTAGTCAAGAGGAGCCGCCGTTGATGTTTGAGCCAACGATGACGCCCTGTTCGGCAGAATTTTCTGAACCAACCGCTAACCGCTAACCGCTAACCGCTAACCGCTAACCGCTTCCAGTCTCAGCCATGCACATCCACATCCTCGGCGTCTGCGGCACGTTCATGGGCGGCGTCGCGGCGCTGGCGCGTGCGGCCGGTCACAAGGTCACGGGCTCGGACCGCAACGTCTATCCGCCGATGTCCGATCAGCTGGCGGCGCTCGGCGTGGACATCATCGAAGGTTACGAGCCCGAGCAATTGCGGCTGAATCCCGACGTGGTCGTGGTCGGCAACGTGATGAGCCGCGGTAATCCGCTGGTGGAAGCGCTGCTCGAGAGCGATATTCCCTACACCTCCGGGCCCGAGTGGCTGGCGCAATGCGTGCTCGCCGGACGCTGGACGCTCGCTGTGGCCGGCACGCATGGCAAGACGACCACGTCGAGCATTCTTGCGTGGATCCTGGACTACGCCGGGCTGGATCCAGGTTTCCTGATCGGCGGCGCACCCGGCAACTTCGACGTGACTGCGCGACTAGGGAGCGGCCGCTGCTTCGTAGTCGAAGCAGACGAGTACGACACCGCCTTCTTCGATAAGCGCGCCAAGTTCGTGCATTACCGGGCGCGTACGACCGTGCTGAACAATCTAGAGCACGATCACGCGGACATCTATCCCGACGTCGCATCTATCCAGCGCCAGTTCCATCATCTGCTGCGCATGGTTCCGCGCAATGGACTGGTGGTCGCCAATGCATCGGACGCGAATGTCATGGAAG
>Ga0079224_100001970_pt1 | contig 24449 bp, 24 predicted proteins | sample Stecom2015_FD_80414 | JGI IMG/M metagenome (GOLD analysis project Ga0079224, IMG submission 80414) | Agricultural soil microbial communities from Utah to study Nitrogen management - Steer compost 2015 | ecosystem: Environmental > Terrestrial > Soil > Agricultural land | place: USA: Utah... | reverse complement strand
GGCTCGACAGCCGCAGGAGCAGGATGCCGGAGACGATCAGCGTCGCGGCAAGGATGCGCACCGCGCTCGCCGATTCCCCGAGCACGACGATCCCGAGGACGAAGGCGCCGACGGCCCCGATTCCCGTCCACACCGTGTAGGCGGTGCCGAGCGGCAGCGACTTCATCGAGGCCGCCAGCAACGCGAAGCTCGCGAGCATCGCCACCACCGTGACCGTCGACGGCCACGGTTTCGTGAAGCCGTTCGACAGCTTCATGAAGAAAGCCCAGACGACTTCCAGCACACCCGCGGCGAACAGCATTGCCCAGGCCATACGATCTCCTCGCTCGACAGGAGCGACCGGCACCGCGGTGCCGGCGCGCTCGAAACGCGACATCATAGCCGACATCCGTGCCGCGTCCGGCGCGCATGCATCGCCCGTTCGCGGGCGTCCGCGTCGCGTGAGCCGCGGCCGGGCGGGCGTTCGGGAAAACGGGTCACGCCGGCAGCACGGCGGGCCCGTGGCTCGATCGGGGATGGGGTCGCCGGCACGCGCGAGACGGCGCGAGCGGAATCGAACCGGATCGTCAGCGCGGGGAATCTGGCGGAGAGGGTGGGATTCGAACCCACGGTACGGGGTTACCGTACACTTGCTTTCCAAGCAAGCGCCTTCGACCGCTCGGCCACCTCTCCTCGATCACTCGCCGCCCGCGCGGACGGTCGCGCAGGCTGCGCTCCTGCGGCGAGGCGATGTGCGCTCCTGCGAGCGCGGCATTGTACGCCATTCCCGGGCGCGCTGCCGGTCAGGAGTCGTCGGACCCGTCCTCGGCGCCGGCGGCCGGCTGCGCGGGCGGCTCCTCGACGCGGAAGCTCGGCGGCAGCTCCAGGCAGGGTGCGTTCGCCGCGCGCGGCGGGCGCGGGGAAGGTTCCGGGATGGTGAGCTCGCGCGACGGATTCAGGGGATCGAGCCCTTCCGGCACCTCGATCCGCTTGCCGAGGCGGCTTTGCTCGTACGGCTGCAGCTCCTGGCACGCCGGTGTCCCGCCGCAGCCGCCCAGGATCGTCACCGATACCGCGACCGCGGCCAGCCTGAGGCCCCTCATCATCCCTGACCCGCCGCTATCCCCGCGTGCTCCAAGGCCGCCCGCGCCTGCTCGTGATACTGCGCGGCGAGCGGCGTCAGCGGCAGCCGTATGCCGCCACCGATCAGGCCCATCTCGGCCAGCATCCACTTGGCCGGGATCGGGTTCGATTCCAGGAACAGCGCTTCGTGCAACGGCCGGAGCTGCGCGTCCAGGGCCCTGGCGCGCTCGGTGTCGCCGGCGAGCTGCGCCCGGCACAGGTCCGCCATGAGCTTCGGCGCGACGTTGCCGGTCACCGTGACCACGCCGTGGCCGCCGAGCTCCATGAACTCGCGCGCCGTGAAATCGTCCCCGCTGTACAACCTGAAGTCCTCCGGCACCTGTGCCTTAATCCGGCGCAACCGCTCCATGTCACCCGTCGCTTCCTTGATGCCGAAGATGCGCGGATTCGTCGCAAGCCGTGCGACGGTTTCCGGCAGCATGTCCGCGACCGTGCGGCCGGGGACGTTGTAGAGCATGATGGGCTTGTCCACGGCCTCGGCGATGGCCGTGAAATGCCGGTAGATGCCCTCCTGCACCGGCTTGTTGTAGTACGGCACCACCATCAGGTAGGCGTCGATGGCGGCCTTGCCGGCTTCCAGGGACAGCTCGATCGTCTGCTTCGTGGCGTTGGAGCCGGTTCCCGCGATGACCGGCAGCCGCCCGGCGACGATCTCGACGGCCCGGTGGATCAGCGTGGCGTGCTCCTGCTTCTCGAGGGTCGCCGACTCTCCCGTGGTCCCGGCAATGACGAGGCCGTCCGTCCCGGCGTCGACGTGGAACTCCACGAGTCGTTCGAGTGCCGCGTAGTCCACCCGGTTCTGCTCGTCGAACGGCGTGACCAGCGCCACCAGGCTGCCTGTAAACACACGTATTCCTCGCCTCGGACAAGGCGGCGATGTTACTGTTCGCATTCCGGGGTGGCAAGGCAGCCACGGCCGCGTTTTGCCGTGCCCGCGGCGCGCACCCGCTTGAAACCGCCGGTACCGCCTGCATTTCGTCCCGACGATTCCACGGAAGGCGATACCGATCTTTAGGTGCATTCTCAATAAATGAAGCAACTTATTGTTTTATCAGCAATTGGAACTAACCGTCCGGGCGTCGTCAACGACCTGAGCAAGCTGATCCTGGACTGCGGCGGCAACATCGAGGAGAGCCGCATGAGCGTGCTCGGCCAGGAGTTCGCGATGCTGTTGCTCATTTCCGGCAACTGGCACACGCTGACCCGGCTGGAATCCGAGCTCGACAAGCTTTCCGGGGAGCACGGGCTCACGGTCACCGTGCGCAAGACCTCGGCGCGCAGCGCCCGCACCGATTGCATGCCGTACGCCGTCGACGTCGTGGCGCTCGACCAGCCGGGCATCGTCTTCAACCTCGCAAGCTTCTTCTCCAGCCGTGACATCGACATCGAGGAGCTCGCCACGCGACGCTACGCCGCGGCCCACACCGGGGCGCCGATGTTCTCCGTCCAGATGACCGTGAACATCCCGGCGACCGAGCACCTCGCGCAGCTCCGCGACGACTTCATGGACCTGTGCGATCACATGAACCTCGACGCGATACTGGAGCCCGTGAAGTCATGAGCGAGACGGCGACCCGCAAGGCACCCGAGCTCGGGCGCGTGGTGAAGGACTTCAGGGCCGCAGCCACCGGGGGCAAGACGATCCGCCTGAAGGACCTGCGCGGCAGGAAGGTCGTGCTCTATTTCTACCCCAAGGACATGACGCCCGGCTGCACCAACGAAAGCCGGGATTTCCGCGACCTGCATGCCGAGTTCGAGCGGGCCGGTGCCGTGGTGCTCGGCGTCTCGCGCGACAGCCTCGAATCGCACGAGAAGTTCAAGGCGAAGCACGACCTGCCGTTCGAGCTCATCTCCGATCCGGAAGAGACGCTGTGCCGGCAGTTCGACGTGATCCGGCCGAAGGCGCTCTACGGCCGGAAGTTTTTGGGCGTGGAACGCAGCACGTTCCTGATCGACGGCGACGGCCGCCTGCGCCGCGAATGGCGCAAGGTCAGGGTGAAGGGCCACGCCCGGGAAGTGCTCGAGGCCGCCCGCGCGCTCTGAGCGGAAAAGCCTTGCCCGACGGTCGCCTGGGCGCGTTGCCGGACCCTCCCCTGCCATCGGTTATCATGGGGAACGTTCCCGGCGGCCCGGAGTCCGAGCAGGCAGACCACCGATGAGCACCAGCCTGAAATCGCGACTCGTTCCTGCCCTGCGCAGGTCGTGCCTGGCGTTCCTGGCAGCCGCGGGCATCGCCGTCGTCGGCACGCCGCCGCGTGCCCAGGTGAACCTGCCCGACATCGGCAGCCCCGCCGACGCGCTCCTGTCCAAGTCCGACGAAGCGATCCTCGGCCGCGAGATCATGCGCAGCATCCGCGCCAGCGGCATGCTGGTGGAGGACCCGATCGTCAACGAGTATATCAACGAGATCGGGCATCGCCTTGCCGCACAGGTCAACCAGGGCGATCACCGCTTCACGTTCTTCGTCGTCGACGATCCGCACATCAATGCATTCGCCCTGCCGGGCGGCTACATCGGCGTGCACACGGCACTGCTGGAAGCGACGCGCAGCGAGGACGAGCTTGCAGGGGTCCTCGCGCACGAGATCGCGCACGTGACCCAGCGCCACATCGCGCGCGCGCTGCACGCGAACCAGCGACAGAGCATCCTGTCGACCGCCATCATGCTCGGTGCGATCCTGGCGGGTGCCGCGTCCGGGAGCGGCGACGCCATGCAGGGTGCGATCGCGGTGGCGCAGGGAACGGCCATCCAGCAGCGGATCAATTTCACCCGCGCTAACGAGTACGAAGCCGACCGGGTCGGGATCGCGGCGCTCGCGGATGCGGGCTTCGATCCGCAAGGCATGGCGTCCTTCTTCGAGGTGATCTCGGACAACACGCGCCCGGTCGAAGCGAGGGTGCCCGAGTTCCTGCGCACCCACCCCGTGAGCAGCGCCCGCATCGCGGAAGCGCGCAGCCGCGCACGTTCCTACCCGGTCGTCAACCAGCCGGACTCGCCCAGCTACGGGCTGGTGCGCTCGCGCCTCATGGTGGCACGCGCCAGGACGCCGGAGGAGGCCGTCGCGCTGTTCGAGCAGAAGCCGTACGAAGCGCAGACCGATGCCGAGCGCTATGGCCGCGCGATCGCGTACCAGCGGGCGGGCCGCCATGCCGAGGCGAACCGGATCTGCGAGGAGCTGACGAGCAAGGAGCAGGAGATCATCGCGTATCACATCTGCCTGGGCGAATCCCAGCTCGCCCTCGAGCAGATCGACGCGGCGCGTGCCACGTTCGAACGGGCATTGCAGCTCTTCCCGCGCAACGTGCCGCTGGTCGTCCACTACGCCGAAGCGCTGCTGCGGATGGGTGACGCGAAACGCGCACACAGCATCCTGCTCGATACGCTCAACAACGCGCCGGCCACCCCGGAGCAGGTTCGGCTGCTCGCGAGAACGGCGATCGACGCCGGCGATGTCGCGGAAGCGCACTATTACATGGCCGAGTACAGTTTCATGACCGGCGACCTGGTGCAGGGAGTGAACTTCCTCCGCCAGGCGCTGCAGGCGCCCGACCTCAACGAGATACAGCGGATACGCTTCGAGGCTCGCATCAACTTCATTCGCGAGTTCATGTCGGAAGAGCAGTTGCAGCAGATGCAACGCCACCGATCCATCGGGTAGGCATCGCACCTTTTCTTTCCACCGGACCGGAACAGGCATCCATGCACGGATTGAATCGCACCCGCGCGCCCTGGATCGGGGCGTTCCTCCTGGCGGCCTTTTGCACCGCCGGTTGTGCCGCCGACATGCCGGCGAACGTCGAGCGCTCGGAGGCCGATCCCTGGGAACCGATGAACCGCCGCATCGACAGCTTCAACCAGCAGGTCGACCGGTACACTCTCAAGCCCATCGCGAAGGGCTACCAGAAGGTCGTGCCGGAGTTCATGCGCAAGGGGGTGACGAACTTCTCCAGCAACCTGCGCGGACCGCTGCACATCATCAACAACTTCCTGCAGGGCGACGCCGGCGAAGGCTTCAGCGAGACCGGGCGCTTTTTCGTCAACAGCACGATCGGGGTGTTCGGCCTGTTCGACATCGCGAGCCGCATGGGCTTCCAGCGCTACGAGGAGGATTTCGGGCAGACGCTGGCCGTGTGGGGAGTCCCGTCCGGACCGTACGTCGTCGTGCCGTTCTACGGCCCGCAGACCCTGCGCGATGCGCTGGCCCTGCCGATCGACTTCCTCGCCGATCCGCTCTTCTACTACGAGCACGACCGGTATCGCTACGCGCTGTTTGCGCTGCGGATGATCGACCTGCGTGCCCGCTTCCTCGGCGTCGAGTCGTTCATCGAGGATTCGTTCGACCGTTACATCGCGATGCGCGAGTCGTACCTGCAGCACCGCCGGTTCGAGGTGTACGACGGCGACCCGCCCGAGGACGAAGACTTCTACGACGATTACCTGGACGACCTGCCCGACCCCGAGTAGGCGGGCGCCGCACGGACGTGGCAGGCGCGGTCAGCGCTCCCGGGCCGCGGTTTCGGCAGAGCCCGGGGCCTGGATGAAACCCGCCCAGCGCTCGCCGCGCGTGAGCAGGTTGTCGACCTCGGTCACCCTCGCGATGGCCTTGATCCGCTCGGGGATGTCGGTGAAGCTGATCTCCCGCACCGTGTGGTTGGCCCAGGTGATCCATTCGAGCAGCAGGGCCAGGCCGGCGGAGTCGGCCTCCGTCACCCCGGCCAGCGACACCTCGATCCGGGTGTGCTCGGAGAACGGCTCCTCGCTCTGGCGCAGGATCTCCGTGACGGTGTCGAACGTCATCCTGCCTTTGAGCGAGAACTTTCCTCCGCCCTCGTCTACGAGCTCGAAGTCGCTCATCAGGCGCCCGTATCCCTCCCGGCCTCTCCCGGGGTGATCTCCGGCTCCTCGCCGGCAGGTGCGCGCGCCTCGCGCTCCAGGCGCTGGATCACCGCATCGAGGCTGGTGGCCTGGATCTCGTTGTTGAACTCGGTGCGGAAGCGGCGCACGTACGAGATGCCCTCGATGCGGACGTCGAAGACCTTCCACTCCGAATCGCGGCGAATCAGCGCGTAGTCGACCGGCACGGACGTGCCGTCATCCAGCCTGACCGTGGTGCGCACCATGGTGCGCTCCTCCGACTCGTCGCCGCGGTATGGCAGGATCCGGAGCTGGCTCATGTCGAACTCGAGCACGCCCTCGGCGTACTTGCGCAGCATCGCGCGATAGAACGCCTCGATGAACCGCTGCCGTTGTTCCTCGCTGGCGGAGCGCCAGTGGCGGCCGAGGACGAGCTGGGCCGCGTACCGCCGGTCGAAGCGCGGCAGCAGGATCTCGTCGATCAGGTCGTAGAGCGCCTGCCGGTTGGACGCAAGCTCCTCCTTGCGGCCCTCCAGTTGCTGGTCGAGAAGCTCCGCCGTCTGCTGGACGAACTCGTTCGGCGACTGCGCCAGTGCCGGCATGGCGGCGAAGGCCAGCACGGCCGCCAGCCACCATTTCCCGCTCATGCCCGGGCTCCGCTCGTCGCCCCTCGTCATTGCGCCTCTCCTTCGGATCATTGCGCTTCTCCTTCGGAGCCGCTCTGGAAGAGGTACTTGCTGATCAGGTTCTCGAGCACCACTGCGGACTGCGTGAACTCGATCTCGCTGCCGTCCTTCAGGTAGGTGTCGGAGCCGCCGGGTTGAATCCCGATGTACTGGCTGCCGAGGAGCCCCGAGGTCAGGATCGCGGCATCGGAGTCGTCCGGAATCTGGTCGTAGCGAGCGTCGATGACGAAGGTGACTTCCGCGTCCAGCCGCTCCGGGTCGAGCTGGATGGCGGTGACCCGGCCGATCGTCACGCCGGACATGGAGACGGGGGCACGGATCTTGAGGTTGCCGACGTTCTGGAAATGCGCCGTGACCCGGAAGGTCTCACGGGCAGAGAAATTCTCCGACCCGGTCGTCTGCGTCGTAAGAAAGAACAGCGCGGCGAGCCCCAACAGCACGAACAGGCCGGTACCGATTTCGATGGAACGCGTTTGCTGCATGTCGCATCCTCAGATGACGACGGCCGTGATCATGAAGTCGAATATCAGCACAGCGATCGCCGTTTCCACCACGGTCCGGGTGCTCGCCCTGCCGACGCCTTCGGCCGTCGGTATCGAATTATATCCTTCCCACACCGCAAGCAGGCTTGCGATCACGCCGAACACCACGCTCTTGATAATGCCCTCGTAGACGTCCGACATGTCGAGACCCGAATGGACCTGCTGCCAGAACGCGCCCGCGTCCACTCCCATCAGGTTCACCGCCACGACGTGCGCCCCGAACAGGCCGACGACGTTGAACACGGCGGTGAGCATCGGCATCGAGATCACGCCGCCCAGGAAGCGCGGCACGATCACCCGCCGCATAGGGCTGATGGCCATCATCTCCATCGCCGCGAGCTGGTCGGTCGCCTTCATGAGACCGATTTCGGAGCTCAGCGCGGTTCCGGCGCGACCCGCGAACAGCAGCGCCGTGATCACGGGCCCGAGCTCCTTTAGAAGCGAGAATGCCGCGAACGTTCCGACCGAGTCTTCGGCATTGAAGCGCGCGAGATTCGAGTAACCCTGGAGCCCGAGCACGCCGCCCACGAAGAGCCCGCAGACCATGATGATCACGAGCGACAGCGCGCCCGCGTTGTGTACCTGGTGCGCCACCAGGCCGAAGCGCTTGACGAACACTCCCGGCGAGTTCTGCAGGACGCGCAGGAAAAAGAGCTGCAGCGCGCCCAGCGTGCGCAGGAACGACACGAAGATCACGTAGAGCTCACGCAGCATGCGTCATCCCGCGCCGGTCCCGCCGACCGGCGCCTCCCCCAGGGTTCACTCGGCGTCCCGCCCGAGCAGCTGCTCGGCATAGTCCGGGGCCGCGTAGTGGAACGCCACCGGCCCGTCCGCCATGCCGTGCATGAACTGCCGCACGACCTCCGACGACGTGTTGTGCAGCTCGTCCGGGCTACCCGATCCGACCACGCGGCCGTGCGAGATCAGGTAGGTGCAATCGGCCACGGTCGAGATCTCCTGCACGTCATGACTCACGATGATGCTCGAAATCCCGAGCGCGTCGTTCATCTTGCGGACGAGCCGCACGATGACGCCCATGGAGATCGGATCGAGCCCGACGAAGGGCTCGTCGTAGATCAGGATTTCCGGATCCATGACCATGGCACGCGCCAGCGCCACCCGCCTTTCCATGCCGCCCGACAACTCACGCGGCATCATGTCCGCCGCACCGCGCAGCCCGACGGCATGCAGCTTCGTCAGCACGATGTGACGGATGAGCCGCGGCGGCAGGTCGGTGTGCTCCCGCAAGGGCAGCGCGACGTTCTCGAACACGTTGTAGTCCGTGAGCAGCGCGCCGTTCTGGAACAGCATGCCCATGCGCTTGCGCAGCTCGTAGAGCTCGCGCTGCGACAGCTCCGCGATGTTCCTGCCGTCGACGATCACCTCGCCGCGATCGGGGATGGCCTGGCGCGTGATGAGCTTGAGCAGCGTCGTCTTGCCGGTGCCGCTCGGACCCATGATGGCCGTGATCTTCCCGCGCGGGATCTCGATATTCAGGCCCTTGAATATCTGGCGCGAGCCGATCGAATAGTCGACATCGCGGATCTCGACGATGTTGTCGCTGCTGTCGCTCATGTGCGCGTGCGCAGGAGGCCGGCCGAGCCGGGTGGCTCGCCGCGGGCTCCTGCCGGCGAGGCCGGGCTAGGCCGCATTCTCCATCGCGGTCTCGTACTGGCCGAGATGCGCGAGGCTGTTCAGCTTGGCCCGCTTGAAGAGCGCATCCTGGCCGGCCTTGACCTGCTCCGGCCGCCCGCGCCACGCCTCCAGGGACGGCGCCTGCAGCGCACGGCCGTACGAGAACGACAGCTCCCAGGGCAGCGGGCCCATGCGGTTCATGATCGCCAGGTGCTCGGTCGCTTCCTCCGGGGACTGCCCGCCGGACAGGAACGCGATGCCCGGGACCTCCGCCGGGACCTCGGCCTTCAGCACCCGCAGCGTGGCCTCGGCGACCTCCTCCGGCCCCGCCCGTTCCGGCGCCTCGCTGCCGGAGATCACCATGTTCGGCTTGAGCACGATGCCCGGCAGCTCGACCCGGTGGGCCTTCAGCGCCTCGAACACCAGCCGCAGGGTCCGGCTCGTCACCTCCTCGCAGCGCTGGATGCTGTGGGCGCCGTCCATCAGCACCTCGGGCTCGACGATCGGGACGATGTTGGCCTCCTGGGAGAGTGCCGCGTACCGGGCGAGCGCGTGCGCGTTCGCCTGCAGGCAGAAGTCGGTGGGAATGCCGTCACCGATGTTGATGACCGCCCGCCACTTGGCGAACTTCGCGCCGAGCTCGCGGTACTCCCGGAAGCGGTCCCGCAGGCCGTCCAGCCCTTCCGTGACCAGCTCGCCGGGGTACAGGGCCAGCGGCTTCGCCCCCTTGTCCACCTTGATGCCGGCGATCATGCCGCGCTCGTTCAGGTACTGCGCGAACGGCACGCCGTCCGAGGTGCTCTGCCGGATCGTCTCGTCGAACAGGATGACGCCGCCGATGTAGTCGGCGAGCCCGGGGGTCGTGAACAGCATTTCGCGGTAGGCGCGGCGGTTCTCCTCCGTGGACTCCAGGGAGATGGTGTCGAACCGCTTCTTGATCGTCGGCGCGCTTTCGTCGGCGGCCAGGATGCCCTTGCCGTTGCCTACCATGGCCTTCGCTACCGCGTTCAGTTCGTTCACGTTCATCAGAACAGCCTCCAAAGTGCGTTCCCTGGTTGGTTCGCCGGCGTCCCCGAGGCCGGCCGGGCTCGAGCCGGTGGGACAGCGGTTCGTCGGAACGCGGTAGGATAGCAGACTTCCCGTATTTTCCGCCGCCCCTCGAAGCCCTCCCCCGGGACGCTCGCGACCGTTGGCTTCGGCTCCAATCAGGACTAAAATAGTCCCCTTTGAAGGAGAGGCAGCCGGTGCTGCGCATCAGCAAACTGACCGACTACGGGACCGTGGTGCTCGCGGAGCTCGCGCGGGCCGAGTCGGGGCTCGTGAGCGCCGCGGACATCGCGGGCGCGACCGGCCTCGGGCTGCCCACCGTGAGCAAGTTGCTCAAGATGCTGGCCCGCGCGGGGCTGGTGAGCTCCGTGCGCGGGCCGCGCGGCGGCTACCGGCTCGCCCGCGAGCCCGGGAAGATCACGGCGGCGGCGGTGATCGACGCGCTCGAAGGGCCGGTGTCGATCACGGAATGCAGCGCGCACGGCAGCCGCTGCGACATCGAGGCCTCCTGCCGCGTCGGCATTTCCTGGCAGCGGATCAACCTCGCGATCAGGAGCGCGCTCGACGAGATCAGCCTGGCCGACCTGCTGCGTGCCGAGAGTCCCCCGCCCCGCTTCCGGTTCGCGAACACCCGCATCACCGTGGAGCGCAAGAGATAGAGACCATGTCGACGACGACCAAGGACATCGAGAGCCTCGTCAACCGGCGGTACAAGCACGGCTTCGTCACCGACATCGCGTCGGACAGCCTGCCGCCCGGCCTCGACGAGGGCGTGATCCGCGCGATCGCCGAGCGCAAGAACGAGCCCCCGTTCATGCTCGAATGGCGGCTGAAGGCGTTCCGCCACTGGCTGACCATGCAGGAGCCGACCTGGGCGCACGTGCGCTACCCGAAGATCGACTACCAGGCGATCTCGTACTACTCGGCGCCGAAGTCGGATGCCGACCGCCCGAAGAGCCTCGACGAGGTGGACCCCAAGCTGCTCGAGACCTACGAGAAGCTCGGCATCCCGCTGCACGAGCGCGCGAAGCTCGCCGGTGTCGCGGTCGACGCCGTGTTCGACAGCGTCTCGGTCGCGACCACGTTCAGGGAGAAGCTCAAGGAAGCGGGAGTCATTTTCTGCTCGTTTTCCGACGCCGTCCGCGACCACCCCGAGCTCGTGCGGAAGTATCTCGGCACGGTTGTGCCCTACCGTGACAATTTCTTCGCCACGCTGAACTCGGCCGTTTTCAGCGACGGCTCTTTCGTCTACGTCCCGAAGGGCGTGCGCTGCCCGATGGAGCTTTCGACCTATTTCCGCATTAACGCGGCGAACACGGGGCAGTTCGAGCGGACGCTGATCATCGCGGACGAGGGCAGCTACGTGTCCTACCTCGAGGGGTGCACGGCCCCGATGCGCGACGAGAACCAGCTCCACGCGGCGGTCGTCGAGCTCGTGGCGCTCGAGGGCGCGGAGATCAAGTACTCGACGGTGCAGAACTGGTACCCGGGCGACGAGGAGGGTCGCGGCGGCATCTACAACTTCGTGACGAAGCGCGGCGACTGCCGCGGCGCGAACTCGAAGATCTCCTGGACCCAGGTCGAGACCGGCTCGGCGATCACGTGGAAGTACCCGAGCTGCATCCTGCGGGGCGAGAACTCGGTCGGCGAGTTCTATTCCGTGGCCGTGGCGAACAATTACCAGCAGGCGGACACGGGCACCAAGATGATCCACATCGGGAAGAACACCCGCAGCACGATCGTCTCCAAGGGCATCGCCGCGGGCAAGGCGCAGCAGGCCTATCGGGGGCTCGTGCGCATCATGCCGCAGGCCGCCAACGCGCGTAACCACACGCAGTGCGACTCGCTGCTCATCGGCAAGGAATGCGGCGCCCACACGTTCCCGTACGTCGAAGCGCGCAACCCGACGGCGCAGGTCGAGCACGAGGCGACGACCTCGAAGATCTCCGAGGACCAGCTCTTCTACTGCCGCCAGCGCGGCCTGTCCGAGGAGGATGCGGTCAACATGATCGTGAACGGCTTCTGCAAGGAGGTGTTCAGGGAGCTGCCGATGGAATTCGCGGTGGAGGCGCAGAACCTGCTGAACGTGAGCCTGGAAGGCGCGGTGGGCTGATGGGCGGAGCGAACATGGAACCATTGCTCGAAATCAGGGATTTGAAGGCCGAGGTCGACGGACGGGAAATCCTCACCGGGGTGAACCTGACGGTGAACCCGGGCGAGGTGCACGCGATCATGGGGCCGAACGGCTCGGGCAAGAGCACGCTGGCCCAGGTGCTCGCCGGCCGCGAGGACTACGCGGTGACCGGCGGCAGCGTGCGCTATTGCGGCCGCGACCTGCTCGGCCTGGAGCCCGAGGAACGCGCCCGCATCGGCATCTTCCTCGGTTTCCAGTACCCGGTGGAGATCCCGGGCGTCAACAACGTCTACCTGCTCAAGGCCGCGCTGAACGCGAAGCGCGAGGCGGAGGGCAAGCCGCCGGTGGACGCATTCGAGTTCCTGAAGCTCGCGCGTGAGAAAGTGGCGATGCTCGACATGGACCAGTCGCTGCTCAATCGCGGGGTCAACGAGGGCTTCTCCGGCGGCGAGAAGAAGCGCAACGAGATCCTCCAGATGGCGATGCTGGAACCGAAGCTCGCGATCCTGGACGAAACCGACTCGGGGCTCGACATCGACGCCCTGAAGTCGGTCGCGAATGGCGTCAACGCGCTGCGCAGCCCCGAGCGCGCGATCGTGCTCGTGACGCACTACCAGCGGCTGCTGGGCTACAGCGAGCCGGATTACGTTCACGTCCTCCACGGCGGACGCATCCTGCGTTCCGGCGACAAGAACCTCGCGCTCGAGCTCGAGGAGAAGGGATACGACTGGGTGCGGGAGGCCGCGACGGCATGAAGCGGACGGCGATCGACACCGGCCTGCTCGAGGAGGTCGTCGGCGGGCTGCCGCGGGACGCGTTCACGGCCTCCCGCGAGGCCGCCCTCGCCCGCTTCCGCGAGCGCGGCTTCCCGACGACCCGCGAGGAGGACTGGAAGTACACCAATCTCGCGCCCGTCGTGGAGGTAAGCAACCGCTGGCTGCGGCAGGCCGCCGCGGGCGAGCTTCCGCCGCCCGCGCTGTCGCCCGCGGGCCGGGAGCGGGCCGAAGCCGTCATGCGCGGCATCGACGCGCACTGGATCGTGATCGGGAACGGGATCGTCGAGCGTGACTCGCTGGCGCCGCTGGCCGGGCTGCCGGGCGTCGCTGCCGCGGCCTCGCCTGCCGCCCCCGAGCCGGCGCTCGCCGGCTCGGCGCTGCCCGCCGGCGACGCGCTGTCGCTGTTCAACACCGCCCTGCTCCGCGAGGCGCTCGCGATCCGGCTCGCGCCCGGCACGGTGCTCGAGAAGCCGCTCGGCCTGCTCGTCGTGGACGACGCACCGCACGGCCAGTCCCTCAGCCTGCCGCGCATCACCGTCGAGGCAGGCGCGAACGCCCGCGCGTCGGTCGTCGAGGTGCACGTGTCCGCCGGCGCGCACGAGCAGTTCGCGAACGCGCTCGTGGACGTGGTCGTCGCAGCGGGCGGCGCGCTGCGCTGGCTCAGGCTGCAGCAGCGCGCGCTCGGGCACTACCAGGTCGGGCGCCTGCGCGTGCGGCTGGCGCGCGATGCGAGCTTCGAGCACGCGGGTATCGATCTCGGCGGAGGGCTGGTGAGGAACGACGTCGCCGTGGAGATCGGGGAGCCCGGCGCGGCCGTGTCGCTGCACGGGCTCTACCTTGCTGGCGGCCGGCAGCACGTCGACAACCACACGCGCGTGGATCATCTGGTCGGCCCGGCACGCAGCACGGAAGAATACCGCGGCATCCTGACCGATCGTGCGCGGGGCGTGTTCAACGGCAAGGCCGTCGTCCACCCGGGTGCCGACGGCACCGATGCCCGGCAGGCGAATCACAACCTGCTCCTGTCCGCGGAGGCCGAGGTCGACACCAAGCCCGAGCTCGAGATCTACGCCGACGAGGTCAAATGCAGCCACGGCGCGACCGTCGGGCAGCTCGATGAGAACGCTCTGTTCTATCTCCGCACGCGCGGCCTCTCCCACCACGAGGCGGTGCAGGCGCTGACCCTGGCGTTCGCCAGGGTCGTCGTGTCGCACTGCCCGGTGGCGGAAGCCTGCGCGCACCTGGAACGCGCCGTCGAGGCGCGCCTGGAGGAGCTGGCCGTCGCCGTGCCTGCGGAACGGGTCCCCGACGGCAGCGCCACGGCAGGAGCACGCCCGTGAGCACCGCTCCCGGCGAGCTCGCAACCCGGCAGGCCGCGACCGACTTCGCCCGCCTGCGCGGCGAGTTCCCGGCGCTGGCCCAGCAGGTCAACGGCCGCCGCCTCGTCTACCTCGACAGCGCGGCTTCCGCGCAGCAGCCCTTCGCGGTGATCGAAGCGGTCGCCGAATACCAGCGCCACGACCACGCCAACGTGCACCGCGGCGTGCACACGCTGAGCCACCGGGCGACGGAAGCCTACGAAGGCGCCCGCGACGCCCTCGCGCGCTTCATCAATGCGGGCAGCCGCCGCGAGGTGATCTTCACGACCGGCACGACCGGCGGCATCAACCTGGTCGCGCAGAGCTGGGCGAGGCCGCGCCTCGGGCCCGGGGACGCGATCCTCATCACCCACCTCGAGCATCATTCGAACATCGTGCCGTGGCAGCTCGTGTGCGAGCAGACCGGTGCGAAGCTCGAGGTCTGCCCCATCGACGACAGCGGGGCCGTCGATGCCGGCACGCTGGTTTCCATGCTGCACGAGCGGACCAGGCTCGTCGCCGTCGCACACGTGTCGAACGCGCTCGGCACGGTCCTGCCGCTCGAGCCCATCATTGCGGCGGCGCACCGCCACGGCATCCCCGTGCTGGTGGACGGCGCGCAGGCGGCACCGCACCTGCCCGTCGACGTGCGCGCGCTGGATTGCGACTTCTATGCCCTCTCCGGGCACAAGATGTTCGGCCCGACCGGGATCGGCGTGCTGTACGCGAAGGAAGCGCTGCTGGAGTCGATGCCGCCGTACCAGGGCGGCGGCGACATGATCCTCGAGGTGCGCTTCGACGGCACGACGTACAACGAGCTGCCGTACAAGTTCGAGGCCGGCACGCCCAACATCGCCGGCGCGATCGGGCTCGGCGCGGCCGCCGAGTGGTTGCTGAACGTCGGGATGGAGCGCATCGCGACGCACGAGCACGAGCTGCTCGAATACCTCGTCGCCCGCCTCGGCGAGATCGACGGGATGCGGCTCGTCGGCACGGCGCCCGTGAAGGCGGGCGTACAATCCTTCCTCCTGGACGACATCCACCCGCACGATCTCGGTACGATCCTCGACCACGAAGGAGTGGCGATCCGTACCGGGCACCATTGCGCCATGCCGGTCATGGAGCGGTTCGGCATCCCGGGCACGGCGCGGGCTTCGCTCGCCGTCTACAACGAGCGCGAGGACGTGGATCGCCTCGTCGCCGCGCTTTGGAAAGCAAAGGAAGTGTTTTCGTGAGCCGCCTGTCGGACGATCTGCGCGAGCTGTACCGCGAGCTGATCCTCGATCACGCCCGCAACCCGCGGCATTTCGGCTGCATCGAGGGAGCGACGCACAGCGCCGAAGGCATCAACCCGCTGTGCGGCGACAAGCTCAGGATGTACTTCCGCGTGGACGAGAACGGACGCATCGAGGACGCGCGCTTCGAGGGCTCGGGCTGCGCCATCTCCGTGGCCTCCGCCTCGCTGCTCACCGACACGGTGATCGGCCAGACGACCGAGCGCGCCCTCGCCTACTTCGCCGCGATGGTGCGCCGCCTCGCGAGCCGCGGTGAGCCCGCCGAGTCGGAAGCCGGCCTCGACCTCGGCAAGCTGGAGGCGCTCGAGGGCGTCAAGGAATTCCCGACCCGCGTCAAGTGCGCCACGCTGGCGTGGCACGCACTGGATTCCGCGCTGAACGGCCGCGGCAGCACGGTGTCGACGGAGTAAGCCATGTTCGGTCACAGGCACGAGCCTTTCGCCCTGCGTCGCGACGTGAGCGCGGTGATCGTCCCGGCCGGCGAGACCGTGACGCTGCGCGAAGGGACCCAGGGCTTCATCACCCAGGCGCTCGGCGGCAGCTTCACCGTCTACGTCGAGGGCAACCTGTTCCGCATCGCCGGGACGGACGCCGACGCGCTCGGCAAGGAGATCGTGCCGCCGCCGTCCGTTCCCGAGAACGCCACCGACAAGGACATCGAGACGGTCGTCTGGCAGCAGCTCAAGACCTGTTACGACCCCGAAATCCCCATCAACATCGTGGACCTCGGGCTCGTCTACCGGCTCGAGGTCGCGACCCTCCCGGACGGGCAGCGGTCGGTAGAGGTGGACATGACGCTGACCGCGCCCGGCTGCGGCATGGGCGAGATCCTGGTGCAGGACGCGCAGGAAAAGATCGGGCTCATCCCCACGGTGGGCGAGGTCAAGGTCCAGCTCGTGTTCGACCCGCCGTGGAACATGTCGATGATGTCCGAGGAAGCGCGCCTGCAGACCGGGATGCTGTAGCCGGATGGCGGAAAAAGCCATCCGTGACGCGGGACGCGGGCGCGTGCAGTAAACTGCGCGGATTCCGAAGCGGAAGCGCGTGGCGATGAAGACCCTCACGATCCTCCGACACGGCAAATCGAGCTGGAAGCAGGAGGGCCAGCCCGATTTCGAGCGGCCGCTCAGCCGGCGCGGCGAGGAGAATGCGCCGCTCATGGCGCAGCGCATCACCGAAGCGGGCATCCGGCCGTCCCTGATCGTGAGCAGTCCCGCCGTGCGCGCCTGGAGCACGGCGAAGCTCGTGGCACGCGCCATCGGCTACCCGCTCGAGTTCCTGCACCGCGAGGATGCCCTGTACATGGCGGGGCTCGAGCGGCTGCTCGACGTGATCGCGGCGCAGGACCCGGGATTCAACAGCATCGTGGTGGTCGGCCACAACCCGGGGCTCACGGAGCTCGCCAACCATCTCCTCCCCGGCGTCACGGACAACCTGCCGACCTGCGGGCTGGTCGCGCTCGCCATCGACACCGACGACTGGGACCTGCGCACGCCGAAGCCGGTCGAGCTTCTGCTCCACGATTACCCGAAACGTCCGCTGTAGGAGCACGCGCCGCGCGCCTTCGAGCCAGCCCCGGAAGCGGGCCCTGCGCGCTCAGCACTCGGGAACGTTCACCGCGAGGCCGCCGCGGGAGGTTTCCTTGTAGATGGTGGACATGTCGAGGCCGGTCTGGCGCATCGTCGCGATCACCTGGTCGAGCGACACCTTGTGCGTGCCGTCGCCCTGCAGCGCGAGCCGCGCCGCGTTGATCGCCTTGACGGCGCCCATCGCGTTGCGCTCGATGCAGGGGATCTGCACGAGACCGCCGACCGGATCGCAGGTCAGGCCGAGATTGTGCTCCATGCCGATCTCGGCGGCGTTCTCCACCTGCTGGTTCGTGCCGCCGAGCGCGGCGGCGAGGCCGCCGGCGGCCATGGAGCAGGCTACGCCGACCTCGCCCTGGCAGCCCATCTCGGCACCGGAGATCGAGGCGTTGATCTTGTACAGGATGCCGATCGCGCCGGCGGTGAGCAGGAAGCGCTCGACGCCGGCGTCGTCCGCGCCGGGCACGAGCTCGCGGTAGTAATGCAGCACGGCGGGGATGATGCCCGCGGCGCCGTTCGTCGGAGAGGTCACCACGCGGCCGCCCGCGGCGTTCTCCTCGTTGACCGCGATGGCCCAGGCGTTCACCCAGTCCATCGTGTCCAGCCCGTCGCAGCGCCCGCCCGCCTGCAGCGCACGGTAGAGCTGCGGTGCGCGCCGCACCACCCCGATCCGGCCCGGCAACACCCCGTCCGTCACGAGACCGCGCCGCACGCAGGCGCGCATCGTCTCCCAGACCAGGGCGAGCCTTTCGCGCACTTCCGCTTCGCTGCGCCAGGTGCTCTCGTTCGCGAGCATGAGCTCCGCGATCGTGAGGCCGGCGGTGTCGGCCATGCCGAGCAGGGCGGCGGCGTTGGTGAACGGATACGGCGGCTCGCCCTCCTGCGCGCGCGGCTCCGGCTCGTCGCCGCGCACGACGAAGCCGCCACCCAGCGAATACCAGTCCTCCGTCACGAGCACGTTGCCGGCCGCGTCGCAGGCGGCGAACCGCATGCCGTTCGTGTGCCGGGGCAGCTCGTCGTCGAGGTCGAACACGACATCGCGCTCCGGCGCGAAGTCGATCGTCACCCCGTGGGGCAGCGTGAGCCTGCGCTCGGCGTGAATGCGGCCGAGCAGCGGCCCGGTCTCGTCGGGATCGAGCGTATCCGGCGCCTTCCCGGAAAGCCCGAGCAGTATCGCCGCGTCGGTGCCGTGTCCCTTGCCCGTGTACGCGAGAGAGCCGTAGAGCCGCACCGCGACGCGCGCCACGGGCGCCGGCAGCGCGGCCAGGCCGCCCGCGAACGCGAGGGCAGCCTTCATCGGGCCGACCGTATGGGAGCTCGAAGGTCCTACGCCGATCTTGAAGATGTCGAAAACGCTGATGGCCGGCATGGCACCATGATAACGCGGTCGCCGCGTGCCCGAGAGCTTTGCGGGGACGGCGGACGAGTCGCGCCGCCTAGTCCTCCAGGGACAGCAGGCTCGCGTTGCCGCCGACCGCCGCGATGTTGTTGCTGACCGAGTACTCGGTGCCGAAGCGCGGCAGGTAGTGCGGCCCGCCGGCCTTCGGCCCGGTGCCGGAAAGCCCGCGCCCGCCGAAAGGCTGCACGCCGACCACGGCGCCGATCATGTTGCGGTTGATGTAGTTGTTGCCGGCCCCGGACAGCCTGACGAACTGCCTCGCCCGCGCGTCGATCCGGCTGTGCAGGCCCATCGTGAGGCCGTAGCCGGTGCCGTTCACCGCCTGCACCATCTCTTCGAAACGGTCCGCCGGATACCGCAGCACGTGCAGCACCGGCCCGAAAACCTCGCGCTCGAGCTGCGCGACGCTGTCGATGCCGATGAGCGTCGGCGCGAAGAAGGTACCGACCCGGGCCGAGTCCGGCAGGCGGCAACGATGCACGATGGCGCTTTCCAGGCGCGCGACGTGCTCGTCGAGCATCGCTCGCGCCGCCTCGTCGATCACGGGTCCCACGTCGGTCGAAACGCGCGCCGGGTTGCCGATGGAGAGCTCGTCCATCGCGCCTTCGAGCAGCTCGAGGACACGGCTGGCGATGTCTTCCTGCAGGCACAGGACGCGCAGCGCCGAGCAGCGTTGTCCCGCGCTGTTGAACGCGGAATGGACGGTATCCGCGACGACCTGCTCGGGCAGGGCGGAGCTGTCCACGAACATCGCGTTCTGGCCGCCGGTCTCCGCGATCAGCGTGGCGATCGGCCCCTCCCGGCCGGCCAGCGTGCGGTTGATGATGCGCGCCGTTTCCCCGGAGCCGGTGAACGCCACCCCGGCGACCCGCGGGTCGGCGCAGGCACGCCCGCCGACCGCGGCGCCGTCTCCCGGCAGGAAGTGCAGCACGCCAGCCGGCACGCCGGCCTCGAGCAGGAGCTCCACGGCGCGGTGCGCGACCAGCGGGGTCTGCTCGGCCGGTTTCGCGAGCACCGCGTTGCCGGCCGCGAGCGCCGCGGCGACCTGGCCCGTGAAGATGGCGAGCGGGAAGTTCCACGGGCTGATGCAGGCGAACACGCCGCGGGCGCGCATGCCGAGCACGTTGCGCTCGCCCGTCGGTCCGGGCAGCGGCACCGGCTCACCGAAGAGCTCCTCGGCGCGCACGGCGTAGTAGCGCAGGAAATCGACTGCCTCCCGGACCTCCGCGAGCGCGTCCGGCAGCGTCTTGCCGGCTTCCCTGACGCACAGCGCCATGAGCTCCGGCGCGTGCTGCTCGTAAAGGTCCGCGGCCTGTCGCAGCACGCCGGCACGATCCGCCGCGGAAGTGCGATCCCAGGCCGGCTGCGCCGCGGCGGCTACGGCGAGCGCGCGGTCGACGGCGGCGGCATCCGCCTGCACGCAGGTGCCCACGACCTCGTCGCGATCGGCGGGATTGACCGAGGGCAGCGCTTCACCGGTGAGCGTCTCGCCGTCCACGATGGGCGCGGCGTGTCGCTCGGAGGCCGACGCTTGCGCCATCTCCTCGAGCAGCTCCCGCAGGACGCGCCGGTCGGGCAGGTTGCGGCCGCGCGAGTTGCGCCGCTCGGGCTGGTAGATGTCGAGCGGCGACGGGATGCGCGCGTGGGGCCGGAACCCGGTCCTGCTCGCCGTCACCACCGGGTCCGCGACGATGTCCTCGATGTCGACGTCCTCGTCGACGATCCGGTGCACGAACGAGGTGTTGGCGCCGTTCTCGAGCAGCCGCCGCACGAGATACGGCAACAGGTCCTCGTGGCTGCCCACCGGCGCGTACACGCGGCACGGCCGCGCGAATCTCTCCGGATCGATCACCTCGCGGTAGAGGTCCTCCCCCATCCCGTGCAGCCGCTGGAACTCGAAATCCGTGCGCGAGCCCGCGAAATGCATGACGCTCGCGAGCGTCTGCGCGTTGTGGGTCGCGAACTGCGGGTACAGCAGGTCCCCGGCATCCAGCAGCAGGCGCGCACAGGCGAGGTAGGAGACGTCGGTATGCGACTTGCGCGTGAAGACGGGGTAGCTGTCGAGGCCCTGCTCCTGGGCGCGCTTGATCTCCGTGTCCCAGTAGGCACCCTTGACGAGCCGGACCGGGATGCGCCGGCCGACGTCGCGCGCCAGCGCGGTGAGCCAGGCGATGACGTCGCGCGCGCGGCGCTGGTAGGCCTGCACTGCCAGCCCGAGACCGGCATAACCGTCGAGCCGCCCGTCCCGGTAGACGCGCTCGAACACGTCGAGCGACAGCTCCAGCCGGTCGGCCTCCTCCGCGTCGATCGTGAGGGCGATCCCGGCGTCCCGTGCCTCGAGCACGAGCCTGAGCACCCGCGGCACGAGCTCGTCGAGCACGCGCCCGGCCTGCTGCCAGCCGTAACGCGGGTGCAGCGCCGAGAGCTTGACCGAGAGGCTCGGCGCTTCGTGGATGGACGCGGCGGACCCGGCGGACTCGCCTATGCGCGCGATCGCCTGTGAATACGATTCGAGGTAGCGGACGGCATCGGCCGCCGTCACTGCCGCCTCGCCGAGCATGTCGAACGAATAGCGCCAGCGGCGCCCCTCCTTGCGCCGGGACCGGCCCAGCGCTTCCTCGATCGTGCGCCCCATGACGAACTGGTGCCCCATGATGCGCATCGCCTGCCGCATCGCCGTCCGCACGAGGGGCTCCCCCACGCGGCTCGCCAGCTTCTTCAGCACCCGGGCCGGGTTCCGCTTCACCTCTTCGTCGAGGCGGAGCAGGCGCCCGGTGAGCATGAGCCCCCAGGTCGAGGCGTTGACGAACAGCGACTCGCTTTCGCCGAGATGATCCTGCCAGCTCGCGGAGGTGATCTTGTCCGCGATGAGCGCGTCCGCCGTCTCGTCGTCCGGGATCCGCAGCAGCGCTTCGGCGATGCACATGAGCAGCACCCCTTCCTGCGAGGAGAGGTCGTATTGCGCGAGGAACGCGTCGATGCCGCCCTCGCGGGCCGTGCGCCTGACGGCCGCGACCAGCCGTTCCGCCGTGGCGCGGATCTTCGCCGCCTGCGCATCGCCCGCGGCGGCGATGCGGGCGAGGTCGCGAACGAGCGCCTCCTCGTCGGCCAGGTAACGGTCGTTGACCGGGCCGAGCGGCGGCAGCGCGTAATGCAACTGATCGGTAAAGGTCACGGGCACCCTGCCGGTACCAAGGGCGGGGCATTATAAGTCAGACCCTGCCGCATAATCTCCCGACGGCCGGTCCTCGCCCCGTGCCCGTCGGCGGATGCGGCAACGCGGCCCGCAGGGCGGCGCCGGGGCTTTGGCGATATAATGCCGCGGGCCTGTCGATCGCAGGCCTTTTTCGTCAATGGAGGGCGGCATGCCGCGCGACTTCCTCGATTCCCTCGCCGAGCGCACGGAGGCACTGAAAGCGCAGGGCCTGTTCAAAGAGGAGCGGGTCATCGCCGGGCCGCAGCAGGCGGCCATCGACGTGCGCCAGAACGGCGGCACGCGAGAAGTCCTGAACCTCTGTGCCAACAACTATCTCGGGCTCGCGAACCACCCGGCCGTGATCGAAGCGGCGCACCGCGCACTGGACGAATTCGGCTACGGGATGGCCTCCGTGCGCTTCATCTGCGGCACGCAGACGATCCACAAGGCGCTCGAGGAGCGCCTGAGCCGGTTCCTCGGCACCGAGGACACGATCCTGTACCCGTCCTGCTTCGACGCGAACGGCGGCCTGTTCGAAGCGCTGCTGGACGAGCGGGACGCCGTGATCAGCGATGCGCTGAACCACGCGAGCATCATCGACGGCATCCGCCTGTCCAAGGCGCAGCGGTTCCGCTACCGCCACGACGACATGGACGACCTGGAGGCGAAACTCGAGGAAGCCAGGAACTGCCGTACGCGCCTCATCGTCACGGACGGCGTGTTCTCCATGGACGGCACCATCGCGAACCTCGGCACGATCTGCGAGCTCGCCGAGCGCTACGACGCGCTGACGATGATCGACGACTGCCACGCGACCGGCTTCCTCGGCGAGACGGGCCGCGGAACGCACGAGTACCGCAACGTGATGGGCCGCATCGACATCATCACCGGCACCCTCGGCAAGGCGCTCGGCGGTGCGACGGGCGGCTTCACTTCCGCCCGCACGGAGATCGTGGCGTGGCTGCGCCAGCGCTCCCGCCCGTACCTGTTCTCGAACTCCATCGCGCCGCCGGTCGCGGCCGCGTCGCTCGCGGTGCTCGATCTCGTGGAGCGCGATCCGGAGCTGCGCACGCGCCTCCACGATCACGCGGCGTACTTCCGCGCTTCGCTGGAGAAGCTCGGCTTCGAGTTGCGCCCCGGGCAGCACCCGATCATCCCGGTGATGCTCGGCGACGCGAAGCTCGCCACCGAAATGGCGAACCGGCTGCTCGACCACGGCGTCTACGTGATCGGCTTCTCCTATCCCGTCGTGCCCGAAGGCCAGGCGCGCATCCGCACCCAGATGTCGGCGGGACTGACGCGCGCCCAGCTCGACCGGGCCGTCGACGCGTTCGCGGCCGTCGGCCGCGAGCTCGGCGTGATCTCCTGAGGGCGGCATGCGCGCGCTCGTCAAATCGAAACCGGAGCCCGGCATCTGGCTGGAGGAGATTCCGCGCCCGAAGCCCGGGCACAACGACGTGCTCATCAAGGTCAGGCGCGCGGCGATTTGCGGCACCGACATCCACATCTACCGCTGGGACGAATGGGCGCGCAACACGATCCCGGTGCCGCTCGCGATCGGTCACGAGTTCAGCGGCGAGATCGTCGAGGTCGGGAGCGAGGTGCGGGGCCTCGCGACCGGGGACCGCGTCTCGGCCGAGGGACACATCACCTGCGGCGTGTGCCGCAACTGTCGCGCCGGCCGCCGGCACCTGTGCCGCAACACGCTGGGCATCGGTGTGAGCCGTGCCGGAGCGTTCGCCGACTACATCTCGGTGCCGGCGTTCAACGTCTTCAAGCTGCCGGCGTCGATCTCCGACGAGATGGCGGCCATCCTCGACCCGCTCGGCAATGCCACCCACACGGCCCTGTCGTTCGACCTGGTCGGCGAGGACGTGCTCATCACGGGCGCCGGGCCCATCGGCATCATGGCGGCGGCGATCGCCCGTTATGCCGGCGCCCGTCACATCGTCGTCACGGACGTCAACGATTACCGGCTCGAGCTCGCGAGGAGAATGGGCGCGTCGGTCGCGCTCAACGTGCAGCGCGGCTCGCTCGACGACACGATGCGCGATCTCGGGATGGAGGAAGGTTTCGACGTCGGCATGGAGATGTCGGGCAACCCGTCCGCGTTCCGCGACCTCCTGCGCACCATGCACCATGGCGGCAAGGTGGCGATACTCGGGATTCCGCCGTCCGACACCGCGATCGACTGGAACCAGGTCATCTTCAAGGGGCTGGTGCTCAAGGGCATCTACGGCCGCGAGATGTTCGAGACCTGGTACAAGATGGCCAGCATGCTCCAGAGCGGCCTCGACATCGAGCCGCTCATCACCCACCGCTTCGCGCTGGAAGACTACCGCGATGCCTTCGAGCTGATGGCCTCCGGCCAGTCCGGCAAGGTCGTCCTCGAATGGTCGTGACGCGACCGGGCCTTCGGGGGCCCGGCCGGCCGACGATCCTTCCCCGCGGCCCGTCCGCTACGGGAGCGCGCAGAACGCGCAATAGGCGTACAGGCCGTTCGGGTCGTTGAAGCGCACGAGCGGCGCCAGCGTCGCCGCCAGCGATTCCGCGAGCCGCTCGACCGCGCCCGGCCTGGGCGCGAAGCGTGCGAGGTCGATCCCGAGCGCGCGGGCACCGCCCAGAAGCTGCAGCAGGAACTGCTCGGTCGGGGTGAGCTCCGGCTCGATGTACACGCGGCCGTAGCCACCCTCCTCCAGCCCGGCGAGCTCGGCCGCCGCGGCCACCGCCTCCTCCAGGCTGCCGATCCCGTCCACGAGCCCGAGCTCCGCCGCCTGGGCGCCGGTCCAGATCTGGCCCTGCGCGAGGCGGTCGACCTC
>Ga0079224_100001969_pt1 | contig 24450 bp, 17 predicted proteins | sample Stecom2015_FD_80414 | JGI IMG/M metagenome (GOLD analysis project Ga0079224, IMG submission 80414) | Agricultural soil microbial communities from Utah to study Nitrogen management - Steer compost 2015 | ecosystem: Environmental > Terrestrial > Soil > Agricultural land | place: USA: Utah... | reverse complement strand
AATTCTATCCTTTAAGGATTCCGAACTGAATCCGCCGAAAACCACTGTATGCACAGCACCAATTCTTGCGCAAGCCAAAATTGCAATTGCAAGCTCGGGAACCATTCCCATATAAACAGCAACTCTATCGCCTTTCTTCACCCCAAACTGTTTCAGTACATTTGCAAACTTTGAAACCTCACGATGCAGAACCTGATAGGTAAGAATTCTTGTTTCCCCAGGTTCCCCTTCCCAGATAATTGCTGCTTTATTTCTTCTCCAGCTATTAAGGTGTCTGTCAAGACAGTTATAAGCAAGATTTGTTTTTCCGCCTGCAAACCATTTTGCATCGGGAGCTTTCCACTGCTTAACTTTTTTCCACGGCTTAAACCAATGAAGTTCTTTTGCTACATTGCCCCAAAACTTTTCTGGGTTTTTAATTGATTCATTATATAAACGTTTATATTCACTTAGTGATTTTATGTGTGCTTTGCTGCTGAATTCTTTTTCCGGTTTGAATAACCTTTTCTCTATCAGCACTGAATCAATACTATCACCGAATGATTGGGATGAAATCTTCTTCATCTGTTATACCTCTGAATAATTGGGAAGATGTTTAGGGTTCTTAAAATAGAAATGATATGAGGGAAAATCAATTTTCAAATTTTTTTAAGATAATATTTACACATTAACCAGCAGCTTATAAAAGAAGATTGAATATTTTTTCATATTTTTTTGAACGATCATTTTTAAAATTAGCTGATGAAATTAAAATACTGTTTACTGCTTCTGATTTTTTTCCCTGCTTTAACATCTCTTAAAGCTCAAAACTTTCAAACAAATAATTTTGAATTTCTCCCGGGCGGATTGAATTTTCAGCCGCTTAAAGCGAATCACCAGGAAGCAAGAATAGGCGTACTATATCATACTGCAACAACAAATTTAAAAGTAGATATAGGAAATAATATTGATCTGCTTGCATACCGGTGGGCTGATTCAAAACTAACTACCGGAATTGAATTTATGGCTTATGCGTTATCAACAAGCTACAAAGGAAACAGGCTGCAGATTGATGCAGTTGATGGATTTTTCGGCGGTAATCTTTCATACACAAAAAAAATTGATAAAAATAAATTTGCTGCACGGTTAAGAATTATTCACAACAGCGCACATTTTGTTGATGGACATTATGATCTTTCAACGCATCAATGGATTGATGGAAGAGAACCAATTCCGTACACAGAAGATTTTGGCGAGCTTACTGCAGCACATATTATTAATTCATCGGTTTTTTATTTCAGATATTACGGCGGATTTTCTTACTCAACCCTCGTTCGTCCCGCTGCTTTAAAAAGATATAATTTTCACGCAGGCTTTGAGTTTGTTTTGCCTGCTGTTTTAGGTAAGATTGATGAAAAAGACTGCGGAATCTTTCTTGCAAATTTTACAGGAACACAGGGATCGAATAAGTACCAGTTAAATCAGCAAACAATGCTTGGTGTAAAACTTGGGAACTGGGAAGAAAAAGGAATTTTATTTTATCTCTCTTATTATTCCGGCGGAGATATCTTCGGTGCTTATTATGATAGGAAAATTTCTAAATTCGGAATTGGCTTTTCGGTAGATTATCCATAAAAAATTTTAATTAAAAAATGGGTTACACAGCTTTTGAAACAGAAATAACAATCCGGCCTGATGATATTGATTTGAACAATCATGTTCATAACACAAAATATCTTGATTATGTTTTAGCTGCCCGTTATCAACAAATGCAGCAAAATTATAAAATGAGCATGAATGAATTTCATGAGCTCCAATTTAACTGGGTAATAAGCACAACGCATATTGAATATAAGCACGCACTTAAACTTGAAGATAAAATAATAGTACGCACACAGGTTGATTCTATAAGCGGAGCACAATGCAAAGTAAACTTTTCAATTATCATCCGTGAAAAAAATATAACAGCAGCGGAAGGTTATATAATCTACACAATGATCTCACTCAAAAGCGGAAGACCTGTCAGAATCCCTCAGGAAATAATTAAACGATATTCTATTTAGCCTTAACTGTGTTCTGCTAAATCAAATTTGATTCAGGAAATTTGTAATTTTTAATTACTAATCATTACTTCATTCTTGTAAACCGGAGGTAATTTAATGCAGGAATTTTTTGATAAAGAATTGTTAGGAAATTCTGTATGGATGTACACTGCTGCACTTGGAATTTTTATCGGCCTGATAATTCTCATTCACATTTTTAAAGCAATTATTCTAAACAGATTAAAAAAATGGAGCGAGAATACTAAAACTACAATTGATGATTTTATAATTCACAATATAAGCCGGACTGCAGTTCCGCTTCTTTATTACGGCGCTTTTTATACCGCTGTAAAAACGCTTGTATTAAATCCAAAATTCAGTAAAATACTTTCTATTATATCGGTAGTCCTCATTACCTTTTTCATAATCAGATTAATTGTCTCAATCCTTAAATATGTTCTAAATGTTTACCTGCAGCGCAAAGGTGAAGATGGAACTGCTGAAAGGGAAAAACAATTAAAAGGAATAACTACTCTCGCCAGTTTTTTAATCTGGTCTATTGGTTTGGTTTTTTTGCTGGATAATCTTGGTTTTGAAATTTCCGCGGTAATTGCGGGACTTGGAATTGGCGGTATTGCAATTGCTTTAGCTGCTCAAACAATTCTTGGAGATCTCTTCAGTTACTTTGTAATATTTTTTGATAAGCCGTTTAAAATAGGGGACTTTATAATTATTAATGATAAGATGGGATCGGTTGAGTATATAGGAATTAAAACCACGCGATTGAGAAGTCTTGGCGGTGAACAATTAATTTTTTCAAACACAGATCTTGTTAATTCAAGAATTCACAATTATAAAAGAATGGAACGCAGGCGTGTTGTGTTTAAACTTGGCGTTCGTTATGAAACACCGCCTTCTCTTTTAAAGAAGGCGCCGGATACAATTAAAGAAATTATCCAGGGTATAAAGGATACAACATTCGATCGCTGCCATTTTATTTCTTACGGAGATTTTAGTTTGGTGATTGAAACAGTTTATTATGTTCTTAGCGCAGATTATAACAAGTATGCAAATATCCAGCAGGAAATAAATTTCAAAATATTTGAAGCCTTTGATAAGATGGGAATTTGTTTTGCTTATCCAACCCAAACTTTATATTTAAACAATCAAAGCGGATTTGAAGAACCAAAAACTGAGTTGGTGAATGGTCCGGCTGAAGAATGAAAAAGATTTAAATTTCCCTCAATCTCTATTCATTAATTTTTGCAGAGATGAATGAAATTCATCTCTGCTTTTAAAATTTTTTACTTAAGCAGTATTGCTTTTCTTGTTCGAACAAAATTATCAGCCACGAGTTGATAAAAATAAATTCCGCTTGATAATTCCTTACCGCCATCCGCTGATGATGCGGAAAAATTTACCTCATAACTGCCGGCAGGTTTTTCTTCATTAACAAGCACTGCAACTTCATTTCCTAAAGCATCATAAATTTTTATTGAAACGAATTGTGTATTGCTTATTTCATATTTGATTGTAGTTGAAGGGTTAAAAGGGTTGGGAAAGTTCTGATGCAGAATAAAATTTGCGGGGGTTAAATCGGATTCATTTACTGATGTAGTGATGCTAACCGGAGTTCTGTAAATGCCTGTATTTTGAGCATCAAATAATCCATAATAAAAAGTAAGTAAGTAGGATGAATTTGCAGTTATAAAATCAAGTGAACCTGTGGAATTTGTAAATGTTATTCCATCCATATTAAGCGGAACCCACGTTTCCCCGTTATCTGTTGAGGAATAATAAACTGCCTGATTCGAAATTAATCCCTGCGATAAAACAAAAACTGTATTTCCAATTCCATAGATTGACTTGGGAATCTGGAATGATCCGTTATCGGCAATTCCATTATTGCTTGCAGCCCATTGATTGGAATTAATATTAAACCTGAATATTCCGCCGCCGAATGACAAACCATAAATCGTTCCGTTAAAAGAATATGTACCCGAAATTGCGGAAGCAGGATTAATCACATTCCAGGTTTGGCCGCCATCAACAGAAATAAACGCACCAATGGTTGCAGCTACTGCAACATATAAATCACCAAGAACTGCAAAATCAGTAAGTGAAATATTTCGGGAATCATTGATTGAAATATCCTGCCATGTATTTCCGCTATCGGTTGATTTAAAAATTAATTTCCTGTTTGAATAAGCATACAGAGTTGATCCTTCTGAAGTAAATCCAATTATGGCACCGGAGGGAATTGATACAGTTGATAGTGGAGACCAGCTATCACCAAAATCATCAGAGACGTAAATTTGATCAATCCAGACTGTGAATAAACGCCCGTTAAAACTATAAATATGGGAGAAATTTTCAGGTGCATTTTCTGCTATATCATTCCAGGTACTGCCGTTATCAGTTGAACGAAGTAAGATGGTTGGTCCATTATCACCATAACAAAATACAGTAAAATTGTGTGTAACCATTCTGCCTGCAATTCCAACATTTATATCTGAAACTTTTTCCCATTGTGCGTATACGGATGAAAAAAATATTAAGGTTAATGCTGCCGCAAGATATCGATTCATAATTTTCCTATATAAAAATTTTTATTAATTCTGATTTGAGCACAACTCTGTTTATTTGATCAGCATCATTTTTCTTGTTTGGATTAAGTTACCCGCTCTGATTTGATAAAAATAAATTCCGCTTGATAATTCCTTTTCGCCATTGGCAGATGATGCAGTGAAACTTATCTCATAGCTGCCGGCAGGTTTTTCTTCATTAACAAGAGTTGCAATTTCATTTCCTAAAGCATCATAAATTTTTACAGAAACAAATTGCTTTGTGCTTAATTCATATCTAATAGTAGTTGATGGATTAAACGGGTTTGGAAAATTCTGATACAGGGTGAATGATTGAGGAGTATTATTCTGTATTGATTCAACATCTGTAACACCAAAATCTTCAACATAAACTCCATCCCCTGTAGAGCCTAAAACTTTAATACCGCTTTTTGTTATTTCAACATCCATTACTGCTTTATTTTTCAAGCCCAGATTTGCATAAATCATAGTTTTACCAAGATCAGGTGATTTTATCAAACCAAAATTTGAAGAGATATATAACGTATCATTAAAAAATTTAACATCCTGAATTCTGGCTCCGGATGGAAGAAAAGTAGTATCCCATGTTGCGGCATTATCATTTGTGTGTAATAAAACAGAACTTATCCCGATTACAATATCACCTTTAGAATTAACTGCAAGATTATGGATATCTATTAAACCAGTATATTGTGCAAGACTTATTTCTGTCCAGTTATCTCCTTCATCCGATGATTTATATAATTTACGATTAATGCCGGCATAAATAATTGAACTGTCCGGTGAGAATGTAAAACCACGGGCATTTCGGTCATCAACCTGTGTTATTTGTGAAAAAGTAACACCGCCATCAGTTGAAACATTTAATCCGACAAGAGAAGAAACAAAAACTCTTCCGCTTTTTGAAATATTAATTGCACGAATCCATGAAAAACTTTTTGTGGATTGTATCCAGGTATTTCCGCCATCTGTAGAACGGTATAAACCCCCGGAATACCCTCCCGTAAAAACTAAATCTCCTGAAGCAGCTACTGCATCATTGCTTAAATCATTGATTTGTAAATGCTGCCATGTAACTCCAAAATCAGTCGATTTACTCGTTCCTTCACCTGTAGCAGCGTAAATTATATTTCCATCAACAGCAATATCATTTATTTTTGATGAGATAATTCCGTTTGTTTTTCTTTCCCAGATATCAGATGATAAATCCTTTCTTAAAATTTCATGAGTTGCGGCAAACAGATAATTACCATTTATTAAAACATGGCTCAGTTCATGAGAATTTCCCAAATTTGTAAGCAGCCAGCTGTCACCATTATCAGTGGAATAAGAAACTGATCCGTATCTTAAGCCTGCATAAATATGTCCGTTATCTGTAAAATCAATATCTACCGGATTCATCATCAATGAATATTTCTTCCAGGTTGCACCTCTATCTTCTGAGATTAAAAGATCATTATCATACCGGAATGTCAGTCTTCCTTTAATAAATTTTACTCTTCCATACTTGGTTGGAATTGGCAGTGTTATTTCAGTAAAGGTAAAAGCCTTATCTGTGGATTTATAAAATCCTTCTGAAGTAACAGCGTAAACAGTTCCCTGATCATCAACTGCAACTGAAAGAGCAGTTCCTTTCAATCCTGTATCTGATTTAAGATTCCATGTTACCCCTCCATCAAGTGAATAATAAACGAATTGAGATGCAACGTAAAGTTCTGTAGAATTATTTGCGTTTACTGCAGCATCATAAGTAAAAGCTGTGGGAACAGTGCCCTGCAAATTCCATGTATTACCATAATCTGAAGATTTTAAAACATTCACCAATCCGCTCGGAGTGCCTGTGAAAGCAAATATGTTATCATTATTATCAACTACTATCGGAAATTCAACCATCACGTAAACGCTTTGATTTTCAACTCCGTTATAAACCATTTCCCATGTATCACCATTATTTGTTGAGCGGTATAAATTACCATGAGTTAACGGATCACCGCTTCCATTTGCGGAAACGAAAATATAACCATTGCTCGTTCTTATTAGATGAGATACACTAATTTCTTCAGGGCCGTTCGTTTGTTTCCATTGGGCTGCTGCATTCATAATAACAGATAAAAATATTATTGATAAAATTGCTTTCAACATTGTCTCCCGGATTTATTTTTAAAAAAATTACAGAATAATTTTTCTGGCTGAAGAAAAATCGTTTCCATTTAATGCTTTTTTGATATTCTTTTATATGAAACTATTATACCAATTACAGACGTGCGTTAAATCAGCATTTTAAGCTGATTTGTCGTTTTTCAACTACTTTAAATTTATTTCTGCTGTTGTCTGAACAAGACGGAGGATTTGTTGGATTGTTTTGGAACTATGATTCACATAGCAGGTTAAAGCTTTTTTATAAGCCATTCATCATTTTTTTTGAATCCGGTTTGAGAAAATCCTTATCTTCAAAATTAAAAAAAATCTTTTTGGGAGTATTTATGTTAATTAGCTTTACCAGCCGCCGCATTAGTACATTATCGGTTTTGGCTTGTCTTCTTTTCTTCTCAGGAATTTTTGCTAAAAGCAGCCCTGAAAAAAACAGTAATCCCCTTCTCTATCAATTCAATCAGCCGGTTAAATTCGATGAGCTTCAGGTTGAACATGTAAAAGCAGCAACTGAAACTGCAATCTCCCGGGCAAAGACAACTTTGGAAAAGATTTATAATGTTCCTGAAGGAAAACGCACCTGGGAAAATACAATGCTTGTACTGGATGAACTGGAGAATGATATTTTCAATGCAATTGGTGTAATTTATTTAATGGGGAACGCTCATCCTGATGATGCAATAAGACTTGCTGCTCTTGATGGTGTTTCAGAATTTAACGAATTCTCCACAGAACTTGGACTTGATGAAAAGCTTTACCAGGCAGTAAAAGATTATTCACAAACAGAAGAAGCAAAGCAATTAACGGGTTATAAAAAGAAATTTGTTGAAGAATCTGTAAGAGGTTTTGAACGGAATGGTTTTGCGCTTTCAAAAGAAAAGCGTGAAGAGCTGAAGGTTCTGCAAAATAAAATAAATGATCTCTCACAGGAATTTCAGAAAAACATAGCCGAGCAAAATGATTTTCTGATTGTTGAAGAAAAAGATATGGAAGGACTTCCGGAAGATTATAAAAAATTACGCAGGCAGGAAGACGGCACATATAAGGTTGATCTTTCTTATCCTTCATATCAGCCGTTTATGAAATATGCTGTTTCTGAACCTGCAAGAAAAGCTCTTTATATTAAATACAATAACAGGGCTGCAGATAAAAATCTTGATATCTTAAAACAACTTATTATTGAACGGAACAAACTTGCAGATTTGCTTGGATATAAAACTTACGCTGAATATGTTGTTGAAGAAAGAATGGCGCAGACACCAAGGAATGTCTGGGATTTTGAAAATAATCTTATTGAAAAAGTGAAAGAAAAAGCCCGCAAAGATTATGAAGAACTTCTTGAAGTAAAAAGAGAATATCTGAATGATCAATCAGTTGATGTTATAAATCCGTGGGAGGCATCTTTCTACAGTAATCTGCTTCTTAAAAACAAGTATGAAGTAGATGCAGAAAAAGTAAAAGAATATTTTGAAATAAATAATGTAATCCAGGGATTGTTTTACATCGCTCAAAATTTATTTGATGTTGAATTTGAAGAAGTTAAAGATGCAGATGTATGGCATGAAGATGTTAAACTTTTTAACGTTAAGCAAAACGGAAAAGTAATTTCAAGATTTTATTTTGATCTTCATCCAAGGAAGAATAAATATTCTCACGCAGCATGTTTCGCGATGACAAAGGTAAAGCTTACCGCTGATGGTTACCAGATGCCTTCTGCAACTTTGGAATGCAACTTTCCTCAGGCTACAGATGAAAAACCCGCATTGCTTCCTGTTTCTGATGTGGAAACTTTCTTTCACGAATTTGGCCATGTACTGCACAATGTGCTTTCAAAATCAGAACTTGCAACATTTGCAGGAACTTCTGTTGCACGGGATTTTGTTGAAGCTCCATCCCAGATTTTTGAAAACTGGGTCTGGAATTATGATGTATTAAAAATGTTTGCCAAACATTATAAAACCGGTGAAGTTTTGCCAAAAGAATTATTTGATAAAATGTACGCAGCTAAAAATGTTGGATCGGGATTGGCAACATGCCAGCAGGTATTTTACGGCATGATTGATATGACTTATCACGATGGATTTAATCCTGATGGAAATGAAACAACCACGGATGTTGTTAAACGATTACAGAATGAAGTTACACTTTATCCGTATCTGGAAGGAACAAACTTTCAAGCTGCATTCGGACACTTAACCGGTTATGCTGCCGGATATTATGGCTATCTCTGGTCAAATGTTTACGCTGCAGATATGTTTTCAGTGTTTGAGAAAAACGGAGTAATGGATAAAGAAACAGGAAGAAGATACAGAGATATTATTCTTGCCAAAGGTGCTACTGAAGAAGAAATAGATCTTGTTAAAGAATTTTTACAAAGAGAACCAAATCCTGATGCATTCTTTAAATCACTCGGTTTAGAATAATTGAATAAAAAGATTGAATTGCAAAACCCGGCTCTATCAATTAAGCCGGGTTTTTATTTTTTAAATATAAGAATGGGATCATCATCTTTTAACAGAATTAATTCTTCTTCACTTAACTGCAATTTATTAATCTCTGTTAATGCTGTAAGATATTTATTTTCAATTTCCATTCTTCCATCACAAAACATTTTTGTACTTATCATTTTACTGAATAGTATTTCTTTATTTACAATTACGTATTCACCGGAAAATGAATTACAACCCGTATTGCCGCCTGCTTCAGTCTCATTAAAAAAAATAAGAGTGGGAGATTTGGAAAGTGATGACAAATCTTCTTCATAAAGTTTAACTAACTTCCATTCTGTTTTTAATAACTGATTTAATTCATTTTCTTTTGAAGCTGAACATGAGAGGAAAAGAGTTGAAAGGAAAAAACAAAATAAGCTCTTAAAAATAAAGCTGCCCCGTTTTTTTGTGCCGGGGCGGTTGTAAAAATTATTCATTAGATGGTGCCTCTTCCATCTGCTGCCATGGATTTGTATTTGTGTTCCAGGTTTCAACTTTAATTTTCCAGCTTCCATCACTTTGTTTCTGCCAGAGTGTAACGTACTTGCCTGTATCTTCCCATGATTCTTCCATATCAGGCATTTGCATTTTCATCACCCATTCTCCAACTTCAACGGCTAAATCACCACCGGTGAAAACATCTGTTGTTTTAAAATCAGCGGATAAAACTTTAAAGCCTGCATCCATCTCTTGTTTTGTTTTTTCCATTATCTTATCAAGACCTCTAATGCCAGGTTCAAAATCCGGAAGCGAGATTACATCTTTTGTATAAAATTTTGTCATCTGTGAAAAATCGCCGGCAATCATCGCTTCTTCCATCTCCTGATTTAAAGACTCAATTGCCGAACGAATATCATCCTGTGCAGAAAGATTTACTGCCGGAATAATGAACAAACAAGAAAGCAGAAGAACTCTCAGAAAAGAAGTTTTCATATAACCTCCTACTTTATTTTAAAATTTAATTAAACGAACGGGATCGGGTTAAGGCAAAGAGTAACTGTAGGAACTTATTGAGAATTGATTTTTGAATCAATAAGATTTTGTGATTTGAATCATTTAATAAAAATAAGAATTTATCTCCAAAATTATTCTGTTTCAAAATCATGTAATGTTCTTCTTGCAAGATCTGCAAGCGCAAGTTTGTAATCAATCAAAGCGTTAAGGCTATTTGTTTTTGCATCAGTTAATCTTATTTGCATTTGTGAAAGATCAAAACTCGTTATGTTTCCTGATTGGAATCTTTGAAGACTTATGTTATAACTTTTCTCAGCCACTTCAACTGATTTGCTTAAAACTTCAACACGGGCTTTTGCTGATTCTATCTTATTAACTATTTCAATAATTTCTTTCTCAATCTGAAGCTTCTGATTTTCATAATTTAAAATTGAAAGCTGAAGATCAGCTTGTGCCGATTCAACTTCACGGTTGTTGCGTCCCCAATCAAGCACGGGAATATTTAAAGTAAGTATTACGCTTCTGTCTTCAGAAAAATCCCTGAACAATTCCCGAAATTGCTCATCATATTTATTAATTCCGAAATTAGCAGTAAGCCGCGCACTTATATTACCGCGTGAATCAACTTCATCAATATTTAATTCTCTTAATTGTATATCAGCCTCTGAATTTAGTATTTCGGGTCTGTTCGTAAGCGCAAGATTAACCGCTTTCTGAGGATCAACTGAAACAGGTTTATATTCAAGTTCTGCCGCAACATCAATGCTGTCTCTCAAACTCAAACCAATCAGTAATTTAAAATCATCCTTTGCTTCCTGGAAATTTCTTTCAGCGTTAAGAAGTTCATTCCGGCTTACTGCAAGATCAACTTCAAGCTGAAGCGCTTCAACTTCGGCAATCAATCCGGCTTTAAATTTATTTAATGCAGTATTGTATGATGTTTCTGTCTGATTAACTCTTTCGCGGGCAATCTCAACGTTTTTCTTTGCCTGGAATAAACGGTAAAAACTTGCCGTTACATTGTAAATTACTTCCTTTTCTGCTCTTGTATAATTGCGTTGTGAACGCTGAAGATTGATTTCAGCCCGCTGCAGATTTGCTTTTTGTGTGTTAAAAGTAAATAACGGCTGCTGAAGCCTTAGACTTAAATTGCTGTAGTAATCAAGCGGAAGATCGGCTCCTTCTTTAAATTGATCTCTTCTCCACAATGAACCAATAAGAGAGAATGTTCCATTTGTAAAAACTATTGGCTGCGTGAAAAATAATCTTCCTTCAAATGTTGTATAACCTCTTTGAAAAAACTGTTCTGTTCCGGTTAAAGGATTAAATTCACTTGAAAGTGTTCTTGCATAGCGCGGAAGATCAAATTCCAAATCCACAGATGTCATCAATCCAAGTTTAATTGCTTCAAGAGTTTTTTGGGAACTGATGAGAGAATATTCTGCTGATTTTATTCCGTAACTTTCTTTTAATGCAATTGAAAGTGCATCCTGCAGAGTTAATATTCTTTGAGCGTTAAGATTAAATAACGGTAATAAAATTATCAGAATTAATTTAATGGAAAGTTTCATGCTTAATCCCAAAAGAAAAACCTTTTAGTAGTAGTTAAAAAAAATTTATTCATACCTGAGAGATTCAATAGGATTTTTATCTGCTGCCTGTTTAGCAGGATAAATTCCAAAGATCAATCCTGTAGCAACTGAAACCACAAAGGCAAGAATAACAGAAAACGGAGAGATAATAGTTTTCCATTCTGCATAAGTGGAAATTAATGATGTAAGAATAAATCCAAGTGCAATGCCCAGAAGGCCACCAACTACGCTGATTGTTAATGCTTCAAAAATAAACTGTGAAAGAACATCAAGCCGCGTAGCGCCAACTGCTCTTCTTACACCTATTTCACGTGTTCGTTCAAGAATATTTGCAAGCATTATATTCATTATTCCAATTCCGCCAACAAGCAGTGAGATGCCTGCAATTGCACCCATTACAATGTTAAATATCCTCTGGGTTTTTTGTTTCTGTTCAAGAAGCTGCTCGGGAAGAACAATCTTATAATCTTTAACGCCGTAATGCCTTCTCTCAAGAATTTTAGAAACAAGCTGTGCTGCTTCTTTAAGCTGATCTGAATCTTTTACTTTCACTGTTAACTGATCAACAGAGCTTTTATCAACTATTGCAATATCATCATTTGAGCCGCGGATTCTTACACCATTTCTTATCATAATAAATGAACTCTGGGCACCTTTTTCCATTTTATACATCATTGTTGTAATTGGAACATAGATATCTTCATTAAAATCTCTCAATCCAAATCCTGTACTGCCTGAAGCGTTTTTACGTGCAGCAACTCCGATAATTTCAAACCATAATTCACCAAGTTTAATTCTCTTGCGGATAGGATTTTCAAACTTAAAATATTTCTCTTTTATGCCTGCACCAATAACACAAACATTTGAATAATTGTTCATGTGAAATTCGTTAAAGAAAGTACCCGAACTTATTCTTGAATTAAAAGTTTCAGGATAATCAATCGTAGTTCCAACAAGATGTGCTTCAAACAAATTTGATTTGTAAGCAGCAGTAATTGCAAGCTCACGCTGCGGGCTAATATGCTGAACAAGCGGATTAAGTTCTTTGATTGCTTTTGCATCCTTTAAAGATAATCCGGGAGAGAATGAAGCTTTTGATTCTTTATTTCCGGGTGCCGAAGGTTCAACCGGTGAGCTGGTAATTATAATATTGTTAGTACCCATTAATTCAATTTGTGCAAGAGTTTCCTGGCGTGCTCCTTCACCAATAGACATCATTGCAATAACTGCGGCTACTCCGAAGACAATGCCTAACATTGTTAATGCGGCTCTTAACTTATTGGACTGCAGCCCCTTTAAACCAATTTTGAAGGATTCAATTTTATTCATTTAGCCTGCGGAAGATTTACAGAACTTTCTGATTCAGCAGTTTCAACTTCATCTAATTTAATTGTAGGATCAATAAGTGCAACTTCATCTCCTTCGTTTAACCCCTTTGAAATGATGATATAATTTTCACTTTTTTCTCCAACTTCAACCTCCTGTTCATCAAAGCCGGAACCGTTTTTTACGTAAACAATTTTTTCACCTTCTTTTTCAAACACTGCTTCCTGCGGTACAAATAGTACATCCGGAATTTGATTAATTATAATTTTATTGCTTGTTGTCATTCCGGGTTTAAGAATTTCGGATGTAGAATTTACAAGTACATTAATTTCAAACACTTTAATATTTGATGAATTATCTTTTGCGCGCCCTAATCTTGCAACATTAACAATCTCAGCATCAAAAACGCTGTCCTGAAAAGCATCCAACGTTACTTTAACTTTTTGTCCAATTTTTACCTTACTAACATCAACTTCATTTACATAGGTTATGCTTTCCATTTTAGAAAGATCGGGCAGACTGATAATTGGCATTCCTCCCCATGAAATCTGATCACCAACATTAAATTTTCTTCCATTGTTTGCCCAGTTGGTTTCATAAACCACAAGCCCTTCCGCAGGTGCCGTAAGTGTAAGTGCATCAAGATCCCGTTTACTTTTTTCAACTTCCTGTCTTTTCTGCTGAACTTCTATTTCCATTTTATTCAGTTCAGCGTTTCTTATAATTTCTTTTGAAGCTGCATCCTGTTTTGCACGTTCATAAGCCAATTCATTTTTCCTATGCTGAAGCTGTGCCTCTTGCTGTTTGATTGCTGCTTCAAATTTTATCTGTTCAAGATTTAATTTAGAAAGCTCAAAACTCAATTCCGCATTTTTCAGTTCAGCATCTGCCTGTGCCTTTGCTGATCTGTGATTTGCTTCCAGTTTTTGCTTTTCAGATAAAGCAATCTCAAGTGCAGCTTCATCTTCTTTAAGTTCATTTATCGCTTCGGTAGGATCAAACTTTACAACAACATCTCCCGGTTTAACATATGTTCCTTCCTGTATAAGATAAACTATTTTTAAAGTACCGCGTATTCTTGGAGATGGTATTGAAATTGAATTTTTTGCCCGCAGTTCTCCGCTTTCGGTAATTGAGATAAGAAAATCATCAGCTCTTACTTTGTAAACGGGTACATTAGTTTCACCTGAAGAAAAACTGTACGTTGCAAATATTATTATTACAACAGCAGCAATAGTAATTGCAGCAAGAAATTTTGTTTTTTTAAGAATAGGCGGAAGTTTTAAAGTTGAAAGCCTGGCATCAATTTTTTCTGTGGAGTTTTTAATCTTTTCAGAAATTGAGATTTTATTAAACTTTACTGCGGAGGTTTTAACATCCATTATATTCCTGCCCGGAAATGATTTTATTTTAATACTTTAATAATATAAATCTGATTACTTAAAAGAAATACTATTTACATGGATGGATTTTTGTGGAAATGCGCCGAAAAGAAAATGCCGGCTGAATAAGCCGGCACAGAAGACTACTTGGTAAGAATCATTTTTTTAGCTGATGAATATTTATCTGTAATCATCTGATAAATATAAACACCTGATGAAAGCCCCTGACTGCCGGCTGTAAGATCATCCGCATATAGTTCTGCTGTGTAATTGCCGGGTGATTTCACCTCATTAACCAATGTTTTAATTTTTTCACCTGATAAATTATATACAACAATCTGAACATTTCCTGCTTCTGCAACCGAGTATTGAATTTTTGTAACAGGGTTAAATGGATTTGGAAAATTCTGATAAAGTTTATATGTGTTTACCAGATTTTCATCTTTAACATCTGTTGTGTTAGTGATAGTAACTGTTTTGTTCTGAGCAAAATTCCATGAATCACCATCACTTCTTCCATTAAAATTAACGCTGTTGCCATTTGCAAAAATAGTTTGTTCACCGGAAACTGCAGGCGCTGTGTACGTAAATTGAAATGTTACCATTCCACCCGCGGGAGCCTTTGGACCAATGTGAGTTAATTCATCATCTAATTTTCTTAGTCCTTCTCCCGGTATAAGTGTTCCTGCCGAGGCTGCAATATTTGTTCCGCCGCGCACTAATGGTCCGCCGGTTATTGTTACTGTATACGTTCCGGTTTCATTCATGGCAAGTTCATCAGGACCATTAATTGTTACAATTACATTTGTAGAAGGAGTTGAGACGTGGCATTCGGATCCGGTTGAACAGCCAATTCCGTTTTTACGCGTTGCTTCTGTAATTCCATCTTCATAAGCATAAAACACAAATGATGAAGCGATTATCAACAGCACTATTGAATTGGAAATAATTCTTGCATTATTTTTTTTCTTCATTTGATCCTCGGTAGATTATTATTTCCTATAGTAAAAAATGAAGAACTTTTAGGGACAGGAATTACAAGCAGCGTGATTTAAAAACAAAAAAAAGAGAACACATATTCGCATTCTCTTTTTTAAAAAAGAAATTTAATACTTAATGATGATGACCGCCGGGCCCGTGAACATGGCCGTGCTGCAGTTCTTCCGGAGTTGCGTCTCTTACATCAAGCAGTTCCAGATCAAACTCAAGTTTCTTTCCTGCAAGAGGATGATTGAAATCAACGGTAACATCATCACCATCAACTTTCTTAACTGTAAAAGAAAGATGTTTTCCATCCGGTGTATCAGCCATAAAACTCATGCCTTCTTCAATTTCCATTCCCTGCGGAAATTCAGAACGGCTGACTTGCTGAACTGCTTCTTCCCTGTACCGGCCGTAAGCATCTTCGGGTTCAAGAATTACATTTTTCTTTGAACCAATTATCATGCTGTTGATATTTTCTTCAAGCTTTGGCAGTACCTGGTCATTTCCACTTAAGTATGAAAACGGATTTTCATCAGTTGTAGAATCTATAATTTGCCCGGATTCATCTTTCAATGTAAAATTCAGAGTTACTACCTGGTTGTCTTTTATTGCCATTGTTCCTTCTTTAATTATTATTGGAAATATTTTTCGTTATTCAAAGTACTGGTTTTAATTTCCCAATCCAAACCTCCACAAGGCAGATATTCTTTTGTGGGATGCTTATCGTGTTTCATGCATAATACTGCTGATTTATCAAAATGCCTGCAGGTAGAGCAAAGTGTTGATTCCACAATTTCTTTATTCTTCTCTTCAAATAATCTGTAATGAATAATTGCCGGATGAATAATTATTCCGTAAATACTAACAGCGCTGATAATCCACCAGAGCTGTAAATCAATATAATTTTGAAGAAACCAAACCAGCGGAATAACCAATGCAGTTCTTACAATTGTCCAAAATACAATATCGCCCAAAATAAGCCTCTGTACTAATCAATTATTCTGATTAGAAAATAAGAATACACGTAAACAGAATAAAGAATATAATGGTGTACTTATACAGGATCACAGAAATTTTTTTTAAAGGAAGATTTGTATAAAGAAGTATGTAATTTTTACCGGCTTAGCCCGTGAATTGCTTGCTGTTATTTAATTAAAGTATTATAATTAGCACTGCAGAAATAAAGTTTCTGCATAAAAAAAGCCTCAAAAACACTGAGGCTTAAATTTCTTAAACTAGTGAGCGCGGGTGGTTTCGAACCACCGACCCTCTGCTTAAAAGGCAGATGCTCTACCCCTGAGCTACGCGCCCGTTTAGTTTTAAGAGTCCCAAATATAAAGAAATGCTTATTTTCTTCCAAACAGACTTTACTATTAATAAATAAATGTCAAAAAATTCTAAAATTCTGGTCTGTGATGACGATGAAACACTTTGTTACTTATTAAAAGAGCAATTGCTTGAAGAAGGTTTTTCTGTTGATACTGTTTACGATGGCGGCGCTGCAATTGAAGCAATTAAAAGTAAAAATTATGATGCCTTACTTCTTGATCTGAACCTTCGTGAAGTTCAGGGTGAAGAAGTACTTAAGTTTATCGCTGATTATAATTCTTCTATTCAGGTAATAATTTTAACGGCGCAGACGGAAATACGAAAAGCAATTGAATGCATAAAACTTGGCGCTTATGATTTTATAACCAAGCCATATAATTTTGATGAACTCGTTCTCACAATTCAAAGAGCTTTAGAACATAAAAATCTTCTCGTAAAAACAACAATCCTTACAGATCAGGTAAACAAAAAGCATTCAACAAAAATTATTGGAAACAGCGTTGGATTGCAGCGTGCAATAAATCTTGCAAACAAATCCGCAATGTCCGATTCCAATATTTTAATTGAAGGAGAAACAGGAACCGGAAAAGAATTGTTTGCAGAATACATCCACAAACATTCCAACCGGCATGAAAATCCTTTTGTTGTAATTAACTGTGCATCACTTCCCGATCAATTAATTGAAAGCGAATTGTTTGGACATGAGAAAGGCGCGTTTACTGATGCAAAATCTACCAAGCAGGGTCTTGTGGAAATTGCTCACGGCGGAACATTATTTTTAGATGAAATAGGTGAATTGAGTCTTGCGCTTCAGCCTAAACTGTTAAGATTTTTAGAGAATGGTGAATACAGAAGAATAGGCGGCGTAACAAATTTAACATCTAATGTGCGCGTAATTGGCGCAACAAACCGTAACCTTCTGGAAGAAGCAGATAATAAAAATTTCAGAAGAGATCTTTTATTCCGTTTGAATGTTATTACTTTAACAATTCCTCCTTTACGTGAGAGAAAAGAAGATATACTTGTTCTCGCTCAGTTCTTTTTAGAATCAAAGTCCCCAATCCGTTCACCAAAAAAACTTTCACGTGAAGCAGAAGCAGCTTTATTGAATTATAATTTCCCCGGCAACATACGTGAACTTGAGCATATTATTGAAAGAGCAATTATTTTTGCAGAAGGGGATTATATTATGCCCGAAGATTTAAATCTTCCTGTTGCTGCTGTTCAAAAATCTTACAGTGAGCAAAATGAAAATTTTGATCAGGAGATTGTGAGTATGGAAGAATTGGAGAAAAGCCATATTAAAAAAGTATTACACATTAATAAATGGGACAGAACCCGAACAGCAAATCAGCTTGGTATTAGTGCAAAAACTCTGTATACAAAAATCAAAAAATACCAACTCAAACAGGATTAAGATTTAATGGTTAATGATACTATTTCTAATCAAGCTCTGTTTGAGCTTTTAGAAATTGAAAATTATGCCTGCGCAATTGCTGACAGTAGTAAGAAAATAATCTGGTACAGCAAATCTTTTAAAGATTCATTAAATGAAAAACGAATTAAGGGAAAGGATTTTCTTAATCTTTTCCCCGGAATAAATTCCGAAGAGTTTCAATCTTCCCGGCTAACAAATGAAATTTTCATTCCTGATCTGAATTGCAAATTAAAAATTAAACAACTGCAAACCGATGATGGCGGCTATGCAATAGCGCTTATAAAGAATGATGTCAATCTTGATGAACTTCAGCCTGAAACTGAGACACATGAATTAAGTACATTATTTCAGAAAGAGCTTAATGATATTTTAGCATTGCTCATAAAAGAAAAATCACTAAAAGTATTATCTGAAGAAATTCTCTCCAGAACAGTAAATGTTTTAAAAGGATTTTTTGGATTAATAGTTTTCCAAAACGATAACCGGCAGTTTGATTATCTCTGGTATGATCCCGAAGAAATTTATACAAATAAAAACGATCTGCAGAAAGAACTATCATCAAGTTTTTCATTTGTTGCAAAATGGCTGAGTGTAAATAAGCGCTCATTACATGCATTAAACAAGCCGAACAATATTGCTTTTAATCTTACAAAATCTTTTACATGTGAATCATTAGTTATCAGCCCGTGTGTATTTGATAATAATTTATCAGCCGCATTAATAACCGGTAAGAAAGATGAAATATTTCAGCCGCATGAAATAAATATTCTTGATCAGTTTGCAGCGTTAATATCATTTGCAATTAGCAGCATCCGCATAAAGGAATTGAATGATGCATTGGAGAACAGGTTATTGCAGGCACAGAAGCTTGAAACAATAGGAAAACTTTCAAGCGGAATGGCTCATGATTTCAGCAACCTGCTTTCAAGTATCTTCGGTAGTCTTAATCTTTTAAAGAAAAGAGTTCCGCAGAATGAAGATGTTTTCCGCCTGCTTGATAATATTGAAAACTGTTCAATACGTGCAAAGGATTTAACAAAAGGATTACTTTCATTTGGCAAACCAACTCCACGAAGAAAGGAATTGATCAAACCAAATCTGCTAATGTCTGAAATTTCTAAAGTTATTGTTCAGACTTTTCCAAAGAGAATTGAATTTGAAAGCAATGTAGAAGAAAATCTTTATGATATACTTGGAAACGGAACAGAGATTTACCAGATACTTCTTAACCTTTGTGTGAATGCAAAAGAAGCAATTGAAGACAGAGGAAAGATTACTCTCACTGCAAAAAATATTACAGTAAGCCAGGATAATTTGATGAAATATCCGCTGCTTGCTAAAGGAAATTATGTTCACTTTTCTGTTACAGATAACGGAAGCGGAATATCTGAAGAAAACCTTTCAAAAATTTTTGATCCGTATTTTTCAACGAAGGTGAAAGAGACCGGCTCTGGTTTGGGGCTTTATGTTACATATGGAATTATAAAAGCACACCAGGGGCATGTAGAAGTTTCAAGTAAGCCAGGTGAGTTTACAACATTTGATGTTTTTCTCCCTTCATTTGAACCTAATCTAAAAACTGAAATAACAGAACCATCTGAAAAGATTATTCTCCTTGCAGATGATGAAATAATGCTTAGAGATCTTTTAGCTGAACTTCTTGAATCAAGCGGGTACAATGTTATAAAAGTACTAAGCGGTATTGAAGCAATAAGAGTTCTTACGGAAGAAATAAAAGTAGACCTGGTAATATTAGATTACAACATGCCGCAAATGAACGGAGTTGAGTGCGTTGAAAAAATCCGCGAGCTTGGATTTAATATGCCGATTATTCTTTCTTCGGGAAGTTTTTCACTCGAAGGAAAACTTGATCTGAGCGAAGTAAAAGTTAATACAATTCTTACCAAGCCTTATGAGTTTGATACAATGCTTTCTACAATTCAAAAACTAATCTGAACTATCCTCAGCCCTATCAACTTCTACCATTTTAATATTTTTTACGTAATCAGAGAATACCGGTTTTTTAACTGCATTTAATTGATTAAGCACATCGTTAATTTCTTTTATTGCAGTTTCAATATATACCAGCCGCTTCTGAATCGCTTCTTTGGAAACTTCTTCTTTTGCAAGCTCACGTTTTATTGCAGCAGCAGATAAACTCATTAACGTTAACGGCTGCTTGATTTTATGGTTTGCGGTAACAACTGTAGCAGCGTAAGTATTCCGCTGCTCAACTTCAAGCAGGGCTTTGTGAGCTTCTGATAATTTTAAAGCTGAATTAACACGCGCAAGAAGTTCAACCCGGTTAAATGGTTTTTTAATATAATCAAAAGCTCCGGCTTCAAGGCCTTCCTTAGTATCCTCAGCACCTGATTTTGCTGTAACAAGAATTATTGGAATATTTGATGTGATAGGATCACTTACAAGCTTTTTACAAACTTCAATTCCTGTCATTCCCGGCATCATCACATCAAGAAGAACAAGATCGGGAAGTTCTTTCATTGCGCGTTCAATTCCTGAAGGTCCATCGTAAGCCGTTAATACTTCATAGCCTTCGTGTTCAAGCCTGTCCTGCAGTAAAAACACATTCTCAGGCAGATCATCAATAATTAAAACTTTTTTCATTTCAACTTATTTTAATTTTAGAAAATACTTTTTCAATCTTAAAAGCCATTACACCGGCATTAACCGGTTTTGGAATATAATCATCAAATCCGTTTTTAAGTATGATTGCTTTATCATCAAGCATTGCTTTAGCTGTTACCGCAAACACTGGAATGTTTGCAAGTCTTTTGTTCTCTTTTATTCTTTTAAGTGTCTGAAATCCATCCATCTCCGGCATCATAATATCAAGTAAAATTATATCCGGAGTTTTTGTTTCAAGGATGTTAAGACATTCAATACCACTGTTAGCAAGAATTGTTTTGCAGTTGCATGCCTGTACAATTTCATTTATTGTAAATAAAGTATCGGGATCATCATCAACTATTAAAATTTCTCCCTGATAATTTTTATTCTCTTCGGTTTCCTCAGCTTCTTCTTCAACAATTTCAGCTTCTGCCATTCCAATCGTATTTTCAGATGAAGAAATTTCAAGTGAATGAATTTCATGCATTTTAATTCTATCTCTTACTACTTTAAGAACATCAAGCGGATGCCCTTTTGATTTAACAGTTATTTCTTCAACAATTGATTCAAGGGATTTCTTTTCATCTTCCGTTAAATCTTTTGCAGTACTTATAATGATTGGAATGTGTTTTGTTTCCCTGCTTGATTTTAATTTATGCGAAAGCGTAATGCCGTCTATTTTCGGCATCATAAGATCGAGAATAATTAAATCAGGCTGAACTTCCAGAATTTTGTTATATGCAAATTCGCTGTCACGGATGTATTCAATCCTTATTTTATCATTCTTAAACTCACGTTTGAACTTTTCAAACTCAAGTTCATCATCATCTACAATAACAATTTTTTCTATTCTTTTATTAGCAAGATTTTCAAGCTTGTTAAATGCAGATAAAAGTTTTTCATGCGAGATTGGTTTTACAAAATACTCAAATGCTCCCAAGCCGTAACCATAATTTCTATCATTCAAAATTGAAATAAGAATTACAGGAATATCTCTTGTAACAGGGTTCTCTTTTAATTCTCTTAGAATATTCCAGCCATCCCTGTTTGGAAGCATTACATCAAGCGTAATTGCAAACGGCTGAGCTTTTACAGCTTCTTCAATTCCTTTTTCACCCGTCTCAGCAAATATAACTTCATAACCTTTTGAATTTAGATACTGACCAATTGTATATCTTATTTCAGGATCATCATCAATTACAAGAATAGGATTTTTTCTGTTTTTCTTTAATGAATCAATATTAACGGGTACTGCCCGTGGTACTTCTTTTACCTGAACAAAATTCAAAGGAATAGCAAAAGAAAATGTTGAGCCTTCATTTATTTTGCTTTTAACCGAAATTGTGCCTTCAAGCAGATCAGCAATTCTTTTACAGATTGCAAGTCCCAGACCGGTGCCGCTGTATTTGCGTGTAGTAGTTCCATCAACCTGTCTGAACTCTTCAAAAATTACTTTCTGGTCTTCTTCAGAAATACCGATGCCTGAATCTTTCACTTCAAAAATTAATTTATCATCTTCAGAAGAAATTTTTAATTCAACAAATCCTTTCTCGGTAAACTTAACTGCGTTGCCCAGCAGATTAATCAGCACCTGTGTTACCTTGCCTCTGTCAGTATTTATAACTATTCCGGTATTTGTCTCACGTAAAATTTTTAATTCAATAGATTTTTTAATTACCAGCGGACTTATTGAGGTTTCAACATCTGTAATTAATTCCTCCAGGTAAACATCTTCCGGATGAATCTCCATTTTTCCGGCTTCAATTTTTGAGAGATCAAGAATATCATTAATCAAGCTCATCAATCTTCTTCCGCTTTTAAGAACAACCATCAGCCGTTCTTTATTTTTGCCGCGGAGAGAAGATTCCTCAAGAATTAATTCTGTTAATCCAAGAATTGAATTCATTGGAGTGCGAAGCTCATGAGACATGCTTGCAAGGAACTGACTTTTAAGTTTGGTTGATTCCTCAGCTTTCTGTTTCTGCACTTCAAGTTCTTCAGCTTTTTCTTTAAGCTTCAGATGAAGATCAACAAGCGCTTCATTTTGTTTTCTTATCTGCAGGTTTTGTTTCTGATAATCTTCATTCAGCTTTTTAAGTTCATTCACAAATTTTTCAAGCTGAACAAATGCTATAGCATTTGTTAAACCAATTGCAAGCTGATCGATTATTTTTTCAAGGTATTCTTTTGCTTCATCAGAAATTTTTTCTGCTGCGCCAAGCTCAAGTATTGCAATAACATTGCTGTTATAAACTACGGGAATTATCAACACGTGCTTAATTGGAATTGTAACAGAACCTGCAGGCACAAGCACTGAATTATCAGCAAAATTTATTTCAAGTTTCTCGTGTGTCTTTCTTACTTCATTAAAGAAATCATCATTCTTGTAAGAATCAGAAACATTGGTTAATCCAAATGAACTTGTAAGATTAATTTCATTATCTTCAATTGTATAAAGCGCACCTATTGTAAAGCCGCATGTTTTTATAATCTTCTTTAAAGATGCTTCAGAAACTTCTGCAAGCGTAGGTTTCTGATTAATCAGAGTAATGAACTCCGAATAATCATTTTTTGCTCTTTCATTTTTCTCAAGCTGCTCAAGCATTGTGTTGAATGCATTGGCAAGCAGTCCTATTTCATCTTTACTTTTTATTTCAATTTTATTTTTGAAATTACCATCAGCAGTTATTTCTGTGGCTTTGCTTAACAGCGTAATCTGTTTTCTTATTTTATCTGTAAAGATTAATGTTAATATTAATGATAAAGCAAGCCCGGCAACTCCAACAAAAATAAAAATATATTTAAGGCTTGATTGAAGATCGGCGGCTTCACTGAGAGTAGAGAAAATTAAAAAATTAATTTTGCTTATTTCTGTTCCGCCGGATGGTTTATAGATTGATGATAATATGTCTGCATCTTCTGTTTCCTGCAGATTGATTTCAAAATTATTTGCCTTTTTTAGATTGGAATATGCCTTACTTAATGTATGGATATACTTCTGATTAAACTGATAATTAGAAATATCAGTTGGAACATCATTAAAAATTATTGCAACATCCGCACTTATTTTTCCTGCTAAGGAATTCAGCAGCTGTGCGGTTAATATTCTTCCGTAAAAAATTGTAGAATTATTTTCGTTCAGTGTTTTTAGTACAGCATAAGGATTATCATCAAGAAAATCATCCGTGTTAAATTTATCTGCATTTAAGAAACCTCTGCCGGGAAAATTTACAATATCCTTTACGGTGTAATTTATGATTGAACTATCGGCGTTACGTACTTCAAAAATAAAATCAATTTCTTTTGAATTTAATTTATTGCCGGCAGTTAAGCTGCCGGTTTCGTTTCTTAAAAGATAAACGAGATTGTCTTCTGTTTCCTGAAGAAGTTCGCGGTAAGCATATAAGAATACATTTGCAGAATTACGGAGATGCTTAGACTGCTGTGAACTAAGCACGTTATACATTATTGAATAAAAGCCAATTGCAGAACTAACCAGGATAAGTGTCACGATGGCAAAATTTATAAATAATATCCTGTAGCTGATTTT
>Ga0079224_100001968_pt1 | contig 24452 bp, 19 predicted proteins | sample Stecom2015_FD_80414 | JGI IMG/M metagenome (GOLD analysis project Ga0079224, IMG submission 80414) | Agricultural soil microbial communities from Utah to study Nitrogen management - Steer compost 2015 | ecosystem: Environmental > Terrestrial > Soil > Agricultural land | place: USA: Utah... | reverse complement strand
GACTCCGCCGATTCGGCGAACACTGCGGACGCCCTCGCTGTCGGATGCGGACAGGAACGCGGGACGTTCACCGCCGCCGTGCACGAGGAGTGAGGCCCCCGTGACGTAGGAGGCGAGCGGCGAGGCCAGGAACGCCGCGCACGTACCGATCTCGCGTGGCTCGGCGAGTCGGCGCAGCGGGACTGTGCCGGCGACCGCGGCGATACCGTCCTCACTGCCGTAGTGCAGCTGTGCGCTCTCCGTGCGCACCATGCCCACGGCGAGTGCGTTCACGCGTACTTTGGGTGCCCATTCCGCGGCCAAACTCGCGGTGAGGCCGTCGATTCCGGCCTTGGCGGCGCCGTAGGCAGCGGTGCCCGGCGAGGCACGGCGTCCGCTCACGCTGCCGACCATGACGATGGACCCACCCGTTTTCTGGTGCTGCATCACGGCATTCGCCTGCTGGGCGACGTGCAGCGGTGCGAGCAGGTTGAGTTGGACGACCTTGTCGTGGAAGCGCGGCGACGCCTCGGCCGCATCGGCGTACGGGGCACCGCCCGCGTTGTTGACCACCACGTCGAGCCGCTGATGACGGTCGAGAACCTGTTCCATCATTACCGCGATGCTTTCCGGATCGCGGACATCGCAACGGACGAAGTCCGGGCCCGCGCCGTCCGGCGGTGTTCGCCCACACACGACGACCTCGGCGCCGTACTCCCGGAACACCGACGCGATTCCTGCGCCGACCCCGCGCGCTCCCCCGGTCACCAGTACGACCGCACCGTCGAAGGACAGTTCCCGCGTCGCCACGAACACCTCCGCTCATCGCCCGCATCCAAAACTAGAACATGTTTCTATTCGGGACAAGGTCGATGAGCTGGGACTTCCCGGGGTGAGCCGGAACACATACAGTGAGGTTTCTCCGTCAGCGACGACCAGGAGCACGTTCATGGCCGCACCCTCCGCGCACACACCGTCAGCTCACCCGTACATCGTCACGGCCGATCCGGACACGGACACGATCGCGGGCCTACTGCGGCGCAACGCCACGGAGTTCGCCGACCTACCAGCGCTGACGTCCCTCGACGTCGACGGCGCGCCCACCCACACGTGGGCGCAACTGCGCGACGACGTGGCAGCCGTCGCGCGCGGGCTCGCCGATCTCGGGCTGCATTCGGGCCTGCGCATGCTGATCATGGCGCCCAGCAGGCCCGAACACATCATCACCGACCTCGCCGCCATGAGCCTCGGAGCGATCCCCTGCACCGCGTACTCGACGTTGAGCAGCGAGCAGATCGCCTACGTCGCCGAACACAGCGCAGCACCCGTGGCCGTACTGGCGGGAGAGGACGAACTCGCCCGTTGGCGCCCTGTCCTCGACCGCCTGCCCGCACTCCGCCGGATCGTGGTCATGGACGACGCGGCGCTGCCGTCCGGCGACGAGCGTTTCGTCTCCTACCGCGAGCTCCGTGACCAGGGCGCGGCCGCCCACGCCGCCGACCCGGACACCTACGAGCGCGCCGTCGCCGACATCCGCCCCGACGACCCGTTGGCGATGATCTACACCTCCGGCACCACCGGGGTGCCGAAGGGTGTCGTGCTCTCGCACCGCAACGCCATTCACGAGGCCGTCGCACTGCGCGACCTCCACGACAGTCCACCGCATATGTCCAATGTGGCGTACCTGCCGCTGGCGCACATCGCCGAACGGGTCCTGTCGATCTATCTGCCGATCGTGGGTGCGGGCCACGTGCACACGCTGGCCGACCCCTCCGGCGTCGTGGGCGCGCTCGGCCGCGTGCACCCGATGCAGTTCTTCGGCGTCCCGCGCGTGTGGGAGAAGATGGTCGCCGGGCTGAAGAACATGCTCGCCGGCCTTCCCGAGGAGAAGCAGACCACGCTGATCCAGGCGAACGAACTGCTGCAGGAGGGCTACAAGCTCCGTAGTGCGGGCAAGCCCGTCCCCGACGAACTCGCCGAACGCATCGCGCAGACCGACGAGGCCGTGCTGGCGCCCGTCCGCCAGATGCTGGGCCTGGACCGGCTGTTCCTCGCCTCCAGCGGCGCGGCCGCACTGCCGGTCGAGGTGCTGTACTTCATCGCCGGCCTGGGCGTGGAGATCCACGAGGTCTGGGGCCTGTCCGAGACCACGGGCGCCGTCACCGCCAACACCGCGGGAGCGTTCCGCGCGGGTACCGTCGGCAGGCCGTTGCAGGGTGTCGAGGTCAAGCGCGCCGAAGACGGCGAGCTGCTCGTCCGCGGTCCCATCGTGTTCCTCGGCTACCTCCAGGCCGACGGCACCATCGCCGACGCCACCGACGAGGACGGCTGGTTCCCCACGGGCGACATCGGCACGATCGACGAGGACGGGTACGTGTCGATCACCGACCGCAAGAAGGAGCTGATCATCACCGCGGGCGGCAAGAACATCGCACCGTCCCGCATCGAGGCTCTGCTCAAGGAACATCCGCTGATCGGGCAGGCGGTCGCCATCGGGGACAACCGTCCCTACGTGAGCGCGCTGATCGTCCTCGACGACGAGATGGCACCGGCCTGGGCGTCGGCCCGCGGCATCGAGGCGGTCACCCCCGCGGAACTGGCCGGCCACCCGCAGGTCACCGAGGAGATCGACAAGGCGGTTCAGGCGGCCAACGACCGGCTGGCCCGCGTGGAACAGGTCAAACGCCACACGGTGCTGGCCAAGGCGTGGACGCCGGAGAGCGGCGAGTTGACCCCGACGTTGAAGCTCAAACGGCGCGTCATCAACGACCGGTACCACGACGACATCGAGGCGCTCTACGGCAGCTGACCGGCGCATCCCTGGTCCCGGACGGGCGGCCGTCCGGGACCAGGGACGTCACGCCCCTGCGGCGCTGATCCACTTGCGCAGCCGCGGCGGCACGCGTTTCTCCAGGCCGTACGGCTCGAGATGGGCGCCGAAGACCTCCTCGAACGCGCGGTGCACGCCGTCGGTGTCCCAGACCTCGCGTTCGAGGATCGGCGCCTTGAGGTACGGCTGCCCAACGATGTGCAGCTGCGGGCCGTTGCAACGCACCAATTGCCCCGTGATGCCCGCCGATCCGTCGCCCAGCAGGTACAGCACCACCGGGGCGATCCGGCTGGGCGTGCGATCCGGCGGGCATCCGCGCAGCGCCCGCTCCGACGTCCACACCATGCGGGTGTGGGCCAGCGGGCACACGGCGTTCACCCGGATGCCCGCCTCTTCCATGTCGAGCGCCCACGAGTACGTCAACGAGGCGACCGCGCCCTTGCTGGCGGCGTACGCGCCGAGCTTGCGCTGACCGAGCGAGGCGCCCGAGCTGATGTTCACGATCGACCCGCCACGTCCGGCGTCGACCATCGCGCGCGCCGCGGCCATCCCCGTGTACAGCACGCCGAGCACATTCGTCTCCACCAGCGTGCGCACGCGTGCGACGTCGTCCTCCCACGGCAGTGCCTCGTGGTTCACGGCTGCGTTGTTGACGAGCCCGTCGATCGCACCGAACGACGTCGTGCACAGGCCGACGAGGTCCTCGGCGTGCTCGGGGTCGCGTACGTCGTGCCCGCTCGCGACCGCGCGGCCACCGTGATGTCGGATGTTGGCGGCCGTGGCCTCCGCGAGGTCGGCGTCGACGTCGTTGACCACGACGGCCACACCCGCGCGCGCGGCGTGCACTGCGAACGCCTCCCCTAGCCCGCGCCCCGCCCCGGTCACCACGACGGCCTTGCCCTCGAGCAGCGTGTCCCCACCACGCGCGTCCATGTCGACCTCCCGCACTGGGCCGATGCCGGCCCGTTGTCCGCTCCGGACCGCCGCGGACCCACTCCCAGCAGCGGCGGACTTCAGTCTTCCCCCTGTTGGCGCAACGCATGCCTGCCATCGGCGGACGGCAGGGCAGCTGCGCCGAACGCGCGGTGGGTGATCGGCCTGGTGGTACAGCCCGACGGGTCGAGGCGGACGCATCGCCGCCGGTCGCGTCTGGCAACCTCTGGACACCCGCGGATGCCGGGAACCCGGGTTCGATCGTGATCGTCCGATCCGGCGAACAACTCCGGTTTCGCTCCGCGTAGCCGGGGGGATACTTACCGTCAGATCCGGCATTCCGGTAACCGACACAAGGTGACAAGCGCGTGAGCACGAGCAGGACGACCACTGGCGCGCGGATGAGCACGGCCCTGCGAAACCGCGAGTTCCGCGCCCTGTGGCTCGCCGAAGCTCAGTCTGTTGCCGGAGACCACCTGACCACGGTGGCGCTCGCCATCCTGGTGTTCGACCGCACCGGATCCGCGCTGTGGTCGGCGCTGGTGTACGCGATGACGTTCCTGCCCGCGCTCGCGGGCGGCCTCGGCCTCGCGCAGATCGCGGACCGCTTCCCCCGCCGGACGGTGCTGGTGACCTGCGCGCTGGGCCAGGCCGTGGCGATCGGGGCGATGGCGATCCCCGGCACGCCGCTGGCCGTGCTGTGCGTTCTCGTGGTCCTCGCGCGCCTCATCGGCGCCCCGGTGAACGCCGCGCAGAACGCACTCACGCGCGAGGTGTTCACCGACGACGACGTCTTCCTGCGCAGTCAGGACCTGCGGAGCATCACCAACAACATCGCCATGCTCGTCGGCTTCGCCAGCGGTGGCGCGCTCGTCGCGGCCGTCGGCCCTTCGTGGGCACTGGCGATCGACGCCGCGTCGTTCGTCGTGACGGCCTGCGTCGTCCGGATGTGGGTGCGGCAACGCCCGGTGGCGGGCGACCGCACCGACCCGTGGTTCCGTGCCACCCGGTGGGTGTTCGCGCAACGCAGGCTGCGGGTGCTGCTGGCGTTCTCGTGGCTGGTCGGCCTGGCGATGATCCCGGAAGGGCTCGTCGCGCCGCTCGCGCACGAGATCGGCGCCCCCGAGCAGGCCGTCGGCTGGCTGTTGGCCGCCGACCCCGTCGGGTTCATCGTGGGCACGTTCCTGCTGTCCCGCTTCGTCTCGGCGGAGGGCAGGCGCGCCCTGCTCGGTGTCCTCGCCACCGCCGCGAGCGCGACGCTGGTGTTCTTCGCACTCGAACCCGGCCTCGTCGCCGCGCTGGCGTTGATGGCCGTCGCCGGCGCGGCGGGCGCCTACATCGTCACGGTGGGTGCCACGTTCATCACCTGGGTCCCGAACGACATGCGGGGCGGTGCAGGTGGCCTGTACCGGACGGGCCTACGCGTCACCCAGGGTGTGGGGATCGCTCTAGGCGGCGTGGTCGCCGAACTCCTCGGCTCGGCCACGTCCGCCATCGCGCTCGCCGGCGTGGCCGGCGTGGTGCTGACGATCCCGGTGGCGATCAGCTGGGCGCGAGTTCGCAAGGTAGAGCCCGCGCCCGAAAACGGGTAACGAAATCAGAAGTCGCGGTCACGCATCGTGAGCCTCCCAATCGCGATTATGCATACATCGAAGATAAGTCAGGGTTACCGGCTCATGATCGATTCATAAAATCAATCCCCGAGACCGGATCAATCCGAGTATGCCACAAAGACCGCCGAACGGTCCGTATCGAACTACTGCATCCAACTGCTCCGTCGAACGGAGTCGCCGAACTCGTGCAACCGAGCCAACGAACAATCGCGTCCGAACCACTTTCAGAAGTCACGGTCGGTCACGATGCACCTCCTCGCCGTTCGCGCCGCGGCCTGCTCTCCGCCGCCGCATTCCTTCACCTTGCACACTAACCAAAGCCCTGGGACGACCCGACACCGCATCACCGATCGACACCGTGACGCAGCCGGTACGCCGAATCAGAAATCACGGTCGGACATGCCGCACCTCCATTGCAACCGAAAAAACAGCCGTCCATTGTTGTAGATCAGAACCGGCCGTCAGACAAGTACTCGTGACGATCACAGGAAAATCGTCACACTACTCGCCGCCGCCACCCGCCATCGCCGGAGTTCCTCCGTCGTTGGTTCGCGGGCGAACTCGGCCGCTCACGATCCCTCCCCTACCCTGCCGCGCGTCCGGATCACGCGTGATGAAATATTACCGAGACGACCGGGACGAATGCGGCGGGTAGGCATCCGGAGGAGAACGCGGGCCGGACCAGGCAGGCGACCAGCCGACGGGTGCGAGCGGGCAGCAGCCGAGGTGGCACCCCGCCGCACGAGGACCGGCGGGCACGGTCCGAGCAGACGAGGCGGGGAGGGCAGGCTTGCGGCAGGAGCACGACGACCGGCCGCAAGCCACGCGGGCCACGCGACCGGTCAGGCGGCTGCACCCGGCCAACTGGGCGCTGTGGCGCCGCCCCCTGCCGTTCATCGTCGTCCTGATCGTCGCCGAACTCGTCGCGCTGGCCGGCTTCGTCGTCGCCGTCGCAGGGACCGGCGCCCCTTCCGCCGAGGACTGGCTCCACCTCGCGATCCTGCTGGCCGGTGCGACCGTCCACATCCAACTCACGCGGCGCCAGGAGGAGCGCAGGCGCAACCGGATGCAGTCGGTGCTGATCGACCTCATCGCGGTCTGGGTGTTCCCCGCCGTGCTGGTCCTGCCGCCGGCGCTGGTCATCACGCTCATCGTCGTGGTGCGGGCCCAACGCTGGTTCGTGGCACGACGTCCGGCCCACAACTTCGTGTTCTCCTCGGTCGCGCACTGCTTCGCCGCGGTGCTCGCGGGCGAGCTCTACCACGCGCTGGGTCCCTCCGGCTGGGACGGCCTGACGCTGGCTGGTTCGGTGCGCGAGGTGGCGTTCGTCGTCGTGGCCGCGGTGGTCTACGAGGCGGTGCAGCTGCTCTACGTCGGCGGCATCATCGCCCTGGCCGCCCCGAAGCCGACGGTCCGGCGGGTGTTCGGCAGCAAGGCCGACAACGTGCTGGAGGCGATCACCACCGGTCTCGGCGCCATCACCGCCGTCCTGTTGGTGACCCTGCCTCCCATGGTGCTCGTGATGGCGGTCGTGACGGTCGTGTTCAACCGCCTCGCCGAACTCGAGCAGCTGCAGGCGGACGCGACCACGGACCCGAAGACGGGCCTGCGCAACATGCGCGGCTGGTCGGAATCGGCCGAACGTGCGCTCGGCCGCGTGCGCAGGGCCGACGGCACACTGTCGGTACTGATGATCGACCTCGACCACTTCAAATGGGTCAACGACACCTACGGCCATCCCGCTGGCGACGACGTGCTCACCCGCGTGGCCGACGTGCTCCGTGAGGTCACCCGGCCCGCCGACATCGTGGGCCGGTTCGGCGGTGAGGAGTTCCTTCTCCTGCTGCCCGACACGGCCACGGACGGTGCCGAGCACGTCGCCGAGCGCATCCGCGCGACCATCGCGGGGCTGGCCATCGACACCACCGACAAACGCGGTTCGCAGGTCGCCATCACCGGGCGGACCGCCTCGATCGGGATCGCGGTCTACCCGGACCACGCCACCACCCTCGACGGCCTCACCCAGGCGGCCGATGCCGCCGTCTACGAGGCGAAAGAAGGCGGAAGGGACCAAATCCGCCTGTCGCCGCCGCTCGGCCAGTAGGGTGAGGGCCGGAGCCGCCCCGCGGACTCGCCGGCCACCGAGTGTGCTCGCCGCTGCCGAGTGCCCCTAGGGGAGGCTCCACGGGCAACGCGGGGGTTACCCGGATACATCGCCCTGTCGCCGCTGTCACCCTGGGGATCCATGACCGCACCGACCGAGGAGCTCGGCGAGACCGACCAGCTCCCCGACGCGCCACCACCGCGCCGACGCCTCGGCAGCGGACTCTCCGGCGCAGCTCGTGTGCTGCTGCTGCTCGTGCTCGTCGTCGGGTTCGGTTTCCTCGCCTCCCGCTCCGAACCCCTGCCCGATGCCGCCGAACCCCGCGGCGACGTGGCCATGGCCGCGCAGGCGCTGGACAGCCTCACCGACCCCGCCACATCGGCCGACGCGCTCCACCAGCTGCCCCCGGACTTCCAGCAGGTCTCGGACGGCGCGGTGGGGCATGAGACGGCCCGGGACGGCACCGTGCGGACCGTGCACGTCGGCGGAGGCTGCTCGGCGCCGTGGGGCGACGACAGCACCCGGTGGGACTTCGGCGCGCCCTGCCGGTCCCACGACCTCGGCTACGACCTCCTGCGCTACGCCGACGAGAAGGGCCAGCCGCTCGGCCCCGAGGCCAGGGAGGCGCTCGACACCCGCCTGTCGGAGGACATGCACGCCACCTGCGAGGCCAACCCGCTCGGCACGGGCGGTGCCTGTCACGCCGTGGCCGGCGTCTACACGGCCGGACTCGACGTCAACTCCTGGCACCAACGGTGGGGTCCGCCCGTCCCCGAGGCGATCGGGCCGTTGCTGGCCGGTGTCGTGGTGATCGGCGTGCTGCTGGCCTTCCGCCTGCGGACCTGGCGTGCCGCGGGACGCGCGCGCCCGCGGGTCGCGGCGGTGCCGCAGCCTGCCGCCCCGCCCGCGAGCCGGTGGACGCTGCTCGGCGTGGCCGCCATCGGGTCGATCGTCCTGGGCGAATCGGCCGTCGCCCTCGCCAGATGGGCAGGCGTCGGCGAGAGCTGGCTCTGGCCCGCGACGTGGCTCACCCAACTGGCGTTCGTCTTCTTCTTCGCGGGCGGACACCTCAACCTGGCCGGCTGGCAGGCGGTACGCCGCTCCGGCGGCGGATACCGCGAGTACCTCGCCCACCGCACCAGCTGGTTGCTGCGCACGGCGCTCGTCTTCGCCCTCGTGGCCTTCGCCGTGCCCACGGCGCTGGAGCTCATGGCCGTGCCCCCTGCCACCGTGGAGATCACCGTGCGGATCGCGCTCCATCCGCTGTGGCTGCTCGGGGTCTACGTGCTCACCACCGCGGCCACCCCACTCATGCACGCGGCCCACCGCCGCGTCCCGGTGCTCGCCGGAGCCGGGCTGGTCGCCGCGCTCGCGGCACTGACCGTCGCAGCGGAGCGCACGGGCATCCCTCTGCTGGACGGGTTCGCGGCGCTGGCGCTCGCGCTCCTCGCCCAGCAACTGGCGTTCGCCCACGCGAACCGGGCCCGCAGGCGCCGGTGGGTGCCCGCGGTGACGGCTGCGTTGAGCGGCGCGGCACTGGCGGCCGCGGCATGGCGGGGCGAACTGCCCTCCGCGATCCTCGGCACGGCCGAGGGACCGCCGCCGCTGGCCGGCCCCGTGGTGCCGGTGTTGCTGCTCGGACTCGTCCAACTCGGCCTGCTCGGCGTGCTGCACAGGCCCCTGGCGGCGCTGGCCGACAGCAGGCGGCTGCGCCTGGCCGCCGGACGCGCCGCACACGCCCCGATGAGCCTGTACCTGTCGTTCCTCGCCTGCATGACCCTGCTGGTGGCCGTGGTCTACATCCCCGACCTCGTACCGTCCGGCAGCCCGCGGGTGCTGGTCGCCGTCGCGATGCTCGCCGTGCCCGCCCTGGCGGTGTTCTGGTGGTTCGAGCGCCACAACGGCGTCCCCGGCGTCCCCGGCGTCCCCGGCGTCCCCGGCACCCCCGGCGCACCCGGCCATCGCCCCCACCTGCACCTCCCCCGACCGGCCGTCCCGGTGGCACCCGCTCCGGCGACGCTCCTCGGCCGGGTCCTCGCTCATCTGGCTACGGCCGCCGGAATCGGGTACTCCACCATCGGAGTGTTCGGTTTCGCGCTCACCAGCTTCATCGGTGACGCACTGCTCCTGCCGGAACTGCCGCTGGACCCCGTCCAGAGCCTCGTGCTCCTGCTGCTCGGCATGTCGCTCCTGCACACGGTGCGCACGGGCGACAGTCACTCGCCGCGCACCTGGCTGCTCACGGCCCTGGCATGCGTGCCCGGCCTGCTGTCGGCGACGGCAGGCCCGGGCACCTTCACCGCGGGGGTGGTCGTCTTCGCGGGGACGGGGGTGCTGGCCGTGCTGGCGATCTTGGCTACGGTGTGGGCCGCGCGCTGGGCACCGAGGCCCGGAAGGACCGTCGGCGCAGCCGGTTCGTGAGGAACCGGCCGGTTCCTCCGGATGGCGGACGGCGATGGGGGCGTGTGTCACCGAACCGGGAGCGGGTTTTCGTGTCGTGAGCCACATCCGGCCACCGATGTGCCACGCTACGAACAACCTCCGCCCCCACCTCCGCGTCCTGACAAGGGCCGGAGCGGAAGACCGGCCGCAGACCGACGACCGACGAGGCGTGAGCGGAACCGCTCACCGACCGCACCGAGGAAGGGAGCCGTTGGCGTGAGCGAGCCACCGCGGAACCCCTCGCAGGGGCGTGGCCCTTCCCGACCCTGGCAGCAGGGCGGCCCGGGCGGACAGCCCTCGAGCCCGCAGCCTCCGCGCTCGCCGCAGCCACCCCGGTCCGGTCCGCCTCCCCAGGGCGACCCGCGCAGGCCCGCACGTCCCCAGGACGTCCCGCCCGCCGGCGATGCCACCACCCGCCGCACGCCACCCGCGCGCCAGGCTCCCGCCCGGTCAGCAGCCCCCGACCGCGGCCCCGACCGCCCACGGTCGAGCAGGCCAACGCCGCCGCCCCCCGAGCGGCGCCGCCGGCGTTCGCTGGCTCCGAAGATCGCCCTCGCCGCGGTGTCCGTGCTGGTGATGTCGTTGACCGGGTACGCGTGGGCGGCCATGCAGGGCCTGGTCAACGGCCTGACGATGGCCGACGTCATCGACTCCGACGGCGCCGTCCCCGCCGACGGTGCGCGCGACATCCTCCTCGTCGGCATGGACTCGCGCACCGACGCTCAGGGCAATCCCCTGCCCGAGGACATGCTCGCGAAGCTCAACGCAGGCGAGGCCGACGGCGAGCTCAACACCGACACCCTGATCTTCGTGCGCATCCCCAACGACGGCAGCAAGGCCACGGCCATGTCGCTGCCCCGCGACTCGTACGTCGACATCCCCGGATACGGCAAGCACAAGATCAACTCGGCGTACGCGAGGGCCAAGGCCGTCGAACGACAGCGACTGCAGAGCGAGGGCGTCGAGGACAAGAAGGAGATCGAGGTCCAGAGCAACCAGGCAGGCGCCAAGACGCTCATCAAGACCGTCGAGAACCTCACCGGCGCCTCGATCGACAACTACGCCTCGATCAACCTGCTCGGCTTCCACGACATCACCAAGTCCATCGGCGGCGTCGAGGTCTGCCTCAACGAGCCGGTCGACGACCCCTACTCCGGCGCGAAGTTCGACGCGGGCAAGCAGACGATCGAGGGTCACCAGGCTCTCGCCTTCGTGCGCCAGCGTCACGGACTGCTGCGCGGCGACCTGGACCGGGTCGTGCGCCAGCAGGTGTTCATGGCGGGCCTGGCGAAGAAGGTCGTGTCGGCGGGCACGCTGGCCGACCCCGCGAAGCTCAACAGCCTGATCGACTCCGTCCAGCGGTCCGTCGTGGTGAACAAGGGCTGGGACCTGCTCGGGTTCGCCCAGCAGTTGCAGGGCCTGTCGGCGGGCGACATCGAGTTCACGACCATCCCCGTGGCCAACCCGGAGTACGACACTCCCGAGGACGGCCAGGCCGTCGAGGTCGATCCGGCCGAGGTCCAGGCGTTCGTCAGCGAGCTCGCCGGCGAGAAGGACCCGAACAAGAAAGAGGAGTCGAAGCCGGCTCCGGACCCGTCGGAGATCACGGTCGACGTGCTGAACGGTTCGTCCATCACCGGGCTGGCCGGCAGCGTGTCCGACACGCTCGCGGCTGCCGGCTACGCCCCCGGCGAGGTCGGCAACACCGAACCGCGCACCACGACGGTCGTGCGTGCCGCCGAGGGCGAGAAGGCGACCGGCGAGAAGGTGGCCGAGACCCTCGGGAACGTGTCGGTGGAGACCGGCGCGTCCGTGCCCGCAGGCCAGGTGCAGGTGCTGCTCGGTCCCGACTACGAGGCGCCGAGTGAGTCCGGCGGCGGCGCGGCTCCGGGCGGCGCGGCCGGGGCGACCTCGGGCCTGCAGCAGGCCCAGCCCGCGCCTCAGCAGGCCGAGCAGCCGACCGGCGACGAGCCGATCAAGGCCGACGGCGTCACCTGCGTCAACTGACCCCCACCCGACCACTGCCGGCCTGTACCCCGTGCAGGTCGGCAGTGCAATACCCCGCACCGCCGGGTGAGCCCATTCGAGTGATGAACGCCCTCCGGATGGAGTAGTTTGCGAGATCGAGTGAAACTTTTTCGCTGAGCCGCGTCAGCACATCGCACCTCGTCACTTTCACTCGGGTGAAGGACGCAGCGCCGGGGGCACCGGCAGATGATGCGGGCAGGGGACGAGGAGTGCTGATCGACGCGGACGCCTATCAACGCGTCCTGGGGGAAGAGCTGCGCAAACTCCGGAAACGGCGCGGCTGGACACGGAAGGAACTGAACCAGAGGCTGCAGAGCGAGATCTCGCTCCAGACCCTCGCCACCTACGAGTTGGGGACGCGGCACTGCTCCGTGGTGCGGCTCGTGGAGCTCTGCGTGGCGATGGAGGAGCCGCCACAGGACCTGCTGGCGCGGGTACACCACCGGGTGTTCGGCGACGACCCCGGACAGGTGCGCGTCAACCTGGCGAGGGTGGCCGAGGACGACAGCCCCGAGCTCTCACCCCTGCGGCGGTGGGCCGAGGACCGGCTGCGGCAGTCGAGTTCACCGGAGATCCAGCTCGACCGCTCCGCGCTGGAACGCATGGCCGAACTGTGCGGCATGCCCATCCAGCAGTTGCTGAGCCGGCTCGCCGAGCTGGCGTGAGCCGAGCTGGATGAGCCGACCACCCCGGCGATCCGGTCCCCCACCCTCCCCGCGCGGGCACCGGATCGCCGGCACGCCTTACCTCGTCAGCGCGTAGTCGCTGGGTTCGAGCTTGCGGGTCTGCAGCCAGTACTTCCACGTGAAGCCCGGCCAGATCGTCCGGTTGACGCCCTGCGCGTCCAGGTACCAGCTCGTGCAGCCACCGCGGGTCCAGATCCCGCCTTCGAGTTTGCGCTGGATGTCGGCGTTGAACTTGTCCTGGACCTCGGGCCGGACCTCGATGGCCTCGGCCTGCTTGTCCTCGGCGTAGGAGATGGCCTCGCTGATGTAGCGGATCTGCTGCTCGATCATGAACACGACCGAGTTGTGCCCCAGCCCGGTGTTGGGCCCGAGCAGCAGGAACAGGTTCGGAAAGCCCGCCACCGTGATGCCCTTGTGGGTCTGCATGCCCTCGGTCGCCCACAGCTTGCCGAGGTCCTGGCCGCCGGTGCCCACGATGTTCAGGTGGTCGAAGGCGTCGGTCACGTGGAAACCGGTGCCGTAGATGATCACATCGACGTCGTGTTCGACGCCGGCCTTGTCGACGACGCTGTGCGGCTTCACCTCGGCGATGCCGTCGGTGACGACGTCCACGTTGTCCCTGCTCAGCGCCGGGTAGTAGTCGTTGGAGATGAGCACGCGCTTGCAGCCCATGACGTAGTCGGGCGTCACCTTGGCACGCAGCTCGGGGTCGCGGACCTGCTTGTTGATGTGCCGCTCGGCCACCTTCTGGGCCAGCTTCATGATGCGCGGGTCGCCGTTGAAGCCGATCGCACGCGCCTCGAGCATCCAGTAGATGGCGTTGCGGTAGAGCCGCTGCACCCCGGGCACGCGCGAGAACAGCGTGCGCACCCATCCCGGCATCTCCCGGTCGGGCTTCGGCATGATCCACGGCGGCGTGCGCTGGAACAGCGTCAGCTGCTCGACGTCCTTGGCGATCTGCGGCACGAACTGCACGGCACTGGCGCCGGTGCCGACGACCGCCACCTTCTTGCCGCGCAGGTCGACGTCGTGGTCCCACTGGGCGGAGTGGAACGCGGGGCCTTCGAACCGCTCGGCGCCCGGCAGTTCGGGAATCTGCGGGATGTGCAGCGCTCCGACACCGGCGACCAGGTGCTTGCCGACGAACTCGTCACCGCGGCCGGTGGTCACGTGCCAGCGCTTGGTCTCCTCGTTCCAGGTCGCACCGGTGAGTTCCTGGCCGAAGTGGATCGAGCGGTACAGGTCGTACTTCCGCGCGGTCGAGCGCAGGTAGTCGTGGATCTCGGGCTGCCGAGAGAAGGCACGGGACCAGCTCGGGTTCTGCTCGAACGAGAACGAGTACATGTGCGACTGGATGTCGCAGGCGCAGCCGGGATACGTGTTGTCCCGCCACGTGCCGCCCACCTCGTCGGCCTTCTCGATGACCACGAAGCCCTCGCGGCCCTCCTTGCGGAGCTTGATCGCCATACCGAGGCCGGAGAACCCGGTTCCGACGATGATGACGCCCGCCTCGATGCGGTTGCCCATGCGTGCCTCCCAGCCGCAGTTGCTGTCCTCTACCTGTTACCGCGAGTCCACCTTACTCGAAGTAGGTTACTTCCGGTAGCATAAGGGCGTGAGTTCGACGGCGAAAGCCCCCACCTCAGACGGGGCCGCGGGCAAATCGGCGAAGACACCGCGCAAGCGCATGCCGCGCGCGCAGCGGGAACGGCAGATGATCGAGGTCGCCGAGGCCGTGTTCGCCGAGCGCGGGTACACCGCCGCGTCGATGGACGAGATCGCCGAGCGCGTCGGCGTCTCGAAACCGATGCTCTACGAGTACTTCCACTCCAAGGAGGGACTCCTGCTCGCCTGCATCCGTGAGGCACGCGCGGAGCTGCGCCGGGTCACCGAGCAGGCCGTCGCGAAGTCCGGCGACGCCGAGGAGGCCCTACGGCAGGGCCTGCTGGCGTTCTTCGCGTTCATCCGGGACCGCAGGCAGTCGTGGATGCTGGTCCGGCACGAGGCCACCCTCGTGGGAACGGCGGCCGACGAACTCGAAGCCACCCGGCAGCAACAGACCGACCTCATCGCCACACTGATGGGCGATTTCGTCGACCCGGCCGCGGCGGAGAGCGTCGAGGCGTCGGGACTCCTGCACGCCGCCGCGGAGTTCGTCGTCGGCGGATGCGAACGGCTGGCGATCTGGTGCGAGCAGCGGGACAACCTCACCCCGGAGGTCGTGTCCGAATACGCCGTGAACCTGCTGTGGGGCGGGCTCGCCCAGCTCACGAGTCGCTGACGGCACCGTGGCGGCAGAGGCTCGATCACGCACCCGCCGGACAACTGCGTGTTGACGGAAATTCATCAAGCGCAGTCGAGTTCTGACGCACGGTGATGAACACGGCCGGTCAACTGAGACCGTTCTCACCCTGAGTAGTAGGCGACATCCATTCGTATTGCCGAATGCATCCTCCCGTAACACAATTCGAACCGGCGTCGCGCGCCACTCGATCGTGTGGTCAACGTAGCGGCGTCATAGGACGACGGTGGGGACGTCCTGCACAGTGAGACCTGCCGTTGGGAGAGGGGTGAGGACAGTGGTGCAACCGATCACCGCGGTGTACGTGCGCGAGGAGGAGGACTACACGGTCACAGTGGCCGGGCTGGGCAAGGAGTTCAGCGACACGGCCCCGGGCATCATCGCTGCCCGCGATCGTGCGGACCAGCTCATCGAGAAGATCGCACCCCGTACCGGGAGCGACGAGGACCCGACCGTGGTGCACCTGCTCAACGGCAGTGCGCTGGAGTTCACCTCGGCGTACATGACGGCCCGCCTGTCGAAGACCGACGTCCCGCAGGACGAAGCCGACACCGAGGAGCGGGCAGCCACCGAGGACACGACTACCGCCGAGGACACCGCCGCTGAGGACACTGCGACGGCCGAGGCCGCGGAGACCTCCGACGTGGCCGAGCACGAGGCGGCCGAGACCGGTGACGTCGCCGAGGACTCCCAGGACACCGACGACGCGGCAGTCACCGAGGCCGCCGAAGACAGCGAGGTCACCGAGGAGTCGGCGGAGTCGGACGTGACCGAGGACGCCGAGGCCGAGGTGACCGCTGAGGCCACCGACGACACCGAGGTCGCCGAGGTCGCCGAGGTCGCCGAGGTCGCCGAAGACACCGACGACGCTGCCCAGGACTTGGCCGGCGAGGGCGCAGCGGCTGCACAGGACAACGTTCCGGGCAGCGCGGTGCCGCGCAAGGAGCTCGCGACGAGCCCTGCGGGGGCCGTCAAGGAGACGGCCGAGAAGGACGGTTCCAAGGCGTACGCCGCCGCGGGCGGAGGTCGTACCGCAGCGGCGGGCTGAGGCAGGTCACCGCGAGAACGACTAACCTCTCGAACCACGCCGACGGTCGTCGGGCATCGCCTGCGTCCCGTCGGCGTGGTTTCGTGTGTCAGCGGACGAGCTTGCGAATGAGCAGCGCCGCGACCAGTGCGCCCGCGCCGATCAGCGGGAACTTCACCTTGGGCTCCTCGAGCTTCGCCTGGACACTCGTTTTGGCGTTGTCGGCGAGCCGCTGCGGGTTGGCCTTCACGCTGAGCTGATCGATCGTCGCGGCCAGTGCCGACCGAGCCCTCTCGATGTCGCGTTCGATGGCGTCCGGATTGCGAGCCACGTGTCCTCCTCGCTGAATGCATGCATTGCGCGCAGGCTGTCACGGTAGATCACCCCGCCGGTCCCGGCGCACAGGCCACGCCGAGGCTCGTCCCGGACCGCCCGCTAGGCTGCCGTCGTCGGGCCCGTAGCCCAATTGGCAGAGGCACTAGGTTTAGGTCCTAGCCAGTGTGGGTTCGAGTCCCACCGGGCCCACCGACGTCCGGTCGCCGTCCATTCGACGCCCGTTCGACCCTGTCCTCCGGTGTTATCCCGGCCACACGGTATGGAAGTTGACATCGGTGTGAGCTCATAGCGTCGCATCACCGGTCGCGGGCCGCGGCCGGCTGGGACGAGGTGAGGATCCGCGATGGGCAGGGCTTGGGGATACCGGGACTTCGGCGCGGCCGACGTGCAGGAGTTCTTCGAACGACCGAACCCCGCACCGGGGCCGGACGAGGTCTTGATCCGCGTTGCGGCGGCGGGGGTGAATCCCCTGGACCACCACCTGCGGAGCGGTCACGTCCGCGAGTTGAACGGCCACGTCCCCTTTCCGCACGTGTTGGGGATGGAGGCGGCCGGAACGGTCCTCGCGGTCGGCAGCGACGTGACCGGGCTGTCGGTGGGCAATCGCGTCACGGGCTTCGCCCTCACCGGCGCCGGCACGTATGCGGACACGACCCTGCTGCTGGGTGCGTCCACGGCGCGCGTCCCGGACGCGTTGTCGGACGTCTGGGCGGCGACGATCCCCGTCGCCGGCACGACGGCGCTCGACGTACTCGACCAACTCGCCCTGCCCACGGGGGCATCACTGTTGATCAACGGGATCGGCGGAGGGGTCGGGATCGCGGTCGCCCAGCTCGCGCGGGACCACGGACTCCGCGTGGTCGGCACCGGCAGTACGGCCAAGCGGGCACTCGCGACGGCCACCGGTGCCGAATTCGTCGACTACACCACGGGTTCCGTCGCCGAACGGCTGCGCGGACATGTGCCGGACGGTGTGGACGCCGTCGTGGACACCGTCGGAGGACGGTCTCTGCGCGATGTCGCGCCGCTGGCGAAGCAGCCGTCGGCAGTCGTCTCCGTCGGCGATGCGTCCGTCACCGAGCTCGGCGGCACGCAGGTCCACCGGCGTCTCGACCGCGCAGGCCTTGAACGCGTCGCTGATCTGATGGTGCAGGGACAGCTCGACCCGCACATCTCGGCGACCTATCCCCTGACGCGCGCTCCCGAGGCCTTGGCACTCGTCGAAGGACGCCACGCACCGGGCAAGCTCGTGATCGACCTGCGACGGTGAACGGACGTCACCCGCCGCAGCGGTTCTGCCCGCTCATGCCGTGCCGGTGACGGGTGTTGGCTTCGATGTGCTCGTCCAGCGCGTCCCTGGCGTGCGCCAGGCGCTCGATCTCGGCCGTCAGCCGATCACGCTCGGCGGCCATCGTGGCGAACGCTTCTTCGGCGACGTCGATGTCCGCACTGTCCACGCACGGCAGGAGCCGGGCGATCACGGTGCGCCAACTCGCCGATGCGCATGGTCGATTCGACCGATGTCGTGCTCACGACGCGCCCCCTCAGCCCACCGATGTCGTGTTGTCAGGCTAACCCGGTGCCGGAGGCACCGAACCCGGTGCGCGGGCGGCCGGTGCCGCCGACCCGTGCAGGTCGACGACACCGGCCCGCCGTCAGTCGTCCTCGTCGCCGCCGTCTCCGGCCGTCGGTGGGACGTTCTTGATGAGATCGACGATCGTCTTGCCCACCAAGCCCTGTGTTCCGTACCAGGGGTCGGTCAGCGTGCGCACCGCCGACTCCAACTTGTCGGCCGTTTCGGGTCCGTACCGGTTGGCGATCGCCTCCTTGAGCGGACTGCCCATCTTGTCGACCTGTTCGACGAGCGCCGGGTCGGCACCGTGTTTCCGGAGCTGTTCGGTGAGGGTCTCCCGCAAGGCCGCGTCGGGAATCGGATCCGGCCGGGACGACGTCGGCGGCGTCGACGGTGCGTCCCCTGTGGACGGTGCGGACGATCCAGGCGGCGTGTCGGTCGGGCCACCACCGGTCGACGGTGCCGGTGAACCCGGCGGCGTCCCCGGGTCACCACCCGTCGACGGCGCCGGCGAACCCGGCGGCGTCCCCGGGTCGCTCGGTGTCGGCGAACCCGGCGGCGTGTCGGCCGGACCACCACCAGCCGGCGGCGCGGGCGAACCCGCAGGCGGACCCGGCGGGGTGCCCGGGTCGCTCGGGGCCGGCGACTGTGGCGGCGTCACGAACTCGTCGGTCGCCGACGATGGCGTGGGCGACGGCGGTGGCGTCGGCGACGGCGTGGGTGCGGGCGAGGGGGCGGGCGACTGCGGGGGCGTGACGAACTGGTCCGAACCAGGCGTCGAGGGCGTGCTCACACCGGCCGGCGGGGTACTTCCGCCCGTCGGTCCACCGTCGAGCACCGACGAGACCGGTCCGTTGCCCTGCACCGGGTTGCCCGTCTCCGGGATCTGCAGCTTCGGAAGCTCGGGACGCGGTGGTTTCGGCGCCGGTGTCGGGGGCACAGGGGTCGCCGGTGTCGACGGCGCAGCCGGCGCCGAGGACGGCCCGCCCGCAGGCGGCGTGGGCGACCCTGCCGAAGGCGACGGCGGTGCCGGACTCGGTGGCGGTGTCGGCGCAGGAGATGACGGAGCCTGCGACGGAGACGTCCCCCCGTTGACCGTCGGCGCATCCCCACTGCCCGGCCGCACGGAGGGCCCGCCCGTCGGCATCGGCGCCCCGCCACGGGAACCGGAGTTCACCGCGGCACCGCCGGCCGCGACGAAGTCGTCGCCACCCTTGACCATCGACGACACCGACGAACCGAGCTTGCCCAACTGCGAGGTCAGGTTCGAGATCTTCGTGCCGATCTTGGCCAGCGCCGCCGCCACCGCACCGATCGTGGTGCCGATGAACATGGCGATCGACGCACCGAAGGTGATCGGAGCCATCGCCGCGGCGATGAGCGCCCCCTTGATGATCGTCGCGAGGAGCATGGAGATCAGGTCGCGCACGACACCGCGCACGGCGCCGACGACAGCGCCTGCGGTCTCCATGCTTTTCGCGGCCGAGTCGACGTAGTCGCCGAGCGCCAGGAGCTGCTCGGACACGGCGTCCATGTTGGCCTTGAACTGTTCGGCCGCCTCACCGCTCCACTCGCCCATGAGTTCGGCGACCTTGTCCTGGTGGGTCTGCGACCACTGTTCGAGTTTGCTCTTCTCGGCCTCGATGGCGTCCTTCGCGGCGCTGATGCCGACCGGATCGCCCATGAGCATGTCCAACGGCCAGCGCAACACCGAGACGTGCTCGATGATCCATCCGATCCCCGCCGTGAGCACCGACCCGAGGGGATCGAGCGCGAGACCGAGCGTTTCCAGAGCCATGCCCGCGGACCCGATGCCGATGCCGACGGCGTTGTTGTCGTCCACCGAGGTCTTGAGTCCGTTGGCCGACTCGATGAACCCGGCACCGGCGAACGCGTTGTCCTCGGAGACCAGATCGCCGTGGTCGTGGAGGCCGACGTCGCCCCGCTCGTAGTCGCTCATACCTTGAACCTCAGCAATGCCTCGACCGCGTCCTCGTCACCCTGTTCGTAGCGGTCCGCGGCTTCCTTGACGCCTTCGGAGAAACGGCCGATCGTGTCGCCGTAGTCGTTGAACTGGCTCTGCATCTTCTGGCAGCTCTCGATCACGATCGTGCCGAAGGCCTGTCCGATCACGCCCCACAGTCCGACGTCCCCGACGCAGCCGCCCACCATCTCGGCGGTGTCCTTCAGGTCCGACTCGAGTTCGCCGAGATGTTCCCGAAACGCCGTCAGCGGATCACGTTCGACCTCGAACCCGGTCACCACGGCCTCCCGTCGGCCTCGTCCTCGTCGTCGTCCCCGCGCCGGGGCCGCCGCGTCGCAGGCGGCGGCGGTGGTGCGACGGCAGGCGGCGGTGATGCCTGGTTGCCCGCCTCGTCCTCGTCGGCGCGTGCCGGTTCCTCGTCGGCGAACTTGCTCTGGTCGACGTCCTCGTCCGGTTCGTCCTCGGGCGGCAGGAACGAACGGACGAGATCCGTCGACTCCCCCGCCCCGTTGATGACGGCGAACGAGTCCGCCACGTTGCGCGCGGTCTGCTTCTGCGCGAGCCGGACCGTGTCCATGATCGCGGCGGTCAGCCTCGCCGGGCCGAGTTCGCACGCCCTCGCCCCGAGCTGGAGGTCGCGCAGCGCACCGTTGGGCGCGACGGTCACCGTGACGGCGCCGTCCCGCGAGCTCTGCGTCACCGCCGACTCCGCGAACGCGTCGGACAGTGCCGACGCCTTCTCGCGCATCTCCCGCACCTGCCGGTCGAGAAAGTGCTGTACGTCCTCGCCCGGCCTCAAATTCGGTTCCACACCCACTCCTCGGCATCGTCGACCCACCGTCGGGCGCACGGATGCGACATGTCCTGTGAACAACGGATCACACGCGTGAAGACGTCCGGTGAACGAGCCCCGGCGGCGTCCACAGAGGATCGCAGGCCCGGCCGGGCGCGGTCCACACGGGCGGGCGAAACAGCCGGATTTCGGCTCAGATGAGCAGAAATCCCGGCATCGACCCTCGAGGTATGTCCACCCGACCACACGACTGCTAGAGTCGCCGCCGGGCATCATTCGGCCGCACAGCACGGAAAGGTGGAACGCCGGTAACGTGTCGGGGCGATTCGAGTTCGTGCTGGACAACATCGAAGCCTGTGTCGTCGGCCAAGCACTCGATGTCGACATCCGCCGATTTCCCCTGCGAATACAGGGAATCCCAAGCGATCCGGTACGGCTGGCCAAGCTCGCGACGATCGTCACCGGTGAGCTGACCAAGCGCCGCCTCGTCGTCGGTGGTGAGATCCACGCGCAACTACGCGCCGCCTTCGAGGTCATCGGGCAGCACGTCGTCTCCGTGGCGATCACCGGCTTCGACAGCAGCGGCGCCGACATCGCCGCACTGGCCTTCACCGACGGTGCGCGCGCGGTCCGGATCACGCAGCGTCCCACCGACGAACTCGACTTCTGCCTGTTTTCCGACGACGACCTCGTCGACCTGCTCGCCGAGGTGCTGCCCGCGATGCGCGCCGCCCCAGGGCCGCCCGCGACGGTCCGCAGCAGCGCCCAGGCGGAGTACCGGTCGGCGGTCACCGCCCAGCGGGCCGCGGAACGGCACCACGACGAGGTCGAGACCGACGCGTTCGGCAACATCAGCATCATCAGCATGGTGGAACCGACCCCGGAGCGACGGCACCGTGGCCGGGACTCCGACGGCACGGGCAGGGCGACGAACGCCGGCGACGACAACGACGAACGCCGCCTCAGGCGGGTGCTCGCGGGTACCCGCTTCGGGGGCGGCCACATCACGGTGACCGGACGGCGCAGCGACACCGATCCGACGTCACTGAGCTGGCTCGACGTCGAGGACGGCAGATTTCTGGTGCACACCACCGACGACGAGGGAGAGTTCGTGGCCCGCTACGAACCCGCGGACTTCCACGGGCTCGCGCGCGCCGTCCGTGAGGCACTCTCCCACGCCTACTGATCAGGGGTTCATGCGATGAGCGACGACGCGCAGCAGGGCGAGCAGCAGCTCACGCCGGTTCGGCGGAGCGCGGCGAGCCTCAGCGGACGGGAACTGAAAGACCTCGCCGACAGTGGGGGCTTCACGGTCGACGAGAACACCGGCGATCAGATGATCAACGCGCTCGAGGAGATGCTCGACGCGCTCGAACGCCGATGGGCCGAGATCGAGAAGCTCGGCACGGCTCCCCCGCTGAGCACGTCGTCGACCGGGAAGTGGGTGGCACAGCACACCCTGCACACCGCGTCCGACGAGCGCGGCATGCTGACCCAACTGCGCGCGGCGCGTGAGGAACTCCCCCAGTACATCGAGGCGATCCGCGCGGCCAAACGTGCCTACGCCGGTACCGAGTCCGGTGTCCGCACCGACCTCGACGGCCTCTCGCCCGCCTGACCACACGTCCTTCGACCGCCCTGCCGGGCGGAACCCGAATGAGGTGACCTCCGTGTCCAGTTCCGCCGAGTCGACCGCGGCGGTGTCGGATCCCGCCAACGCGGAGTACGACCCCCACAGTCCGTTCTACGACGTCACGGCCGACCCGTCGTCGATCTTCTACGTCGGGCCCATCGAGGACACGGCGCGATCCGGCGACGAGATCCGCGCCGAGGTGACCTCGCTCGTCGAGGCCGATCCGATCGGTTCCGCGCTGTCCGATAAGGACAGAGATGCCGAGATCCAGGGACGTTACTCGGCCGCGATCGAAGAGGCCAGGCGCGGCTTGGACGAGGGCCTCGAGCTGCGCACCGTCGGCGAACGTCCCGTGACGATCTGGGACAACGCCTCGCACGAGCAGATGGTGGAGGTGCTCAACAACAACGCCGACTCGGTGGCCATCGCCGACACCAGCGAGGAATGGGTGCGGCTGGGCAACGACCTCACGGTCCATCAGCGTTCCGTCGCCGACGCCATCGACGACAGCATGGCGAACTGGTCGGGCGACGCGGGTGACGCGGCGCGCCGGCATCTGGCCGACGTCGCGAAGTGGCTGGGGGTCACCGCGCAGGGCGCCGTGCTCACGGGCAGGCAGCAGCAGATCCACTCGCAGACCCTGAACGAGTCGCAGAAGCAGATGGCCGCCAATCCGCCGGTGCCGTTCTCGGCGCAGGAGGCCAACGCCGCGTTGCAGCAGATCACCGATCCGGTGCAGTACGCACAGGCGGCGTCACAGGCGAACCAGAAGGTGCAGGAGCAACAGGCCGCCCGCGAGCAGGCTGCGCGCATCATGAACCAGTTCGACGACACGGTCGGGTCGGCCACGTCGATGCCGCTGTTCGCGCCGCCGCCGAAACTCGCCGGGGACGCCTCCTCGGCGACGTCCGCCACCCCGTTGGGCACGTCCGGCGGCCGCACGGCAACGACCGTCGATCAGCTGCGTGTGGACGGTGCCGCCGCCTCGGGCGACGCCGCGGCGGCGCAGGCGGCAGCAGGTACGCCTGCGGCGGGTCTCGGGAACGGCGTGCAGGGCAACGCCGACTCGGTCGGAGCCGATCCCGCCGCGGCGGCCAGGCAGGTGCAGGTGCCGGACTTCGCGGGAGCCGGCGCCGGGACCGCGCAGGCGGGTTCCGCCGGCGCGTCCGCAGCGCACGGAGCTGCGGACGGCGTTCCCGGCACGCCGGGCCCCGGTCTTCCGGCGCCGGGTGGTGCCGGCCCCGGCGGCCGCACGGCCGGCGGGGAGGTGCCGAACGTGCAGGTGCCCGGCGTCGACGTACCCGACCTGCCCGATGCCGGACCAGGCGTCGGCGCGCCAGGGGGCGTCGGCGACGTGCCGAACGGACCGGCCGCCACCCCGGCCACCACGACGTCGTCGTACGTGCCGCCCGACCTGTCCTCCACCCCGTCGGCGAAAACCCCGACCATCGGGTGGAACGGCGGCATCAACGGCGACAGCATCAGCAACCGGCTGAACGGACCCGACGGTCTCCCCGGAGTCGGCCCTGCCGGCCAGGGCGGCCGCCAGGGCAAGGCAGGTTCGACCCCCGGCCTCGGTGCCGCCGGACTCCCCGGCGGAGCAGCAGGCGCCGCGGGTTCCGTCGGCGGCGGTCCCGGCACAGCCTCCGGCGGCGCAGCCGGAAGTGCAGCAGGAAGCGCCGGAGGCTCAGCCGCCCCCGGGCAGGCCTCCGGCGCGGCGAAAAACCTGCCGAGCACAGGCCCCACCACCAACAACGGAACACCGGCAGGCCCCGGCGGGCCCCGCTCCGGCGCCCCCGGCATGGCCGGGATGCCCGCCGCAGGCGCCGGCCGCCAGAAAGAAGAGGACAAGGAACGCAAGTCCCCCGGCTACCTCGAACCCGAGGAAAACCTCTTCGCAGGCGAACAAGCCATCGCACCCCCCGTCATCGGCGACTGGAAGAACAACAAGGACAACAACTGGAAGTGACGGCCTCGGGGGCTGGGGGGCTGGGGGCTTCGGTTTGCCGGTTTGCCGTCGGGGTTTTTCGTCTCGGTTGCTGATTTGGTGGGTGCGGTTTGCCGTCGGGGTTTTTCGCCTCGCCGGCTGGGCAGGTCTCTGGGATGGCGTTTTTCCGCTTCGCACCATTCCGTCGAACCTGGCTTTTTGTTTATCACGCTGCAGGCAGGGCGCAAGGGTGGTTTCCGTG
>Ga0079224_100001966_pt1 | contig 24456 bp, 23 predicted proteins | sample Stecom2015_FD_80414 | JGI IMG/M metagenome (GOLD analysis project Ga0079224, IMG submission 80414) | Agricultural soil microbial communities from Utah to study Nitrogen management - Steer compost 2015 | ecosystem: Environmental > Terrestrial > Soil > Agricultural land | place: USA: Utah... | reverse complement strand
GCGTCTGCCTGCTCGGTCGCCGGCTCGGTGCCGGACTGCTCTTCGGCGGCGGCGCGGTCCGCCCCGGACTCCTCCGCCGTTGCAGCGGTTTCAGTGTCTGCCGCTTCGCTCGACGCGGCGGGCTCGGTATCAGCCGCCTGATCCGCCGGCTCGGGTGCATCCTCGGCCTTTGCGGCTTCCTCGGCCGCAGCCTGTGCAGTCTCGTCGCCGACGGGCGCATCGGTCGCCGCCGGCGCGGTGTCCTCCGCCTGCACCTGCGGTTCCTCGTCGTCGGCCGTCGCCGGCACCGACTCGGCTGTCTGCTGACCGGATTCGGCAGCCGCATCGGCGGTTCCGTCCTGCGCCGCCTCCTCGCCCTGCGCCGCGTCGCTGTCCGCTGCCGTATCCGTGGCCGGTGCTTCGCCGGCCGCCTCGTCGGCCGGCTTCGCTTCGCCCTGTTCCGCCGCCGGCGGCGAAGCCGGAACCGCTTCGCCCGCATCGACCGCCACCTGGGTGGCGGGCGGTCCGCCTGCCTCGGGCCCGGTCGTACCCGGGGTCATCCGGTCCTGCGTCACGTAGACGAGTACGCCCAGCGCGACGAGTACCAGCGTCACGAAGACCACGAGCGGCGTGGAACTCTTCATTGATCAATTGTCCTTCGAGCGAATGTTGTTATGCTGTCGATCCCTGCGGCGGGCGATCCGAGGGTTCGGCCTGCCGGAAACGCCACAACATATCGACCACCGGGATAATAGGCAATTCGATGCGGCCGGGGCCCGTGTGGCAGGTTGCCACGAACCCGAAACCGCTTCGCTGCTTGACGCTTCACGTCCTTGAATGCCAGATGAACCGATGAATCACATCACCCGTATCTGCGTGTACTGCGGCTCCGGTCCGGGCCGCAACCCTGCTTATGCCGAGGCTGCCGAAATTCTGGGCGGCGAACTTGCCCGCAACGGAATCGGCCTCGTCTACGGTGGCGGGAGCCTCGGGCTGATGGGGATCGTGGCCAGGTCCGTCCTCGCGGCCGGCGGGCACGTCACCGGCATCATCCCGCAGTTCCTCAGCGAGCGCGAACAGATGCTGCGCGACGCCCAGGAACTGATCGTCACCGAGAGCATGCACGAGCGCAAGCGGCACATGTTCGAGAAGGCCGACGCCTTCGTCGCGCTGCCCGGCGGCCTCGGGACGCTCGAGGAAACCGTCGAGATGATGACCTGGGCCCAGCTCGGCCAGCACCGCAAGCCGATCGTGCTCGTCAACATCGAGAAGTTCTGGGATCCCCTCATCAGCCTGCTCGACCACATGCGCGAGCAGGGCTTCATCCGCCGCGGCCTCGATGTCGACGTCGAGGTGGTGGACAGCAGCTACGACGTCATCCCCCGCATCAGCAGCCGGTTCGAGAAGCGGATCACCGCCTGAGCGTCCGCCGGCGACCGGCGGCGGCTGTCCGGCGACAGCCCGGCGACTGCCCGGCGACAGTCCGGCGACGGCATCATGCCGGCAACCGCGCCCGTGCCCGCTGCAGCCGCTCCTCGCGTGCCGCCGACACCGAGAACACGACCAGTCCGGCCCAGATGAAGCCGAAACTGACGAGCCCCCAGGTTTCCAGCGGCTCGTCGAAGATGAACACCGCGGTGAGGAAGATCATCGACGGGGCGAGGTACTGCATCAGGCCGAGCGTGGCGAGCCGGATGCGTCTGGCGGCGGCGGAAAACAGGATCAGCGGCACCGCCGTCATCAGGCCGCTGCCGGCGAGCAGTCCCGCGGTGGCGAGGTCGGCGGCAAACATCCCGCGGCCCGTCGTCTCCAGCCACGCGATGTAGGCGCCGGCAACCGGCAGCACCAGCAGCATTTCCACCAGGAGCCGCTGCGCCGGGCCGATGGCGGCCGTCTTGCGCAGGTAGCCGTACAGCGCGAACGTGAACGCAAGCGACAGCCCGAGCCACGGCACCGCGCCGAGAGCCGTGGTCTGGATGGCGACACCGCAGGCGGCGAGGGCGACCGCCGACCACTGTGCCGCCGTCAGGCGCTCGTTCAGCAGCACCAGCCCGAGCAGCACGTTGACCAGCGGGTTGATGAAGTAGCCGAGGCTTGCATCGAGCGCGCGGTCGGCGACGATGGCCCAGACGTACAACAGCCAGTTGATGACCACGCAGACCGAGCTGAGCGCCAGCACCGCCAGCAGGCGCGGGTTGCGCAGCGCCGGGACGATGTCGCGGGTGCGGCCCATGATCACAAGCGCCGCCGCGGCGATCGGAACCGACCACAGGCCGCGATGCGCCGTCACCTCCAGCACCGGCACATGCTCCAGCAGCTTGTAGAAGATTGCCGAAAGGCCCCACAGCGCGAAGGCGAGACCTCCATAGACCACGCCCCGGGCAGCCTCCGACGGCGCCGCTGCGCCACCTTTCACGGCATCGTTGTTCATTGCCTTCCGCGCCCCCGAACGTCGTCCGCACCGGACATGCGCCGCTGCGGGGCGGCCGGTCAAGAGACGCCGCCTCCGATTCGCGCGGGTGGCCCGGTCAGGGTGCCGGTGCGTCGTCGCGCAGAAGCTTGTAGGTGATGCTGTCGATGAGCGCCTGGAACGACGCATCGACAATGTTTGGCGAAACACCCACGGTGAACCAGCGGTCCCCGCGCCCGTCGGTCGATTCGATGAGCACGCGGGTCGTGGCGCCGGTGCCGGTGTTCAGGATCCGCACCTTGTAGTCGACGAGGGCGAGATCGTCGATGAACGGCTGATACCGCCCGAGGTCCTTGCGCAGGGCGACGTCAAGCGCGTTGACCGGGCCGTTGCCTTCGCCGACCGACATCATGGTTTCGCCGTCCACCGTCACCTTGACCGTCGCCTCCGACATGGTGACGAGCTGGCCGAGGGCATTGTGCCGCCGCTCGACCATGACCCGGAAACTGTCCACCTCGAAGAAGGTCGGCACGTTGCCGAGCGTCCGCCGGGCGAGCAGCGCAAACGACGCATCCGCCGTCTCGTACGAGTAGCCCTCGGCCTCGCGTGCCTTGACCTCCTCGAGCAGCCGTCCGACCCGCGGATCGTTCCGCTCGATCTCGATGCCGAGACGGTCGAGCTCGGCCAGGATGTTGGAGCGGCCGGCCTGGTTCGACACCAGCAGCCGGCGTTCGTTGCCGACCGCGCTCGGGTCCACGTGCTCGTAGGTCCTGGGATCCTTCTTCACGGCCGACACGTGAATGCCGCCCTTGTGGGCGAAGGCGGCATGGCCGACGTAGGCCGCATTCACCGGGGAGGCGCGGTTCAGCATCTCGTCGAACTTGCGGGAAACGTGCGTGAGCCGGGCGAGGCTCTCCTGCGTCACGCCGGTTTCGAAACGGTCGGCGAACGACGGCTTGAGCAGGAGGGTCGGAATGATCGACACCAGGTTTGCGTTGCCGCACCGTTCGCCGAGCCCGTTCAGCGTACCCTGTACCTGACGCACGCCCGCGCGTACGGCGGCAAGCGAGTTTGCCACCGCATTGTCGGTGTCGTTGTGGGCATGGATGCCGAGGTTCGCGCCCGGTATGTGCTCGGTGACGTCGGTGACGACGGCTTCCACCTCGTCGGGCAGGGTTCCGCCGTTGGTGTCGCAGAGCACCACCCATCGGGCGCCCGCATCGTATGCGGCATGGGCGCAGGCGAGCGCATAGTCGCGGTTGTTCTTCCAGCCGTCGAAGAAGTGCTCGCAGTCGACGATCGCCTCGCGGCCGCGGGCCGTCACCGCCTCCACCGAGTCGCGGATCGCCCGCAGGTTCTCGTCCAGCGTCGTCTCGAGCGCCACCTCGACGTGGTAATCCCACGACTTGGCAACGAAGCAGATGGCGTCGGCGTCGGCATCGAGCAGTGCCGCCAGACCTGGATCGTTGGCCGCGGAACGGCCCGAGCGCCGTGTCATCCCGAAGGCGGTGAAGCGCGCGTGCTCGAGCGCCGGCCGTCTGGCGAAGAACTCGGTATCCGTCGGGTTGGCGCCCGGATAGCCGCCCTCGATGTAGTCGATGCCGAGGCTGTCGAGCAGCCGCGCAACGGCTGCCTTCTCCTCGAGGCCGAAGTCGACGCCCTGGGTCTGTGCGCCGTCGCGCAGCGTCGTGTCGAACAGGTAAATCCGCTCCCGGTTCATTCGGGCTGCTCCGGAGGGTTCCAGTCGTCCGTGTCGTGGTCGGGGTGCTGGCGGCTCTTGATGCGCGCGAGCCAGTCCGGCGGTATCAGGTCCTCGGTCCGGTTGTCCGGCAGTCCGGCGAGCTCGTGGAACCAGGAGACGCGGCTCTCGACCGAATACTGCGCCGCCGGCTTCACCCGTTCCGGCTCGTCGAGGCTGCCGATCGTGAACGAGATCCGATCGACATCGAGGTACCGGAACGTCAGCGGGGTCCCGCAGCGCGAACAGAATCCACGTTCGGAGACCGGGGAGCTCATGAACGTCTGCAGGCTTCCCCGCGTCAGCTTGAAGTCGTCCCTGCGGACCCCCGTGTAGGGCGCGAAAATCGATCCGACTGCCTTCTGGCACATCCGGCAGTGACAGATGTGCGGATTGGTCGGTTCGGCATGGACCGCGTAGCGGATCGCACCGCACTGGCATCCGCCGGTGAGGGGAAGGGTCGTCATCGCGCGATCTCCCATTCGGTCTTCTGTTCACCGGTTTCAGGGTCCTTCACGTCCCTGATCTGGATACCCATGCCGGCCAGTTCATCGCGGATGCGATCGGCCTCGGCGAAGTTCCTCGCCCTGCGGGCTTCCGCGCGGGCGGTTATCAGGGCCTCGATTTCGGCAGGTTCGACCGCGACCAGCCGTTCCTTCCAGCGGCGCCATTCGGTCGGCGCCAGCTGCAGCAGGCCGAGGAGGCCCGCTCCCGACTTCAGCTCCGCCGGGTCGGACATGCGGTCAAGCGCGAGCATGGCCTCCCAGCAGTTGAGGTCATCGAGAAGGGGGTCGACCACCTCGTCCCCCGGCCGGCCGGCGACGGTGCCGTCGGCGAGCCGCGCGTACCAGCCGTCGAGCTTCTGCTCGGCCTCCTGCAGGCGCCGGAGATTGAAGTCGAGCGGTTGCCGGTAATGGGTCATCAGCATCGCCAGCCGGAGAACCTCGCCGTGCCACGGGCGGCCACCGAACCGGTTCGTGTCGAGCAGCTCGCGAATCGTGACGAAGTTCCCCAGGCTCTTCGACATCTTCTCGCCTTCGACCTGCAGGTAGCCGTTGTGCATCCAGTAGCGGGCCATCTGCGTGGTGCCGTGCGCACAGCGGGACTGGGCGATCTCGTTCTCGTGGTGCGGAAACACCAGATCGACGCCGCCGCCATGAATGTCGAACACCTCGCCGAGAAGCGCGGCGGACATCGCGGAACATTCGATGTGCCAGCCCGGCCGGCCGCGGCCCCACGGGCTGTCCCAGCCCGGCAGCTCCGGCGTGGACGGCTTCCAAAGGACGAAGTCGAGGGGGTTTTTCTTGTAGGGCGCGACCTCGACCCGGGCACCGGCGATCATCTCGTCGAGGGAGCGACCGGAAAGCCGGCCGTAGTCGGGCATGCTCGAGACATCGAACAGGACATGGCCCTCTGCCACGTAGGCATGGCCGGAGGCGACCAGGCGCTCGATCATCGCGATCATCTGCGGTACGTGCTCGGTCGCGCGGGGCTCGTAGGTCGGTTCGAGACAGCCCAGTGCCGCCACGTCGGCATGAAACTGCTCCTCGGTCCGGGCGGTCACTTCGCGGATCGCCTCGTTCAGCGGCAGGTCCGGATATTCCTCCGCGGCACGCGCGTTGATCTTGTCGTCGACGTCGGTGATGTTGCGGACATAGGTGACGTGCCGCTCGCCGTACAGAAGCCGCAGCAGACGAAACAGGACGTCGAAGACGATCAGCGGCCTGGCATTGCCGATGTGCGCGAAGTCGTAGACCGTCGGACCGCAGACATACATGCGCACGTTCTTCGGGTCGATCGGTTCGAACCGCTCCTTCGACCGGGTCAGCGTGTTGTATATCGTCAACGTCACAGGTGGTCTTCCCCCGGGTGCCGGTCCGGGGTCGTTCAGGTCTTCAGGTCGAGAAGGAACGGCCGCCGGCCAGCTTGAAGCTAGCCCGTAATGACAATGCCGCAGCAAATGTGAACGTGCGGTATAGGGCGGTTACCGTTCATGATCCTGCTTTCATGCGCGTGAACGGTTGCGAGGTCAAGGCTTACGGCCACCGGACGGCGAACAGGGCGGCCTTGCCGGGCGAGGCCGCAGCGGGTATGGCCGGGCCATGACCGAAACCTCCGTCGCCGCACCGGCCCAGACCTCGATCTACCGCGCCGCCCTCTGGATGATGGGCTGGCTCGCCGCGATTTCCGTGATGACGGTTTCCGGGCGGGAACTGTCCGCCGAGCTCAACACCTTCCAGATCATGTTCGTGCGCAGCGTGGTCAGCCTCGCGCTCACGATCGCGATGTGGCAGCTCGTCGGCCGCCCGTCGCTGCGCACCCGGCGGCTGCCGCTCCACCTCTTTCGCAACGTGGTGCACTTCGGTGCACAGGCGTTCTGGTTTCTCGGCATTGCGCTGCTGCCGATCGCGCAGGTGATATCGATCGAGTTCACCGCGCCGATGTGGACGGCCCTGCTCGCCGCGATGTTCCTCGGCGAACGGCTGACGCGGTGGCGCGTGCTCGCGATTGCCCTTGGCTTCGGGGGCATCCTGCTGATCGTGCGGCCCGGTCTCGGGTCGGTGGATCCGGCCACCCTGGTGGTGCTCGCGGCCGCAATCGGCTTCGGGGTGACGCTCACGATCACCAAGGACCTGTCGCGGACCGACAGCGCCCTGACCATCATCTTCATCATGCACCTGACGCAGCTGCCGTTGGGCCTCATACCGTCGCTCGCCGACTGGACCACTCCGTCGCCGGCGTTGTGGCCCTGGGTGCTCGCCGTGGGCATCGGCGGCTTCTTCTCCCACTACTGCGTGGCGCGCGCGCTGGCCTGCGCCGACGCGACGGTCGTGACGCCGCTCGACTTCCTGCGGCTGCCGCTGATGGCGCTGGTCGGATGGTGGCTCTACCAGGAAGGCGTCGACGCCTTCCTGGCCGCCGGCGCGGCGCTGATCGTGCTCGGCAACTTCATGAACGTGCGCAACGAGCGGGCGAGCGAACGCCTCGCTGCGCCGCCCGCCTGATTGCCTACTCCGCGGCGGCCGCCGGACGCTGGCTGGTGTGCGTCTCGCGTTCCTTCTTCAGGCCCTCCGCCAGCAGGAATGCAAGCTCGAGCGCCTGTTCCGCGTTGAGGCGGGGATCGCAATGGGTGTGATACCGGTCGCCGAGCCCGGCTTCGGAGAGCGCCCGCGAGCCGCCGGTGCACTCGGTGACGTTGCGGCCGGTCATCTCGACGTGGACGCCGCCTGCGTGCGTGCCTTCGCCGCGATGCACGGTCATGAATTCGCGGACCTCCGACATGATGGCGTCGAACGGCCGCGTCTTGTAGCCGTTCGAAGCCTTGATGGTGTTGCCGTGCATCGGGTCGCATGACCACACCACCACGCGGCCCTCGCCCGTCACCTTCCGGAGGAGTCGCGGCAGGTGCTGCTCGACCTTGCCCGCGCCGAACCGGCAGATGAGCGTCAGACGACCCGGCTCGTTCTGCGGGTTGAGGATGTCGATCAGCCGCATCAGCGTATCGGGTTCAAGCGACGGGCCGCACTTGATGCCGATCGGGTTCCTGATGCCGCGCGCGAACTCGACATGGGCGCCGTCGGGATCGCGCGTGCGATCGCCGATCCACAGCATGTGACCGGACGTGGCGTACCACTCGCCGGTCGTAGAGTCGGTGCGGGTCAGCGCCTGCTCGTAGCCGAGCAGGAGCGCCTCGTGGCTGGTGAAGAAATCGGTCTGGCGAAGCTGCGGCGCGGTTTCCGCCGTTATGCCGCAGGCGTGCATGAAGGCGAGCGCTTCGCTGATCCGATCGGTAATCTCCTGATAGCGTTCGCTCGTCTGCGAGTGGTTCAGGAAATCGAGCGTCCACTGGTGAACGTGCTCGAGATTGGCATAGCCGCCCTGGGCGAACGCGCGCAGCAGATTGAGCGTCGCCGCCGACTGGCGGTACGCCATGATCTGGCGATCGGGATCGGGCTTGCGGGCGCTTGCCTCGAACTCGATCGAATTGATGATGTCGCCCCGGTAGCTCGGCAGCTCCACCCCGTTCTGCCGTTCGGTCGGCGACGACCGCGGCTTGGCGAACTGCCCGGCGATGCGGCCGACCTTGACCACCGGCGAGGCCGCGGCGAACGTCAGCACGACCGACATCTGGAGGAAGATGCGGAAGAAGTCGCGGATGTTGTCGGCCGAATGCTCGGCGAAGCTCTCGGCGCAATCGCCGCCCTGGAGCAGGAAGGCGTTGCCGGAGGCGACCTGGGCGAGCTGGGCCTTCAGCTTCCTCGCCTCGCCGGCAAATACCAGCGGCGGGAACCCCGCAAGCTGCCTTTCCACCTCCGCAAGTCTTGCCTGATCCTCGTAGACGGGAACCTGCTCGATCGGCTTGCTCCGCCAGCTGTCAGGCTTCCATGTGCCGGACATCTTCACACTCGTACCTCTGCCGCGGGGTCATCCTTCCCCTGGTTGGCGCACTTATATGCCTCGTGACATGCAATGTCACCCCGCCGCCCGCTTTGACCCTTCGCGCGGCAGCCGGCACAGGCAATTCGTTACGGTTTTTCATAAATTCACGTGGCATTCTGCCAGCAAAGCTTAACAGCTTGCAAGAAATGCTTGCCGAGCCGGGGTCAAAGGGCCAGAGGGTGAGGCAACAATGGTCGAACAGATTGTTCGAGTCATGACAGCTGGTGATCCCCCGCTGTTTCTGCAACTCGTGATCGTCAATTCCATCTTCGTGGTGTGGTATGCCCTGACCAGGATCGGCCGGCGTTCGGATTGGGAGCGGCGGCCGACGGGGCTGGTTTACGTCCTGCTCGTGTGCGGAAATCTCGGTCTCGTGGTGCACGCGCTGGCGCGCTGAGCGAACCGCGGGTCGAGACATGCGGCGGCCGGTTCCGCGGGTCCCTGTGCAAGGGCCGGGACTCGTGGCACATTTGCGGCCATGGCGTTCCGCGAACCGAGCTTCACCATCGGCATCGAGGAGGAGTACCTCCTCGTGGACAGGCAGACGCGCGACCTCGTCCTTTCCCCTCCCGATGCGCTGATGGAAGCGTGCGGGCGGGAGCTTCGCGGGCAGGTGAGTCCGGAATTCCTGCAGTGCCAGATCGAGGTCGGCACCACGATCTGCAATTCGGTCGCCGAGGCGCGCAACGACCTGAAGCGCTTGCGCAAGACCATTGGCCGGCTGGCCCTTGACCATGGACTGGCCGCGATCGCGGCGTCCACGCACCCGTTCGCCCGATGGGGCAACCAGAAGCATACCGAACGGGAACGCTATGCCCTCCTTGCGAGGGACCTGCAGGTGGTGGGCAGACGGATGCTGATCTGCGGCATGCATGTTCACGTCTGCATCGAGGACGAGGACCTGCGCACCGACCTGTTCAACCAGTTGCCCTACTTTCTGCCTCACCTGCTCGCCCTCACCACCTCGTCGCCGTTCTGGCAGGGCCACAACAGCGGCCTCAAGTCGTATCGGCTGAACGTCTTCGACGCGTTGCCGCGCACCGGCCTGCCGCCCGAGTTCGGGAGCTTCGGCGAATACGAGCGGACGGTTCGCGTGCTCGTCGATGCAGGCCTGATCGAGGACGCGACCAAGGTGTGGTGGGACCTGCGGCCGAGCGCCCGGTTCCCGACCCTAGAAATGCGCATCTGCGATGTCTGTACGCGCCTCGAAGACGCCATCTGCGTCGCCGCGTTCTTCCTGTGCATCACCCGGATGCTCTACCGCCTGCGCCGCAACAACCAGCGCTGGCGGAGCTACAGCCGCTTCCTCATCAACGAGAACCGCTGGCGCGCTCAGCGCTATGGCTTCGACGAGGGACTGATCGATTTCGGTATCGGCCAGGTGGTTCCCTATGCGGAACTCCTGGAGGAACTGGTGCAGCTGGTGGAGCCGGATGCCGAGCACTTCGGCTGCGTGGCCGAAGTCGAGCATGCCCGCGTCATTCTGGCGCGCGGCACCAGCGCCGACCGCCAGCTGCGCGTGTTCGACGAAGCGGTGAACGACGGAGCCTCGCAGGAAGAGGCGCTGCGCGCGGTCGTCGACGATCTCGTCGAGGAGACGCTGGCCGCCTGACCGGCCGCCTCGCGCTTTGTCGGCGGCTGCGCCCGTGCTAACTAGGAGCGAGAGATCTGATGCCGGCTGACGCAAGCCGTGGCCGGCCGACACGGAGAACTGCCATGCAACTCAAGGACAAATCGCTTCTGCGAGACAAGTGCTACATCAATGGCGAGTGGGTCGGCGGCGCGCAGACGTTCGATGTGATCAATCCGGCCACCGGCGAAGCCATCTCGCCCGTACCCCGGCTCGGTGCCGCCGAGACGCGCCGGGCGATCGAGGCGGCGGAACGGGCATTGCCCGAATGGGCGGCGCGCACCGCCAAGGAACGGTCGCAGATCCTGCGCAAGTGGTTCACGCTCATCATGGAGAACCAGGAGGAGCTCGCCCAGCTGATGACGGCCGAGCAGGGCAAGCCGCTCACGGAGTCGCGCGGCGAGGTCGCCTACGGTGCGTCGTTCACCGAGTTCTATGCCGAGGAGGCGAAGCGGGTCTACGGCGAGACGATCCCGACCTTCAAGAAGGACGCCCGCATCGTGGTGATACGGCAGCCGGTCGGCGTGGTGGCGGCCATCACGCCGTGGAATTTCCCCGTTGCAATGATCACCAGGAAGGTTTCGCCGGCGCTGGCAGCGGGCTGCACGGTGGTCTGCAAGCCGGCAAGCGAAACACCGTTGTGCGCGCTTGCCCTGGCGGTGCTCGGCGAGCGCGCGGGCCTGCCGGCAGGCGTGTTCAACGTGGTCACCGGATCGGCCTCGGAGATCGGCGGCGAGCTGACCTCGAACCCGGCCGTCCGGGTCCTCACCTTCACCGGCTCGACCGAGATCGGCAAGGTGCTGATGGAGCAGTGCGCCGGCACGGTCAAGAAGGTGCACCTGGAACTGGGAGGCAACGCCCCGTTCATCGTCTTCGATGACGCCGATCTCGATGCCGCGGTAGAGGGGGCGATGGCCTCGAAGTACCGCAACACCGGCCAGACCTGCGTCTGCGCCAACCGGATCCTCGTGCAGTCCGGCATCTACGACAGGTTCGCCGAGAAGCTTGCCGGCGAAGTCCTCAAGCTGAAGGTGGGCAAGGGCGACGAGGTCGGCGTGACCCAGGGGCCGCTGATCAACGAGGCGGCGGTGCTCAAGGTCGAGGAGCACGTGGCGGATGCGGTGGCCAACGGTGCCGAGGTGGTGGTCGGCGGCAAGCGGCATGCGCTCGGCGGCACGTTCTACGAGCCGACGATCCTCAAGAACGTGACGACGAGGATGCTGATCACGCGCGAGGAGACGTTCGGCCCCGTCGCGCCGCTGTTCCGGTTCGAGACCGAGGAAGAGGCGATCCGGATGGCGAACGACACCCCGTACGGCCTTGCCGCCTACTTCTACAGCCGCGACATCGGCCGCTGCTGGCGTGTCGCCGAGGCGCTGGAATACGGGATGGTCGGGGTCAACGAGGGCATAATCTCGACCGAGCTGGCGCCATTCGGCGGCATCAAGGAATCCGGCCTCGGCCGGGAAGGCTCGCGGCATGGCATCGAGGAGTTCACCGAGCTCAAGTACATGCTGATGGGTGGCCTCGGCGCGTGAACAGGCTGGAGGCGGCCAAGCGCGCGGCGGGGCGGGCGGCGCTGGACCATGTCGAACCGGGCATGCGGCTTGGCCTCGGCACCGGCTCGACGGCCCGCCATTTCGTCGAAGGACTGGGCGAGCGCGTGCGCGACGGACTCGATGTCGTCTGTGTACCGACATCCGAGGCCACGCGAACACTGGCCGTGCACCACCGGATACCGGTCGCCGATCTCGACGAACTGGGCGACCTGGATCTCACCGTCGACGGCGCCGACGAGCTCGACGACCGGCTGAATCTGGTCAAGGGCGGCGGCGGCGCGTTGCTGCGCGAGAAGATCGTCGCCGCCGCATCGCGCGCGATGATCGTCATCGCCGACGAGACGAAGCATGTCGATGTCCTCGGGCGCTATCCGCTGCCGGTGGAAGTGGTCCGCTTCGGCGTCGCGACGACGATCGCGCGGATCGCCGAGGCGGCACGCGCCGCCGGCTGCGAAGGAGAGGTGACCCTGCGCCGGTCGGACGACGGGGAGCCGTTCGTCACCGACGAGGGACACCTCATCTGCGATTGCGCGTTCCGCCGCATCGAGAACCCGCCGGCACTGGCGCGGGCCCTGGAAGGCGTTCCGGGCGTGGTCGAGCACGGCCTGTTCCTGGGTTACGCCACGCTAGCGATCCTCGGCACCGAGGACGGCGTGCGCGTGCTGGAACCCTGATGGCGGACAGGCACCGGCGTAGCGGCATCATTGTTCCGTACCCCGCCGTCACATAGGATCGATCCGGATCAGGGAGGTGGATGGAAATGGCAAGGATTGCCGCTGCGCTGTGCCTCGCGCTCGTCGTCGCGATGGGGGTCGGTCACGTCGTCGCCAAGGACGACGCGAAGCTTGCGGCGGCCCGCAAGCTGGTGGCGACGGCCATCGAACCGGCCGAGTTCGAACGCCTGATCAAGCAGACGATCCGTGGCTTCTCCAGGGATGTCGTGCGGCAGGCGGGCGATGCCGACGACCGGGTCGTGTTGCGGGTCCTGATGGAACAGGCAGGCGTCGTCATCGCGGATCACCGTGCGGAGTACCTCGAGGGGATCGCGCAGGTGTACGCCCGCCACCTTTCCGCGGCCGATCTCAAGGCGGCGGTGGCATTCTTTGAGTCGCCGGCCGGCAAGCGCTGGATGAAGGTGCAGGAAAAGCTGCTTGAGGATACCGTCGGCCTGGCGGTCGGGATGGGCGACAAGCTCAAGCCGCAAATCGTCGAAGCGACGCTCGCGCGTCTCGAACGCGATCGCAGGCGGTCGACGTCGGACCGCTGATGTCGCGCATGAACTTCGGTAGCCTGTGAGGTAGCGGTCGGTGGCCTACGATTACGATCTGTTCGTCATCGGCGCGGGCTCCGGCGGCGTCAGGGCGGCGCGCATCGCGGCCGGCCATGGCGCCCGAGTCGCCATCGCCGAGGAAGACCGCGTCGGCGGCACGTGCGTCATCCGCGGCTGCGTGCCAAAGAAGCTGTTCGTGTACGCCAGCCGGTTTGCCGAAGAGTTCGAGGATGCCGCCGGCTTCGGCTGGACCGTGGGCGAGACCCGGTTCGACTGGCCGACGCTGGTCGCCAACAAGGATGCCGAGATCGACCGGCTCAACCGGATCTACATCGCCAATCTCGAACGGGCGGGCGCCGAACTCATCCAGGCCCGGGCGATCCTGCGCGACAGGAATACCGTCGAGCTGATCGGCCAGAACCGTACGGTCACCGCCGAGACCATCCTCATTGCGACCGGTTCGTGGCCGTACGTCCCCGGCAACGTTCCCGGTGCCGAACATGCGATCACCTCGAACGACGCTTTTCACCTCGATCGCCTCCCGGAGCGGATCGTCATCGTCGGCGGCGGCTATATTGCGGTCGAATTTGCCGGGATCTTCAATGGCCTCGGGGTCGAAACCACGCTTGTCTACCGGCGTGACCAGATCCTGCGCGGCTTCGATGACGACCTGCGCCATGGCCTCGCCGCCGAGATGGCAAAGAAGGGGATCCGGGTTCTCACCCGCACCGACATCGTCGAAATCGCCCGCCAGGCGGACGGCTGCCGCGCACGCCTGGTCGACGGCGGCGAGATCGAGACCGATCTCGTCATGTACGCCACCGGGCGGCACCCCAACACCGCCGCGCTCGGTCTCGAGGAAGCAGGCGTGGCGCTCGATCCGTCGGGCGCGGTGCTGGTCGACCCGTACTCGCGCACGACGGTGCCCAACATCTTCGCCATCGGCGACGTGACCAACCGGGTCAACCTGACACCCGTGGCCATCCGCGAAGGTCACGCCTTCGGCGAGACCGTCTTCAACGCAAACCCGACCGCGGTCGATCACACCGATGTGCCGACGGCCGTGTTCAGCCAGCCGGAGATCGGCACGTGCGGCCTCACCGAACGCATGGCGCGCGAGAAGTACGGCGAGGTGGACGTGTACAAGTCCACCTTCCGGCCGATGAAGCATACGCTGTCGGGCCGCGACGAGCGGATGCTGATCAAGCTCGTCGTCGACCCGCGCTCGGACCGGGTGGTCGGCTGCCACATCATGGGGCCGGATGCCGGCGAACTGATCCAGGTCGTCGGCATTGCCATCAAGATGGGCGCCACCAAGGCGGACTTCGACGCCACCATCGCGGTTCACCCGACGGCGGCGGAGGAGCTGGTGACCATGCGCGAGAAGTTCACCGCCAAGCGGTCCGAGGCGGCCGAATAGCGGCCGACCGTCGCCGTCAGGGCCGCATCGGCCTGCCGAGGCGCACCGCGCAGGCGGTGGCGATGATCCCGCCGACACCGAGCGAGGCGAAGGCCATCCCCCAGCTGAAGGAGGCGCTGTCGGCGGCGTCGCCGGTGGCATCGAGGATGGCGCCGAACACCAGCGGGGCGATCGCGCCGGCGCCAAATCCGAGCAGCGAGCGGATGGCGAGCACGGAGCCGAGGGAGCCGGGCGGGACGGCTTCGGTGAGGGCCGTCGACAGGACCGCGGAGTCGCCGATCGCCGAGAAGCTGTAGACCAGCGCCAGCACCGCGAGGATGACGAGCGGCAGCCACACCAGCCAGCCGATCGTGAGCGACAGGACCGCGCTGATCGCCGCCATGCCGACGAGGACGGCCTTGCGGCCGAGCCGGTCCGAAAGTCCGCCCATGGTCAGCGAGGCGACGGCGCCGATGATGTGCCCGGCGGCGGAGATGTAGGCGCCAATACCGGTCGCGCTGGCGGCGGCGAAGCCGCCGAGCGCCGCCGCAGTGGTGATGAAGGTCGGCATCCATGCCCACATGCCGAGCAGTTCCCAGCTGTGCGCGGTATAGCCGACCACCAGCCGCCGGCCGTCGGAGCGGGCGAGGAAGGTGTTGCGGAGGGCGCCGCTGGCGGTACGCGGGTGGATGACGTTCGCCGTGTCGCGAAGCGTCGCGGTGAGCAGGATCGCGCCGGCTATCGGCAGGATGCCGGAGGCGATGAATGCGGCCTGCCAGCCGCCGAGCCCGATGGCGAGGCCGGATACCGCAAGCGACGCGGCATAGCCGATCGAGGTCGAGCCGATCAGCCACCCGACGGCGCTGCCTCGCCAGCGCGGCGGGAACCGGTCGGCGAACAGCATGATGACCGGGGTGTAGGTGCCGCCCTGGGTGAGACCGGCAAGGCCGTACAGCAGGAACGCCGACGTGAAGTCGCGCGCGAACAGGCCGAATGCGAGCGCCGCAGCGGCCGCCGCCCAGGCCGAGGCGACGGTGACGCGCTTGGCGCCGAAATGGTCCGCCAGCCACGACAGGCCGAACAACGACACCGCGTAGCAGACGGTGAAGCTGGAGACGATCGAGCCCGCCTGCGCCGCGCTCAGCCCCCAGTCGTCGATGATGACCGGGATCGAGGCCGCCACCACCATGAAGTTGGCGAACAGGAACACCCGCGCAATGCACACCCCGCGGACCCAGGAATCGTGGGCCGCGGGTCGTATGCCGGACGGGGCGGTCTGGTCGGTCAGCGGCGGTCTCCTGCCCGGCTGGCCGGGTCAGGCCGAATGCCTGACCGCGACCAGACGATGATTCAGGGGGGTAGGATCGGTGGGCTCGTTCGCGACAGGCTCCGAACCTGGGTCACCTTGCGTCGAGTATCTCGAAATGTGCCTCTGTCGGTTCGTGGCCGACGCCGTTGATGGGCAGGATGTCCTGCGGGCAGGCCGACATCGCGACGATGCAGTCCATCTCGGCGCGCAGCACCACGTAGTCACCGGGCTTCGTCTTGGGTTCCTCGAACGAAAGCCCGCCCTCCGCCGTCCACGGAATGTTCATGAACAGGTTGAACGGACTCGGCGTCTCCGGTGCCCTGAGGCCCAGTTCGTGCATCGCCGCGGCGAGGTTGTCGGTGCAGTTGTCGTGATACTCGGTACAGCCGAGCAGGCCGTAGCGCTCGTTGTCGCAGGCGGCCAGCAGCATGTCGTGGATCCCCGGCGAGGTATCCTCCTCCAGGGTGAGGATCGGCCGGCGCTTGTTGGTGTAGAGCTTGTCGCCGACCTGTGGGATGAGCTTGAGAATCGTTGCGCGGGTATGCTCGTTCGACATGAACTCGATCAGATGCCCGGCGCGGAACGCCCAGGTGTCCACCACCTGTTCGCCATGCGTGTTGATGATCTTGATGGCCTGTCCCTTGGCAAGGAAGGTCGCCTTGCCGCGTCGCGCCGGAATCGTTACTCGTTCACCCATTCTCCCTGCCTCCGGAGTGTCGTTTCAGTGGCGAGGGGAAAATAGCACGAGGAGGCACAAGGTGACAGTCCGGCCGAGTGAGCGCGCATTGAAGGCGGCCGCAGCGGTTTCCGAGGAGCGATTGTGGGCCCGGCTGATGGAAATGGCCCGCTATGGTGCCCGGCCTGACGGCGGCGTCTGCCGGCAGGCGCTGACGCCGGAGGACCGCGCCGCGCGCCGGGTTTTCGTCGAACGGGCCCGCGAGCGCGGCTACGCGGTGTCGGTCGATCCGGCTGCGAACCTGTTCGTGCGCCGCGACGGGGGTGGCAACCGGTCCGCGATACTCACCGGCAGCCACATGGACAGCCAGCCCGCCGGCGGCCGCTTCGATGGCATCTATGGCGTGCTTGCGGGACTGGAAGCGATCGATGCGATCGGCGACGCAGGGATCGCGCTGCCGCGCCCGATCGAGGTGGTGGCCTGGACCAACGAGGAAGGCGGCCGCTTCGCTCCCGGTGCAATGGGATCGATGGCCTGGTCGGGTCATACGCCGCTGGAAGCGTTTCACGACGTGACCGACGCCGACGGCACACGGTTTGTCGACGCTCTCGAGGAAACGCTCGCGGCAGAGGCCGATCTGGACCGCCGGCCGCTTGGCGGCAGGCCGCATGCCTATCTGGAAGCCCACATCGAGCAGGGTCCCGTCCTGGAGCGCGATGGGGTTGACCTCGCCGCCGTGACCGGGATCCAGGGCTGGCGCTGGTTTCGCGTCGAGGTGACCGGCCGGGGCGCCCACGCCGGCACCACGCCGCTCGCCGGCCGCCGCGACGCGCTGCAGGCAGCGGTGCGGGCGATCGAGGCGCTCAACAGGCTGATGGCCGATCCTGACGACGTGGTCCGGTTCACGGTCGGCCGCATGGTGGTCGAACCCAATTCACCGAACACGGTACCGGAGCGCGTGGTCTTCACGATCGACTTCCGTCATCCTGATCTCGACGCCCTGACGCGCCTCGGCGACCGGATACCCGAGGTGGTGGCAGGCGCCGTCAGGCCGTGCGAGGCCGAGGTTGTCGAAACGACCGCCAATCCTCCGAATCGGTTCCCCGAGACGATCGTTTCGCTCGTGGAGCAGTGCGCCCGTGCACTCGGCCATTCCGTCACGCGTTTGCCGTCGGGCGCGTTCCATGATGCGAGCTTCGTCGCGTCCGTATGCCCGACCGGCATGATCTTCGTCCCGTGCCGCGACGGCATCAGTCACCATCCCGACGAATATGCCGAGCCGCATCATCTCGCCGCGGGGGCCCGAACCCTGACGGCAGCGCTGGTGACGCTTGCCGAAGGTGACGACTGATGCATGCGCCGACATCCCAGCGGCCGGCAATCGTGTTCGATCTCGACGGAACGCTCGTCGACACGGCACCGGATCTCACTGCCGCGATGAACCATGTCCTTGGCCTGTACGGCCGGCCGGCGGTGCCGCTTCAGGATGTCCGCCGGATGGTGGGGCAGGGCGCGCGAGCCCTGATCTCGCGCGGTATGGCGGCGACCGGTGAGCCGGTCGACGAAGCGGAACTCGACCGGCTGTTCCACGTGTTCCTCGACTACTACCTCGCCAATATCGCCGACGAGAGCCGCCCGTTCGAGGGTGCGATCGCCCTGATCGAGCGTTGTCGCGATGAGGGATACGGCCTCGGCATCTGCACGAACAAGCCGGAAGACGCGAGCCGCATTCTGCTCGAGGCCCTTGATATCGCTCACTATTTCGACGCGCTTGTCGCCGGCGACACCCTCGCCGTCCGCAAGCCCGACCCAGAACCGTTGCTCGAAACGATCCGCCGTCTTGGCGGCAATCCCGCGCGTGCCGTGATGGTGGGCGACAGCATCAACGACATCGAAACGGCGCGCGCTGCCGGGGTTCCGGTGATCGGGGTGACGTTCGGCTATACGTCGACGCCGATGAGCGCGCTCGCGCCCGATGTGTTGATCGACAGCTTTGATGAGCTGTGGCCGGCACTGGAGCGCCTGATGGCACGCGCGTGATAGTCGCCTGCCAACCTGACCCAGAGCAATAGCAGCCTTTCCGACCGACTTCCGGGTACCCGGCGCATGGCGGCATCGCCGTGCGGTTTCGTGACTTCGTCTCCCATTCTGTGTCATTTTGTGTTCTCTGATGGCTTTCTGTGTCGTTCCGTACGTGCTATCGTGGCGTTGGGAGAAAAGAACAGAGAACGCAATGCAGGATTTCGGTGCCGCCTTCAGCCTGGCGTTCGAGTTGATCCTAACGGCCGACCCCGAGCTCCTCGCGATCGTGGGATTATCGATAAGGGTCAGCTTTTCGGCCGTGCTGATTGCCTGCCTGCTCGGGCTGCCCCTGGGTGCGGCGCTTGCCGTAAGCTGGTTTCCGGGGCGGAACGCAATCGTCTCGATCCTCAACGCGCTGATGGGCCTGCCGCCGGTCACGGTGGGCCTTCTGGTCTACCTGATGCTGTCGAATGCGGGGCCGATGGGTTTCCTGCAGCTCCTGTACACGCCTGCAGCGATGATCATTGCCCAGACGGTTCTCATCACCCCGATCATCGCCGCGCTGGCGCGACAGGCGATCGAGACCCTGCACGACGAGTATGCGGAACAGTTCCGCTCGCTCGGGGTGGGCTGGTGGCGACAGATCGGAGCGCTCCTGTGGGACGGCCGTTACAGCCTGACGACGGTGGCGCTGGCGGGCTTCGGACGCGCCGTCGCCGAGGTCGGGGCGGTCATCATCGTGGGCGGCAACATCGCTCACGTCACACGGGTGATGACGACGGCCATCGCGCTCGAGACGTCCAAGGGCGAACTGGCGCTCGCGTTGGCGCTCGGCGTCGTCCTGATGGCGATTGCCATTGCCGTCAGCGCGGCGGTGACGAGCCTGCGGTCGACCGCCGGAAGACTTGCCTATGCTTGATCGCACGGCCGCCCTGCCTGCTGCAGGCGTGATGCGCGCCGCCCCGTCGCTGCTGCCGCTCGAGGTGACCGGCGTCACGTTCGAGGCCGGCGGCAAGCAACTGATCAACGGCATTGACCTGAAACTGGCGGGCGCCGGCCGCACCGTGTTCATGGGCCCGAACGGCGCCGGCAAGAGCCTGCTGTTCCGGCTTCTCCACGGGCTCATCAAGCCTAGCTCGGGGAGCATCACGTGGAACGGCCGACCGCTCGACGAGACCGTGCGCAAGCGTCAGGCGATGGTATTCCAGCGTCCCGTGCTGCTGCGCCGTTCGGTTGCCGCCAATATCCGCTTCGCACTGGAACTGCGGCCGTTCGAGGATCGTGAAGAGCGGCTGAGCCAGGCGCTGAAACTGGCCGGCCTCGAGCATCTTGCGCAGCGTCCGGCACGGGTCCTCTCGGGCGGTGAGCAACAGCGGTTGGCGCTGGCCCGAGCACTCGCGCTCGAACCGGAAGTGCTGTTCCTCGACGAACCGACATCGAGCCTCGACCCCGGATCGGTCGCGGCGATCGAGGACATCATACTCGGCGCTGCAGACAAGGGCTGCAAGATCATGCTGGTCACGCACGACCGCGGACAGGCGGAGCGAATCGCCGACGACGTGGTCTTCGTGCACCGCGGCCAGGTGATCGAACATACGCCCGCCGACGAGTTCTTCCGGCTGCCGCGCACGCCGCAGGCACGTGAACTCATCGAAGGTCGCCTGGTCTTCTAGCCATCCCATTCGCGGAGGGAGGATCCCATGAACCGCAGAAACCTGATCCGTGCACTGACGGGTTGCATGGTTATCGGCCTGGCCACGATGTTTGCTGGCACCGGGCTTCAGGCGCAGGACAATTTCATCATCGTCCAGTCAACGACCTCGACCCAGAACTCCGGTCTGTTCGACCATATCCTGCCGAAGTTCACCGAGAAGACCGGCATCGAGGTGCGGGTGGTCGCGGTCGGTACCGGCCAGGCCCTCAAGAACGCCCAGAACGGTGATGGCGACGTTCTGCTGGTGCACGCCAAGCCTGCAGAGGAGAAGTTCGTGGCCGACGGCTACGGCGTCAAGCGTCTCGACGTGATGTACAACGACTTCGTCATAGTCGGTCCCGACAGCGATCCTGCTGGCATCGCGGGTTCGACTGATGCAGCCGCGGCCTTCAGGAAGATTGCCGAAAGCCAGTCCCCGTTTGCCTCGCGCGGCGACGATTCCGGAACCCACAAGAAGGAATTGCAGCTGTGGAAGGAGGCCGGTGTCGACGTCAAAGCGGCATCGGGAAGCTGGTACCGGGAGACCGGTTCCGGAATGGGGGCGACCCTCAACACGGCCGTCGGCATGGGAGCCTACGCCCTGTCCGACCGGGCTACGTGGGTTGCCTTCGGCAACAAGGGGAATTTCAAGATCGCCGTCGAGGGCGACGAGAAGCTCTTCAACCAGTACGGCGTGATTCTGGTCAATCCGGAGATGCACCCGAACGTCAAGGCCGAGGCCGGCCAGGCCTTCATCGACTGGATTACCAGTCCTGAGGGCCAGCAGGCGATCGCCGAATTCAAGGTTCAGGGTCAGCAGCTGTTCTACCCGAACGCCCAGGGTGGCCAGAGCTGATTTGCCGAGCCCACCGGGATGGAGGAAGAACCATGCGCGTCCTGCCGCTGGCGGTGGTTTTCGGGCTTCTCCTGCCGGCGGGTGCCATGAGCCAGGAGGTGACGGTGATTGCCGCCGGCAGCCTCAAGGCGGCGGTCACCGAACTCGGCGCGGCATTCGAGCGCGCGACAGGCGTCTCTGTGGCCGCCCGGTTCGGTGCCTCGGGTCTGCTGCGCAAGCGCATCGAGGAGGGCGATCTCCCGCACGTGTTCGCCTCCGCCAACATGAAACACCCGCAGGCGATCGAAGCGGCGGGATTGTCGGCCCCGGTGATACTGTTCGCGCGCAACCGGCTCTGCGCCATCGCGCGCGGCGATCTGGAGGTGACCTCCGAAACGCTTCTCGACACGCTTCTCAGCGACGACGTCCGCGTCGGCATGTCGACGCCGAAGGCCGATCCCTCCGGCGATTGCGCAATTGCCCTTTACGAGAAGGCGGACGCGCTCAGCCCCGGCGCCTTCGCGCGGCTCGACCGGAAGGCCCAGAGGCTCACCGGCGGCCCCGACAGCCCGAAGCCGCCGGAAGACCGCAACACCTACGGTTGGGTGATGGAAAGCGGCAAGGCCGACATCTTCCTGACCTATTGCACCAATGCGCTGCTCGCGCGGGCCGAGGTGCCGTCGCTCAAGATCGTCAAGGTGCCCGAACCGATGGCGGTGGGCGCCGATTACGGATTGACGGTGCTGAATAACGCACCGGAGGCTGCCTGGCGCTTCGCTGCCTGGATGCTCTCGCCTTCAGGCCAGGAGATTCTGGCGGACTTCGGATTCACCGCCATCGCCCTGCCAGAGGAAGACTAGGCCTGCCGTTCTCACGCGGTGGCGAGGATGACCTCCGACGCCTTGATCACGACCTGAACATCCGATCCTTCGCGCAGGTCGAGATCCTCCACAGCGTCCACCGTTACCGTCGAGGTGATCACATTGCCGCCACCGACGTCGACCTGCACCTGAGCGGCGACGGCTCCGGTCTTGATTGCGGTGACCTTGCCCTTGATCACGTTGCGGGCGCTGAGTTTCATGACGGTCTCCTTCTCCTTGATACTGTGACGCAGGAACTCGCGAGCGACCGCGAACTGCTAGGAAGTCTTTCGCGCCCTCGCACGCACCCAGATGGTTCGGCCGACTTCGATCGCCCAGCCGCCCGCCAGTCCCGCGGCGGGGTTCACGAACAGCGTCAGCGCTGCGGCAACGGCGATGGATGGCCAGCATTCGACACGCGAATCGAAAAGCCGCCGTGACATCGCCAGGTCGCCGCCGGCGACCACCAGCAAGGCGCCCACGGCACCTGTCGGTATCGCGCCAAGCAGTGCCGCAGCACCGTCGGAGAACCCGAGGGCGAACACGATCAGGGCAACACCGAGGATGACCGGCGCCCAGCCGGTGCGCGCACCGAAGCGATACTGGGCCTGCAGGCCGCCCGCACCGTGACACATCGGCATGGCGCCGAGCGGCGCGAGGGCCAGGTTGGCAATACCGGTAGAGAGCGACAGGTTGCGTTCGGTGACCCGTGCGGCTCCGTCCGGGAACAGGTCGCGGGCGAGGGCGGCGGTGACGATGATGGCATTGGTGAAGGTGAGCGGCAGCTGCGGCACGACGCCGAGTTCGATAGCGCGCACCACCTCCGCCCAGGTCGGCACCGTGAGACCCGGCAGCGACCAGCCGAATGCGGGGGCAGCCGGCAGCTCGTAAAGGCCGCTGCTCCAGGCGATGGCGACGGTGGCCACAATGGCGAGCGGGGCTGCGGGTAAGCGCGGCAGGATCAGTCCCGCGACCACGATCACCATTGCCACCGCAGCCAGCACCGGCGTCTGCGCCATCATGCCGGCACCGAGCACCACCATCGACAGACCAAGGCCGAGCTGAAGGCCTGCCGTCACCGACCTCGGGATCAACCGGGCGAGCCACCCGATGCCGCCGGTGAGCCCCAGCACCAGGAAGACCGCGCCGATCACAAGGCCGGTCGCCGCCACCTCGCCGGGGCCGAGCTGGCCGGTCAGCATCACTGCAGAAACCGCCTTCATTGGCTGCACGGCGATCGGTAGCGCGTAGAACAGGCCCGTCGCCAAGAGAAAGGCCCCGAACCCGATCAGCACGCCGAACGGGGCCAGGCCGACCACCGTCAGGGCCCCGAGCACATGCGGCACAAAGGTTCCGAGATCGCCCAGGGAGCCTGAAGCTTCGCCGGCCCAGTTGTGCCGCGTGCGCGATGCATTGCGGGTTGCGTCCGTCATGCCCTCGAACATAACGCAGTTGAATGGAGTTGGCAGCCTCGCAGGGCGCAGGCCTTCAACGGCGTGACAGGCCGGTTCTACCCCCTGATGGCGCCTGTCGGCTCGCTTGACTTCGCCAAAACCGCACCCTTATATCCCGCATGGGCGCATGCGCCCGACCTCTGAGGGCGGTTAGCTCAGTTGGTAGAGCACTGTGTTCACATCGCAGGGGTCACTGGTTCAAGTCCAGTACCGCCCACCACCCGGTTTCCGTTCCCGTAAACAAATCTGTCGTTCGAGCCTGGCTGCCGCCCATCACGTGCCGGCAGGCTCGCCAAGCGTGTCGGCGGCATGGGCGCCGCGCTGCCCCATGGGACGTGGCGGGCCGACGGTCGAGTCCCGCGTCGTCTGACGTTCCGCTTCCGCGTTGAGCTCGGCGCCGATCAGGAGGGTCATCGCCGACAGCCACACCCAGGTCATGAAGACGATAACGGCGCCCAGTGAGCCATAGGTTTCATTGTAGCTGCCGAAATTGGTGACGTACCAGGAGAACAGGACCGAGGCGGCGATCCACAGGACGGCGGCAGCCACGCCGCCGGGTGTGATCCAGCGCCATTTGGCTTCGGTTCGGCTCGGCCCGTACCGGTACAGCGTCGCCATGCCGGCGAGGGCAACGATCAGCAGGATCGGCCACCGGAGCAACTCGACGGCGAGGCCCGCGCCACCGCTGATACCCATCGCCCTCATGACGATCGGAATTGCGATGATCACGCCGAGCGCGACGAGCACAAGCACGATCGCACCGAGAGTAAATGCGATCGAAACGGCGTTAAGCGCGATCATCCCGCGCTTTTCCGTCTCGTCGTAGGCGACGTTCAGCGCACTCAGCATCGATTTCATGGCCTTGTTCGCCCCCCAGATCGAAAGGCCGAGGCCGAGAACGAAACCCAATCCAAGCGCACCCTGCGGCTGGCTGGCGATGGCTTCCATCTGTCCTGAGATCAGGTCGACCGCGCCCTGCGGCAGGAAGCCAGCCAATTTGTCAGTGTGTTCGAGGACGGTCGCACGGTCGGCGACCAGGCCGTAGATCGAAACAAGGGCCGCGATTGCCGGAAACAGCGCCAGCAGCGTGTAGAAGGCAACCCCGGCGGCGATCAGGTCGATGTTGTCGCAACCGATCTGCCGGTACACGCGCCAGGCAATGTCCTTCCAGCCTCGCGCAGG